>Ga0325411_1000695_pt1 | contig 35979 bp, 29 predicted proteins | sample PopdelMetagenome_13_FD_206181 | JGI IMG/M metagenome (GOLD analysis project Ga0325411, IMG submission 206181) | Populus deltoides microbial communities from Bellville, Georgia, United States - Xylem-PdIQD-R4 | ecosystem: Host-associated > Plants > Phyllosphere > Stem > Wood/Secondary xylem...
ACACCAACTGAACAATATCTGAATGCAGCAGGACTCCCAAGAACAATTAGTGAGCTTCACTTCCCAAACTAAAGTAACTCCAGATCATGATAAATATATGTGCATTTTAAGGATATGAAACTGGTTAGATGAAGTTCATCGTGCAGTAGACATGAGTGTTTGTTTTTGAGGTTTGACTTGCTTTTGAAAGTATTTTTTCTTTTTATTTAAAAAAACATTAAATTAATGTTTTTTTATGTTTTTTTATTGTTTTATTGTGCTCTGTTAATAGTGAAAAAAACCTGAAAAAATATTATTTTGATAAATTTTTAATTAAAAAACACTTAAAAAACATCATGCATTACATTATCAAACACATGTAACATTTTACCCATGGAATTCTTGAGTTCCAACGAAATTCCTCGAAATAAACCTTGACACGAATTAGGAATGTGTAGAACAGAGTTAGATAAGACAGTCAAACCTCATGTAATGCAGGAGCATCATTTGTTCCATCTCCAGTTACAGCAACAACATGTCCCCTCCTTATCAATGCTTGCACAAGCAAAAGCTTGTCATTCGGAGAAGACCTCCCCATCACCTGAAAGATTTTGAATAGCACATGTTTCTAAGAAATTTGGCTCTTTTAAGTATTAGACAATTTGCAAATATACAAAAACAGAAAAAACTAATAACAAATGGAGACAATTAATTCTTACTGAGATCTTCTCTGCGATGTCTTCTCTTTCTGAATCTGAATATTCACGAAACACTCTTCCTTCAATAACATTAGGCTCCACAGCATCTTCTTCTGAACTCAGTATCCCACATTCCAAAGCAATTGCTTTAGCAGTTTGAGGATTGTCACCAGTTACCATGCGAACCTATGTACAAAAGTTCCTTGTTATTATTTCAATGCCTGGCATAATCAAATAAGCATGTATTAATGAAGAAGGGTCTAAGATTCAACACTCCTATTTGTGGAACGGCATCAACTCGATACAAAAATAAAATTGTAACACTAGACGTCATCTAATTGTAACTCAATCATAACTTCATCAACTAGAGAATAGTATTCAGAATACATAATAATCTATGTAAACACAAAAATAAGAGAAAAGGAATTTCAAAGCTACAGGAAAAAAATGATTTGATAATTATCAAGCACGGATTCAGGTTTCTAATGTATAAAGTTTGACAAAATAAGAATACCTTGATACCAGCATTTTGGCATGTGCGAACTGCATCTCCGACACCTGGGTGACATGGATTCTGCACACATCACCTATACAAGTTAGCAGGAAAAAATATCCTAATACGGAAATCAAACAAAATTAAAGAATGATACGAAACATGAAAAACTGAAGGAGTTAACAAAAAGTAGTCAAAATACAGAATTATCAAGGAGGGTTTTATAACACATGAATAAGAAAACAAGATAGTCTTGACAATGCTTTACAGGATTTCCCTGGAATGATGTACCTTTAAGCCAATAAGAGCAAGCAAAACAAGATCATCTTCAGGCAATGGCCATTGAGCTAGCTCCTGTTCATCAACCGGAAGTTTGTCCATGTCATATGTTTTATAAGCAAGTGCAATACAACGCAAACTATTGGCTGCCATATCTTCAACAACATTCTTAAAAAGTAACTCCTGCAATCGAGACAAATGCCTAATGAGAGCGATCTCAGATAAAAAATGAAAACATGGGGTATAACCTGTTCATCTGAGGAAGAAAAACAAACCTTGTCTTTATCCATCTGTACTAGGTTACCATTTGCGTCACAGTAACCCACACATGAAGCTAAGATGATTTCAGCAGCCCCCTTCCAATGTATATGCACTTGAGAATCAGGCTGTAAAATGAGACAATTTAGAATCAAACACCAATCACCACAAATGGATATGTAGCAATTCTTTTTAGGAATTTCGAACAAAACTCGTCATGTTCTTTTGATAGTTTAATCATTGAAGTTCACATAATTCTCGAGAAGGGTAAAGAATTCCACAGAAATGGAATGTACATTCCTGTTTGCTATCAAGTCAAGCTAAACAAATTCATAACCTTTTTATTAATCAGTTTAAAAAATTTTCTTTGGGTTAGTGAGAACACACACAGAGTGGAGTAATAATGAACCAAGTGATCTGGAGTTTCTGAATTGCACAAAAATACATCCTGCTGCTCTAGTTTTATTCCTCCAGCAGAACTTGTGCAGAAGCATTCTGGTTAATGCTAAATCACATTGCCAAGAGAGAAAATTACTTCATACCAGCTAGCAAAATTCCCTGTTTTACCAGAATGGCATAATGAAAGAACCCCAAAGGCCATTATTCAATTAATATTTGCCATATACAAGCTAAAATATTGATCATATACAAGTTACGAATATCAACTGAATACAGTTTCAGAATCACTAAGATACACCTTTCGAACCCCTATGCATCAATCAACACAATATCGACAATGTCAAGTTCACTATAAATATATGATCCACATCGACACAGCTATGGAAGTTTTCTTTAATAATGGTAATTGGCCTTTGAGACGTTTGACAGGCATTCTTGAGAATAGAAATTACTATGTGCATGTGGCTCATAGACAGGGATAGAGAAACACCAACCAGCAACCAATATCCCCCCACAGTTTCATAACGAACTTTGTAATTTGCGTTTTACTATGGTTGCTTTATAACAAAGTCATCACATTACCAGTTGCAGTGCCACACCGCCTTTTTTCTTCTCAGAGTTGAATAGGAATACACTAATAACAGAAGATTCAGATCGGACGGCATCAAAATCCATCCCCAGCTGCAAACAAGGAAAAACCATAATAATTAACAATTCACCTTATGAAAAACAAGATGAAGTTACAAAAGGAACCTTGAATCCCCACTCAACAATGGCCTTTTCTGTTGGTGATCCGGAAATAACTGGATCTCCTTCACCCTGCCGAGCAGGATTGTCACATCATCATTCTTTATTACGGGATTGCTACATTTTTCTGTAGGAAGAAAAGGAAAAAAAAGAAAAAGTTGAAAACTTGCCTCGGGAATAAAAACACTGGCGGTTGTGTTCCGTGCAATGCCTTCGATGACTAGAGAAGACAACATAGGAGACAACAGCGACTTGCTGTCTGGAGGATCAATTTTTTGTCCAGCAACATATACTTCCATAACAGTCATCTGCGAATAAAAGGAATTTTTTGTGATATAATGGATGAGAGGAAAAACAAGGGCCTAGTCTTTTTCATTCCCTGTCCTAACTTATTGAAAAGCTACAGAAAAACCTTTATTCAAGCTGGTTTCTTTCAGCTTACACTAAGCTGACACAAACCTCACATTTGTTTAGAAAAATACCAACATCAACGTAATCGATGCAGTCAAAACACTAACGATAACTTAATTGATATGGTCAGGAGCAGATTCAATCTGAAATTTATCATGGTGGTGCATAACGATTTACCGAATTTGAGGTCAAAGTTCCAGTCTTATCAGTGCAAATAGTTGTCATGGAGCCCATAGTTTCACAGGCAGAAAGCCTGCGCACCTGCAATTCAACTTCTATTAAGCTGAATGGAGTGTCAAGATAAATAATATCATCAAGAATAAATAATACATACCAAGGCATTCTCTGCCAACAATTTTTTCACCAAGAAGGAAAGACTGTCGTAAAAAAAACAAAAATGAATAAAACTTCAGTAATGAAATAACGACTGAGAAGTTAGAAATGGCATCATCGTCCAGGTAAAAGGATAGTTGAGGATTTATCAGCAACAAAAACCAAAAACATTTTCTAGGAAACCTAGGCATTCTCTGCCAACATTTTTTTCACTAAGCAAAGACTGTCATAAAAAAACAAAAAAGAATAAAACTTCAGCAATGAAATAACAATTGAGAAGGTAGAAATGGCATCATCATCCACGTAAAAGGATCATAGTTGAGGATTTATCAGCACAAAAACCAAAAACATTTTCTAGGAAACCTCATATCCAGTGCACAGTCACCAGACACCAGGTAATGAAAGAGATCAATTAATATGGATACCTGCTGAAAAGAAAGACAGACTGGTAATTGGCCAAAAGATATTGAGTAATTTTCTGAGAAGAGAAACTCACATTAGGGTAACAGCTAAAGGAAGCCCCTCAGGCACTGCAACTACAGCGGTGGCTACCTACAGCAGTTCCAAGTTAGCTGACAACAGGTATAAAAATAAAGTCTAGATAGAATGTATGATCAAAAGAGAACATACTGAAACAGCAAGAATTTTAGTGGCTCCATTTATTGCATCAGCAGCACTAGTATTGCCCTCTCTAAACTGAACTCTTCCGTCTAGATTTTTAGTATGCCCAGTAAAGAATCTGTTGAGATCATTCACAACGACAGCACACAAATGAGAAGGAAAGAGAGTAGCAGAAATAAAGACATTGCAATAGTTACCTAACTGAAAGGACAACTAAGACAGCAGCAGCTAATGCAAGTCCCACGGAGCCAATGAAAGTTGCAACCCCATTTAAGTACACCTATAAGCATTCATTACATATAAAAATAAAGCTAATGACAGAAAATGGAATTAAAACCAAATCCTGAGGAAACAAACCTGCAAGGGTGTTTCTTCACCAGTGTCTTCTGAAGTACTAGCCATGAGCAACCCCCATTCAGTATTAACCCCAACACTTGATACCTGGGAGGAAAATGACATGTTAGCTAGCAAAGAAGTAATAGACCAATGAGCCATCAATATTTAACATTAAGTGCGGCCTTGATGTATTTAAATATGTTTCACTTAAGAACTAGGTTTTGAAGATCTCTACTGCATGGCAGAAAAGCTGCGCTGGACCTCAACAAGTGAAAGCATGGCCCTTGATAACTTAGGAGCACTAAAAATTGGGACGTCTTAGAAACAAGGTACCGATAACTTGATCATGAAATCAATATACATGGAAAAGGTAAGAGAAAACGGGGAAAACTAAATAAACATTCTTATTCCTCTTATCTCTTCTCTGAATCCATTCTTGGATCAATTTTTTCTTCAAAAACCTCACCTACACTCTACATGCATCTTGCGATCTATTCTTTTTATTTTCATTACTAGAAAGGAATGTATCGGAGGCACAAAAATAAAGATATAAATCGCGGCATATACTACAAGTTCTTCTTCTCCCTCTTCTACTCTCTTAATTACAGACCAGAGACAATGTTGAGAACCTAACAATTATTTTCTTAGTTGCTTTCGATGAAATAATGGGATGTGTCTTTCAAGGAAACCGATAAAAGATTATTCTTGGTGCAGAGATAGAAGCAAAATAAGAACACTGGTATCTTACAAGCATAGTGCCGCTACCATCCACAACTTTGCATCCAGACATTAAAAATGGCTCCCTAGAATTTTTATGAACCTGCGAAAGCAGTTGCTTGAACACAAAGAATATATTGGTAACATCGGCATGCAGACAAATAGGTCAAGGCTTACAATCTTGCTTTCTCCGGTCATGCTAGATTCATCAATATCAAGGGAGCAGCCAGGTATCAAAATTCCATCAGCAGGTATCTGGAGATATGTTATGGATGTCCGTAAGTTTCATGTGAGAAAATGGAAACAAAATGGAAGGGAAAATCCAATTACCTGATCACCAATTTTAAGGGGTACAACATCACCAACAACAACATCGAATATTGACACTTTAGGTCTTCTGCCATCTCTGATAACCTACGCACATGCCTTTAAAATTAAAAGACAGTAGAGAAAAAGTGTCTATAGTCGAAAACTATTTAGCGGCGCACCTCTACATGAATATTTCTCTTCTCGTCGATTAAAATTCTGAATTGAAGATATTGTCTGTAATCATTTATGGCTGAAGAAAAGGGAGGGGGTGTGTCAGTGTAATACATCCAGTAGAGGAATGGCATGTGGTACATACTACTGATTGTTGTGGATGCTTGGAAAAATAAATTAGAAGAATGCAACACACTCACTAGCTCTAACCACAGCAAAGAGATACAAAGTAATCCAAGATTTATATCACCACCATCAAGCCAAGTTGTCCTTGTAAGAAAGTTTGTACTCTCAACAAAATGAATATAACCTCATGATTGTCAAAATATCTTACATGACCACAAACACTAGTTTATGATTCACTTAAGTTAAGGTTAGGAGCTAAGTAATTTTTAACTTCTTGCTATGCAATGATAGAGATTACATGTTGAAGGTTTTAGATTACTCTCTAAAATTTTACAATATCACCCTAAAGTCTGAATTTTTATTTTTATTTTTTTCAATAACCACCATAGGCTGTTAGCTCCCATAACTGAGACAGGCAGAGAGGTCTTAAATTGCATGCCAATCATAATTTTCAGGGGGAAATTTAAAAAAGTTGTAGTCTAGCTAGGAAACCTTATTGGATTTTTGCTGTTGATCCATACCTGTCACAACAACGCCAACAATAACTGCAAAAGCAATGCTGGCTCCATCATACCATCCTTTCTTAATACCCTACACGGTGGGGTGTAAAGAACAATTCATAGATCAGAAGCAGGACGAGAAAACATTAATATGAGACAGAGTGATCCATGTATTTATATATATGAACCTGACAGCATTCATCTATACTCCGTTTTCTTTCGAGTGCTTACATATTTAAATGTCAGGGCATTTGTTTATACCCCTGCGCACCTCGCTCATGCATGATATTTTTTTGAGAAAACGTTTCTTTTACGAACAGCAAACAGGATGGGTGCCATGCAATAAATAAAAATATAACCTGCCCACAAGACCAAAAGTTTATTCTATTTCTATGAAGAAAGGATGAGGAATCGAGTTTCCAAAATTAGTTACAGAAACCAATTTATTGGTCCTTTAAAAAGATTGAAACAATTTCTACGGGATCATGCAGTCAAATAATTTTGCTACATTTATTGTCCAAACTCACATCTGTCTTCATGCCCAGCCCAATAGAAACCACCGCAGCTATCATCAACATGATCAAAGTAAGATCTTGACAAGCTTCCCCAAGAAAAATCTGGAGTTATAGCACAAAAAATATGGATCACAGTATTCTCCTTTTTCTTATAGGAGAAAAAAACAATTAAGAAGAAGAAAACGAGTATAGGTATGTATTTAGTAATGCAATACAGGTTTTTTTTTTAATTGAAAATATTTCATAATAATTTTTTATATTTTATATTTTGTTTTTTATATCAACACGTAAAACCATGAAAAAACCTAAAATACATTAATTTAATTTTTTTTAAGGCAAAATTTTTTTAAAAAAAAATTAACCACAAAAACACTCTCTAGGACGCAAAGTAAGTTACCCGTAAACTCTTCCCTTTTTTCTGAGGATATGTATTTGATCCAAATGCACTCTTCCGTTCCAGTAAATCAGCATGGTCTCCATGAATTCCCTTCTCTAAATTTGTTTTTAATGCATCTGCAACCCCTTTTACCTGATATGATATAAACATGAAAAGTAAGATACCAATAGTAAAATGATATATAAATCAAGAAGAAATACTTCGGGTAGACTTACCCCACCGATTTCCACCAAAGCATCATGGTTGTGATCCCTCGTGATTTCAGAAAGTTGCTCCTGGCTAATTCCAAAATCACCAATGGGGGATGGATATGATACTGTGGTTCCTGTCAACAAGTTTCAGTCAGTTCATGTTGAACTTGGGTTGAGATTAGGCCATCCATGATGTGACAAACTCTAAACACAAAAGAAAAAATATTACCATCTAAAAATTTGAATTCCTAAGAATTACTATATAGTCAATGAAGAGACAAAAATTCTCTCCACAAAAAGCTTCGAATGAACAGGGGAACAACAAAAGTCTTGGGAGCAGAAATGCACTCCCAGATTCCCTACTGTTCACACAACAGTACGAGCAATTTACATTTTGTCCCCACCACATATTTTATAAAATAGAAGTATTTAGTTAATTATCACTATAATTAATTTTTAATCCATAAATAAACTTTTTAAAATCATAACCACAAAAACTACACAATATCAAATAAACTTTTTAACATATTTCAAACCATACTACGTAATTAAACACCTGTGCAGCACCCATCACATTAGAGTAAACAGATCAATCACATATATAATAATTAGCATTCAACTAATAAGCCAAAAGAATATCACAAAATCTATTATATGATAGCCCCAAGTAAACTTTAAAATTGCTGCATGCTCGCCTACCATAGAGTAACCTTCTTCTACTAACATGCTAAACGCAATGCATATTTATATATATATATATATATATATATATATATATATATATATATATATATATATATATATATATATGTCGACAGCTAAAAAGTATATCAAATCATAGCTGTTATTCCAAATTACTCAGCATTCGCAAGAAGCAAAAAAAAATAATATAAAGAAAGGTACCTTGTGCACTCGCACTAGCTTCTTTGAAAAGATATGCAGCCTAAAAAAGAAAATTGGCTCACATAAATCAAATCAAATTAGTACTGAAAATTTTGAAAATCAAGTTGAAAGATGGAAACCAATTACGTACCCGTATTACTTTTGCATGTGCCTCTATCTTCCTTAATATTATCCTCTTCTCTTCTTCCTTTTTCAAGTCCAACGTGTATCGATATCGACGAGAACTATTAAGCACAAGCGCAGCTTGCTACAGAACCCATGTTGTAGATTTCTCATTAGCCAAAAAACCATTAATAAGTAGAAGATGAGTTTTTTTTTTTTTTGAATGATGTTAGAGCTTAAATCAGCTTGTAATCCATATTCGACACTTGAATTCGACAGTAATTAGGTTGTTTTAATTGAATGCCGATTTGATAGCATAGTTTTCAAAGAAATTTATTGCAGTTTATGAATTATAATAAAATTTTGACAGTAATTTAACTTGCCGATTTGATAGCATAGTTTCACATATATATTGCTTTCATAAAAAAATTTATTGCAGTTTATGAATTATATCACTGTAAGTGTTCATGATGTGTAGGACTCAATGGAAATGGAAAGATAGCAGTGAAAGAAAAAAAACAGTGAGATTTAATCTTGGGTTAATTTCAATTTGCTTCCCAATATTTAAACCTAATCAACTAGGGACATTCAAAACTAATCCTTCAATCAATCAACCTCTTATATTTCAACTTCATCTCAATCACACTAAAAGCAATTAACTCTAGTTTATTTCAAGAAAAGTATTTTTATGAAACCATTTTTCAAACTTTTCATATTTATTTATTATTAGAAAAATTAATTAATAAAAAAACACTATTAAGTCAAAAAAAGATTTAATTTGATTTTTAAAAAAGCATTTTTATTTTTATTTTGGGTGGGATATAAAAGTTTCAAAAAATTCAAAAACTTCATGTTATTTGTTTATTTAATATCAAATTTGATCATCAATTTAATTACTATATATTTTGTTTTCAATTTTTTTATTTTTTTTCAATTTCATCCTTTCAAATTTAATTTAAATTGACTTTTGTATTAACTTTGGTCTTCATTTCTTTTATTCTTATTTATTTTTCTTTTATATTTTCTTAATTGATATTTTTTATTCTATTTTTTATTGATTTTTTTATTTGAAATAATTTATAAAATTATATATATATTTTTTTAATTTCATACTCTTTCAACCTTTTATTTATCATCTTCGTTCCTTATTTTTTCAATTAACTTGAAAAAATAATTGAAACATTAATAAGTAACACTTGAAATGGCTTTTTAACTGATTTTCTATAGCACTATAAAATATTAAAAAATAATTTATTTTTAAAAAATTTATTTTTTTTAAAAAATATTTTTTTTGGCAAACAAAAGGGCTTCAATTAAAAATCTTCTTTTCCTTGGTCAACAATAAAAGATATTTTCACGCTAATTTATGAGTCCATTAAAATTTAACCTTATCTCTAAATGATCTTAAAAATACACCTATAATTACACGGATAGTACAATTAAATTTTTTTAATAAAGTTGTCTTCGTGTTGGTTAGATATTTAAATCTAGGAAATTAAAAGAGTAAACAAATTTTATCGACCCCCTTTATCTCATGGAGTTTACTCGTTAAAATTATGAAAAATTGATTTGAAGTTTTTAAAGAAAACTAACAATGATTTTCTCTTCAAATATTATATGATAAACCTAAACATTTCATTTGGTTTAACAGATTTCTTGTATCACTAATATAGTTATATTCAGGTTTCCTTTTTTAAGAGAAACAATTATTCAGGTCTCCAAATATTATATGTTATTTCCTAAGTTATATATATATATATTAAAAAAAACACTTGTGCAAAACTCAATCAATAACACAAAATAAAAGGAAAAAGAAATTGAGTTGTTCAACAAAGTCTAATTCACAAAACTGACTTTACTAATGAATATTAAAGATCCATGCAAATATTGGTCAAAGTATAAAATTTCTAATATGTAACGGAGGGTGTTTGGGAATATGGTTGTAGTTACTTTTCAAGGTATTTTTTACTTAAAAATATATTAAAATAATATATTTTTTATTTTTTAAAAATTATTTTTTACTTAAAAATATATTAAAACAAAATAATCTGAAAATATATATAAAAAAAATTAATTTGAAGTAAAGAAAAAAATAAAAAAATTTAAAATTTTTTCAAAAACACTTTTAAAATACAAAAATAAACAGGATGTACACTAAAATTACTCTTCGATATTTATTGCTTCCTACATATATAGGAGTACCACCAATGATTTCTACGATCGAAAATAAAAGCAAGGCATATCCAATACATAAATAATCAAAATCTCCAAGTACCTAATACATGTATACCTTTAATTGATACTTAATACATAACCTTATTTAACATTCTCTTTCTGTATAAATAGAGATGTCAATCGTTCTTCAACTCCAAAAAAGTTGTCAAGATCTAAAGAGAATATTTGTTGCCCTTTCACCGACTGAGAGACATGGCCAAGTGTTTTTCCACTATGTTCTGTTTATTTTTGCAATAGCTAATATTTCAATATTCCTTCGATTTTCCTCCAATTCTTTTTAAACGTGGTACTGAGGTAGGGTTATATATTTTCTCATTCAATAACGGAGAATCTGAAAACACAAATTCATGGTTTATATATTTCTTTCCTTTTGGTTTCTTATGCATGATGATCATTATATGCAGGTACTGCAACAATGGAGCTCGCGGTAGAGGCTGGTGTATGCACCAGGGAAATAGGAGCTTGCGCTCCATCTTGCAATGATATATGTGCTTGGAAATATCCCAAGGGTGGCAAGGGAGCTTGTCAGGGTGATAGTTGTGTTTGCTTCTATGAACGTGGGACGGAGAAAAGGTGTAATTCTGGGTCGTTGTTCAGCGCAGCGCAGTGATGAGTGTTGTGCTGCAAAATGTGCTCAGCAAGGTCCTCTAATTCAAGGGCCATGTGATGGCAGTTTACGCCCTCAGAATGTTTTGTGTCAATGCAGCTATGATTGTTCTTAAAATCAATCTTTATTTCAGGCATGTTATAGTTTTGTGCCATTGAGAATAAGTTATACCTCCTTAATTTCACTTCACATGTAAGGGTCGGCATAAGAACTGGCTGGAAGAAGAACATTAAATAAAACTCTAGCAATGTTTATATCTATTTTGAGATTCTCAATTTCAATCATAATTTATATCATGTCAAGTTCTAAAACATATAGAAAACTCTTACAAGAAAATATCACTAATTCTTTTCCTCACAGCCTGCACATGATGCAGTTGCTGCTCTCAAAACCAAAATTTCCACCCTTCTTTCTAACAGTCGCAACTCACATAAAACAATTATATTTTAGCAGCTGCCTTGGTTTTTTCCACGGCTAGCATATACATCTACATACTAAATATTTATGTTAGTTGTTTGATGCATCTGGGCATGTAGAAATTGAAGGTTTTGAAGAGAATTTGACATTACCAAAGAGGGATCTAACCCAATCATTATATGTAGATAGCCTAGTGTATATATTTTTATACAGCAATGAGACAGATTTAAAATCAAAGCAATATTTGATTGCGATAAATTAGATTAGCACCTTAAAATTGATATAATAAATGATTCGATTGTTGGATCGAGCTTGAATTTTTACAAGTAATTCTACAATCAATTTTTCTTTTAAATGTTATTACATCACTTATCGGGCCATTGGATCTTCTAGAATTAGATTTAGAAGTTGTTGTTTGGGCCAATTTTGTTATTCTTCTAAGATTTTTTAATTTTATTATTTTTATTTTAAATTTTGTTTTAATTTTCTTAATGTTTTCAGATTTTAGGTTATTTCCTAGTAGAGGTAAGTTTTTATAGTCTATGTAAAAGTATTGTAAATCTTTTAAAAGAGGCAGCTATCATATATTTAAATTTTAAAAAAATAAAATTGTGAATTTATATAATTCACATCTGCAATTTTTTTGCTTATTAAAATTATTATGTTTCCAACTTTTTTGACCTCAGAGTTAGAGGATACAGTACTTTATTTTTGGCCATTAAAATTTAAATCAAATGAATTTAGAATACTCAGCAGCAAAGCAAATCAGTTGTGATTGATTTATGTTCTCAAAAAACGAGTCGCGCGGGTGAATATACTTACGAGATTTTATGGCAAGTAAGATGATAGTACGTACAAGATGACAAATTGAACCTTAAATTATTTAAATGAAAGAGATCAGTAAGCATTCTTGTGTATCCATCCAGCCATGGGGGACCGAGTAACTGGGTCAGATTTGGCAGGAATAAAATTAAAATTGTGATGAAATTCTATAAATATTATATTATTAAGTAATTTTTTTTTAATTTTTTAAATAAAATATAATTAAAAAAATAAAAATAAAAATTTTTTAACGGACCCAGTTCAATTTATTTAGCTTTAAATAAGACCCGATTCAGTAGAAAAATAAAATTTCATTCTTCACTGTTAACTTAAATAAACAGTAAATAATAAATTATAATTCATTCCTTACTGAACAAAAATGCGAACAAAAAAAAAACACAGCAGAATGAGAGAATGAGAGGGATGAAAAATTACTTCACCAAAATCTAAGATAAAATCTTAGTTTTAGTGGATCCATGAATCAAATGACAGCTACTATTTATAATCAAATACTATATTATCGAGTTAAAAAAAAAATACAGCAGCCACGGAGATAAACACTCTCTATACTCTCTATGCGAGCAATTTAGAGGGAGAAAGAGAGAGAATTGCGTACCCTCCATCTGCGAAGGCGATCGAAAGAGGCCATTTTGGTACTGGGGATATCAAAAGGATCACCATCATCACCATCTACATCGCCGTCACTCATCGCCTTTTTTGCTTCCAAATCATCAAGTCTGCTTTTGTACGGCGAGCCTCTGAATAAGCTTGTCATTTCAGTTAATTTTACTTGAGAGTCACAAGAGAGATGGCAGGAAATGTCAAAGTCTAGCACATTAATATATATAGGCAGCTTGAATCGCCCATCAAAGTACTTCTAATGATGTCTTTCATTATCTTAATGCTTTAAAGCAGTGTTTGTGGTTTACCCGGTATAAAAATCGGATTATGAATTTTAACTAGGGTTACTTAGGTTAATTTCAATTTTTTTATAAATTAAAATATTATTATTTTGATAAAAATAAAAAATAATTAATAGATTACAACCATATCTTATTAGATTAACCTGCCAAGTCACTGGAATTTTAACTACTTCTATTTTTTCCATAAACCTGGCGTGATTCTAGTTTCAAGTCAGTCAAATTCCAAATCCATCCTGCCGAAAGAGCTGCATTTTAAAACTATACTTTTAAATAAAATAATAATAATAGAACCGATCAACAAAAACGTCGCTTCTTACTTTTTGAAATTTAATATAAAGTGAAAATGTGGATGCCAACTGTAACCTATAAGGCCGTCGTTACGATAGCGAATGTTCCTCGAGCTCTTTTTCAGTGGTGTAGACATGTCTTTGTTTAAATTTAAATAATTGCAAAATTTACCATGATATCAAAAATAATTGCAAAATTTACCATAATATCATATATTAGTTTCTGTTTTATAATGTGATATATGATATTTTTTTAAAATATATATTTCAATTAAAAATACTGATTTTTTTAGATTTTTTTTATTTTTTGTATTAGCACAACAAAACTATAATATTTAAAAATATTAATTTAATATTTTTTTAAATAAAAAATAATTTAAAAAACTGATTAATCAGTGTTTTAATTTCTATACTGACTTAATTTTTTTTGAAGAAAAAAATTAATTTTTCATATTCTTTTTATAAGATATAGACCTTCATTGCAGTTGATATAATTTTTCTCAATAATGTACATAAAAATGTTTAACATTTGTCAAAAAAAAAAGTTAATTAAAAGAATTTTATAAAAAAGTATACAAATTATTTAAAAAAACATAGCTATTAGAAGATTTGTTATAGATTCTTTTCATATCACAACGGTTGACAACTGTTTTTTTTAAATGAACCTTTTAGATGATCTTAAATTATTTTAATATATTAATATTAAAAATAATTTTAAAAAATAAAATATTATTTTTATATATTTTTAAAAAATGATTTCCGCACTCCCTCACTAGCTAGCCAGGCTTTTAATTGACACTAGCCAGTGACTAGTGCTCCTACTATTAGCTATTTTTTTATATAATTTATATAAAAAAAAATTATGAACCCTTTTTTATAAATTTTTTAAATTAATATGGATGTTTAAATCAACTTGTATATATATCAATTAATTTTATAAATTATAAAATTAATAATTATATAAATTTTTAATGATTTTAAAATTTATAAAACTCAAATTAATATTTTTTTTAAAAAAATCTAAAACCTAATTCATTAAACTACGTCTTAAGCCCCCTCTATAAATTGCAATGACAGATCATGTCACCTGTTGGTACAGCCGTACAGGGTCCTCAACTACTAATATGTCATTAACTGTTGTCATTGCCAAGGTGACCTCGTGTTTTTCATGTGCAATAAAAAATTACTAGATGATAGCAATTTCTATCAAATAAAAATAATATACAAAAATAATAAAAAAAAGTCTGCGCGCGCGCATACATATATATATATATATATGATGATGATGATGATGTCACCTCCATCTTTGTATCCAAATAAATCAAGTATTTTTATCCACATCCCTCCATGCCCAACTGTGTTCGGACACAATTGAAATCTCCAATTTTTCACCTACTGGACTATTAGAAAAGGCCAGTAAACGGTCTAAAACTGGACTGGAAATAAAGGGCCCATTTGCTAATATCCTAAACTCTCTCAAATTCTCAAAGGCCCATACCATCCTAGTCCAGCCCAGACCAGCCTCACAGAATCAAAACCTCCTAAACCCTCTCCATCTCCCCTCCCCTGACCCTTCTCTCTCTTTCTCTAACCTAAAACCCAGAAGCTCTCAACAGGTAATCAACCCTCAAATTCCTAATTTATTCTTCATCCAATACCTGAATATCTAATTTTTTCTTATTAATACTAAAGGAGCTTCAAATTCTAGCCACCAAAATGGCTTACATGCGAAGTCTCTCGAGTCGATCAACCATCTTGAAACGACAATATTATCCGCGTTTCACATACATCCTCCACGACGACCACCACCAGAAGGAGAAAAACCAAGAACAACTTAATCCCTCCGCAAAACCAGCAATCACTCCCAATAATTGCTTTCCTCAAAGATCCTTCTACACCGCTCCGACCTCTTCTTTCGGTTCTCTTCTTCGCGAACCAAATCACACACACTTCGCCGGTGCGTGTTTAGTGCGCTACATGTCTACCACCACCACTACTGCCGCGGCGGAGAATATCGATGTGGTGATGGATATGGCGGCTCCTGCTGTGAATGAGGTTGCGATAGCTGCTGCGGATTCTTTCTTACCTGTGGCGGTTCTTCAGCATGCGATTGATGCTGTTCATAATTTTACTGGATTCAATTGGTTGGTACTCAAACATTTAATTTTTATTATTAGTTAAAAATCGAGAATTTAATTTAATTTTTTTAAAAAATTTAATAGGTGGGCTTCGATAGTTGTGACTACATTGCTTATAAGAAGCTTTACGCTTCCTCTTTTGATAAATCAGTTGAAAGCTACCTCCAAACTCAGTGTAAGTTTACTCATATATTACGGTGTAATTTGAAGGTTTTAATTTTTACTTTTTTTAAAAAAAAATAATTGATGTATGTATGGTTGCACATTGTGCGCTTGCGCTTGCGCTTGCACATTATTTGTATGCATGTTGGGGTAGGTGTCATTATGTTTTGCTTGTTTGCTTGGTGAGTTAAGGATGGTGTTTTTCTCCTGTTGAAATGTTTTGGAGTTACATTTGTAAGAATCTGCCTGATATATCGATTGATATTTCATGCGAAAAGAATTGTGCTTTTAGAAATTTCAAGTGAAGGTAGTCTCTCAAGTTCATTAAATTCTTCATGGTTTGGTGCTTTTGGATGTTTCTAAAAAAAAATCCTATATTTTTAATTGTTGAAAAAATCCTATTCTTTTTAATTGTTGTGAAATGCTATATGGAGTTAAAGCTTTAAAATTGTGAACATTTTCTTTGTGCTTTTGAATCCCAATTGGCATCTGTATAGTCACCTTCTGCTTGCTTTTCATCGCTTGTATTTTCAGTTTTTAGTTTATAATCTTCTATGATGTTGGTTATGCTGTAGCATTTCAGCCTCTAGTTTGGATTTTGAAGTATAACCTATTAAGTTGTGATGCCTATGTTTTTACATGGTGACACCATTATTCAAGTAGAAGATTAAGTTTCCTCTCCAGAAACAATGATGTGAAATTGATTGTGTTTGTTAAATGGTCGGTGTCGAAAACCTCCCAATTTTAATTGACTTTACTGTCACAAAGAAAAAATATTTCGTAGTATAATTGTGAAAACCAAGTTGAATCCAATGGAAATTCTACTAAATCTTCCTACAAGATGCTGAAATAAAAAAGAAACGATGGGAGGAATTGAATAAAAAAAAAAACAAAATTCTAAAGATAAAAATGATAAATCAATATGTCGTTAACTCAGTTTAAGGATGGGAGCAATCAAATTAATTCTTTTTACTTCTTATTCTTGTCCCTAACAATAATTACGGATTGAAAGAAACTAGAAAGCATATATGCCATCTCAAAACATTTCAATTAACATGAACAAAAATCAATAGCATAATTCTTAAACCAAGATGAATAAGTACTTAAACATGAAAGAATTACAATGACAATGTTACTTCTCACAACTACTAATGGAGATGGATTCCATTCTCCTTGAACCTAACTCAAGAATTGTTTCCTCATCCTCTAGGAATTTCTAGCTGCCATAAGAAAACTCTGCACCCAACGATCTCCCTTCTTTTTATATTCCAATGGGTAGCCTTCATGATAAGATATCAAGGCTAAAGATTAGGAGATTAAAAGGTTGTAGATAAAATCTCTCTGGTCCCATCAGATTTCTTCTTAATGATAAGATTTCCACATTGTTAGTTTCCCATCAGATTAGGAGATAAAACTCGTCCTTCAGCGTGTATCAGGATTTTCATATTGAAAAATATTTTTTTATGACCTGGAGCCTTTTATAAAAGTTGTAGCCCTTAATGTGTAGATGAATATGGGCTTTTGAAACACATGATTTTGATATCCGAGGCTCATGATTTTGATATCCAAGGCTCAAAATATGCTTGTTTGAATGTTTAGTGTGTGAACAGGGAATCCTACCAAAAGTAGGATTCATACTCGATTTTCGCAAGTCTATTTAGAGGTTCAAACAAACTCGGATTTTTGCCCATAATGTTTTTCTAGAAAGTTTGATATGTGTACTTCAACTTAGATGAAGCCCACATTTCCATTCTGGAACTTCAATTTGGTGAAAAACCTGTTACAAGAAACAAAGATCTCAAATATAAAATGCAGAATTTCTTATCTTTTTGAGCAATTAATTCATGAAAGAGACATGTAAGAGGAATAAAAATATATGAATATTTTGTACTTATCATTAAATCACTTGTGCAATCCGGTGAGTAGAACATTGAAGTGCAATGCATACCTGAATTTGCATATGGTTTTTGCTCCTGCTACTACATGACTTGGCGCAACTTTTTAACCCTCCACAAAGATCTTTTATTTTTCTCTTGGTGTATGAAAAGTAAAAATTCAGAGTTTATATGCTTTCATCTCATATGGATTTATGTGTTTTCTGCAGATCGTAAGACCAAAATTGGAGGAGGTTAAGCAAAGGGTGGAACGCCAGGTATTGCTCATTGATGGTTTTATCAATCCTTGCTCTGTTGACCTCATACATACATTGTTGGTCTGTTTTATGTGCCTGTAGCCCCCTTTTTCTATGTTATGTTACTTGATATTTTACTTTTACCGGTGCATTTCCCTACTGGTTATCAGAAATACATGTTTGACTTGTTTTAGATGTTATGCTTCGTCATTTTGGATGTAAATCTAGGTTCCTGTAAGTGGGTGGTTTTCCTGGTTCTCTATATGGAATTGCCATATCAAAAGAGGATAACTTGAAACAAAAGGGCAAGGTAGCCAACTGTGACAAAATCTCCTTGGTTTAGAGTTGAGAAACTTTTTGGTTGGCCTGTGTTCATCTCAGTTTTTTATGTGAATAAAACTTGATTGTTTTCAAGTGATAGCATGCATATGACAATGCACCAAAAGGTTGACGTAGCCTGCGGTCACTCTACTATATAATCCATTTCTTGTTTTCAGAATGCTTTCATCAATCATGTTGGCACTATCTCTGTCTCTATCTCAGGGTATGGACCCCGCAGCTGTTTCTGAAGGTCAAAAAGAAATGAAGAAGCTGTTTAAGGAGTAAGAAACTCTTCCATTTGCTTTTAGGGGAAGTATTGATTGTTTCATGACAATTTAGTTTCTTAAACGAAGGAAATACCATGATCGAAGTTGTGTTCTATATAGTAGTTCATTCTGACCACACTAGTATTTGAATAGTCACGCCCCGTGAACGTCCTTGGATGACTTGGAAACATGGTGTCATTCAAGTGCTTTTATGTATTTCATGTAATGTTGCTGAAGAAGATAGGATTTACCAAATTGCTATGTAAGTAGTCCTGCTTAGAGAGGATCATATGTACTTTCCTTTCAGGATGAGGTTTTCACCTTTTCCATTCCTTTTTGCTTTTTGCTTTACATAATGCTTTAATGTATCGTCATTGAAGCTTGATTACTATAAGTAGGCCAAGTTTTTAGACAGCATAATTCTCCCCTTCATGGCTGTCAATTTCCCTGGAAAATTTAGTTCATTCTGACTTACAAATTGCAGACATGGTGTGAGTCCGTTTACACCACTGAAGGGGCTCTTTATTCAAGCTCCTGTCTTCATCAGCTTTTTCCTTGCTGTAAGCTAAACTTCCATTAATAAATACACTTCAAATGAGTAATTCTTCTTTTATATTTGATCCTCACATTCTACATGCCATGACAATGTTCCCCCCAGATTACAAACATGGCAGAAAAAGTGCCATCCTTTAAAAGCGGTGGAGCATTCTGGTTCGTTGACCTCACAACTGCAGATGATTTATACATCTTTCCAGTTTTGACAGCATTAACTTTCTTGATAACAGTAGAGGTAGATCCTTGTTCTATCCAATAAGGTGGTTATGTTTTAGTGCTTGGTTATTCTTTGTTCTTCTTTAAAAAAAAAGAAGAAAAGAAAAAAGAAATCTGCAAAATTGCTTTAATCTTATTGTACTCAGTTTTGGTTTTTGTTGTTGAGTTGACTAATCTGTGCTATTCTGCAGTGCAACACGCAAGAAGGAATGGAAGGAAATCCTGCTGCTGGCACCATGAAAAACGTTTCAAGGGCCCTTGCTGCTGCTTCAGTTCCTTTGACTATGAGTTTTCCAAAGGTTATTTTATAATCACTTACAAGTACATGGGATTATGAGATCATATTTAAGTTGTTTACTGTATCAGCATCTTGAAATTTGAGATTTTCTTTTAGTAATGGAGTGTAAATGAGTTTCCAGGGAAAAGTAGTGGTTTTAGGCTCTGCAGCCCCACCCATCTCTTCCCTGCCCTTCCAGTCTGGCTCCCATCATGATTCACCTTCCCCCCTGCCTTCCCTTATTTAGAGATTGAGAAATGACTTGTATGTTTGAGTTCATGATGAATTTGTCGTTTGTCTTTGCAGGCTATATTTTGTTATTGGATTACATCAAACTTGTTTTCACTTACATATGGGCTTGGTGAGTTTTCCAACTTTCCAGATCTTTTTTTTTTCCTTTCAAAAAGCTTCTGTGCAATCTTCAAAGATCAGTGAAGAACTTGTTTTTTGGCATTATTTTGGTGTGATGTTCGCTTTAACCCTGCTCGTTACCTAATTCTCCACTTGTACTTCAGTGCTCAAAGCTCCTGGGGTAAAAGAATTCTTGGGTGTTCCAAAAGTACCTGTGGCACCACCAACTACTGCTGCAAAATCATCTTCCTTTGATCTGTTTTCAGCAATCAAACAACTCTCAACAGCCAGAAAGGAACCTACCCCATCCCTGCCCATTGAACCACCAAAGCTTTTTGAGCATAAAAAGTCTTCATCTTCAGTAATCACTAAAAGGATAAGAAGTCTAGAGAAAGAAGTAAAGGGAAGAAAGAAAAATAAGAAAAGGTGAAATGGTTTCTCATTAAGATTAAATCATCTTTGATTACTGCAGAGGAGGATTGACTGCTAGTGAAATTCTCAAGTTAGTGTAGTATTAGCTATTCATGATTCATATATTGTTGTGGCTAGATTCAGCCTAGTTATTTCAATAAACTGTGTTGCAATTTTGATGTGCAAAATACTATGCTATCATACCCGATTTTTCTTCTCTCTAGCATTCCAAGCCTTAATATGGCTTGGAGAAATCTTCTTGTAGTTCATGGATTTCAAGGAAGATGAAAACCATCAGGACAATGGTTTATTTAGTGAAGCTCATTTTCTGTTGTATTTGTAGATCATGAAATGACAAACAATTAGTCCAGTGACTGCAATTCTCTCATAGTCCGGACGATGCCAGCTTGAGCTCAGAAGCTCCCATATTTTATTCTCTTAACTTGAACCTAGAGATGCATCAGAAGTTTTTATTTTTTATTGCAGTAGCTGAGGGCTACCATATTTTCAGAGGTATTTTTTAATATCAAAATTAATCATTTCTGTCTAATATCCCTATTGAAAAAAAAAATCTCATAAACTTTTAAGCTCAAATTCTTTTTTTTTTTACCAGCAGCAAAGCAGTGGGTTAAAAACCTGTTTGTTTTTTTATTTTAATTTTTTTTTTAAAAAAAAAGATTAAAGTTTTATTTTTTTTGTTTTAAATTAATTTTTTTGTGTATTAAAAATAAAAAAATATTATTAATACATTTCTATAAAAAAAAAAACAATTTAAACATCATAGTAACTAGTAATAAACTAAAGAAAACCTGAGAATGCTGTGAGAAACTAGACAGAATACAGAATAGATGGCTTAAATGCTTGACTTGACTCAGAGCTTGTTAAATAAGAGAAAGGGGACGCTAAACGTACAAAACAAAGGGCAATAATCATCACGGAAGCAGAAGTCAGCACATTGATGATGAAAAGCTGTGCTCTGGTACATACAAGTAAAAATGCAATGAGATCAAAAATCAAGTGTTCATCGCACAAAAAGAAGGTCCCCGATCAATCTTCATCTGAGTAGTTGAACTTAAATGAGTGTGATTGCAAATCAATCTGCCCTCCTCTGTATGTCCCGCGCTTCTTCTTTGTTTTTTCATGCCTAAAACCCCTGACAGAGAGAGACAAAGGGTCAATGAGAGAATTACCAGAATAAGATCAAAAGGAATGGTATCCCAGCTTATCATTCTAAATGCACTATCCGTAATAGATACTGAATTACTGATTGTATCAACAACGACGAGGTGTACCAAGTAGAAGAACAGCATGGGGCTGGGTGTAAAGTCTAGGGTTTCTTTGAGGTGCATTAAAAAGAATAAAGAACAAAAATCATAATGTGGCAGTCATACAGTAATCATTAACAAAATCATGCAATCTAACATGGCAACTCTAGCGATAAAACTAACATGTAAAAAAATCGTTCTTAATGTACAACTCCCCAAGATATTGAAATTGAAGGTATATACCTTTTTTTCTTCAAAAACATAAAAAAGTAATGACCAACAAAAACCAAACCCTTCTTTGATTCCTTAAAAGATCCTAGGTTAAGTTTAACAGCAATATTTGAATCAGTGTTTCATATTGAAAACTTGCTCAAAGTTAGAATTACTGGAAGAAAAGAGGTTCCTAAACTGAACTAGGTTTAGACTTGGAGTTAGAATAGCCAAGCCAGCAGTTTAGATCGGACCCTTTACTTCCCAATTAAGTTATCGCTGCAGTTTACGTTGGTGCAAAGAATGACAATAAGATAACAGAAATAACCTTCTGTTTGCGTATCTGAAAATATAGATATAGAAATGCCACAACTACAAATTGTACCTTCCTCTAACTTGCCCCAGAACTTCTTGTGCTTTTGCACCATAACCATCCTCGGCACCGTCCTACAGAGAATTTATGGAAAATCTTAAAGAAAAGAAACCAATGAAGGACCAGAAAACTCAAAAACAAAAATGGAAAACTTGTCAAACCTTTGCCCAGTATGAATTATCTTTAAGCCTCTCATCAGAGAATACCACCTCATCAACTTTTACTCTTTGAAAATGTTTAACCGTCTTTGGCTGCAATGACATAGTTCCAGTCTAAGCATACACATAAAACCAACAATACACTTGAACATAATTATTCATGAACACAACTATGCTATCATGAACTTCAACAAAAAATGGGTTTGCTCATAACAATGAGAATATTTTTGAAGAGCTCATAGGTTAATCATCTCCATAAAAATCAGTTTTGTTCAAAACCTGGCTAGACATAACTACTTCAGGTTTTAGTTCCACCACATGGGCAAATAGGTTTAAGCACATATATACAGGAAACCTGGGAAACTTATAGCACTGGAACAATTTGAACATGATGTTAATTGGGATTTAAAAGGAAACTCAGCTTCAGAATTTAAGGTTGAAGTAACAAGCTTCCCTAAATTAGGGTGCTCAAAACCATACCTCAACAGAACCATTCTTTTCCTTCATCATAGATTTCTGCGGTGCTGATTTCGCTCCATTTTCCTCAAGGTTCCCGTTTGCCTGGACGTTTTCCTTTAGTTCTTCTGAACTTTCTGTCTTTCTTCGTTTAGATTCTTCAATGGCTTTTTCATTGGCAGGCTGAGGGGCATCATCTTCAGAAGACAATCTTTTCCTCTTCTTGGAACTCTTATTCTCTTTGTCATTCACATCCTCCTTCAAGTTCTTAGAGTCATCCTTTTCAGAATTTGATTTCCCTTCATCAAGCATCTCAGCAGACAAATTTTCAGAAAAAACAGCATCCTTCCTTTTCTTCTTCCGTTCAGATTTGACGTTCTTGTTGTCCAAAATACTGTCAGCATTTGCTCCTTGCTTACTCTCCAAGATATGTTGCTCCCCATTTCCAATAGTGGAATCAAAAAGCTTGTCTTTCTTTCTCTTCTTATCCTTTGGTTTATTATCTGTCTCACCATCAGTTACTTTGTTTCCCTTGGAAGATGCCACATCCTTAGATTTTTCTTCCACCGACACAGACTCTGCCAGATGATGTCCATCGTTATCATCTTGAGACTCGGATTCCAAGTTGCTTTTCTTCTTCCTTTTATCCTTGCGTTTCTTATCAGGCAATTCACCAGCACCATTATCAGCAGGTTCCTTCAAAGCTTCGACATTGTCTTGTTCCTCTTGTCCATGAGAATCAGAATTCCTTTTCTTTTCCTTCTTCTCTTTCGACCTTACTTCAGTAGCCACTGTTTCATTTGTTATGATCTCTTCAACACTCTCAGAATTGTTAACTTTATCACCAGCTCCTAATTGATTTTTTATAGCATCAGTATCACACTTCTTTTTCTTTTTAGTGACACCGTTCGTCTGTATATCTACAGTTAAATAGAACTAGACTATGAGCTAGTACCAAAATCCACCCTATAAAAAACATTCTACTAACTATGTAGAAATACATGATATAGTTGCCTACTAGACAAGCAATTTCATTTGGAGAATTAAACGCACCTTGAACCTGATTGCTCTCTAACTTTTTGCTGGTATCGTCACTGCAAAAATACAGGAAGTCATGCAATTTGAGAATGGCCATTCAAATTTAACACTTAAATCAAGAAAATCCATTTGCAGTATATAGCTTGAATTCAGGGGAATCTGCGAACCACATTCATTTTCAGTCTGATGACTAAAAGAAACCTTGTGCATTCTTTTCATATCAAATCCAAAACACCATTAACGCCTTATGGGTAATCATAAAAAAAATCCCTTTGTATAGCTCCACAATTGAAATTCACTGTCAACAAGAGATCACAATTTTTTTTCCTTAAAAAAAAAGAAATATAATCACCCTACCTTGTCTTCAAAAACTTGCAAAACACCTCCTCCAAATCAATCAAGGAGTCACCACCCAAATCATCTTTCTGCACAAAGAACACAACTTTCCACATTTAAAACAACCAAACAAAATCAAGTACACAAAACAAAGAACATCCTGAAGCTAAAGCACAGCACGGACACATTATCACATTAGGCTTCATTAATCTCAATCATCTCATATACACATCAAACCAAATTCAGAAAAACCAGTTTGCATAAACATAAATTCAACACAAAACACTAACAAAAAAATCAATCATCTTCTCTTAACTAAAATGTTGCATAATTTGATAAACCAGGATATAGAAAGAGAGAATGACTAGTTTTGCTTTTTTGTACCTCAAATTTGGCTTCAGATTCGAACTTCTTTAATGTTTTGGAAAACCCACCAGTGTTTTCAAGATACTTAGCTATAGAATGAAGCAGAAGTGTCTTCTGCTCAGGCTTTAAAGTTTGGGTTTTGCTGTTGTCCATGTTGTTTTCTTGTTTCATGGTTGGTGGTGGGCTAGAGAGCAACAGCACTTGGCGAGGCTTAAATGATAAGGGTTAGGGTTTATGTTCACTGTGCTGGCAACTGGGGTTTTGTGCATGAAGAGATGGATTCCTAGGGTTTTGTTACTACCTGGGTTTGGGTCAGACTGAGCAATAAACCTCAACGGACAGAAGGGTTTAGGGAATGGGTTTGGTTGGGTATTGATGTTGGGGTTTAAGAGCCGTTGGATCAAGCAAATTAAAATAGATTGTCTTGATTATATATTTTGGTCCATCTAGTTTATCAATATTAATTGAATAGTCCCTTTAGTATAAAAAACAATTATATTCCCTTTACCTTTTTTATCCAGTAGTTTCTAGAATAGTTGTCTGACCCGTCAGACACGATCCTAGAACAAGCATGAAAGGGTTCTAAATTTTAGCTGTAGTAACTATATCATTAAAATTTTAATTAAATTTTAAATTTTAATGAATTAACTATATTATTTAAAAACTTAATTAAGTTGAATAAGTTTAGTTAAATTAATATCTTATTTAGTTCATTAAAAATCCAACCGAAGTTAAGCTTCAAATTTCCTAAATTAATCTATCGAGCTAGGCCAAGTATAACAGCAATGGATTCTAGGACATACTTTTCAAATTACTCTAACATCTTTGTACAATTTGGAGTATCATATCATATTTTGTCTAGCATATATTTGGAAATGTGGGATTTAATAAAAAGTCAGGATCTTGCTTCAATATATTGTTAAGAAGTATATAACTATAATAAAACATAAATATTTATTGAGTTACCTTCTTCAATTTCAGCAACCCATAACCATGGTCTTTGGATGAAGTTTACTACAATGCAGAGCCACCAATCTACTGCTAGTGCTTAAAGCAAACTCTGAAGCTATGATGGAGACAGGGATAGCCAATAAAATCTCTAGCAGTAGATTGTAAGATTTCCACCTTAAACTTTCCACCATGATAAAATGTCAAAATCATCATTCTTTGCAAAGCATCCTCTCTAAATAATGATCCGACCGATTCAATAGGATGTAAAGTTTTAAGTATCAATGCTCTCATCACTAGCATTCCAATTACTAACTTCCTCATTTAGTGTGTTTGGTGATGAAGTCTTTTCTGGTATTGGATTATAGAGTTTGATTGGATGCTTGAGTAGAGCCTTCCTTTTCTATCGGCATAGATTGAGAGCCACCATCCTGAATCAAAATTATGAAATATAATTACTTTCAACTGTTTTACATTATTGTCTCGGTGCTTGAGATTTCGAGAGTGGTGAATCTATTGTGTATCAAATAGAGTTAATTTACAAAACCGTACTTCTTATATATCATATCATAAAATTCTCCATCAGTGTTCATGTTCTCATATTTGTTTTAGCTTTTTCGTCTCATGTTGATTCAAGAGTTCCAAAGAAGTTGAGCTAGCATTATAAATTTGATGGCGCTGGACTACATTATAAAGATTGAAGAACGCAGTGGTTTGAATCTAGTTTGTTGATGAGTTTACACACTTTTTGGTACTTTGACCATAATCTCTGATTCACCTCAATTCAGAAAGTTTGTTCAGAAAAGCATGCCACCAGTTTATGTTAAAACGACCCTTGGGAAACATGAAAAATTAACAACAACATAAAACTGGACTACAATAAGGACCTTTGAACAAGCTTTTTGAATTGGAGTGATTTGTGTCGTGGATCAGAAGCAACTAGGGAAAAAGAAGTCTTTGTCAAATTATTGAAATCTGATGATGCCGCCGAAGAATGTAATGGTTCGGTGTGCAAGGATCTGGGTAGAATTTTGGTGATGCCCTGATATCATGTAGGGATAGCTAGCATCTTGCCATGATGATGAGAGTGCAGACAATGGAAATTTGTCACCAATGATATTGTAAACGTCGCAATTCTTTGTCTGGGTGGGTATCAATGAAGAACATAAGCAGTTTTCGCTTCTCAAATAAACATGTTAGTAAATACTTGAATAGTTAGTTTTGTAAACGTCAAGCTTAACATATTAATAGCTTCTGGTCTGGTCTGGTCTGGTCTGGTCTTGTCTTGTCTTGTATGTAGCTTTCAATATTCCCTGGAAAGTCCGATAAATAATGAGATAAAAGCACCAGCAAATATTAGAATGAATATATGATGGGAAAAAAAAATGAAATTTGTAAGTATTTGTTTACCTTTATTATTAAACTCGACTTAACCTAATAAATTAATGAGAGTTAATCTGAAAATTATTAGCTTAAAATTTAATTAAAACTGCTTTTTAATTTGAATTAGAAAAGATATCAACAAGGATAAACCTCAACTATCTAAGAACACAGGTTTTTTCTTCTTCAGGTTTGACCCCAAATCCGACAACCATGTATTCATTCACCAATGTTTTGATATTAAGCAACCAACACATAATTTATAATGGTATCGTTGTTTAAAAAATTTAATGTACAAAATTCATATTTATCTCTTGGTAGGCTGCATTTTGCTTATAATTTAAAAAAAGTTTCATTCTAGTCCATTTAAAAGTAAATCCTACAATGGTTATTTATTATACATAGCATAGCATGTATTTGACTTGGTGGTAATTTTTGTGTATATGGTTTGAAAAAATAAATTTAATAAAAATTATAAATTATAAATTATAGCTTTTTCATAATTAAAATTTTAATATAGATTTTTCAGTAGAACTAGAAGATGTATTGATTAAATAAATATTTTCAGAGATAAAACACTAACCCCACTCACTTTACTATCAAATGGAATGGACGGATCCTTAGGAGTTGTTTGGTATTTTTTGTTTTTAAAATACAAGAGAAGAAGAGAGAAAGGAACACGAAAATTAGATTAGCGTTGGGCCAGTCCAACAGAGGCCCACATATTGAAAATCCTTAGGAGTTGCAACCTAGCAAATAAAGCCCACAACTCTCTCAAAAAACCCTAATCCTTTACTCTCATATATTTTACCTCTGAGCAGCGAAGACACCTTCACTTCTCTCTCTGAAGATAGCAGTCGCCACCATCAAGCCGAACAACAAGTAAATCTCTCAGTCTCTCCTATTTCTTTTTCTTCAGAGCTATCAATCATATCTCTTTTGTTGCTAAATCCTTATGTTTAAGTAATTCATAATCACTTCTATTGGTTTTAGAAGCCGAAAAGGTCGAAACTCTGCTTCTCATTTTGCCGAAACAAAAATCAAGAATATGCCCTCTTAAAATGATTTCAAAATGGTTTGCTTAGTTTTAGATTTTGAAATAATGGTTTTTGATATCTTCTATTGAATGATAGTGTGATTAAGCTATTTTGAAGGCCATCTATTGGGTTTAGAAGCAAAAAAAGCTAGAACTTTGATTCTCATTCTACTGTAAGCTTAGAAGGGTTGCTTAGTTTTCATATTTTGATGTAAAGGATTGTTGTTATTTTTGCTTCAAATGCAGAATTTGATAGGTTACTTTTATTTAGTTTGGGGTCATGCTTTGCTTTTGGAATGCTGGGTTATTGACATCTGGTTGATTTTGATTATTACGTCTTGTGTTTAGAGAGAGATGGGCGGGGAAGAAGTTCAGGTAGCGGTACCAGAGTCTGTGTTGAAGAAGCAAAAAAGGAACGAGGAATGGGCATTGGCTAAGAAGGAAGAGAAGCTAGCTTTGAAGAAGAAGAATGCTGAAAATCGCAAGTTGATTTACAATAGGGCTAAGCAGTATGCCAAGGAGTATGATGATGAGGTAGTATACCGCATCATATAATCTTTTATGTGCTGCTTTATTGATTGGTTTTGTGCTGACTTGGTACTAATTTGAATTCTGACTGTTTGGAATGCTTTTTTCTCTAATGATCAGCAAAAGGAGCTTATTAGGCTGAAACGTGAAGCCAGACTCAAGGGAGGGTTCTATGTCAACCCAGAAGCTAAGCTGTTGTTTATCATCAGGATCCGTGGGTAAGACTGTTGTATTTACTTTAGCTTGTACCTCTTAATCTTAGTTTAATGGTACATTTGTTTAATGCTATGGATTCCATGACTTTCAGTATCAATGCCATGCACCCAAAGACAAGATCAATCTTGCAGCTTCTGCGTTTGAGACAGGTACGCCTCATTTCCAGTGACTTCATTGATTCCATGAAAGTTTATATTTATTTTCATTAAAACGATATGCTAAATTTTGTAGTGTAATAGTGGATGGTGCCTTAACCCTGATAAGTGTCAAGCTGAATTCTGTTCTATATGAGGCTCATAGGTTGAGGCATTTGTTTCACTTTTTCCTTTTCTTTTCATCAATTTTACTAAACAAATTAATAAAAATATCAACTAGAATGTGAAATATGCATCTATTCACATCTTTCTCTAATTAATGGTAAGTCAGCTCAGGAATTTTTTTCTTCATACAATTTGTAGTTTGATGTGTTTTTTGATAGGTGGGTGTTTGTTTAGGATGCTTAATGAAGTCGATAATGAGGTCTTGCAATAATAATGTCAAAATGTCTTCCCTGGTCACAATTGAAGTGCAAAAGGATTTCTTCAGGCTGCAGTTGTTTGCCATTAACAACTTTTTCCATGTTTTAATTAATGCATTCTCCTTTTTTTCTCAGAGATAAAATTACTCAAGCTAGTGCAATTATTTTCTTATGATAAGTTTTTTTTAATGAGAAATTGATATGGAATTATTTTTGACTAAACACATTGCCTGGTCTTCCGTTTGCAGATATTTAATGGTGTATTCCTGAAAGTTAACAAAGCAACCGTGAATATGCTTCACAGGGTTGAACCTTATGTGACATTTGGGTGTGTTTTTATCTCATGATTGTAATCTTATTTCATTGTCTTCTCATTCTGCTAAATTTCTTTACTGGGATGTTAATGGTTTCAGGTATCCTAATTTAAAGAGTGTCAAAGAATTGATTTACAAGAGGGGCTTTGGAAAACTAAACCAACAGAGAATTCCCTTGACTGACAATTCAATCGTTGAGCAGGTCTGTAGGTTGATCATCGTTTGAGTTAATCGCTTTACCAGAATCTGTTTTTGTAATGGGTGGGCTTGATTCCTTTTTGACTTCAGGGCTTGGGCAAGCATGGAATCATCTGCACAGAAGATCTCATCCATGAAATTATTACTGTTGGACCCCATTTCAAGGAGGCAAACAACTTCCTGTGGCCTTTCCAGCTGAAGGCACCACTTGGAGGCTTGAAGAAAAAGAGAAATCATTATGTTGAAGGAGGCGATGCTGGAAATCGTGAGGATTTTATCAATGAGCTAATCAGGAGGATGAATTAGGTTTTTATTACCTTGTTTTGATTCTCTTTTAATATTTTTGTTGATCAAAGTTATCAGAAATTGCCGTCTTGCTTTGTTTACGTTCAATGTTAGTACTTCTCCAGCAGACACAGGGTGGTGGTCATTTGGTCTTTGAGTTGTGTTTAATCTCCCTTCTTTTGCCATAGAAGTTTTGCTAGCTTGTTACTTCATTACTGCTTTATTAAGCATCTGTATGAACTGTTCTAGAGACAATCCCAGAGGCAATAGTTCGCTGATTTGTCTTTCTTTCTTTCATCAAATTTGTTGTATTGACCATGGTGCCGCCCTCAGTTGGCCTATCTCAGCAATATCTTGATACCTTGAGAAGCCACAGGATTTGCGGAAGATTTTAGTTCGCTATGCGTCATCAAGCCACCATTTTGTAGGAAATTGAGGCAATCTTGCCTCTCATGTGAAAGGTCGGCATCAACTCTATCTAGTAACAGATTTCACTTGAACTCCAAGTGCCAGCATCATCTAGACTTGGCGGGTTTGGAGCTCTTCAACTAGGTATTTTTAGATTCAATATCCACGGAAGGGATTTTTACTATTTGCATATAATGAAAGGCAGCAGCCGAACCATCTTAAGAATTATGCTGATACAGGAACACGATGTCAGCTGGACCGACTAGTTTTTTAGATAAAGGTAACAAGCTCCTCAAAGGTTGCACCACCATATTAGACAGGATTCACAAACCACGAAGCAGGAAAGGAGCTATCAAAATCAAATGGTGCTTTCTACACCTGTTAACTTCAGTGCCAGGTCATAAGTGGTCAAGAACCCTTAGTTATAAAAACCAGCATCCTCTTAGTTATAAAAACCAGTGGCCCAAGACTCAAGTCAGTCCGGGTTAGTTGGATCAACCTGGACTGGCCTAAGACTTGGATTAACCAGGGCTGGTCTTGTTTAATCCAAAACATCTTCTCTTATTTTTATATAAAAAAAAGGTTAAAACATGTTTTGAGTTTTTTTTTTTTTAAATGAAAGTTGAACCGGGTTTGTTATAGATTCTGATTGGATTGCGGTTTAATTGCATTTGAATAAATAAAATTTCCACCTGGTTCTACATTAAAACTGGCCAGTAACCCGATATGCTCTGGGTTTTATAACAATGCCCTGTTGTCCCCACATCGCCGGTGCCAGACCATGCTTTTGCTCTGCCCCAGCAACGCTAAGAATGCATCGCCCACATGTAACTCGTATATTTACCAAGATTGACACAGCACTTGATAACCCACCTTTACGAGTACTGATCCCTCTCCACTTCACGAACAGGAAAGAGTGAATCGTTAAGCATGTCAACCTCAACAAGAAGCAAGCGGCCCCTGCATTCCCAAAAATAGCGAAACCTTTCCATGCCTTCTGTTCTGAGGCATGGCCTTCCACACATTATTGTCAAAGCATTCTTTATCAACGTCAAAGTATGCAGATGTCCTCTCTGGACAGCCAATGCAAGGCACCCTTCCGAAACACACGATAATCAAAACCAGTAGCGATTGATGCACTAAAAGGATCACCTGATAGACCTCAAATACCTCTCTCAGAGGAATACATACCTATTTGATAAGTGTGAGGAACAACAAATGCAAGATCCTGATCTTGCTCTTTGTCAATTAAATTCCGAACACAAATAACTTTGAAATGAAATGATTTGAAGGATCGAAAGCTAAACTAACGCCAACAATACATCATTTGCTGCTGGAAGACACCATACAAGGTGAGAGAAACTCAGCCAATTTCCTGGTTGTAGGGTTGCAAATGAAGTGACAGTAGAGTCATTCAATTATGTGGTAGAGCTGCAAGGTAACAAACCATTACAAGACTGGATACTTTTAACAACTGAGGTGTTTAAAAATTCAAGAGAAGGAAACCCTAGATGGTTATCATATTGATGAAAATTCTTGTTTCTAAGAGAAACATAAAATAACCATGGAAAGAAGAGGCCTGAGGGTGCAGTATTTGTGTTCTTGCAGTTGTGGTTATAACAGAACAGAGTGCTTGATACGAGGAGAAACCATGGTTTGCAAACATACTTGAATTTGACTATAAATTTTACTGGCAGCCGTAGCAAGATTTCTGTTAGTACATCTTCACGCCCTGCAATTTTCTCACAGCTGATGTGATATTCTCTCTTGAAATTTTTCTACTATTAACTTGTCTTTCAATGTCTAATACTGTTGATTGATTTGTTCAAAGCGTGTCCTGATCAGGGAATAAAGGTTGAGAGATAAAGGGAACAGGCTGGGAAAGAAGGAAATGTAGAGGAAACAACTAGCCGACAAGGTGTGGCGCGATCCCTTTAAGATTCCATGCTGGGTGGATTGTGCTCGTAAGCTGCAAAAACCTGACTGCACATATAATTCAAGATGGATTTTATTGATCTTTAAAAGATATGGAAATTGAAATGAAAATATAAATATTGTTTCTTGTAACCTTATTTTGGGTTAGCTTAAAGTCCAAGAATTGTGTGCTCATTGTCACAAGTCTTCAAACATGAGAAATAAAATTTGCATTAGACCTCAATTAACGTTGACGTGTTTTATTAGACTCGTTCGGACATGGTGTGACAACAACTTATAACTTGTCTGTTTGAAGGAGTTTTTGAAATTGTAGTTTAAAGTGTTTTATTTCTGAAAATATATTAAAATAATATTTATTTTTTAAAAGATATTTTTAATATTATTATATTAAAATGATCTAAATATACAAAAAACTAATTTTTACAAATTATTTTTTTTAAAATTTGAAGGAACTTGGTTTGCACCGCGTGAAAACCTAATTTAATTTTTATTTTTAAAAAAATAGTATTATTATAATTTTTTTATAAAAAAATTAAAATTATATTTTTTAAATTAATTTGAATTAACTAGTTTAACCTTAATTGTGTTAGGGTAAATAGAAAGGTTTAAGAACTTTGTTAATTTTGAGATACCAATGGTGATTTAGAGTTATTCAAAATCATTTTATAACATTGACATCCACTAAATATAGAAGCAATACGTGTAGTGTTGTGCTTCTCTGCATCTAAGAACAGCCACTCCTTGCTGTTTAACAATAACTACGAGTACAAGGCCTATACTCCCACGTGTCTTGCATCTGTGCTTTTAACAAAAAATGAGGCAAACGAGGAGAGAAAATAGTAGAAGGAAGCTGAGGGCAGTTAATGTTCATGGAGGCAAACAAAGAGAGAAAATTAAGAGCAATTAGAGAAAGAAGTGACATGAGAGAAGAAAGGTTCATCTACTAGGGGTGTTGAATATCCAATGGCAAAGATGTTGATACGTGAATCAATCGTTAGTGATAATAGTAGTAATCGTAAGGGGGATGAAGAAAGCAAGGCTGGTGCTCAAGATCCTGATGATGTTCTTGCCTTCTCTAGATCAGTTCACAAGATTGACTCCTCAGTACTGGAGTGAAACTCGAAGACAATGGAGATGATAAGAAAGGAGGTAATTATATGTATTCTGCAATTTCTGAGATGAATCAATGGTAATTAGGATCTGCAGTTAATTACTGTTATGTATGATTTTACTGCTATACTTTTATTTGATTGCTGTCATGTAGGTAGTTTCCTACATAGAAGTAAATTATTCGGGGTACAAGTTAACCTAATGGAGAAGACTAGTGAGTAAATAGTGAAACCACTGTTCAATAGACATGGCATTTATTTTGGTAAGCATACAGGGGCAGAAATGGTGCGCCCATGGGAGGGGACGATAACAGCTACTTAAATAATCATGGCACAAGCTTTGACCCTTCTTATTCACCTTGTGGTTCCCACTCCTCACACATGTAGATCAATCAATGCACTCTTACAACTTTTACATTGAGATCCACTCTTCACATGCAGTGGTAGTATTAAGAAACCCTACCCATATCATAGTTCTTGATTTTCTTCGGACGTCCATGGCTTCTGAGATGGTCCACAAGCTTGTCCACATACTTGTCTTGTCGATCTTTGTCAGCAAACAACGGTTTCATCTCCTTAACCTTGTCCCTGTAAATCTTCCCTTCTTCCTTCTCCATCACCAATCTCAAGGACTCAGCAACTGAATCCCTTGTGAAATATCCGTTCTTCGCATTCCTCGGTATTGAATACCCCATTTTCTTATCCTCCAAAAACCTTGCATTGATCCCCTGGTCAGCCAAGAATGTCAAGAGTATCAGAGCTCTGGCATGTTGGAGTGCCTCCACCACAGAGCTCCATCCAGAATGAGTCAAGAATCCACCTACGGAGTCATGAGCTAAAATCTTGAGCTGAGGAGCCCAACTAGTCCAGACCAAACCTTGCGCTTTGGTTCTCTCCTCGAACCCTTCTGGCAGCTCGATCAACTCTGTATCAGCTGAGCCTCTATGCTTCCTTAGCACCCAAAAGAACGGGAGACCAGATAGTTCTAGCCCTAGAGCTATCTCCGTCAGCTCAACCTGGCTTGGTTTTGCTTCGCTGCCAAATGCAATGTAAACTACAGAACCTTGCTTTTGCTTGTCTAGCCAATCTTTAATTGATCTCCATGCTTCATTTTCCACCCCTGTATCATATACTGTAGTGGCAAGAACACCAACTGGTATAACTGGTTTTCCATGAATTTCTTCAAGTAGTTGCAACCATTCTGGTTCAAATTCCATGCAGCTCCTCACAGCTATCATATCACAGCCTTTTATACCTTCCTGGGTACGATATAAATCGGAAACAACATTCCCAGCTAGAGTCTGATCAAAAATCCTCAAAACCTCGAAAAGTCTAAAGACCACATTGGTAGGAAATGTAACCCACTTGGGAGGGACAGTAAAATCTTCTGGTTTTGATCGATCATCAATACCAGATGCTGGCTTGACATAACTCAGCATTGCTGCTGTGAATATGCTGAAGAAAACACTTGGAATGCCAAGACTCGTGGCGATATCTGGTAGCCAATATGGGGCAAAATCAAAAAGTATGCAATCAAGATCATCACAAGTTTCAAGAAACTTGGACAAGGGTTCTTTGAGGTCGTCACAGGCTTGTTTTAGGTACTGGACTTTGTCGTATGGGACATCAGTGGTTGCCTCGGCATCTTTAGGTAAGTTTTCCACTTGAGGCAATGACAGCTTGACGAAAGTTATCAGAGATGATATGCTTGGATGGAGTTTGGGGAGACGATCAGTGTTTCTAGGGGTGGAAATGAAGGAGATTTTGTGACCCTTTTGAGCTAGGAGTTTGGCAAGCTCTAAATATGGAATCATGTGACCAAAGGCTAGCCAAGGAAACATGGCGATGTGAAGCTTTGAGTTACCAGCCATGGGTGTGAAATTCACTGCTCTGAATTCTTGTCTAGATTCCAAAGACATAGAGCACCTTTAATAATAAGGCAATTATTTTGGCAATAAATCAAGGACAGATATTATTCACAGCTCTGATCCGGTTCTTGTCTACAATATTGCCAAGACACAGAGCACCTTTAAATTTAATACTAAGGCAATAATTTTGGCAATTAATACAAGGACAGATATTATTCAAAGAAGTTCGATAATAAACCGAGTTTTATTATTATTATTATTATTATTATTATTATTATTATTATTAATATGTGTTTTCAAGTCAGCTTGTAATGTAATTAAATTTTTTAATTTAAAATTCACGGGTAGTTTTTTATTTTATTAATTATTTATTAAATAAAAGATTTTGATCAATATTAATATATATACATTTGAGGTGTATACGTGAAAAA
>Ga0325411_1000696_pt1 | contig 35942 bp, 15 predicted proteins | sample PopdelMetagenome_13_FD_206181 | JGI IMG/M metagenome (GOLD analysis project Ga0325411, IMG submission 206181) | Populus deltoides microbial communities from Bellville, Georgia, United States - Xylem-PdIQD-R4 | ecosystem: Host-associated > Plants > Phyllosphere > Stem > Wood/Secondary xylem...
ATATATTGTGGAGTGTGAAGGGTTATCTATCATCTTAAAAGATATAAGGTTCAAAGAGTATCTGTTTAAGATTACTGAAGTGTAAACTGTCATTGTTTAATAGTTCAAAATTATGATATAAAATATATAGTATAAAGTCTCACCACTAAGGTGTGAGTTAAAAAAAAAGGGTTTATAAATTTGAAGAATTAGGAAGAGAGAGAGAAAAGGCATAGAACACAATTTATTTTAAATGAATTATTTATTTATTATGTTGTAACATATTATCATGTTGGAATAAATTTAAAATGAAATTAAAGTTTAGTTATTCAGCCAGAAAAAAAAAACCAAAGTCTTCAAGTAAAGAATTTTGTGAGTTTCGACGCAGGTTGATGTTACATATTAGCCTAATTTTCATATAAATAAATTAAAAAAAGGATGAAACACTATCATAAAATTAATAAATATAAACAGAAAAATCAATTGAATTTTTTTGTCAGTTTATTGCGATGACCTTTACTAACAAAACTTTTTATTTTTGTATCTATCGGTAAACACTGACAGAAAAATTCTCTCGATATATACCAAGAGAATTGCAGTAGGAGAATAAGAAATGAAAAAAAAAGGACAAACATTATGATGACGTGTAACTTTTATAGACGACATTACCGACAACATTAACCCGACGGTAAAGTACATTCATAAATATGCTAATGGAAAAAATTTCTCGATATATTCTGAGGGAATTATAAATGGTATTATAATGAGATTAAAAAAAACAAATTGTACGGTGACATGATATTTTTACCGACGGAGTTACTGATGGAATAATTTCGTTGGTATATTCCAGTGACTATGAGAGTTGTTCCCCTTCTCCCTAACACTTTTCACGGTGTTCATTACATATGGGTATACCAATGGAATATGCTCGTCAGTATATTCCAGTGATTATGATAATTGTTCACTTCTCAATGTGCTGATAATTAATATTCTTTTGACTGTTTACTTTTTGTCCAAAGGCATCACCGACAGAATGAAAAGTCATTGATAATATTTGGAGGGCTTTTTGAAAATTCTCATGCAAGTTAAAAATTTTCATTTGACTTTACAGACGAAAACACCAATGAAAATATTAAAAATATTAATATTTAATTTTCCTTTTGTGTTCCCAATGGCAAAAAATGTTAAAATACCAAGATTATTAAATTTCAATTTGACTTTACAAATGGAATCACCGACGAAAATATGAAAAATATTAATATTTAATATTTCATCAGTAATTTTGTTGGTAAAACTAAATTAAAAGATCAAAATTAGAACAAATAAGGCTTCATCTTCTTTTCTCTTCTTCTGCACTTCAGGCACAAACCTCGACTCATGACGCAGGCTCATCGAGTGTAATACCGCAACGTTGTGGGGGGGTCCCTTCGCAACGGGATTCATTTACCTGCAAGTATGAAGCTAATGGAAGGACAACTTTTCAATGTAAGTTTGTTTTGCTTTCACAACGACATTTTTAATAATTTTTGAAAAAATAATTTCATTTAACGAATGCAATTTCAGGTTTACAAACATTGAGGCTGCGAGAATAATAACATCGGTCTTTAAATCATCGATGAAAATTTCATTATTTCAATGGAGTTAGGTTTCCAAACATCTTGAATGGAAATCGCAAGTCGATACATTGTTTTTAAGGTTTAAGGTTAGTATTAACTTAAATATTTTTTTATGTTAATTTGGTTAGTTTATTAAAATTACTGAAATTTTTCTTTTATAAATTTTTACTTCAATGGAAAATTTGAAAGAGAGAGAACTAATAATAATGTTACGAGGAAGGTTTGGGAGAATCATGCTACAATTAGGTAAGATCGAATTCATGATACTTTTTTTTTACTTCAAATATTAAATTTTTATTTATTTATTTACTAACATATCTGTAAGCCAAAAAATATGTGAAAGAAAAAGAGAGCTTCCAAACTAAAATGACGTGGCGATTTAGAAAGATTTCAGACTATCGTACATCTCACAGGCTGTATGGATGGAATATATTCAGCATGTAACGTCCACGCATTTCACGCGACGGTCATAGTCCGGTGCAGAAAATGAGAATCGTTGTGTTCACGGAGAATCACGCTACAATTAGGTTAGATCAAATTCATGATACTTTTTTTTATTTCAAATATTAAAATTTTATTTTTCATTTACTAACATATAATTAATTTGTACCATATAGGTTGTGTGATTTTTTATACGAGATGCAAAAGAAAGCCAAAAAATATGTGAAAAAAGAGAGCTTTCAAGTTGGAACGATGTGACGGTTTGGAAGGATTTCAGACTGTCGTACATCTCAGAGGCTGTATAGACGGAATACATTCAACACATGATGTTCACGCGTTTCACATGACGGTCATAATCCGGTGCGGAAAATCAATATTATTGTGTTCACGGTTTCGTTACCATGCATACTGGCAACTCTGTTTTGATCATTTTGCATGCAAAGTAGATGATATATTTTTTTTTATTTCATCCATTTTTTATTAGTTGTTTTTTATAAATGTATTTAACTAACAATATTTTTATTTTGTAGGCTATAGTTCTTAGAAGCAAGCCAAGCCTGATAAAGCTTTTTGTTTAAACACATGGATTGATAACCGCCAAAAAAATGTACAACAATTCATTGATAGTTGAGCAGGACTTTATAGTATGATAGTTTTCAAATATTTTTTTTAAGTTATTGTTTTTTTAAATTTGATGAATTTATTTTTTTCGTTTCAAAATATATATAATAATTAATTGAAGAAAAGATACAGGGATAATACTTCGATACTTCTGAATTTAAGATTGAAGGCATGATCATCTGCCCGATAACAATCGGGCTAGAGAAAAATATTGATTAAGCTTTTGATCATGTTCAAAGTTTACCTAATAAACCAGATGATGAAACATGGCGCCTAAATCTGAATCTGCCACCAGACTAGACTGCATCTCCTAGCAAGAAAAATCTTCCCCCACAAAGAGAGGCCGAGGGAGAGAAAAAACCTTCCATTTCTTTCTTTTCTTTTCTTCTCTCCCCTTTTCTTCCCCCTCCGTTTTTCCCCTTCCTAGCCAAACGACCGGTGGTGACTTGAATATGGCACGCACCATGCTTTTGTAAGTCAATGGTTTTAATTTACTCGTTTCAAAGGGTAATAAACAGAGAATAATTGGAACTATATATATATATATATATATATATATATATATATATAGAAGAAGATGTGAAACTAAGGCCAAACAAATAAATCTGATCCAATAATCAATACACAAGAAAGGAAAATCAAAATATATAGAACATGATATCTTACATAAAAAGCATGGATGGAGGCCTATGGTACATGATAAATGAACGAAAAGAATGGAAAAGCAGAAAATACCACGACTAAAGAAGAAGAAGAAGAAGAAGAAAACAAGACAGTAGTGGTCAAAACAACAGCCCGTACAGAGATGTAAAACCTATGTATAAATAATATATGGTGTGACAAAACTAGCGTTTCTGGGTAGTCTTCTGATACTTTTCTTTGATCCATTGGAAGCCAACAGAGGTCCCTTCTTTCACCTTCTTGAACCCAATTGAAGCAACCTGTTTGGTCTTTCCAAGCCCTTCTCCAACCTTCTGCTTGTATTTGGCAGTCGAATTGCTGCTGCTGCCGTCCTTTTTATGATAGACAACAGGATCTTTGTTGTAGTCCCATTGATCAGCCCATGATGTCTCATAAGAACTGTTTCCGGCCATGATTCTTAACAACAGACAATGAAAGATTGATTGCAGGCAGAGAAAGGATGGAAGAATACTTGTTTAGAAGAGGGAGGGAAGGAGGGATCTATGAAATTGAAATCTGTGAGGTTTTCTTGTTTATGAGTTGAATTTGTGTGCTGCCTGTTATATATTCCTAACCCGGTCCAACCTGGGAAGCGTGGGGGATTAGAAATCTGTACTATTCTTTTAATTTCACAACACTATTTGACAAATATATCCTTTTCTTTTCTATCATATTTTTTTTAATTTTTTTTTCAAAACATATTAAATTATTATTTTTTAATTTATTTTAAATAAGTTTAAGTTTTTTTATTTTTTATTTAAGTTAAGATTAAAAAATACGGGTGTTTTTCATGGACAAAAGAAAAAAAAAACCATTAATTTATGAGGATCTGTTTTTGGCCGTCTGTTTTCTACCCTTTCCCTTGGGGACTCAACACGTGGCCAACTCCATTCTACTGCGTAATGAATGACGTGATTAAAATATTAAATATTTCTGCGCTATCAGTTCTATTTGAGTTATGATAATTAATTATAGAAAGCTAGTTTTTATAATATTTAAAAAATAATAACCAGTAATCATTTTAGAGACTCAGAAGAAAAATAATATATATATATATATAATCGATTTAAATACTTTCACCTAAAATCATAAATAATCCCCTAAATTTCTTTTTTCTTTTTCTTTTTCCTCTTTGAATCCGTGACTTTCCTACAAATCAAGTATTGAATATTATTCCTAATTAAATATTCTAAAATTCAATAAAAAATAAATGTGCCAGGTCTGAAGATTCTAGAAGCGTTTTCTTGGGATAATCAGCGCAGCCTTTCTGCGAGTATTTAAAATGGACAGAGTTTCAATAAAAGGGTTGCAAAACAGAGAATCCAGGGGCAGTGAAGTAAATGCAGAAATCAGCTTGTGCTTCTGGAAGCATCGAGAAACCTGGGCGATTTCTCACCATCAACGCCTCCGAGTCAATATGAAAGAAGAGGTCTCCTCTCTTCGTGGTGGCTCATGCATTGATTCCTAGAAGCTTCGTGGCCTATCCGTTCACAGGTCAAAGTTCTCCCCGTTCAAGATACCCAAAAAGGACTTCTCCGGTTCCTGTATCTCAGAAACATTATCATATTTAAATATCATTTATTGTTATTTTTATCTATATTCTTTGTAAAATAAACTTTGTTTCTCTGAAATTCCCACTTTCAAACATTAGTTCGCTCCGTCAGAAAGTCAACCGTGGTTATCTTGTTTTGAAGCAGTTAACGATGACGTCGTTTTAAGACCAAGACGTTCCCGTGTAAACCGTTAATTAAACATATGCTACAAGGCCTCGTTAGCAATTAACATTCAAATATCAACACCTTTTGCAACCGATAAAGGAGGGTAGGTAGGCACGCGTGAATAAAGTTGAGCCAAGTAATAAAAAATTATCCGATTGGATATGTTAATAAATTGATAAATTTTATTAAAATCTTACCTATCAAATTAGAGGATCCACTTTTAAAAATGTTTGGAAAAGAAATTTAATCTCCATCCATATATATATTTATTCATTATATATATATATATATATATATATATATATATATATATATATATATAGCTACAGGACATCAAGCCTTGGATTACTATGTATTCTCTTGTAATTCAATGTAGATTGAATCAGTGTATTTTATATGATTTGGCTTTTTAGAGTCTAAATTAACTTCCAATTACATATTTTTTTAGGGGGATTGAATGGAAAGCTACAGAACTAAAGTGAAAATCTTGAGTAACATAAGGGGTGGATTGAAAGTTTTGTTGAAATAATCATTTTAATTCTCTATATTTTTTAGGTATAAAGTGATCGGTCTCTTGAATTTTAAGACAATATATTTTGATACCTAACTTCAATTTTTTTTTCCAGCCCTTTTTAATTGGGAGGAGAAAGAGGGAATCCTCAGATTCCATCTTAGAGAGTTAAAATGGTCGTTATAAAGGATTTCAGCCACCAAAACAGTTGATTTTTGTGTCAAAAGATTTCATATGATGAAAGCAGGTTATGTTTAGGTGTTGTTTTTACCTTTAAAACACCTAAAACAACAAATCTGAACTTATGAATAATTTTTGTTCCAGGTGGATTTTGGGTTTTTAGGCTTTTTAGTGGCCATAGATTGGTTTTAAAAGGTCTTTAGAATATTTTCTAGGTGTCTTGGGTAAAAAATAGATTGAAAATGAGATTTTTAGGTGAAAAATTGACGGACCCTGTTTTTCCGACTACCATAGCGGCCAGATTTTGGGTTGGAGTAGATGATGCATTAAAATTTTTTAAAAAAGGCTCGCACTTGGGCCTGACATTGCAGGCCCGAGTGCGGGACAATTACTTCATTGAACTAGGCATTGGGCTTGGCTTACCAAACCAAAAAGCATCTGACTTGATTTTTAAAAAAATTCTTTTTTTCTCTAGTTTTTTAAAAAATTATGCATTATTTGTGTATATTGTTTCAAATAAATTTTTGGTTTATATTTGAATTAGATTGAGATTATTTTTAAATGATATTAGGTGTATTTAGTTTTTAGAGAGGTGAGTATGATTCATCTGTGATTTTTTTCTTAATTTTATATAGATTAAATTTTTATTTTGAATATTGATTTTTTTATAAAATTTTTCAAATGTGTAGCCTTGTATTGTGTTTTTTTTTAATTATTTTTCAATAAATTTTATATATTATGTGCAACCTTGCATTATATATATATATATATATATATATATATATATTGTTCAATAAATTTTATGTATGTGTCGGTTTCTATTATAAATTTTATGTGTTTTCTACTACAAATTTATTTTGATAGAGAAATTTATTAAATATAACCAGATAAATTACCAGTGTTACGATATGAGATATCTTGATCTTTATTTTTTACTTGGTTTTCTCAATTTTATTTTTGTTTATTGTTTATAATTTTTTTCCATTACTTTACATAATGGTTATTAGGTTGTTTAATTAGATGCGTGTATAAGTTTTTCAATTTATATCTAGGAGTTTCTTTGCTATATATATATATATATATATATATATATATATATATATATATATATATAGCAGAATCTGGTGGAGGAAACTATTTGGTCAATGCTTGCTCAAGAAAGTTTAAAGGTTTTAGATACTCTTAGGTTACTTTCTTTTGAGGAAAAAAATTACTTTCTAAGGGAGTGTTTGAGGTATGTATTATACTTATTTAATACACTGGGTTAAAACACATAGATGGATACATAAAATATTTTTACAAAAACTTAACTAAGTTATTCAGATCTTTGTAGTAACAAAGAGTTGACAAACATTTGTTACTCTTTACTAGTTAACAATTGATGAGACTTCACTTCTCACTTAAAAGTTAGGATTCCACACTCTTTTTGTTCATCATGCAACTTTTTATTTTGAGTTGCTCAAACAATATCTATGTTAAATTAATGTCCCTTTATATTTTACAATTTGATTCTTATATGAAATTCGAGACAATTTAAGTAAGTTTTTTATATGTTACTTATATGTTAGTTGAAAGCCAAATCATATATTTTTTAATGTTATCAGCTCTTAATTGCATGGTTAAAAAATGCTTCTTTTTTCCTTTCAATTGTTTTATAATTAAAAACAGCGTGTGTTTCTAGAAGTAACCTGTGACAACACTTGGGTAACCTACCCAATAAAAAGATAAAAAACGATGTGGTATTCAAACTGTGCACATATTCGAAAAGTTATTATGGCTGGTTCAATTCCATCTAAAAGTATTCACATGCAATCTGAATTTAGACCACATGTCATACCTGGTTCACATTTTGAATATGCAAATAACACAAAGTCATTACTAACGACACTAAAAGAATTGGGTTTTTTTTAGGTGAATAGTGAATCACCTTCTTCCTTTATTCTTTCGTTTTTGTTCTTTTTTTTTCATCATCAACTATTTTTATTTATACTATTGTGACTTTATTCCATGAGATAAGATTTTAAATTGTAGTATATGATAAACTTTTAAAGTAAAAGGACATCAATGTATAACATGTAAAAGATATGTGTTCAATCTCAAAGTTTTTTAGATTTTTTATTTTGATTCAAAAGTTTATTTTGTTTATTTTTTAGTCTTTAAATTTCAAAGAAAAGAGAAAAATTCGCTAAGAAACGACAAGGTTATCAGCTGATCACAATTCAACCACTTAAAAAAAGGATTTTTGTGTCGATGGATTTCTTTTCTTGATATGAGTTTATTAGAGATAGTTTTCATGAGATAAAATTTTAGATTATAGTAGGAAGATAAAATTTTAAAGTACGAAGACCATAATGTAAAACATAGAGAAAATGGGTGGTCAATCTCAAAGTTTTTTATGATTTTTATTTTGATCCAAAACTTTATTTTATTTATTTTTCAGTTCCTGAATTTGATAGAAGATTAAGAAACTCACTAGTAAATAGTAAAGTTGTTGATCGACCATAATCCAACTAAAAAATATTTGTGTCAATGAGCTTCTTTTCTTGAGAGAAGTTCATTGAGGTGGTTTTTCTCTCTAAACATATCAGGAAATGCATAACAAGTTCAATTTTAGCTTTTGGATTTTGTTGTTTTGTGAGTGATTTTGGGGTTGTTGGGTGGTTTATATAGGCTTTATGGTGTTTTTGAGGTGTTTTCGGTGAAAATGAGTTGAAAAATAGATTGTGAAGGAAAAAATCCCCCTTGATTTTTCAGTCACTAAAATGATGGTCAGATTCTGGATAACTGCCTAGTAAGCGACAAGTCACCTAGTTTTTTTTTAAAAAAAAACTAAAAGAAAGAAGAAGCGTATAAGCATAAGCTTGGGTTCTGCTTTGGCTTTTATCTTAGAGCCAGGTGCGTGAGCCTGACCCATCAGTGCATGATGTTTTTTTTTAATTAATACCCTCCCTATGTTTTATGTATTTTTTTTATTTTACATTAATTTTTATTTAAATCTCAATTAATACCCCCTCTCTAATATCTTAAAAAAATCTAGTTAATCTTTTTTAAGTATTAGTTATTTTTTTTAAAAAAGAATTTTTTATTTTTATAATGTTTCAAAGAGATTATTATAATTTAATTATATATATATATATATATATAATATAAATAAAATTTATTTGCATGAAGTATTTATAAAAATAAAAATTATTTGTTCTTTGTAAGAAAACATAACCTATCAAATAAAAAAATAAAAGCGTATAAATTAAAAAATAAAAGTTGGGATTAAATATTTGTGTACCCTCTCTAATATCTTAAAAAAATCTAGTTAATCTTTTTTAAATATTAGTTATTTATTTGAAATTTTTTTTATAATGTTTCAAAGAGATTATTATAATTTAATTATATATATATATATATATATATAATTTATTCGCATGAAGTATTTATAAAAATAAAAATTATTTGTTCTTTGTAAGAAAACATAACCTATCAAATAAAAAAATAAAAGCGCATAAATTAAAAAATAAAAGTCGGGATTAAATATTTGTGTACTTAGTTCTCTTTTTTTTAAAAAAAGAAAAATATCAGCTTTTCATTAAGTATTTAGCTAACATTAATAAATCTTTCATAGTTTATCGATTGATATTTTTTTTAACTTATTTCAATAAGTGTAAATAGCATCATTGTGTTTTTCAATTTTAAAAAAAATAATAACACAATAAAACATATCTATAACATTATAACATTCTTTTATTATTTTTAAAATTAACTTAAAATTCTACTTGCAGCATAACATGAATGACAAAACTAGTTTCAAATAAGGCATTAAACAATTTGCCTTTCCTCCAAGTATTCTCATGCACATGGTCAACTATGAACTATTGTTATTAAACCTAATATGGTCTAGTAAATCAACCTAGTATCTTACCAACCATGAATTTATTTCAAGTTAGGTTTCATATTGAATTGGTGAATTTATTTCAAGTTAGGTTTTATATTGAATTGATCAAGAGTTGACGTGATTAAAATTAGAGTAAGATCCGATTTGATTTTTCATAATTTATTTTTAAACTAACATCATTTTAACTCTTTAAAAATTAAAAAATTAATTGAAATGATTCTATTCTAGATTTATTAGAATTTATCTTGATTAACCCACCAAACTTGCAATCCAAGTCAAGTTAGATTTTATAACCATGCTATAAATGACTATTTCCATCGGGTCAGAGAATTTAGCTAGCTCATGTTCGACCATCTCATCCCCTGCTTATCCTAGTGCCCCTCGGCCATTAAAAGTACGGTTATTTCCCATCTTTTATCTACAGGGCGGCGAAAGGGTTAGTTCACTGACCTCACTCACTCTAAACTCGCTACAAACTAGAAGCTGTGCGGATCTTGGTGCAGTTTCCATCATGGTAAGACATTTCACATCTGGCTTAACTACGTTGTCATGTTAGCCTACTGACATTAGGTAACTCACTCCTATAGTTAGATCATTGCCTCGTATGTTACATGACCTGCATTGATTTATATTTATAATTCGTAAACAAGCAGAGTACAGCTTAGTTTGATGCAAATCGCAAGATTCTCTGATGATGTCCAAAAGGTTCATATAGTTTGTAACATTGTGCTATGGCAGCTTCACTTAATGATCATATGTATCCGGATTGCCAAGGTATTTGTGATAGAGCCACCGAGATATGTTCAGAGCATTTCCGTTACTCTCCACCGGGAATATCTTCCGACTTTTCTGCCATTTGTTTGTAAGCTTTATCCATTCTCTTCTCCAAGCCTTCAACTGGAAACCATGGCCATTTTCCAAACTCTGGGTTAAGAAATTGAAATATATAGCTGCTCGGGGACCATAATAATCTTTTAGAAGACCGCTCCAGTACTTGTTCCCTGCAAGAACGGGAACAGAGGTTTTCTTAAAACTCCATTGAAATACTGTTAAAAAGCCTACAAGTTTTCAATCATCCAGTGATAACAACTTCCAATGACATGTCCATCTGGTGAGGATGGGCATGGGGCCTCCAAATTTGATTTGAGGCTAATTTTTCAAGCAAAGAAGGTAGAAAGATACACCAAGGTAGTGTTGATCCCCTTACCATAGTCACGAAGAAGACTTGCTTCCACCTCTGTGTTGTCATACCACATAGTTATCTGAGTTCTTGCATTCCATTCAAACTGCAGTTTCAGAGCACATTGAACTACTCAAAAACACACACGACTCTTGAAATTGTTTGAGATCAAATAGGGCTATAATTTGAAAGGCTACTAACTTGTATTTGCTGTTCTTCATCGTGAGCAAGTTGCTTTGCACTTTCTAACCATGGACCCAGAAGAAATCCTTCATGGCATGCCAGGAGTGTGTCTATGTCTTCCACAAGGTCTAGAAACATCTGACTCTGGTGAGCAACTCCATGGCTGTCTTTTAATCGGTAGGCTTCAATGACCTTCAAGAACAGCTCATTTGCATATTTTGCCAACACTTGTCTTGTCAGGTCAACTAAGTCATAACTGACATGGAAATAAATATACATTTAGAAAAGGATGGGAAAATAGTGAAAACTCGAAAATAATTTAAGAATTACACAAATGGATAAACCATCCAGCAAAAGGTTTTTGAAACCTCAAAATGCTAACCTGTAAGTGCTGCTTCCAGATAATTCATCCCCTCCTGCAATGAAAAGTTCCAAAGCACGCACAACTTCAGTGGTTGAATACCATAGGTGAGGATGTTCATATGAATCAGTGTTTTTTATTAGGGCCGCTCTTCTTGATACTAGTTTTACATCGGTGTGATGACTTCCTTGCAGCATCGAAACAAGATTTGGATTAACATCAGGAAATGCTACAATTACATCCCGGTTTTTGTCCTGGTCCAACAATGCTTAAGGCTGTCAGAATTCAAACAACAGAGTGCACTAGGAGTTTTTCACATGCAAAATATCAATTTGGCACTTTAACTGGACCGGGTACTAAGTCACAGACTCAAGGTTAAAAAGACCACGTTTGTAATTTCAAATCAGAATCACCATAATCATGACATTTGTGGATACAATAAACTTTTCTTGAACTGAGGGAAATGATGAAAATGTATAAACATCCACAAAGAAAATGAGTGAAATTACAAAAGCATATGTATAGGAGGACATATAAATGAACAGAAATAAAAGGATTAAATATAAGTTGCATATTATGCACATTTGTGAAAGCCAAAGATAGGTAGAGCCATTACCATATTAGGATGAATAATACATCCAAATGTACTCCATAGACTGTAGACAAGTTGGGGTACTTACATAGGCACCATCAGTGCAATTGTAAACTGTGTGGTACAGTATATTCCAGGCATTTTGTATTGTTGGAACTGATCGACCATATCGTCTTGCTGAATACAAATCAATCCATTCCTAAAAGAAAGACAAGATAGTTGTGATTTTAATTGGAAGTGTGAATTTCCCTACGCCTGATCCATTCTTATTTATTTTCCCATATGCCAACATATCTAGAAAAAAGAGGTGGAGAAACTTTCTTATTTCAGAAAAAAGTCTTCTATTCCTTCATAATTTCGAATTTTAAAAATTAGAAACAAAGCTTTCAGAGGAACATGAAATGTACCACAATTTTATGAAACATTTAAAGGAAAGCGCTTGTAAATTGACATATCAGAGGTGAACTAATTCAATTGTAATAAGATAAGAGGAACTCTAAAAAGACTAGTATTTGACACAATAATAACTACAGTATAGTGTTCAGTGATGCATTCAAACAACATAAAAAGCAATCACCAAACTTAACAAGAAAGCAAGGATGATAGTGTTCATGGCTTAAGGTTGAGTTTAGCAAACATACAAACTTTATATATTGCAAGTCGGAGACATAAATGTACAAATATGAAATGGTGGCGACAGTGGAAAACTTTCCATTACCTTGACATCAACCTTGTTCTGTTGAAATGCCATTTCAGACATGAGGTCATAAACAACTGGGTTTTGTTCTATACCTTCCATTGACATTCCAACACCAACCTTCACAGAAGCAACTGTATAGAATAAGATAAATGATGTAATAAAATGGTACAATAATTAGTTAAAATTGTAACATGACACGATGAATTGTTTTGTCAGAGAGAGAGAGAGAGAGAGAGAGAAACTCTAGCAATAGTTATATGCTTCTTTTGGTTTGACAGCTTTGACCAACAGGCATCAGCAAAACTATGCAAGGTCATACATATGCATACATATGCACCGTTCGTATTATAAAAGGGGAGTTAGTGCATATGCCTATTCAATTTGTTTTTAAAATGACAAATTGTAATTCACTAGAAATTGACATAAAATTTACATTAAACAATGAAGAATATTTGCAAGGTAAATCAACTGTATCACTCACCAAATTCTGCATATACAGACCTTTATCTTAAACACCATCAAATTGTTCAAGCAATGCAACAATACAACCCATTATGTTACACAATAGTCTAATTGATCAGTTTCAGTTGCATGAATTCTAATTTTTCTGAACCATCAATAGAGTGCTTCATTCGCTCTGTGCATCTAATAATGAAGGGTATTATGGTATATCTAGGTTTCACAATGTAAACAAACAGAATCCTGCTTTTCTCACTCTTATAATTGGAATCTTTTGTCTGCATTTTCATGTGTTGTTGCCATCCGTTGTAATTCAATAAATTAGAAGACTCACATGTTGTAATTAAACAACAAATCAAACAAGTTTGCCAAACACATAAACAGTTTGAAATTGCTTCCCATTTACCCACAAGCCCATCTAATTAGAAAATGTGTTAATCTATTCTCTCTCCCAAATCTTGTCCTTTTTTCTTTTACTTTCTCCGCTTTCTTTATTTTAAGAATCTTAAAATCTAATCTTATTAGATTGAGGGAGGTGTCGTTGTGTATGTGGAAAGTTTGTAGAGAGAACTTAGGAGTGTTAGAGAAGGAAAATAAATTTAACACGTTGAACTAATCATGAATATAAAGAATATTGTCAACTGTCAACCTTATGTAAGAGCAAGAAATGCTATGTGTAACCATGAGAAGTGTAGCTCAACTAGTCAAGCACTAGGTTTGCTTCCTAGAGGTTACTAGTTCGAATCCCACAAATCTTAGGGTTACTAGAAGCTTACATGATCGTTAACTTCAGGGCCCGTGGGATTAGTCGAGGTGCACGCATGCTAGCCCGAACACCCACGTTAATCAAAAAAAAAAAATGTTATGTGCACAATTACTTGTGGAGGGAGAGAGCCAAACAAAATGCTTGAAAGAGGTTCAATTTTTTCAATGCTATGAATGGCTAAGTTGAAGGATCACGGATAATGGGTGGGCCATCAACAGATTTCATCAGGTACTGACATTGTTTATTAATAGTAGCTTACACTTGTAATACAAATGAAAGTTGCAAAGTGTTTTTAAATTACGGTGCTTTTTGTTAAAGGGTGAAACTTTAAGATAATATAACCTAAATTTTCCTTATGTTTCCAATGGAAAGATCAAAGCCACATAACATCTCAATTCTTATTAGCAATCAAGCTTTGAAGGAATCAACTTTACCATTGTGGAGTTCTCACTGGTACGAGCTTCAACTGGTCCAGAAGCTACCGAATCTAAATACCCATACATCTCCAAATTTCCTGCAAAGTTGTGCAGCATACACCTGCCAAGTGGAGAAACAACAAATTAAAAACAATATAAATATAGAAGAGGAAAAGGAAAAGAAAACATCAGAAATTCATTCTTAGGATATATATCAGGAATTAAATAATCACTGAACATAGATATAACAGATTTATTCACAGGTTAGTACATAACAGAAAATAAAATAACAGAATTATAAGCAGCTTGATTTTTAGAGATCAACAGAGTTTTACTTCAATGAGGATATGAGTTGTTTCACAGGTGCACAACCGAAGTGTAAGATACTAGATATTGCTATATATACATGCTACCATGAGAAAAAGCCATAGTCCTAACTACCTGCATAAAGTAGCAATGAATGACTCAATGGCCATGGATGTGACGGTCAATAACATGGTTTATAAATTCTGTACTGCATTTTCAGATAGCATGTATTATGTGTTCTTTCACAATACTCTGCATTTATAACATAGACCAAAAAAAAGGTCTCAATTTATGCTTCCAGGCCAAACTCAAGCCCAAATGAAAATAGTGATGACTAATGATAATACAGCAGATTTTGCAATTGATGAAATCAGGATATTTCTACGTCTCGTAAGCAAATATCTTCAGCTAAGAATCACAGATATCATCATCAGTTAGAAAAGGAACAGTTACTTACCAGATGTAAGGGACACCATAAAATTGCTCTGAAGTATTCCATATGGGTTTCACTTCGGCAAACAGATCAAGGACTACCAGCCTCCCTATAGGAACTGAATGTAGAAGCGCCTGAAAAGGAGCAAAGGATACCATCAACCAAAAGCACTCATCAATAAAATAAAAAAAAACAACTGAACATTTCCAAATCATATCTATAAGATTCCATGAAAGAAAAAAAAAATTAAAAAATGCATTGAATGTTCCAACAACTGCTACAAGTAGGTGACGAGTAATAAGCTCTGAGTGATGTATGGATTCTAATTACTCCAAATTAAAAAAAAATCGTAATAGTTGCATAGCAAACTAATCAGTAATCATCTGTATCCCTTCAACATTTTCCATAATGAAGCTTTGCACAATCAATATCCTAAGTTGGATGGGATAATTAAAAAACAAAGAGAAGATCTAAGCCTTTTTTTTCCTGAGCAAAATGTACGAAATGAGAACATTTCACATCGCTTCAAGAACACTTCAGTCTGTTTAAGAGATAGCCCAAGATAGACACAATGATCTAAGGCTGTGATATCATGCACATTACAAAATTGATTCATATATAGTCAGAACATACAAATGAGAAACCCTGATTAAGTCCCAACTAACATCTTGCCATTTTCTTTTTTTGATTAAATTTTTCTCTACTTTGTTCTTCTGAACTTTCCTTCTATACTTGAGAATTTAAAATTGCAGATATTAGAAAGATTGCTTAAAGTTCAATGTTTTCTGTACACACTCAAACATCATCATTAACAGGAATTATATCCTTGTTCGCTTTGGTTTAACATGGCTTTAATGCTTATTTAAAAAATAAAATACTCAAGAGATTGAATGGTAGTGTTCTTAACTATAGAACATAGAGTGCCTAGAATAGCAAAGCAATCAAATTACAATATAACCTTCGTTTGTGGAGGTCTCCAGAAAGGATCATATGAAAATAACCACCCCTGCAGAATTAAAGCAAATAAATCAGAATTCCAGAACAAATGGAGCTAACGTTGATTAAGAAGCAATTTTGGAACATAAATTATCGAGATGTCATACTTGTAGCAAATATATAATGACAAAATGCACTATCAACATTGAATTAAGCATCACTGAAGCTAGATAAACAGTTTGTGATGATTGATAACTAAACATTCGATATTCCTTCACCTGCATCAGCCAGACAGCATTACTGTCACCACTTTGCATTCCCTCAAATATTGATCCACCTAATGAAGATATGTACTCTGGGTCATCAACAGGTGGAGTATTCTCATCAAAAGTGTCACTGCAGTTATTCAAACAATCAATACACGGATACTTTAAGATAGAATAATTTTCTGTAAACCTGATCTGTTATTGCATTTGCTGCACTGCAATTCCAACATGAAAGAGCCAATGACAAAACAAAAGGATGGATGGATTCATGATTCTAATGCAGGACTTTGAAAACTGTCAAAATGGATAGCTTATAATATATAACTTGCAAACTGAAAACCAGTTGTATGAATAGGAAAGCAAAGAAAATATTACCAGTTGTATATGTGGCTGGTACTTCCATACTCTGACCCATAAGAATTGCAAAGATCACAAAAATTTAGAATTCTTGCATTTTTTATGAACATAAGGAATATAATTCTGGAATAACTTTGGTGATTCAGATAAGCTCACCTGTCAATTGTTGCTCAATGAATGCTCTTCCAATCTCAATAAACAAGGGATCTGTTGCATCAAGGAGATACGTGCAGCACCATCTAACATCACTCCTAACTGAAAACCTGAAGGAGGATGTAGAATATGGGTCATGGATTCATAGATCCATCAAAGAAATACATGAAGTGCATCAACACAACTCTGCAGTCCTAAATCCTAGATGATGCTGGGTATGGTTTGTGAATCTCTTCCTGCCATCCCACAGCAAAAATGCCATGTACATTTTGGCACTTGATTAATCTTTTCCAGGACACAAGGTTGAGTTACCCAATTTCCTATTTTAAGCTAGGACTGGAGAAAGCACAACGTATCTGATAATTGCAATATATGTGCATGTAATGAGCATGAAATCAGCAAAAGAATGAATAGAAAGCTTGAGAATTTCTAGTGAGCTTCTTGGACATGATCCTAACCAGTTCTTTTGTATTTTAATTATAAAGATATCCAAACCCTGAGTTTAAGAAACGATAGAATTCTTGCATTTCATAACCAGAACTTAAAAGTGAAGTCCATGCATATGTTAAACTGGCACAAAGATGTACTAACCAATTCCCCAAGCGTGTTATTTTTGCTGAAGGAAATATATTCCTTAATGCTGCAGGAACATTTCCAGAAAAGGCTGGAAGAACTGGACAGCAGAATAGCAATAATTGCAAACGTTATATCGATAGAAGTTCAAAAATTAAAGCAATTATTTGATAAATAAATGTGAATTTCCTCAACTTTTTTGTTTTTAATTTTTCAATTTGGTATTTTTTTGAAGTGGCATTTTGAAATGCAAATAGTTCTACTAATTTTTATCTTTGCAGAATTAGGGCAAAAGAAAGAAAAGCAAGATATTTCCTCTTATTGAGGAATTTAACATCCACTTTGAATAATGCTACAGAAAGATTAATTTGAATTTATACCACAACTAGAAACCTTAAGAGTACAAGTATATGACTATTGATACCTGGAGTCATTCCAAGTTCATACATTCTGGCGAGAATTTTCTTCTGCAGAACTAGTTGTTGATCAAACCAACTTTGTGGTAGTGGTCCTCCCCACCTGTAAACAAAATAGTATTTGTAATTATGCTCGTCACTATTGAACCAGTTTCATTTCTAGACATTATTGAGAATGTTCTTGCCCAAAACAATAATAATCATAAAAATAAGTTCCCCAGTGCGAATTCTGCATTCTGATTTTGATGATATAAAATAGTTTCTTCCTGAAATTAAGGGTTTAAAAGCAATAATATCCTACAATTAGGAATTTGCAAAAAATAGAGGAATATCAACATTTTGAACATCACACATAAAGTTAGATAATTAAACGTGTAGAAAGAAGATTTTCACAAATTACTGTAAATTCTTTTAAACAGCAAGCAAGAAATATAAGCTCACCTGTGCAAATTTGCCATTCGTGACCATGCAAGAAATGCAGGGCCTCCAAAGAAATCATCCAAATCTTCTTTGCTAATATTAAATTTCTGCTAAAGTGAAAAGTCTATTTAGAAGAACAGAAATCAAAATGCCACATCAAATATAATAACTCCAACGCAATTCACAACTATGTGAATAACTAATATGGTCATTTTGTTATTAACCAACAAAAAGAATATAATGAAACATATTGGAATCCAGAACTAATGTAAAAAGAAACAATATGAAACAATGTAAGACACAGCTCTCACAGATTAACTCAACATATACTGAAGAAAAATATAATTCATGTGATGTGTTTTTATTGATAAATGTGTGTTCAACAAAAGGGATTGCAATATAGATCAATACACTTAATTTTTATCTTTTCCAATATACTAACTATATGCAAAACAATTATTAGTGCAATAAACAAGTTCACAAAGGTTAAATTAGTACTTGAATAATGAGACATGTATCAGGATCCTGGTTCCTTATTGTAATTATTGTTTTCAGTACATATCATTCATGATCTCAATATCATAGAATGTAGTGGCATAAAAAAAATCAGTAGTAATGAAGCTTCCAAGATAAAAAAAAAAAGGGCAAATAAAACAAAATAAAATCTCTAGAGCTCTATTGGTAGAATATGGAGATCAATAAGAGGAATGGCACCTGGAAAACTTTTTGCCAAATAGCTTCCTGTCCTGTAAATGCTAGTGGCAAGTTGATGCCTTGAAGAGCCATCCAATCAATTTCCTTTTCCCATCTTTTCCAATCCCACCAAGCAAAAGAATCTTCCAAAGAAACATATATTAAATTTATATAATATTTATGAGACCACAACGTAAAATGCTAAATCCAACTGAATTAATGACATAGCTATCACTCTGGATATTTAGTAGAAAATTCAATCAGTGTAGAAGCTCACAGCTAGATGTGACAGCGTTTTGGTAATAATTCCAAGGAACAGGTCTCTGAACCAAGATACCATCATCTTGAAGACGTGGAAGAGAACCCAATTTAGGTATCGAATTGAGCTGCACACCACCTGTTTTGTCCCAAGATATATGCGAACCACACCAATACTTCAAATACCAATGCAAACCAGCCAACACTTCTACTCCAGTTACCCCGGAAATTCTAGCATTGGGCACCCAGAAAAAGAACAAAAATTCCACGTTATCACAAAGGAAGTCATAATTTCTCAATAATTTAACGAACTTGATGAATTTTATTTCCTTCACATCAATGAAAATGACTACAACAAAAACGGACAAAAGTTTTTTTGGCAAGAATTAATAAAAGCGGTAAAGAGTCTTTAGCATACAGAATCTGTGGAGCTCCGCGCCTTGTAAACGAGGGATGATTTTTTATAATGAAGCAAGATTCCCCTCCACATTGCTCCTAACATTAATACAATTAAATAAATTATATATCTTGCTCAAAAATCTTAAAAAAAAAATATTGAACTTCTTCAAAATTAACTATAACAACAACAATGATAATCTCTCGGTGTTACTTTAGTGAAATCCATCAAATAATTAAATAAATTCGATAAAAGAACAAAGAAATCGAAGTACCTTAGATACAATTCGAAACTCGAAGCTGGAAGAGTGAGAAGGAAGGAGGCGTTGCAGAACACCGCGAGCGGCGGCAACTTGGACAGAAGGAAGAGCTCGTTCGCGGTCCTGGATTTCGAGAATTTTGGAAATGTAACCGACGCCTATCGTGGAAGATTGAGCGAAAGAGAAGAAAAGAAGGAAGGATGCGAGGAGGACGAGAGAAACGGCGGCAAGTGGAGGGGAGTCCATAGGGAACAATGGAGGTGAAGAGAGTGATAAACCCAAAGGGATTTATTATAAAGAAGACGGGCATTGTAGTGAAGGGAGTAAGGAGATTCTGTGAAGAGAAAGAGACAAAATGGATTGCCGGCCAGAATAGTAAAGAAATGAAAATGGCGAGTGCTGTTCGTTTGCTTTGTTTTTTCGAATTCGAAATTTGACATTTTAACTTATACTTTCATTTGTATTTTTAATAGGTTGACTAATAGTCAGCATGGGCTTAGATTCAAGTTGCTTCTATGGACTTATTTTGCCCCGTTGATTTGGGCCTTTAAGCTTACCTTTTTTTGAGAAATTTTGTTATGCATGTGAAAAAATAAAAATAAAAATAAAAATAAAATAAAGAATACACACTTGTTATCATGATTTTCATTTTATGTGTATTTTATAATTATGTTGCGCATAATATATGATAATATATCTTTTTCAAAATAACATCTTTTTAGAATAATTGTGTAAATATATATTTATACTCAATAACAAAATTATTAAAACTTTAAATTGAGCTTGTCCTTTCCACCTTTGAATTTTTAAAAAAATAATTTGTCACGGCTCGGGGCTCATAGATTCTTGCAAAACAAATCTCCTATCAAGATATAAAATCTTCTAGTGCCTAAATTAATAAATGTGTAGGATAAAAAAAAACATCTAGCAAAGATAACAAGAACGTAGGAGAGTATAAATTGTGATTATTGTGTGTGGTTTTGTATTATGATCTATATGTTGTTACCAGGTGATCTAAGATATATATACATCTTAGGTCATATGAAATTTCCTCGCGAAAGATGGAGTTCTCAAGCATATAATGCAGAGTAATCACGAAAAATAATTAATTTTGCCACATAGTTAACTTGAAAAAACAATTTGTTCATATAGATGTTGTACTATCAATTTATGAGACAAAGAAGGTGCTATAATGATATTTGGTGAGATAAGATAGCCATGGTACTAGCAGTTAGTGAGATAAAGAGGCACCATACTAACAATTCATACATCCATTTTGATAACTTGTAAAATGAAGAACCGGTGCAAACTTTATAATATTAGCTAGTGGTTGTATGACCTAAGATATGTTTGTGACAATATTTTTTCTTTTTTTTCATTTCATGTTGTTTGATCAATCTAATATTGAAACTAAATCAAAGAGTTATTGAAGAATCAAGGATTTAATTGGGGGAAGGGAAGAAAAAATTACATAAGTTGGTATGTAAAACAAAATTGTCACCTTTTGGCAACGTGTGCAACGTCATTATGGTTTTGATGGTAGTATTCCTTTCTTTCATTAAATTCATCTCGATGAGCTCTTTCTCTTGGTGTTGTATATGTAGATGACAGAGTCATAGTGGCCTTTCAACAACATGTTTTTTTCTTATCTTTTTTTTCTTTTTCTTCTATATCTTCTCTTGTTTTTTTGGTCGGTCTTTTCTCTTTCTTTCTTTGCTCTTTAAGCTAGAACAATAATTTCTCTTCTATGGCCTATCAATTGTTGTTCCTTTTTCTATTATTTTTTTTTAATTTTTGAACCTCTAACTAAACAAATTTGACCAAACAATAGTTACTTGGTTTTGTTTTAGCTTTTTAGCTCATAAATCACAAACGTTTTCACTCTAGTTGAATTGTTCATGAAAATAATAAAACATGTTTTGTTTGTCTAAGATACAAGTGTTCTATTTAGTCGAACTCGACAAAGTCAAGCTTGAGTGGTAATGCACAATAAACTTATATCCTATATTGACCAAATAGTTGGAGGATTTTAACTTCAAAGATTTATAAGCGGACTCGCTAGTGTTGTTAAGTATATTTTTATGTATCTTTCCTTAAAAAAAATAGATAATCACGCCTACAAAATATGATAAATAAGCTATATAATACACTAATGTTTGCAAATAGAAAAAACTACACCAACTATATATTACTCAGAAAAAATAATTAAAACAAAATAACAAACTTTTTGCATGAGGTGATGCGAGTCTTAGTGGTGGATTAAGAAATGTTGAACTAATTTATAGGGTCAATTGACCCCACAAATTAGGGGAAAAAGTAATAAGATAATAGCTGAATTTTTAATTAAATGAAAGATTTTTTTAATGGTTTCACTAATTTTATCTTGTTGATAAGGATAAAAGTGTTGATTTAACAAGTAGTCTTGATGATTGATCATGTGTCAATATATTAATCAACTATTGATTTTTTTTTATTAATATACTATATGTTCTTTATTTCTTTCTTCCAACGAGAAGAAACTACAATTAAAACCTTAATATTGAGTAAATGTAAATAATAACCTTGTAAATCAAATAAAATACATGGTTCTCAACTTGGCTCAAACAAATTAAGAAAAAGAGAATTTTAATATTAAACTAATTTGAATAAAATGCAAGTATGCAATATAAAATGAAAGAAAAAGTTGTAAGGAAAAGCAAAGAAAAGAAAAGTAATGAATAAAGGATAAATTATATATATAAAAAAGAAATATAAGTAAATTGTGCATATGAGACTGATCATTGTTTTTGGTTGATTTTTTTTTATATTATTACAAATATTGAATCCTTAACATTTTAATGTTGAAATTAATTGAATAAATTGATTATGCATGAAGTGGTAAATGAACATCGTTATCCAAAAATATCAATTGTGTTTTTGTGTTGCCATGTCAACTAATTTAATAATCTCAAATAAAGTGTGTTGTGGCTTTTTGACACAATGCTTAGAACTCTATAAATTGCAATGTTTATACCATAATTAATTCACTAATTTTGTAATTACTACCTAGCTCATCATCTCTTGCATAAAATCTTCAATCCTCATTCAATAGAAACCATAGGTTCTTAGAAAAAAATGAAATGAACCATGAACCCTAACCTTTTTTTCTCTCTCAAATCCTAGTAATGGCATCTTCAAGTTCTGGTCCATAAAAACTTACCATTGTGACCTATTTTCAAAATTATACTAACCATATTCCTTACATAAATTAGTGTATTATCACAATGCACTAGAAAATATGTCTAAAGAATATTTTCATCTATACCAAGAAATAATCCCAATGGAATGAGACAATTTGTTTACCTTAAATCTTGAATTAGAAATGCTTCCTTTACAAGATTACCATATGAACCTCAATAATTGGGAGAAGTCTATTCATATATAACCCAACAAAATAGATCAACACCTTTGTCATAATCTTATAGACAATATTATTCCTATTATATATAGAATTCAAACTTGAATTATATTTACGATTTTGCTATCCCTTTAATCTCTTATTTTAGCATATCGGTTTACACTTAGCTATTTTTATTATTTTATAATTTTTTGCAGTTATAATCGTGTACTTCACCCTTAGCCCTTTTCTCATCTATTTGTGACCTTAAAGACCTCTATAATGCTAGCTAAAGACCACTTCCTAACCAATCAAAACCTACAAGACAAGTGTGTACCTTACTAATCTGTAACTTATGAAAGGATAGACGTGAATTGCAACCAATGACGAGGAAATATTCTTAGAAATCAAAGGTCTTAATCTTGCTAGATTAAGACCCCTATACTCCTATTTTCACCTATAAAAAAAAATCTTTAAAACCCTCACCCAAGCATTAATAAAAGAGAAGAAAATGGAAGGGGTGAAAAAGAAACAAAGAAAAAAGAGGAAATAAATAAAATAAAAAGAAAGAGGTGAGAGGAGAGAGGAGAAATAGAGGAAAAAAGAGAGGTCTTGTCTCTTAAATAAGAAATTAACAAGCATGTGTCATCATCTTCGGGAATAATAGCAACCAAAGCTTCACCCTTATAATTGCAGTTGGTTTATCATTTTTTTTGTCCAAGCAAATTAAGAACAATAGCAACCCTTTTAAAAGAGTATTACAATGTTATCAATCCTTAACAACAACTCCAAAAAATGGCAGCATTGAAGGGTAACATAAATAGTAGCAACCTATAAAATCAACATTAATCATCTTTTGTCCAGTGATCGTGGGGTCTACTCTAGAAGTTGAAATGTTCTAAGACTTGTAATCATAACCCTAGAAAGTTATAGTAATAGGCCCAAACCTCATCAACAACTTCAAATGACATTAATAAGAAAAATCCATGGAAAACCAGGTGAGCTTCAATTTTTTTTAATACATTTCATGTTTTTTTGTTTTTTTGCACAATAATGTAATCATGGTTGGTAAAATTTAGAAATATGAAGTATAAATCATGGGTTTATCAAGGAAAAAAACCTACCAATATGGCATTATTTGAAGTGTAATGCATGATGCAAATGTGTTATCTCTAATTTATGAATGTATACTAAAATAGGTGCAAGAAATATGAGATATAAGTGTTATGAACTTATAATCATGAAAAAAAAATGAAATGATTAGTAATCTTTGGTCTTTTGTTATGGAAGCCATAAAGAATGTGTTTTAGGGTGTTGTGTTTGATATTAACTAGGTTTACTATTAAGGTTAGTATAAAAATATTGAAAATCTAGATTTAATATGCATTAGAGTTTAACCAAAGTCCCATAACTTTATTGGAAGCAATCTTTGGTGTTTTGATGATGAAAGTTGGTATTTTTCAAGAAATAAAGGTTGTGATATTTTCTTTACTTGAATGAATTTGGACTTTAAATGTTGGTTGAATCTTAAAGATTCTAGAGTTCTAATATTTTTGTAAATAATAAGCATGAGTGTCTTGTAATTTTAGAGAATATGGCAACTTAGGTTCTTTTAATCTAGGGTTTTTGACAATTCAAGTTATTTAACTTAATAATAGATGTTAATTTGGGGTGCCTTAATTTTAATGATACAAGTTTTCTTGGCTTATTTTGCTATTGTTTGTCGCAAGTGGACAAGCGGTGTCGGGGGGTCATTGGAGTCGTCGCCTAGTTATTTGATTTAGGGTCGTTAACAAACCCAAATGTACTAGTTTTAATCAAAGATTCCAAGGTAAAGAATTGATTGTGGTTAGAAAATATATTAGCACCTTTAGTGCACCACCCTACATGAGGTAAGCTGCATTGTGTGGTTTGAATGTGGTTTAAAGGTTTTAATAGATTCCTAACCAATTGTTTGTCTATGACTTAGGGTGAAGATTTATTCGTGTGAATAAATCTGATATTTTGAGTTTATTATAAGCTCGTGTATCCAAATAAATTCTTATGAAAATGATCAATGTAAGTGCCCTGACATGGTTTACTATCCTGAAAGGCGGAAGGGGTTTTCCACAACTTGTGTGTTGTGGTGAAAAATATTCTAAATTAAAATTGATGAATATTGAGAATAACTCTGAGAATTTTCTAGTTAAATTATCTTTGCATGTCTTCTATCACTCAATTCTTGAACGTCTCTTTCTCAAAAGGGAACCTCCCCATCTCCTTATACATGAGCTCATCCTGTTTTGCTATATTTTTTAATCATAGTTATTTCAACACATAGCAAGTAAATAACCATTAAGATCATTGAGCTTTGATATCAAGTAATAAAGACAAAAACAACAAGTTAGAAAGACAGAATAGAAGTCGAATATGGTTGTCACACAGAACTCTAGTCATAATTTTATTACTGAATATTTTTTTCAATTAGTTTATATCTTTAAGAGGTTTACAATTCTTTAAATAAATTCAAAAATTAATTTTATAAAAAAAAAACCTGAAAGTAAAATATATTTTTTTAAATTAGATAAAAAAAATAAAAAACTAAGAAAACAAATAGTTTTTACAAAATCCTCCTAATCATTGTATCATAGTTCACCGTAGGGGTGTTCATAGTCCGTTCAGTCCGGTTTTAACCCAAAAATTAATATAACCTGAACTGAATCGAGAACCGGTTAAAACCGAACGGGTTTTGTTCGGTTTGGGTCGGTTTTTTAGCATAAAAACCAGAAAAACCAAACTAATCTTCATTACTGAGCTACTGAGATTTTCTCGCATGAATTTCATTGTAATTCTATAGAAGCATTGTTCTCAAGATGAGAAAATCTCATTAATGGCTACTGAATCCTTAACTCTACTCAATCCGACATATAAAATACTCCTCAATCCCTTCAGGTTTCAGCATTAAACAATGGCGCAGTACGAATCTATCCCGCTCTGTATTCTTCTTGCATGAATTTCATTGTAATTCTATAGAAGCATTGTTCTCACTGGTGATGAGAACCATTCTTGAATAATGGTTCCCTTGCATCTGGATTGTGAAATTGGAAGGGGAAGGCTGAGAAGGAGGAAAGGGAAAGGCTGGGAAGGAAAAAAGAGGAAAGGAGAAGGCTGGGAAGGGAAGGCTTGAGGGGGAGTGACGGCTGGAAAAGGAAAAAGTGATTTAGGGTTTTGGGAAGGGGAAGGGGAAAAGGGGAGGGGGGGTTGGCGGCTGGAAAGAAAGAAAGTGATTTAGGGTTAGAGATGGTTCTTTTTATACTTTTTTTAAACTGGTTCGGTTCGGTTCGGTTCAATCGATTTAAGCTTTTTTAAACCGGAATCGAATCGAACCGGGTGATTTTATTTTATTTTTTAATTGATTTATTTGGTTTTTTCTATTAGTTTGGTTTTTTCAATTAATTTTTTCTTAAGTTTTTCAATTTAATCGGTTAATTAATTTTTTTAAACACCTCTATTTCACCGTAATGATTGGCTTTCTCTTCATGGAATTTGTCGAGTCTACTTGGGACATATGGTATTTCGGGCCAAGGTTGTCGTAGCGGGATGAGTTTCAAAAAAGGAAAGCTCGGTTGATGAGGACAAAACTTAGCTCACAATTCTTTCTTTTACTGTTTTTACTTTTTATGGATAGACGAATCATTTCCCAATGTGTACCTTTCTTTGGAAACATCTGATATTTCTCTACAGTGTTTTCTTCTATATATTTTCTGCCTCCTTGTGTTTCTTCCCCCTCTCTCAAGCAAGCAAGAGAATCATGTCAGACCACCATGCTAGTTACTCAGATTATGATTCTCAATCACGCTCCGACGACCACCTTCAAACAAACCTGCCTGCACTTTATTCACAGCCAAGCCTCCCATCACTACCTTCCCTCACCTCAAACCCCGATCACTACCAAGAAATCCTATCCACCACCCACCACCACTGCCTCACCACTCTTAAAGGCCACACCTCTTATATATCCTCACTAAACCTTGTTGGGAAGTTCCTTTACAGCGGCTCCGGCAAGGAAATCCGATTGTGGAAGGGAAACTCTTTAGATTCTGAAATAGATCATGAAAACCTAAGCAACAACGTAGTGGTTGTGGGAAAAGGTGCGGTGAAGTCCCTTGTTGTTCTGGAAGATAAACTCTTTAGTGCTCATCAAGATCACAAAATCCGAGTATGGAAAATCAATAACCAGGAATCTGATAAGCAGAAATACACACGTTTAGCCACTTTACCAACACTTGGTGACCGTGCCTTCAAAAGTCTGTTGCCCAAGAATCAAGTTCAGATTCGCAGGCACAAAACATGCACATGGGTTCATCATGTTGACACAGTATCTGCAATAGCCTTGTCGAGTGATGAGTCCCTTCTCTACTCCGTTTCATGGGATCGGACAATTAAAATATGGAGAACTAATAACTTCAAGTGCTTGGAGTCGGTAGCCAACGCACATGATGATGCTATAAATGCAGTGGCATTGTCGAATGATGACAGTGTTTATACCGGATCGGCCGACAAGAATATCAAAGTGTGGAGGAAAAGTTCAAAAGAGAGCAAACATTCCTTAGTTGCTACGCTAGAAAAACACAACTCTGGGATTAATGCCTTGGCACTAAGCACTGATGGGTCTGTTTTATACTCTGGTGCATGTGACCGATCAATAGTAGTATGGGAGAAGGACGGTGGTGGCAATATGGTGGTTGTGGGAGCCCTAAGGGGCCATTCACAATCCATATTGTGCTTAGCTGTTGTGTCTGATTTGTTGTTTAGTGGTTCCGCAGATAAAACTATTAGAATTTGGAGAGGTGCTGACAAAAGTTACTCTTGCTTGGCAGTTTTAGAAGGGCATAGAGGCCCTGTCAAGTGCTTGACAGCAACGATTGACCATGACAACACAACCGATGCATCGTATCTTCTTTACAGTGGGAGTTTGGACTGTGATATCAGAGTGTGGCAAATCAACGTCCCTCTCCTATAGTAGATTTCTTTAACTTGGAATCGTGGCTGTCTTGTAAATACAATATATGAGAAGTCTGCTATAGTTCCTTTTGTTTTCCTCCTTTTCTGCTCTCATTTCCCCCTCCTTTGAGGTCATTTCTCGAGTTGAATTGTTGTGTGGGAAGCCATGTTGACCTTTCAATCATAGTATAATTAAAGGGTTGATATGCTTGTGTGTAAACTCTACAGGAGTTTAATATACTTGTGAGACTTCAATTGTGCTCCTGCTCCGATGTTAGTAGCTAACACAACAGTGCATATAAATGTAAAGGCATAACAAGATACTTAAATCCTACTATTATAATTCTGTGCTCAAGATATGAGTTGCTGTCGTGCAGGTGGTGACAGCTCACAAGTCCCAATTCCTTCCCTGAAAATTTCTGTAACTTGTTAGGAGTTAGTGTTGCAAAATGGTGGCCATGGTAAGCCTCCATGCATGAGAAAGGGAACAAGGTTTACCCCTTCCAGCTTGCCTACTTTCTGAGCACATATAAGCCTAGCTAGCTGTATCACAAATTCTTTGAATGGTGTGTTCTATAATTTATGCAGAGAATTATAATTGGCTTGTGGGACTCAATGAGACAGAGAACAGAAAGGTCGTAGATTAATACTTCAAATTATAGATTGCTGACACTAAATTTTCTATCCATTTCCCAAAACTGCCAAAACATTCAACATCGCGAACTCCTCTAACCCACTCAATAAGAAGATTTCTGCATGAGTGGAGAGGCAAAAGCAGATTTCATGTTCAACACAACCGGAAAGCAGAAGTTAAAAGATAGTCGTTAACGTCTACTCCATACGCTATTGTCCAAAGGAGAGTAATATAACACACACAAGAAATCTTTTAAGCAGCTGGGTTTTATTTTTTTTTCGTTGCGCTTTGCAACAGTAGCTATCCATCCCAGTAACCCAAATATGGAAATTGAAAGATAAAGTAAAAAAAGGAAAACGAAGAACGTATATAATTCAAGCGAAGGTGTTTTATCCATGTCATCTAGCTAGCTGCCATAAAAGAAAGACCCAATAGCAGAAAAAGTAAGCACAGCAAATCCCATCTCTCCCATTTAAGAAACCAGTCCCTTTCTTACAATTAGGAAGCCAGAAAGAAAATAGTAGAAAATAAAAGATGAGGCATTAGATGCACAAGTTGCTTTTTTTCTCATGTAATTAACTTAACAAGATAAGGCATAGATTTTCTTCAGTTTAAGGTTTGGCCTCCTTAACGAGTTTACATGCGGAGGAGAGGTTAGGTAAAAGTCGTTTTTCCTATATGGTCACTATTCTGACCTGCTCTTCCTCCTGGTAGGCTGCTTTTAAAAGCCATCCCTTTAGGCATATATAGGATATTAGTGGGATCTGGAGATCTAAGATTGATCTGATAAATCCCTGAAACATAATAAAAAAAAATATATAACATTATCCTTCTACTCAATCTCCTGTAAATTTCTACCTCCCTAGACTTGGATATCGTGTCTACATATGCAATCTCACCACGTGGAAGCGCAAGATCATCCAACGAAATGCGAAAATACTTTTATCCTAACTACGAAATACATACATGCAACATGCAAGCAGTCAACTTTTGCCCACAAACGATGGCATCTACCTGACTATATAAATATTGAAAAAAAAAAACTTCATCGACAGTGATATTTTACTGTGATAACTTGACAGTGATATTTTACTCTCATAACTTAATTGGTTAGATTTTAAATTTATCTTTTAAAAATTATTAGTTCGAGTTTTATAAATCTCAGAACCACTAGAGAGTTATATAGTCATTAACTCCAGAGCTTATAGTATTAGTCGAAATGCACGTAAGTTAATCCATACACCCATGTTAATCTAAAAAAAAATATATTAAAAAAAACTCTCAATCTAATATAACTTAATTAGTTAGGTTTTAAATTTATTTTTAAAAAATTATTAATTTAAATAAATACAAATCTCAAAACTATTAAAAATTTATTTAATTATTAACTTTAAATCCCGAAAGATTAATCTAATATAAGCTCATCCAACACTTAAAGTTTTTTTTTAAAAAAAAACATTCCAAAAACTCCAAACATTTTAATGCTCAAATCAATACGGCTGCAACATGTAATGCCCTGACATCTGGCATGGAAGATGTCATAGTTGAAACATATTGGACATGGCATCGTGTGTCACCCCACCATCACGCAAATCAGAGAGAAACTACCAAATCAGTGCATCATTGAATCGCAGTGAAGGATTATCCTCGTAGCTATCCAATGTGGGATATTTCGTCGATGTTTACTTTTTCTTGTACGTCATGTTAAAATTAAAAACCACATGCAAACTGAAAATTAACACTGCTTCTTACAAGTTAGTTTTGCTTAAAATGTTCCTTTTAGTTTATTAGGTATAGTTAGAGTAAAATAGAATTGACAATTTCCAACTTATTTCGCAAAACATAAGATTTACCTGATGCATGCGCATGTGCATATTTGCATCGTGCGAACAGAGGATTTGATGAGCAACAAGAAGCAAGAAAAAGTTCATTAATTTGCACGCAGGAAATATTCATTAATGCCTTACCTAATGAGAAATGTTGACTCTAAATTGCAAGACACCTAAAGAGTTTTACGCACCCAAAGAGATTCTCCTTTCGTCCTTGCTGTGCAGTTCTTTTCAGCTGCTTGAACTCGTACTGAAATATTTTAGTTCATGATTCAGGCTTGATTCAACAAGAAAACAGGTCTCAAGGTAACCACAGAAAGGGAGCATTGCTTTTCTCTTAATTTTCAGTTTTCACACGATTTACACCAGACATATAGTTCCTCAACTTTGCAGACATTATTTCTCAATCAAAACTATATAAAAAAACTCCAAAATGAAAGCCAAGTTACTCTGTTCATATGAGCAAATATTACTAGCTTTAGTCAATGCCTTAAATAAACATTGTACAATATCAAGCAGAAGTACAACTTGTCATATATACATATCAAAGGATTAATTAAATAATTGAATGAACATTGTTTAATGAGCACAAATTACTTCACTTATCAAATATCGAGCTACTATAACACTGCTGCCTACTTATTGAAATAGCAGAAAAGATCATCTGAAAGTACAGGTTACCACATATGCAGTGTGTGTGGAATGCAAGAAGCAAAATAGAATGGGCATCACAGTGGTAATTTTGCTGGGGTACCCGGATCGCGAGGGTATTTCCTTGGTGTGGGACGATCTTTTGAACATATGATGGCAGTTCTCTGTCCATATGGGCTGCGTGATTCAACTGGATACAGCAGCAAAGGTGTGTTAATATCAGCTCAGTGAGGAAGCGTACATTCACAACACAAAGGCAGTTATCAAAATTGAAATCTTAATAAAAGGGAAAATTTGGCCTTAAATTCTACAAAAAAAGGTTGACAATCCTTTTGCAGACAGCATGTTGGATCGTCAAACTTAATAAAAAATTATGTGTTCACTGTGTAGTGCAAGCGACTCCACTTCTCAGGTAAGAGGCATCAATTCTGGCCAAGACAAAGCAAAACTGATGACCTTTATACAGTGTTAAAGTCAGTGATCAAAATTATAATAAAGACATCCAAAGCTACTCAATTAAGCTACTGGTCAGTGCAATCTGATCAAGGCAGCAGCTTCATGCCCTTACTTGATCAAAATTATAATAAAGATAACCTATCAGATTCATTTCCTGATACAAATGATAGCCTGTATTTAGCATGATGAAATATAAAAAAAGGAATATTTTTACCAAGTAGAATATGTATCTGATAATGCAGCTAGAGTACCTGAGCACAGTTGCAATGTTGATGAGCCCATCAATTTGAGTGACCTTTCTGCATTTCTTACTTCCTCCTGGAAAGGTACATTTCGGAAGATTATTGATTGCTAGCGTTTATGAAAAACAGAATTATACAATGGGCAATTCTTACCGAGATTAGAACCTTTAAAAAGCACAAAAGTACTTGAAGGTGTTGGAAATCAGATTATTGTAATAATCACTACGCAATATCATGTAAAAGTTTTGAACTCAATCAACTTTTTTGTCAGTCTATCAGCAAGCTTTTATTATTGCACTAGTGTATCATTAAGCAGAGTCCTTCTACGATTTATAAAACCCAATCTTTGGCTTCTATGGTGAGTGAAATATGAAATCACAGATTCGAAGGTACCAACTAACAAACAGAAAGACAAGGACATGAACTAAAAATATCATGCTGAAGAAACTTATGTTCAGAACTTCAAATTCTAGAAAACAACTATTCACAATACACATGGGCTTCCTCTTTATAAGTAAACCGTTTAGTTTCTTTTCCATGTCAATACAATATAGAATATCAATTTGTCAACATACTGTACATAATAAATTAATTTAAAGTAAAATATAAAAGTGGGTTGACGATTACTGTCTGAAAAAGATACGTACCTGAGGATCATGGCCTTTTGCAGCTATGAACAAACCACCAACGCGAACCAAAGGAAGACAATACTCCGCTGAAAATCAAAAGAAACAAGCACTTTTAGGTTTAACAGTAAGCTTCCTTAGGAAACAAAAGGCTACTGCAACAGGGTACAGGAGGCGGAAGACATTAAGGTAGAAATTTTTTTTAATTACCTAAAATCCTCATTTCTGCCACTGCTCTGGCTACTGCAACATCAAATTTCTCTCTGAAGGAAACATTCTGCCCTAAATTCTGTCCTATAACAAGAATAAATAATGAGCAAAACACCTAAGAACATAAAGTCAAATACAAAACTTGACAGCTAAAATGTGTGTGCAGTTACACTAAAAATGTGATTATTCAAACAAGAAAGCATATCAAGATTCAGACTCAGAAAACAAATAGCAATACCTCTGCTCTTCCCCTCACAACTTCAACATTTGACAAACCAGTAACACTAACTGCATGTTCCAAGAAATCACATCGCTTGTTCATCGACTCCAAAAGCGTTACTTTCCATGCTACATGGAAATTACAATACCAATGGCATCACATAATACAAAGCCCACTTCAAGGAACAAACAAAAAGAAAGGAAAACAAAAGAAAAAGGAAAAAAAAAAGGCTAACCAGGACAAGCAATAGCCAAAACCAATCCAGGAAGACCGGCACCGGTACCAACATCAACAAGCTTGATACTGTCAATTGAAGCATTGCAGTGTGAAACATAAGAGTCCTGTATAGGTGGTAGTATTGCAAGTGAATCCTCAATATGCCTCTCCATTACTTCATCCACATCAGTAACCGCAGTCAGGTTCATTTTCTGCAACATTATCAGAATTCAAAACCTCAAAAGAAACCAAACACTAAAATCTTAGTTTTAGCTAACTTTTATGTTCTTGTTTGTGTATGACCCCACCTGGTTCCACTGAAGAAGAGTATCAACATACAGGCGGATTTGTTTTTTTTGGCGGCAACTGAAGGAATCGAAACAAGAAGAATTATGAGTTCCGATGGCGGCGGCGGTAGTTAGCGATTTTGCCTTGATTCTGTGAAGAGGAAATGCTTTTGGTTCTATGACGGAAAAGTGTTTGACAAAAGTCCCAAGCGAAAGCGGGAATGGAACAGCAGGAGGTTTGCAGCGCCAAACCAGCATTTTTCTTTTCTCGCGCGCTTTGTCGACGCCGCCTTAAATAGAAGCGCTTATAACCTGGTCACAAACTGATACTAGAATTGCACTGTCTTCACCATGTGCCCGCGCTAGGTATGTAGGTTCTTTTTTTTTTTCTTATATATATATATATATATATATATATATATATATATATATTATAGAAAAGTAACATCCATATTTTTAATAAGAATAATTAAAAATATTGGAGAGAAAGAAAAGTGAAACAATGCCAGCCTTTAAAAAGTTATGTTTTGTCGTAAAATATTATAAAAGTTGAGTGAATATTCTTGAGTTGTTAGTTCTTGATTGGATGCTTGTGAGAGCAAAGAAAGGGAAAGTTTACATACGGAAAGAGAAGTTCCGGTTACAGTTTGTTTTTTTATTTTAAAAATATTTTTTTAAAAAACTAAATTTATTTATTTATTTTAAAATAATTTCTTTTAGTATTTTAAAATTATTTTAATGTTTTGATGTTAAAAATAATTTTTTAAAAATAAAATAAATATTATTTTAATATATTTTCAAATAAAAACATTTTAAAAAATAATTATTACCCAAACACCCTTTAAATTATGAAATATAAAAATTTGAAATTATCCATTGCTTTTCTAACAGGAAGGAGAAGTGTGTTTCGTACAAGAGTTCGGTCAAGTTTGGGGGCGTTGTTCGAAAATTTGTTTTTTTGGTTAAAAATTAATTTTTTAAAAAAAATGAATTTTTTTAATAGTTTTGATATGGTAATTTTAAAAAAAATTATTTTAATATATTTTAACATAAAAAAACTTTAAAAAACAATTACAATCACTCTATCAAAAAAAAAAAACAGAAAAGGTGTTATATTCAAATGCCATAAATAGTTATGGTAAAGAATTAGATTGAAAAATTAATGCCTTCCAATATTGATTCTTTATATATTTTAAAGAATAAACTAAAACAGAGAAGAAAATCAGTATACATGAAATCAGCTTCTTCTTCTTTTTTACCATCTAACTTTTTATCTTTGCAATTCCATCCTCTCAATTTGTACTTATTAGCATTTTTTTTTTGTTTAAATTTCTTTCAGTTTGTATCATCTCACTTATATAACGTTTTGAAAAAAATATCCAAAGACTAATTTGGCATCAATTAGGTGAAATCAGACTTTAGTTTTAGTTAAATATAGCAATTAAAAAAAGAAGCATCAACTTTAACAAAAAAAACTAATATTCAGACCCCATTGCTATTTGTCACGAAAAATTTAGTTTAATCTTTGAAGTTATGATTTATTTATCATTTGGTCCTTATTATTTTATCAATTGATGTTTTGATACAAAATATTATTTTTTTTTTACTTTTCAATCCTTGTATATTGAGAGGAAAGAATGAAAGTAAACAAAAAAAAAAAATTGAGGAAAGGGGAAGTTCTTAAACGACCACATTTTAATTACTAAAAATATTGATATTTGTGCCTATAAATTCATCTTTTAAAAGAGGGTTAATGAAGGTGTTGTTTTCCTATTAACATAACCGAAAAAGTATATATGTGTTCTAAAAAAAATTATTCATTTAATTTTTTTAAGTGATTTTAGGGTAATTTTACTGTTATCATAATTTCTTTACAATTAATTCTTTTCTCTTATATTTTATATGAATGAGTTGAATTTGCATTAGGATCTTATAAAATAAAAATGAAAATCATTTTTTATTAAAAATAAGAATTAACCTCTAATATAAAATAAGTAAAATTATGTAAAAAAAAAAATTACCCTTAACATAGTTTGGTTTATATTGCATTTACCTGTTATAGTTTAAGAAAATTATTATTTACATCATGAATTTTATACCACGTTAACACTTAATATTCTTATAAAAATAAAAATTAATAAAAAAAATATGTAATTATTTACTAGAGTTGCTATTATTTTTCATTTTATAATTAAAAAGCCTTTATATTAAATATTATAAGTTTTCATTGAATTTTTTAAAAAATAATAATCTTTCTTCCCTTGCATAACCCTTCCACTTATCTTATTCCCTTAAAAACCAAACCTAACTACCACCTTCCCTTCCCTTCCCTTTGATACCTCACCAGCCACCATCTTTAATCATAAACCCACAATCCAACCAAACTCCATAGCCATCGTTGATTTTCTTGTCAACTCTTGCAGCCTTCCCTTGCAATTGGCTCTTTCAGCTTCCT
>Ga0325411_1000698_pt1 | contig 35845 bp, 10 predicted proteins | sample PopdelMetagenome_13_FD_206181 | JGI IMG/M metagenome (GOLD analysis project Ga0325411, IMG submission 206181) | Populus deltoides microbial communities from Bellville, Georgia, United States - Xylem-PdIQD-R4 | ecosystem: Host-associated > Plants > Phyllosphere > Stem > Wood/Secondary xylem...
TTTGAAGGGAAATGAAATGCATATTTTCCATGAGACAAACCTTAAATCTTTGAATTCAAGGTTTAAAAACTCTTAAAACAAATTGTAATAAAAATCAACCATAGTTACGAGCATAGTTCTAGACCAGGCTGGTTGGTCAACCTGCTAACTCAAGACTTGGACCCGGTCAAGTCAGTAAAACCTGAATTTTTTTTAAAATAATATTATTTTATTTTTTAAAAAAAATCTTTGGTATGATTTTGTTTAAGATTTTTTTAAAATAAAAAAATCTTATTTGACTTGAATTAACTCAACTGACCTACAACCTAAGCCTTAAACTGAGTTGAGCTTCTGGTCGGGTTTCTTAATTATAATTATTGTACTTGTTCTGGGAACCAGCCTAGAAAAGAACTTGGGTCACCGTGTCAATATTTTTATTAAAAAATAATCACAATACTACCAGAAAATTGATAAATACAAATGGAAATACCGAGTGAATATTTCCGTCGAAAATATACTGATGGATTTTACCGACGGCAATATTCCCTCGGTATATACCGAGGGAATTACAATGGGAAATAAAATAATTAAAACAAAGCCAAAAACGATGACGTGATGATTTTATCAATGAAATTACTGATTGAATTTATTCCGCCGGTAAAATTCGTCGGCAAAACCGTTGGCAAACTGTGAACACTGTTCATCATGTCAATTACAAAAGGAAACACCGATGAAAAATTCCGTTGGTATTTTCTAGAAAGCTCTAGAACTATTCACTTCTTCCCAGTTACACTATTAATTATTGTTCTTTACAGACAAAATCACCAACGGATTGAAAAGTTATCGGTGTTATTTGACGGTTTTCTGAAAAATTTAGATTAAATTAAAATTTTATATTAAATATTACCGATGGAATCACCAACGGATTGAAAAGTCGTTAGTGATATTTGGTCGTTTCTGAAATTTTTTTATTAAATTAAAAATTTAAATTAAATATTACAGACGAAATTACCAACAAAATGATTAAAAATATTAATATTTAATTATCCGTTTGTAAAACTCTCCAATAAAAAGCCTATAATCCTTAATTTCACAACAGACTCGTCTCCTTTCTTCTTCTTTTCCCCCATATGTAAAAAACATTAATATCCATTTCTTTTTCTTTTCTTCTCTCCTCAACTCCTTCTCTTCTCCTTCATACTTAGGTATGTCTTTTTCTCCTTCTTCTTTTTTCTTCTCAATTTTTTTAATTAGTATACTTTACAAATTTATTTTTTTTCTTAGCTTCACTTGCAACTACATTAAGGTAAAATTTTTTTTCTTTTTTTTCATGTTTTTTCCACTATATTTGTTTTTTATTTTATTTTTAATTGTTTTTGTTCTTAATAATTGTATGAATGTTGTTGTAGGATTTTTAAATTTTTTTCATATGAATTTTTTTAGTTGAATTTATTTGTTGCAAGTTTGTTTGAGTTGATTTTCTTCTTCTTTTTTCCAAACATTTTGAGTATTATAGAATGTTGATGTATATTTATTTAATTATTTTATAGTTTTGTAAAATAGATTTTTTTTGAATATTTTTAAATAATTACCGATGGAATTATACACGGTATTTTGTCAATGAAAATACCAACAGAATAATTTTATAAATGTTCTTATTAAAAAAAAATAATGTATACTTTTCAGATCGAGGACGCTTAAAAGATCTTGAGTTTCCAAAACGAGTTAAACCATCTCTACGTACTTCATTACAGCTTGAAATGCAGCCCATCATTATACGCTTGAACTAAATTAGTTGGTTGTACGCTTTGGGCTTTGTTTTAGAGTGGTCGCTCTCTAGTCCATTAAGGAGCCCAGAGCCTCCTTCATGGGTCAAACATAAAATTGGAATCAGCCCACAAAATCAAGAGAAGATGCTTGAAATGCTGCATCGCTTTCACAATCATCAACCAGCAGAAAGAACAGTTTCCATTTTCTAGTTTAAGCCGCTTTATGTTCTTGAAATATATATATATATATATATATATATATATATATATGATCTTGTACATCTAGATGCCAATCAATTTCAGATCATAAAATCAATCTTAAATTGCATCTATGCATATCGATAATTATGACTTGCATGACTTAATTAGAATTTGATCGGAAATTATTTAAAATTGTTTTTTGAAAATAATTATTAAAAAAAGATACATATTATATCTTGGAGCATCGTTTAAAATTTTAGATAAAGATAAATGGTTATAATTTTGAATATTCACTTACATTCTTTTTCTTTCTTTTAATAAATAGTAAAAGGTAAAATAAATATATGCAATTTATTTAAATTTTATAAGAATCGAGGAAAAAATCTATTAAAAATATAACGCCTCATAAACAAAAATACACTGTACCTTGATTATAATATCTCAAAGAAAACCCTGTAAATAAAAAAATTTGGACAAAAAATCATGCATCTTCCAAACAAATATACACTAAATTTAATCCGTGCACAATCTCTGAAGAAAACCTTGTGAAAAAAAATGTATGGACAAGAAGTTAAATGATAAGATAAGAAAGATGAACGTGGAATGAAAATGGAAGTGATCTTCCTCCTCCCTCTCTCTATCTCAAACAGAGAGGGGAGAGAGTAGGTGTCCATGATTGCACATGTTGTCTGTCCCCTTACAAGAATCAGTACAACTGTCAAATAGAAGAATCTGTCATCACTTCCCAAAATGAACCACAACAAAACAGTACTCTTTTGTCAACTACCCATGGCAGGAACCATTACAGCCAGCTTTACACTGCCCACTAGTGTTTCTTTCTTGAGTTGTGTCCACTCAAACAACTCATTGCCACATCCTGCGCTTTTTAGTGCCCATCCCAAAAGTTCAGAGAATCCTAACATGGACAGAAACAAGAAGTATCAACCCAAACATCCATGATGAAAAGAGAAACAGAGAACCGAGTCAACCCATTACATTTTTTAGGCTAATGGTACAATAGAGAGATAGAATTTGATAGCCAGACTGTAAAGAAGATAGTCCCGTCTGTACATACAGAATACACTGAAATTCAAACCCATGAAATAAAACAAAATCAAAAAACCAAGTTGGTTTAGTACAATCCAATATACGAGAGAGGAGACTGGAGGATAGTCACTATCTCTATAACTAACTACATTATCCAGGGATTATAATTAAACAAGCTATAGCTATAGCTATAGCTTAAACAGCAAGTTGCTTTTGTTGATGGGATGTTTCATCTTCATTGAAGCACAAGTGGACTTTTAGTGATCTCCCCAAGTTCAATGAAGATTCAGCTAAATTCAGAGAAGGTTGTTGCATCATCTCTCTCTGAAGGTAGGAGCAATAATTGTGGAAGGTGTTTGGAGTCACATTTAAATTGAAGCCTAATCCAAATAGAAAATCCACTTCTAGATAGTTCATCTCAATCGTGCTTATCCCTCCAACTCTTGCATAGTAAGCATTGTTGTAATACCTGAAAATCACAAGACAGGAATCAGGAATCAAAGATGAGTTTTACTATTTGAAGGTAATTGCCATAACAGGAAACCTTGAGAGGCATTTTTCACAGATACAGGTCTTAAATTACCACTTGGATCGATGAACTTGTGATACATCAACATCACATGCATTTAAACTTTAAAGTGGCTAGCTGGGCTAGCTGAAAGTTCAGAATACGGAGCACATGGCTGGAAAAAACAAGTGCTACTTTACAGAAATAAACCAAGAACTTCCTAAATCAAAAAAACTTCAAAGAACCAAACTTCTCCTATCTGGGTTTATTGAGTTCCAAACTCAGATCATAGGATCATAAGACAGAGAAATTAAATGACCATGAATTGAGAAAATTCAAATCAAGAGAAGCAATTTAAAGAAAATAAATCCTCGACAAGGAAATCAAAGAACTTCAATTTTCCTTGAGCACTAGAGAATTGCGAATCCAAGGGGTGTGTGTGTGTCGACTTCCAGAATTTCAAGATTCTAACTTTGTTTAAAACCAGAGCAGGAACCAACAAATTCCCAGAAACCAAATCCAAGAAATTCAAATTTCCATCACTAAAGAAGAATCAAGAACTTACATGTCATCCATGAACTTTGCAGAAACCAAGACACTTGTTATAAGCAACCGATGAACATTGAGAGAATTGATAGGCAAAGAAGGTTGTCTTTGAGCAAACCTATCAAGATACACATACGCAACAACAAAGCAAGAAGGGCTACAATTTGCGTACTTGAAAATTCTCTCCAAGTAACTTTGAATAGAGATAGTTGGCCTAGTTAGTCCATGGAAGACAGAGATTTTCTGTGGCTGAAACTCGCGGTTAAGATCATTAGAATCAGCAACCCTTTGAAGCAAAGAAGAGAGAAATGTGATTGATTTTGGCATCATCTTTGTACTCTCTAGCTCTGCCATTGATAGGCAAATCTTGGTGCTAAATGCTTGGAATTTTTTTCTCAGCTTGCTTGTTTCGGGTTTCACTAAATACTATGCGTCTACATATAATAAAAGCAAACGTGGTGGTTAATGGGTTTGGAAGAAAACACCCTTATGTTTTTAAACTATGACTTGCATGTCCTTATTCGTTAGTGGACTTCGGCCTTTTGTATCCTTTTTAAAGTTCTTGGATTTGAGTTGGGTTAATGATGGTTATTTTAATTTCAAACTTAATTTGATAGAGAGGGAACAAGCTGAAGGTGTTCGATATAGGATTATTTTTTTCCTTTTCATTTTTATTTTATAAATATTTACCAAATTATATGATACATATAGATATTTTGAATTATCGTGATTATTTTTTTTAAGATTTAAGATTTATACAATAAATTCAAACCATATTTTGAATCATCAAGTTGGCTAGAAGTTTTATTAGATATAGTCTCAACGATTTCTATTCATTTTTGTAAGTTGATTAGTGTGTGTGTATATATTTTCTTTATTTTGTTGAAAGAGGACTTGGGGTTTTATTTTGGTGATCTTTAGTGTGAGAATAGTGATGGGCAAGCCATCCCATCATGTGATTACATGTGGAAAATATTATGCGATCATAAAAATTTAAGGGTCCCGCGTTTTGAGAGATCTTGCATGTGTTTTGATTCTGCAATCTACAAAATAAGGTGACATGACATGGATTTGTTGTATTAGTTCATGGCATTAGCAGATGCTGCTTATATTGCTAGCTTTTGTTTTGTCAATTAAAAACATATAACGCAGATTACAGATCAGAAATCTTGGTCAGGATATTTGTGGGAATTAATGGAATCCTTTGGCTTTTCCTGGCTTGAACATCTTATGTTTTGTACGAAAAGGGTATCAATTGCTAGGCCAGCCAGCTCTTAGAATCTTAAGGCATATAGTTCCGTTACTAGCTAGCAAAAGGGATACGTACCTTGCTAGCTAGCTAGCTAGTAGCTTAAACTTGTCTACAAGCTTGACAGAAAACGAAATCTTTGGATACAGGCTGCAGGTTTGTGGTTGGGTTTGGCTTGGATTCATTGACTTGTTAAGATTTGATGGCTGTGGTTGTAATGATACATGATAGATCAAATACATGCATGTACATCTTTACAAAAAAATCTACAGTTAATTCGGCTATTCATCAGCTTAATTGACCCACATCAATGGAAATGCTAAAATAGAGCTGTCAAATTGATTCCTATGAAGCTGGACAGAGCATAAATTAAATACTATAAGATTAATCTTTTTTAACTTTAACCAGTTAATTAGTGACCTCGCATTATATATATCCAGCACTAACACTTGGCATTTACTTGTTTTTTCCGAATATTAAGGCCAAATCACTGATAATTAACTGATATTATGATAGTTTTTATGATTTCGGTTTGAAAAAAATCAATGCTATATATTAGTTAATTAACTAAATATTTTTAAATACAAAACACATGCATACCGCTCCAAAATAAATAAACGGAGGCTAGAGCTAGAGCTATAGGTTTCACCATTTTAGCTGAAAATTACTCTGTTACATGGTTTTGGAAACTCAAGGGCTGTTTATATAAGCTGCAGTACAGAATCTACAGATACACCCTCTTCTTTGTCTTTTCCAGAGCATTTTCCAACCGACTGTCCTATAAAATACAAAGGTTTTTAAGATAAAGTTAGCGTGCAAAATTAGCTTGTGTCTTAATTAACACTTACGTTCTCCTTCCTCAAAAGTTTTCCAGACGTTCGAATTTTTTTTATAACAAAAAAAAATAAAATTAATTCACTTTAACTTGCTTGGATAGTAACTGGATCTTCTTTTCATGAGAAAGATTCCACGTAAAAACACAATTTTTATATGGATTAATTCTTAAGAATGGAGTTTAAAAGATTTTTGTCTCATTTTTCACAAAATTGATTAAAAAAAATACTCGAAAATCTAACTATTAAATTAAAAAAAAATGAAAAGTGTTAAGAATCTCTTATATTGTAATTTATAAGCTGTAATTTTCATATCCATACCTTACCAAACTCATTTTGAGATCACAAAATTAAAAATATTGTAGTATGATATATACACATCTAAAATTGAGTTCGGTGGGAATATCCTCCGCATCGAACGATGTGCTAGCTAGCTAGAACATGAAATCCAACACGAGATCGATCAAATGGTTGAATTGTCATCAAGGGATTAATTTGGAAAGTAAGCAAACGCCAAATGCCAAGCTGGAAGCATGTTTTGCTTGGAGTGAAACAAGAGCAAAGCATATGTCGTCGTAAGACAACTCTCTCGATTTGTATACTGGATACATCAACATCTCTAAAAAGGGATCTGTTTTGCGTCTTCCTCACCCATGTGCTTTTCCATGTGAGCCAGCCTACTGTGCTGCTGCCACCATAATGCGCCACCACAAAAATTGTAATGATCAATGCCTTACACTACGAGATTAAAAAGAAGAGGAAAAAGGAGAACGACATTAATAAGACCATCCCCTATCCATTGCATTGCTGTGGGTCTCCAGTCTTCTATACCAGATTGTTGAATATGACCTTTCACGGTACTAATTAATGTCAAGTACTAATGATAAGCTCTCATGCATCAAGGAATAAGCTTAACCCCATGATTCTGAGTATAAACCAACGAAATGCTGGCCACATCCTCGTTTCAAAAGTGGTTTGATGAGTAAGTTTGTAGCTGGTAATGTGGCAGCCAGATAAGCAAGGGTGGAACCAATCTGCAAACTCATGGTTTGATGAGTGACCTAATATTTTTGTGCTGATCTTTTTTTTCAACATAGATTTAAAAGGAAACTAGTAAAATAGCGTTAATTACTCCATGATTATTGTAAAACTTTTCCAAGGACGCAGAGAACCATTGCGAACGACTTGAAGAACAATTGTTGACTCGCGGAGCATGCTCGAAACGGTGTGGGGCGTTTTGTTTTTAATTTCAAGTACAGGCACTTGCCACCGACGTCTTTTTTTGTCAAGTAGCTAACTAAGATCCAAAAATCTCTAGTGTCGTTAATTTGATATCACAAGCTTCCATGATCATTTTACCCCTTAGGCTATAATATTTAAATGGATGAGTGTTTTTTTATACAATTATCTTATAGATAATAAATATGGTATAAATAATATTAAACTCCATTAAAAATCCAATTTAAATGGATATTGAATATCTAAAATGCGACAAGAAAACATGTTTACATGCTAGCTAGCTAGATCGTGGAGCTTGAGTTTTTATTTTGTCCTCCAAAGAATGGGAGGAGGGCCATGAAATGACAAAGGTACATGCATGCATCGAATATGAAAATGAAAGCCTAACAATTTGTTGTTAAACTTTGGTAGCATATATAACAAAGTGGGGCTACACTGTCAGGTTTTGAAGCAAAGAAAACATTATTTTCCTGAAGGTGTTTTTCCTTTTCAAAGTGTTTAAATCTCCATTATTTGCCCAATTTGAACAAACTAGTTTTTAACCACACTCGTTGTTGTTTGGATGATGTAATCAGGGGTAGTTTATTTTCTTACAGTTTTTCTTTTATTAAATGATGTGACATTTGTCTTATGAAAATTAAGGTTTTGAATCATAGAATATGAGTCTTTCCGTATCATCATTTAGTAATGTAATATAATTATAAATTATATTAATTAATAAATCATCAATCATGTGCTTATCACATCATTTAATGAAATTAATCTTAATAAAAAATTAGATACATCTGATATTGCTTTTTTGTTTATAGCCTAATGTTTTTCAGTATTTTAAGTGATGTATTTTCAACATAGGGGAAATAAAAGAGGCTTCAAAGGTTTCTTTAAACTATAATATTAATTAAACATTTGTATTTTGTTATTATTCGCTAAAGTTTAATTGGATGGAGAGAAGAAAAACAGGTAAATACCTACGTTTATTTTTGTATTTTAAAAATTTTTAAATTTTTTTTATTTTTTTATGTTTTCATATATTTTAATGATAAAAATAATTTTTTAAAAATATATTATTTTAATATATTTAAAAAAATAAAAAAACAACTACCGGCTTCTACAGGATCTTCTGTTTGGGCGTGTGTAGTATGCTGGGCTGCAATGTATTGAAGTGCTGGGGTGGGCCTGATAGACTGATACCCCAGTTGTGGGATTAGAACTAATGGACTTGGATTTGGGCCTCCGAGCTCCTGTGTTTCTGAGCTTGATATTCAGTTGACCGCTAAAACACCAAAAAGAAGGAAAAATAAAAAATGTTTCCAGTTGCTTGCAAACTCCATTGGTCATGTATTTAAATGGCGTTTAGAAACGTGGTTAAAAATGTTTTTTTAAATTAATTTTTTTTTAATTTTTAGATATTTTAATATATTCGTATTAAAAATAATTTAAAAAAAATATTAATTTTTTATATTTTTAAATAAAAAAACATTTTAAAAAACAACCGTTATAATACTTTCAAATACCCTCTACCATCTATCCTAACCAATACTGATAACACCCTCTATGCTAACCAATACTGATATTGAATAACTAGTAAGTGATTTAGGGATTGAATTATATTCAAGTCAAAAGTATAGGGACTGAAATGAAATTTAGTTCGGGATTACATAGGACAACTTTAGTGCCTGAACTCCACAAATAGCAACAAAAACTTGTAATTGCTGAATTGGAGATGGATTACAGTCGTTAATTACAAGGAGTCAAGGGCATTCATTCCTTTGCTGAGCATACATTTGAGGACAAACATTGTATAAATAAATATTATGCCACGCCAGAACTTTCAAATTTCAAATTCCCGGCCACCATTGGCAGGACTCATAAACTTGGCAGGTGATGACTGCGGCGAAGTAATGCAGCTTGTGAGCGAAAGTTTTGGTAAAATCTGCTCAGCAACACAAGATCTAAAACAAATAACTTCCTCCATATAGAAGCACGCAATGGAGTTGTTACAGACTACCCTGCAAATGGCTGACTAGCATCTCAGCCCCATCATCTTCGTCATTTTCCTCATTGTCAATCTGGTCGCCAGTTCTGTCTTCCTTTGTTGATAGCTCATCACCAGTAACAGGCATGCCTAAGAGTGATGCATATGCTTTATCTTTAAGATGTCCTGACTGCCTCAAAAAACCCTCTAAAGCTTCCTTATTTGCCATGTCAGCTTCTTCCTCGCAAAGCTTAAAGAAGGAAGTTACATTTGCAGGATTTGGCTTCCAACTCTTTGATCCTGGAGTAACAAAAGCTTCCTTCAAGCAAGACAAAGCCTCAGAAGTTCTCCTTTCTGAAATGTGTCCTTGAGCAAGAATTTCCCATGTATTTGAATTCGGCTTTCCTCCTTCTTCAAGCATTTGGTCAAAAAAACTCTTGGCTTCATCCAAATTTCCCTGATAAACATAAGCAGCTATAAAAAGATTCGCTATTCTTGGATCATAAGATGTCTTAATTGATAGCCATTCCTCATAAATCTTTTCAGCCCCTTCAATGTCATCCAGCCTAACCAGAGATGAGATAATAGCATGGTAACCCAAATTTGGAATACTGGGAAAAATAGATTTGTAAATATTCCACACACGGTAAACCTCTTCTTTGTTACCAACATTACCATATAGAGAGAGGAGATAGTGATAAGGAATTCGATCCCGACCTGTGATTCTACTCTCAACTCTCCTCAAGCAATCTTCAGCCTTTTCAAACTGTCCCATCTTAATGTACATGGTAGCCATCGTGCTAAAAGTTGTCCAATTGGGATTAATGGATCTATCCGATTTCATTTGCTCATATACCTGTTCCATCTTATCAGCAGATCCTTGTGATCCACAAGATGATAACCAGATATTGTACGAATATATATCAAGCTTGATGTTTTTCTCATTCATTTCTGAAATCATCAAGTCGACTTTATCGTACTCCTTGATGTTCATATAGAGAGTCATAGTCACATTAAACGGAAGTGCATGCGTAACATAACCTTTATCTCTCATTTCATCAAACAAAGTTTCTGCTTTTTCTCTCATTCTGTTTTGCACATAAGCATTCAGCAAAGCGCCGAATACCCTCCTATCTTTGAAAGTGTTGGAGAGACTTAGGAAAAAATCTTCAGCAGTAGAAACCCCACGTACTTTGGCAATAAGGTCTAATTGAATTGCAGCATCACTAGGCGATAATCTAAACCTCTCTTGTCTGTTTTTCATCCAATCATAGACCTACAGGACAAAAAATAGCTTTGAACTTTAGAGCAAACACGGTTTAAAGAGTAAAGATCAATACACTATAGTCTACATTCTCTATGCAAGAAATAAAAATGAAAAACCCAATTGATTTGAAGCATAATCTTAAGAATCAATGAAACCCAAATTCCATCTTCCTTGCAAGCAAAATCGTAAAACGGCAACTGGTGAATATGATTCTATCAGCTTAAACAATACTAAACATACCAGATTCAAAAGTTTCAATTAGCAACCTAAAGAACAGCGATCATCTGCAAAAACCAAACGCCCATGAACTGTAACAAACTCAAAATATCAACCAAATGCCAACCCTAGTAGCTCAAGCACATAAACTACTCATTGAACAAGTAAACTCAAAAAAAAAAAAATCAAATACATGTCCAAATTCAAGAAAAGAAACAAAAAAAATCAAATACATATCAAATTCAAACCACTCTAAAAGAACATAACTTGAGAAATTTAATACTCATAATTTCTATACCCACTAACAAAAGCCACAATCTTAAGCTCAAAAAACAAAAACCCAAGATTCAAAAACACATATATAAACACCCAAATGAACCATTTTTATTCATGTTGTTACCTCAAGAGCTTGCTGGTACCTCTTATACTTCCTCAACTCCTTAACAACCCTACAAAGTTCCCATTTTGTGAGCCTTTTGCCTTCATTTTCCCACCGATTCAACACACTACCAGAACCCAATTCAGGATTCTCCATCAATGAAATCCTCCTGTAAATACCATTCCATTTTATCATTGGTCTTCTCTCATAGTCCACTGTTCCATAATTGTGGACTTGTGATATCGAGCATATGATTACTGGGAGTTTCTTGTAGTTTACAGTTTGGTGGAGGGTAGATTTGGGACTTTTCCATGGGACAGAGTGAGAGTAGGAGATGGATGATGAGAGGGAGACCTTATGGTGGTGAAGTGCAGGTTGGAGAAGCATTTTTGCTTCGGGTTTAGGGGACTGAGCGTCGACTGTTCAGCAGAGAGGTTTTGGTTTCTTGGGATTCTGCTTGGTTGGGGTTTGAAGATAAAGTTGGTGAAATTACCATAAAGACCATGGTTGTGAGCCTTTGTATAATTGTATTTGCCTTCGAAAAAGACAACCTTTTTATTGGAAAATCAGAATTTGAGTTATTAGTATCTCTTAGATATTTGTGTTGTAACATCATGCTTTACTTTCTTTTTCATAATGAATATCACTTTCGTTCAAGAATCCAGCCAAATAACGTCTGTTAATCATCATCCATTTGTACAATGACTGGCTCAAAATCATGCGATAGAATCTCAAGTTATTTCTTTTAATATATATATATATATATATATATGAATACCGAGGATGTTCTAAAAAATCTCAGAAAAGACTATAAACAAGGCTAACGTGAATGGATAAATTGGCTCCTCACTTTGTTCTTGTAATTGCTACCCTCTCCTGGGTCAAAATAACCAATAAAGGTGTAGCTTGACATGAATTGCCATATACCTGCAAAATGTTTTTTATATAAGTATTTGATACTCTAAGTGTTTTTGTAAAGAGAGATTATAATAATATTTTATAAAGGAATGATCTTAAAATATATGTGCAGATGGATATTTATAAATTTTGTTATTTTATTGAAGTGGAGGGGTTGAAGAATTATTTTCTTCTAATAGTATTAATAATGGATAAATAACTCTTACATAACATTAAATGAAAAACAAATATTCCTTACACAATATTAATGAAGGATAAATATCCCTTACACAATATTAACGGCGATGAAAATATGGTATGTTCTTAGAATACTTTTATACACCTAAGAATATAGAGAGATGAATATCTTTAACATTGACATTTTATGTTAAAAGTCATAATAATAAATAAATGAAGCTTTATGGCCTGACATGGAGTCTATAATGATCACCAAACTCATATTCACTTGAGCTTGACACGATACCAAACCCATAGACAGTGAGTTTAATAGCTCACTAGACTCATGTTTACTTGGATTCAGCGCGTAGCTGAAATCTAAGTTATTGAGTTTGATAGCTCGTCAAACTCACATTTATATGGGCTCAACGTTTAGCTGAATCAATGGATATTGGGTCTGACAACTCGTCATATTCATATTCGTTTGAACTCAGCACATAACTAAATCTAAAAACATTAAGTCTACCAGCTTAACAAAGCTATGCATACTTGGACTCTGCCCTTAACCATGCCCAAAAAAATTGGGCTTGGAAATGAGTTACATCCATGTGATTTAGATTTGGTATTTTTCTCACGCCTAAACATGTTATATACAGACATAAACTTCATTCATCTATTATTAAGTTATTCATGCTTTTTAAATACAATTTTAGGCTAAAATTTATTTTTTCAAAATATATTGATACATCAAATATATTTTCTAGTATTATAATATCAGTTGCTCGAGAAATGAAAATATGATGTCCGTATTTAATATAATATAATGAATTAAAATATATATATTAATCAATAAATTGGAAAAAAAAAAGTTGTGAACTAATTGAAAATGTGCCGGAACAAGGCTGGAAAATGGACTGTATGTCTACCAAATTGTTGGCCATAATGAAGGCTCATGAAAATGAGGATGTTTGTCCCTCCATTTTCAGCTATAAATAGAGCTGTAATTGTTCAATAGAAGTAGAGCAAGCAGCAGCATAATATTGTAGTGCATTAGAAGCAGTAGCTGCAGCAACAGAGAGATAGAGAGAGATGTGAGGTAATTAAAGATGTTTAGAGTTGAGTTGAGGGTGTTCCTTCTCCTACGTTGTTGTAGATTATATTTTACTTTCTACCTAATGGAATTAGTTACTCGTCAACGTAGACGATTGTTGAATTGCCGAATCACGTTAAAAAGCTTGTCTTCCATTTCTGGGCATGAATCAACCCGATCCTAACAGATAATGGTGTTGATTTTCTACCAGGATGATAGGTGGAAAACTTCTTTGAAGACGAACCCATGAGAAGCCATTTACATAATGTAAACATTGAATCCATCAACAGCAGATTGTTAACCGTTAAAAATCGAAGGAAAAATAAAGAATAAGCTCATTGATACACAATAATATTAAAAAGCTGTAATTCTCCTATGAACATCACTCTTTCTTCAAAGGACAAAAAAAACGGGGCCTTCTGTCTAGAAATGTAATAAGGTTCTAAAATTGTAACAATTCATCAAAATTCATCGTCTACAAAGTCCATGTGTGTAAATATAAGGCTCTAGCAGTGAAAAGCAGGCCTGAGGTTGGTGTACATCTGAGGCTCAGATCTTTCTTGGTACACAATAAGGGCTCTTAAATAGTTTGAGGGCATTTTCTAACAGCAATAACCCATTCATGCAAAAAAATAAAAAACATTCCCCTTCAAACAATTCACGTAGCATGTTGTAGCAGAATCCTGCTTCACGAGAAAAAAGCAACATCATTGACAGAAAAGCGCACCTCAAAAGATGAGTAAAATTCTGTAGACCTTCTGAAACTAATGTTATTTGCAAGATCCTCAGAGGACTATGCAATGTAGAAGTTCTGAAACTGTCAGCATCTCTCTTAGTGGTACAAAATTCTCTTCTTTGCTTGGCTTAAAATTGTTTGCCAGTTTTTCATCATAATTAAAGCTTAACTATGAAATCAATCTTTCATAAATCAGTCAGCTCCCTCATACAAAATTCAATTTCTATTAATTTTTCAGCTAACGTGATTATTACTTGTTAATTTGGTTTTTGTTCATATGCAATTTTGATTTAGACACTTGCCTTTCTAATGTAATTGATAGCTTTGTTTTCTTTTTTTCCCCACTGGTGATACTTTTCGCCAAATGCTTTTGCTTGTATTTTTGTTTGCAATTCAGCCAACGGACTAGAATCTCCCAGGTGGTTTTGAGAGCTTAGAATTGAATTGTGGAGGTGATTCTTTGTACGGTTGTAACTTCATTTAGTTACCTCTATTTTTATTTTTTGTCTTCAGTGTCTTGCACTTGTGCCATCAGAATACCTCTGCACTTCATTTCGTAACCTGAAGTCCTTAGAGTTTGCAATGTGCCATCCATGCCATGTCAAGCCAATGATCAACTTGCTAAAATGCTCTCACAACCTAGAAATTCTTAGAATACATTATGATGAGGTAATACCCAATTCTAAATAACTGTTGTTGTTAGACGAGTTCTCTTGTGCCATGTTATTGACGTGCCTCCTTTTCGTTTTTGTGAATCTGGTGGCAGAATAATCTCCTTTATTAGTGCTTAATATTGAACTTAAGATTACAAGAGTTGTCGCCATTTTCTTGCATAAAAGAGGAACCTGAGCACAGTTTGTTGCAAAGGGAACAGTTCTGCACGAAATTTTTACACATTTTGACTGGCTTATACCCCAGAATTAGCTGTTGCCCATGAACTGTGCTTATAATGTATTTGTTACAGCCCCAAAATTAGCAACTGGCAATGAAATGTTCTTATAACATGTTTGTTTCCTTCCAGAAATAGGCACTGCTGCGAAGTGTAACCATTCTACCATTTTCTTCAAACTTATTTCACACTTATTTTGTTTACTTGTTTCATATATATTACTAGAAGCCAATAAGCTAAAGGCTATGGTTTTGTTTTGCCTAACTGAGCGAATTTACTGGCTGGGAAGTGCCTGACCTTGCCATCACATGTTTGACAAAGGTTTTTGCTAAAGAATACACATGTATTGTAGAAGATGAATTGGTTGAGAGGTATTGAGGATACTGACATAACTATTCAGAAGTTAACTGAATTTGAAAGATACTCTTTTATATATATGTGTGTGTTTATTTTTTTTACACTATACTTTTTAATGTATTTTGAGTTTATTGAAAGTTATTTTTATGAGTTTGTAATGCTTAAAAAACTTTGTGAATTAATGACTAAAATATGAGATTTTTTGCATTTTATATTTCGGACCTTACTACTGGTGACAAGTTTTTACCGAGTTATAATTTTAAAATATGAACGTAGGCTAAATAAAAATTAATTTACACATAACAAGCTTTCAAAGAAGGTATCATGGGCAGAAATCTAAGTTCGTATGGACCTTTAATCAAACCTGCAAAATCAGGATAAAGTCTTTCTTGCTGCAAGATTCTCTACTTTCACACTATAGATTCAAACAGACATATTTTAAACTTCAGATACCGAAATCATGCGATTTAAAACCCCAAAATCATATACACATATTATGAAAGATATAAGGTCAGATAAAATCATTTTAAAGGAGAAAATTCGGATGCAAGCTGAAGGACGAGATGGATGTCCTGATCTGATGAAAAAACTAATGGTATCGAGCATCTCACTACGGTTGAGAATCTGATATAGAAATGATGAACCTTAGGATCCAATAAAGATGCAAATCAAGCTTCTTCATGAATAAAAAAATACAGCTAAAATGTTCGAATATTGCAAAAAACCAAGTCAGAAACAAAGTTTAAGTTGTAGCAGAGTCTAAATTACAGAAGAGTTGTAATAACAACAGAATTAGTTTTCAACACATATTCTGAAAAATTTAACCGACTGTAATGATCAGATAAAAAAAAAGAAATTAAGTAAGATTAAAGACTCCTAATTAAGAGAAGAATCCTAACCGACCACTCCTCATCTGTGGCACTTGCATTCCTTCATCCGAAGCCAGAGGTTAACATTTTCAATGTATGAATGTTGCATGTCAAAGAATACTGAGTGATCTTGTGCATTTTGTCCATGGATTTTTCTTTTTAATTTTTCTTTGTTTAAATGCAACATGTAATTGCACGCAGCCTTTTGAAGTGGTTGTGCTCTTACAAATCTAAATTTGTGCAGCAACCTAACAGAAAGACACCGGATGATGGCACTTGCTATATTAAGATAGAATTATCTCTCTCCTGCTCGTTTTCAATATTTCTCATGTCTCTCTATCAGCTCTTCTCAGGGTGTTCCGGGTTTGCATCCCATTGTTACATTCAGTTCTCTTTTGCTGAGAATTGAGCTATTATATGATTTTTAGTGATCATGGATTGTAACATATATAGGTCATTCATTACTGTTATCCATGAACCTTATCACCTCTTCGAAAGGCAAGCTTTCTGTAAATCCCCGTCTGAATTTATGAGTTGAGCTTAAGCTTTGAATACTTCAGAGCCAATTAGTACCCATCTGATTTTACAACAGATGGTGTTTTTGGGCCTTTTGGTTGGAATCAGAATTCATAACTTTGACTGGTGTGACTGTATTTGAGCGCATGAGCACATTCATTAGCTTAGTGAGCAAGAATCTTTGGATGCCATATGATCCGAGCAATTGATTTTCTGGTTTTCGGGAACCATCCGGACTCTTGTAAGTGGAGAACACCAAAATGGAACCTGAAAAATGACTCCTTTTACATTTGTTCTTTCCCATTGTAGAGGATTCCAGTAAATCAGCTATTGATTTACGGGATCTTCCTTAATCTTCTCCTCTTGGAGATATTGTAGGAGATATATAGTTTCCTCTTGTATTTATCTTTCTGGTTTTATCTTCCTGTTTTCAAGTTTACTTCCTCTGTATACATCTATATATACAATGGAATAACTCCATCATAGAGAGGTGTGGTGGTTTTTATAAACATTGTTATGGTATTAACACAAATACCCATTACTTCATGGAACATGGCAACATGCTCCTGTTGTCAATACCATATTAGCAGAGAGGCATTATTAATTCTGGTCTGTTATGCTTTATATTAATCAGAACTGCTAAACATTCTACTATCATAATCAACTTTTAATTCACACAAACACTTAGCTTTTGGTTCTCAACGCTAATAGAAAGAGACGGTACAAATTATTTATGTTGTAAACTACGTAAAAAAAGCAAGTGAAATGCAAATTTAGTATGGTTTTTTCATATAATTAAGGAACCAATAATGTTTTTTCTGTATCTGGATTTGTTTGAACAACGGACGGGTAACATGACATTAAATTGAAACTGCATGTTGAGTGCTTGTGTGAATTAAAAGTTCCAGGTCGTGGTTTTGAACTCATCAACCCTTTTGCCAACGAATTAACTGAGTTTATTAAGTTTTTTTAATGAAACAACTTTATATTATTGTAGAGAAATATTTTTTAAAAAATCCTTTTTCGGGTCTTATCTAGATTTTGACATGATTACTTAAGTTTGACCATTCAACTTTTCTAGTAATTCAAAAATAAACTCGGCTCAAATGGGTCATTAGATTAACCTGCCAGCCAGACCGGACAGATTTAATAACTATGTTTCACGGTCAGTCCCCTATATTTTTTCCTCTGGGAAATTGGCCCTTCCATTCCACAACTTCTGGCAAGAAACAGTAAGGGCCCAGACAATATGGGCCTAGCATGAAGTAATTTATTTCCCATTTTCTCTTAGTGGTAAAACACAGGCCCACTTTTTAATTATTGTAAGAACCCCGCTAAGTAACGGCTATAAATATATATCAAATAGGATTGTCACGTTGCTGCCACCCAAAGCTCTTTCCTCTTCTCTTTGACAATCTTTCAATTTCAATTTTTTTTTATTTATAAATCCATTTAGTCTTTTAATTAGCCAAGCATGCGGCATTGTTGACAGGTAAGATCCTTTCTGGGTTCTTGCACCCGTTCGAAATGATTGCACAATCTTTGAAATCGACAGATCAGGTGCTTGCTTACAGGACTTGCAAGTTATTGTAGAATCCATCCCTGTGTTTGTGGATTGTGTCAATCTAGGAGTATGCTTGCTACAGATGATTTTTCTTTCTTTCATTTATCTAGATGGAGAAAAGAATGCTGTCAGCACAAAGAGAATTAAAATGAAAGAGCTCTCCAACCCATGCACATCCACTAAGGGGGCCACCTTAGAGGCTCCTAGTCCTGGAGATTAGCAATATTGTAGTGAAGCCACGAAACCCAATTCATCCCAAGTAAAAAGGAATGGTAATTGCTTATTGTATAGGGTTTGGCAGATATGCTCTGCCCATGTACACAGCGATGAAAAATGAAATGCAATTCACATCGACATGTTCTTGCTAGCATTCATGTTACTGGTTCCCATGCATCTTTTTTTTTAATCTTATCATAGGGGTTTTGTGCTCAGAACAAAGCACATGGCTTTCTGACTCAAAGCGAATCATCTCTGAACGTGGAGCTCTGCCATGCGTGGAGACAAGAATGGAACTTTCACAAAGGTGATTTCTGACTCGAAGCGAATCATCTCTGAACATGCAAGTATTAATGCAAAAACAAGAAGTTTCTGGTTATAAACACATGCTAATTCTATGAGGAAATTATGCCCTCTGTTTAGGATACTAAACATGAAGTTTCTGGCTCAACAGGACTATATATCGAAAAGATGAACTCTTGCCTGAATTGTTTTGTCTTCGTCCCTTTCGTTTCTCCTTTTACCTTGTGTTTGTTCTGGCACTATGGCACAACAAGGAAAGGAACTGAATTTAGGGGCCCTGCTTGGCCGACAGCTCTTTCCGTGGGGACCATATATTAGAGGCTACAAGCGATGACCAACTGCAAGCAAATTAAGGATCTTGACACTGCATGCGTTTTCAGAAAATCTTTTCGGTACAGTGCCTATGTTTTTGTGGCTCTATTTTGCCATTGACTATTGATCAATTTACAGAATCTGTCATCGGACCATCTGTGCCCAAAAAAAAAAAGAGTTTTATACGGTCAATAAATGGCAACCACGGCGAGGATTGCCTTTTCCCGCTGTTAGGCAGAGATATTTTTAAATGCTAAGGGATAAAAAAAAAATTGTTATGCCAAATTTTGACAGATAAATATTTTTGCCACTCTTAATGATGGAATTTTTTTTATTATCATGAAGGGTTGCTATTTTTAGAGGAATTTTTAAAAAATATATCTAAATTTTAAATCAACGTATTAAAATAATCTAAAATATATAAAAAAATTAATTTTTATCAAAAAAATACGGTCAACCTATATTTTCAAATAATCCCTTAAAGGTAATTCTACAGAAAAAAATAATAATTAACTCATATAAAAATAACTATATAACAAATATCTAGATTATTTTCTTCTACAAAACCTATATTGGAAACTTGACTGCGACAATAAGCACCTCTATTAAAACCGAATATTTTCCATTTATCTCTACTTTTATATAATAAAAAAAATTAAATTGCTTCTGTAATTTGTTTTAACTGTAACTCTCTGTTGTTTACAACAATTTTTTGTTCTTTTCAGTTCACTAATTTATTTATTATCAATTCGATCAAACAGGCACGTGCTTTTTCAAATTCAACCAATTAAATATAATATTTTAAAATTAAAATCTTATCTCGACCAGTGAAGTAGATTCGACAAAGGCTTTCTTGATAAATCAACTAAAAAATAAGGGTGCAAATAATGGATTTCATTTTTTGTTTTTTAAAGATTTTTTTTTTCACAGCATAATCAAAGGCAACCTCTTCTGTTATATAATAATTAAATAAAATGAAGTTATTAAAACTCAAATTTGTTTAGCTAAAATATATAGTTTAGAATAGAAGTGAGTAAAAAAAATTAAAAAACTGATTAAATCGAGAAAACCGGAAAAAAATACTGAAAAAACCGAACCATGAAAAAAACCGATTAAACCGATTAAAATTTTAAAAAAACTGACCGGTTTGGTTTTGGTTTTATAAGCTTGAAACCGAAGAAACCGAACCGAACCCAAACCGAAAAAAACCGAGCCAAATAAAAAAACCGAGTCAAACCGGTTTGAACTAGTTTTTGTCTTAAAAATCAAACTGAACCGAAACCGGTCAATTTGAACCGGTTTCAATTAAAAAAAATTAATTTAATTATTTTTTTAATAAAAACCGAATCGAATAAAAAATAATAATCTCTAGTTTATACTCATAACTTTAATATCTAATTTAAAGATTGACCAAGAACAATGTCCGAATCATGATTGACTAGAAAACACCCAACAAATTGATCATAGGGCTGGTGCCCGTTACATTTATACATTTATTGCTAAGGATTAATTAGTAGCATTTATGGACCCTTTTCAAAACTACAGAAATAAAAATAGAAAGTTTGTTTGTTTTGATTTTTTTTTAATTTAAAACCACTCCATGTAATTTTTTAAAACTATGAAATTAGTTGTTGATTTTAACTTTCTTAAAAAAAAAAAAAATTCTACCTTTCGTCCTATAATAACACAAAATGGCACAAAAATATTAAATTTTAGATTCCAATAACAAAAAATAAAAATAACATGAGAGTTCACTTAACACATTATCATACAAGATTTGAATTCAAATAAAATCAGGAAAAATATATTTATATAAATAAATAAATTCGAATATCAATTACGTGTCTAAAATCTGATAATGCCTAGAATATCCTAATTCTTTGGAAAAAGAAAAGGAAAAAACATCAATATCCATGCTGAATTGTTGAAAGGTTGATTTTGGTATTTCAAAAGGCATCTTAAAGAGACAATTGATTGTAGAATTGTATATAAATCAAAATCAATCTTCACATGGGTCCCACGCCATTAATGTCTAAAAGTCCTAGTGGCCATCGAAAACCCACGCCATATCAAACTCGCGAAGCGAACTCAAACGTTCCTGAAAGACAACATATACTCAACGCACCGATCTCCTTCTCCTTCTCTGCAATGGTATCTTTCTCTCTCTAAAAATTTATAGTTCTTTTATGTTTGACCTATAAAAAGATGATGTCTTTATGTGCTGAAACTGAGTTTTTGTTTTTGTTGATTTTGGCATAGAAATATTGAATCTTTATGTGCAAGGATGATGGACTATACATTGCCTATATCTAAAAGGACCAGGCTTAGAGAAGCTGAAGTGTATAAGAAATTGCATGATGAGATTAGGAAAGGGAGAAACCAAGGGAAGGAAAGCAATGCTGCCGCTACCGGGTCAACGAATGGACTTAATGGTGCTCAAGAGGAAAGCGTTGGCGGGTTGTCTTACAAGGGAAGTAAGAGTCCAGTTGTCTTGGATGATAGTGAAGACGATGCCTTTTTGGATGACTGTGAAAAGGGGGGGCTTGAGGAAGGGTTGGATGTTGTTTCCCTTGACGATAGTGATGATGATGATCAGAGTGAGGGAGTAGAGAGTAAGAGTTTTGACGTTGGTGGTAAGAAGAGTGGGGGAACAGATGTGGGTGGAAGTTGTAGTGGCGTGAAATCTGATGGAGAGGAGAGTGGGAGATCAAATGTTCCTCTTCCTCGTTGGCAGAGAATTGTGAACGAGAGTTATAATGGTGATGTTTTTGCGCATGAGAGGAATGAGGGTGGCGTGTGTTTTTTGTCGAGTGGAATTGGGAATGGAAGTAGTGGGGTCGGTTTGAAGGGGAGGGAGAGTAATGGGGGAGCCGGAAGGACTGAGTTGCAGTCCGGGTTTTGTGAAAAGAAGAAGGATGGTAATGTTGTTGTTGTTGTTGATGATGATGATGATGATGCTTGTATTATTTTGGAAAAGGATGCAGAGGAATTGCAGGGTTCTTCTAGTGGAGAAGAGGAAACCTTTAAAGATGATTCAGATGATGATGATCATAGAGTGGAGTTACCGGAGAGTTTTATGGTTGAGGAGGAAGAGAAAGAAGAGGATGGTGATAGGGACCAAGGTGAGATGGAATTGAAGAGGAACAAAGTTTATGGAATTGAAGTGTTATGCGACTCTGATATTGGTAAAATTGAGAATAATGATGTCGACGTGGATGATTCTCTTTGTGTGGCAAAACGTACCCGATCACACTATAATTTGGAATCGGCTAAGAAGAGAATGAAGCTTGAAACAGTTAGCCGACCACTTTGTGTTGATGAGGAGAAGTTGGATGATAATGGTGACAATGATGAAGATGATACTGAAGCCTATGAAGCAGTTGATGTTGCTCAGAAAGTTCGGTCTAAGAAAGGAAAAACTAAACTAACAGGAGGGAATGGTGGTGACGTTGATGATGGTGATGAGACTTGTGATCATAAGTCTCAGAGAAGGACAATTGAGTCTAGAGAAGGCAGTGGAGATGAGCATGGGCATGGTGTATGTAGAAGGAAGCCTAGTAAAAGAAGGCGAAAAGAATATGAAGTTGTCAAAATTCTTGCAAATTCTATTTTTCTGGACCTGGAAGATGTGCCTTTCAAAGAAGAAAGGGAACCACTCGAGGAGCCAGTTCTTCCTCTGAAGTTCACATTTGGAATTGAAGAGTCAAGTCCTCCAGTTAAATCAGAAGAGGAGAAACAATTGGAGGAACTTTGGGCTGACATGGCCTTAGCTCTTTGCTTAAAGGACACCACTGATGATGCAGCGGTATGTTGCCATAGATAATACAAGCACTTAAATAAATTATCTTTCCTTTAATTTATCCAGTCTATCAGCTTGTGAATACAATTGGAAATGTAGGTTTTGCAATTTTGTTCCATTATTTTTACCTTATCTATCATGCTCTTTGCATCAGAAATTTAAGATCGGATATCTAGTTTTTCTTATGATCTGATTTAATGATTAGGACTGAGGTTTTCCCGTTGTTTTTTTTTGTATTACTGCTTATTTAGTTCTTCAAATCCTCAGATTTATGCAGGGCTTAGGTGACGACTTAGGGCATGATTAGTTCATGCTGGATTGAGTCTATTCTTGATAAAGACTTCCCAGCAATTGTAATGACATACAATATTTTCTTTATTAAATTACACCAAATGCACTCTCTTTTTTCTAATGCAATTGGTATCTAAATCGTAAATCATAAAGGTTACCAAAACTAATGCACCTTTTTTACTGTCAAATTGCTGGCTCTATTAATAGAGAACTTATTATTTGTTTTGCTGCATCCATTTGAGGGGTACTGTTTCATTGAATGATTGACATTTTGGATGCTTGTCTACGTCCTCTGAGTCCTGTTGTCCACAACTTTTTAGTGCATTTCGCCTTACAATTCTATAATTAGAATGACAATCGGCTTATCTAATAAGTGCTGTAGAAACCACTGAGAGCATTGGTATCTCAAAAACCAGATTAAAACATGAGTTTTTTTCAAATGAGATTGTTAAACCATTTTTTTCGGGTTGTCATTCTGTGATTACTTGCGTATTCTTGCTTTTTATTTGTATGCATATTGTTTGCATCATATTTATTTTTGTCTTGAATCTATCTATTATGCCTTGACAGGTTTCGAGTTTTCTAATTGCAATGAAATGTAATCCTCTTCCATTTAAGTGAAACTTGCATTGTTTTGTGTTGATCAGCTGGATGAAAATGAAGATGACGCCCATGAGGTTGAACCTGATACAGTCACCCTTTGTCATCAGGGGAATCACGAGCTTTATCTTGATGAAGAAATTGGACTTCTATGCAAATATTGCTCTTTTGTGGATCTGGAAATCAAATACTATGTGCCCCCTTTTGTAAGTCTTGTCATCCTGAATAAATCATCATTTTGTTCATGATTAGTAGTTTATATTGCCACATTAACGCATGATGATTTAATTCATAGCAATCTGCCTTATTCATCGAAGGTAGATTGGTCTACTACCTCTTAAAGGTAATAAGAAATGTGCTTTGCAATTGTCTTGCTTACCTGACTACTTTCACTTGAAAATGCAGCTCTTTGGCGTAGTATATGTCTGACCAACTCTCTGTCAACCTTTTTATATAAGGGAATTATGAGCCTAATGTCAAATGGTTGTTTGTTTTGAAGTATTGTTTTCTGGTTACTAAAAATAATCAGCCAATGGGTAGGAATACTGTTTTCCAAGGCCACTCCTTGTTGAAACTGTACTTTATTTGTGGCCTATGTAATGATATTCCAAAAGCATAAATGAGTTTTTGCCTGTACGCACATGCCTATTTCTGACTTTTTGATGTAATAATTTGACTGCACAGAATAATATTTCATTTGAAATTGATGCTGTAATCTTTCTTTAATAAATATTTTGCATTCTATTCTATTTTCCTATAATCTGTTAGTAGAAATTGCTCATATAAATTCTGATTTCTGAAATGTTGACTGTCTGTGCTGCAGGATAGATATCCTAGGGGGAAATCAGCTAGGAGAGACTTTGTGAAAATGCAACACAATATCTTAAATGATCTCCATCACCAAGATTCTGGTCATGACACACATCCTGATTATAATCCTTGCACTCTTGTGCAAGGCACAGTGTGGAACTTAATTCCTGGTATTGGAAAGGGTATGCATGGACATCAGCGTGAAGGCTTTGAGTTTCTGTGGAAAAACATAGCTGGAGGTATTTATCTTGACAAGCTGAAAGAGAATGCTAACTTAAATGGTGGGACAGGATGCATTATATCCCATGCTCCTGGGACTGGGAAAACCCGCCTAACCATAGTGTTTCTCCAGACATATATGCAATTATATCCAACAAGCAGGCCTGTAATAGTTGCTCCTTGTAGCATGCTCCTTACATGGGAAGCAGAGTTTTTGAAGTGGGGGGTTGACATTCCCTTTCACATTATGAACAAGAAAAATCTTTCTGGAAAAGAAAATAGGACAGCCATGGATCTTTTCAGGGAACTTAAACCTGCAGAGCGTGGTTTAAATGCCATCCGTATGGTGAAATTATATTCTTGGAAAAAGGAGAGGAGTATCCTGGGGATCAGTTACAGACTTTTTGAAGAACTTGTTGGTGAAGAAAAGAGTAAAACCAAAGTATCAGATAAGACTGAAGATGACCAGGTAAGGAAAGTCCTTCTTGAACTTCCTGGTCTTTTAGTCCTTGATGAAGGACATACACCTCGAAATGACAGGAGTCGAATCTGGAAAGCTTTGTCGAAGGTCCAAACACAAAAACGGATTATACTCTCAGGAACACCCTTCCAAAATAACTTTGATGAGCTTTATAACACACTGTGCTTGGTAAAGCCTAAATTTGCAGATGAGATCTCGTCCAAACACCATAGAGCTTTTCCTAAAAGGCGTGGTTGCAAGAGAAATACTGATGCGAGAAGGAATTGGGCCTCCTTGACAACTGCGATTGGCAAAGTCACTGATGATAAACTGGAAGCTCAGAGGGTCGAAGAGCTTAGAAAGATGATTTGGCAATTTGTGCATGTACACAAGGGTGGTGTGCTACGAGAAAGACTCCCTGGATTGAGGGACTCTGTGGTTATCTTACAGCCAGTCCATTTGCAGAAGACCCTTCTTGAAAATGTTAAGCAAATTAATGGCCTGGATCATTTTGAGATGGAATATTTGTTGTCTGTGCTTTCTGTACACCCTTCTCTGTTGCCAGAGAAATCAGTTGGAACCCTAGAGTTTAAGTTTGTTGATCGGATGGAGTTAGAAATGCTTAGATCGAAACCTGAGGCTGGAGTCAAAACAAAATTTCTTATGGAACTCATTCGGCTTTGCCAGGCGAGGAATGAGAAAGTTCTGGTGTTCAGTCAATATCTTGAGCCACTGAACTTGGTAATCAAGCAGCTGGAGTCAAATTTCAGTTGGATCCAAGGAGAAGATATATTATATATGCATGGAAAGCTTAAAATAGATGAACGTCAAATATTGATTAAGCATTTTAACAATGCAAATAGTAACGCAAAAGTGTTGCTCGCATCAACTAGAGCTTGTTCTGAAGGGATAAATCTTGTTGGTGCTTCAAGAGTGGTTTTGCTTGATGTTTTGTGGAACCCATCGGTGGAAAGGCAAGCCATCAGCCGCGCCTACAGGCTAGGGCAAGAGAAAGTTGTCTATATTTATCATCTCATTACTTCAGGAACAATGGAAGAGGAAAAGTATTTTTGTCAAGTTGAGAAGGAGCGATTGTCAAACCTAGTGTTTGATTGCACGAACAGAAGTAGCAATCATCAAAAGGGTGTGTTTGATATCGCTGAAGACAGAAGGGACAAAATTCTGGAAGAAATGGTTCAGCATGACAAACTTAAACTCATGTTTAAAAAAATCGTATACCAACCAAAAGATACTAATATAGTCAAATCTTTCGACTTGGATTTGTAATAAATCATGCTGAAATTTTGCTACAATAATATCTTCAAAAGATGCACAACAATATATTTCATACTATATACTATGATTATGACTATGATTATGATTTTGAGTGTGTTTTATTTTGGAACATATCAATGATTCAATACCATCAAGGATGTTATGCTTTGATAATTTTCTTTTTATTGCAGGGAAACCTTAGGAATCTCAATGTTAGTTGATATACATTTAAATGAAAACATTTAACTAGCAGATCTGACACTGATTTTGTTACAGTTTACAGTGTATTTGCCACTAGAGGTTCGTTCATTCTGACTTTGTTGTAGCCAGTACTACACTTTAACTATTTGCTACAACGCAAGCCTGCGAATTCCCAATTCTTCTTCACACCTCTCCAAACCCTAAAATCCCCAATGTCACAAGATATCCAATTATAATTTACAATCTCGTTTGCAACCCATAGTTTCATCATCTCAGTCCTCAGCATATAAAAGATTGGTTGGTGGAGAAATTAATTCTCCATCCTCTACTGTCATAACCCCATCATATGTATCCTCCTTGTCCTACAATGTTGAAATTGAAGATGACAGATCTTTACTGGTTTGTGCAGCTTCACCACAAACGCCTGAAGTGAACTACTACGAAGGGCCTCCTATGATATGTAGTCGTATCTATACCTTTCCCTTTCCATGTTTCAGCCTTTCACCCCAGCTTCCCCATTCTTATTGTAGATTTGCAGTCGTATCGGCCTGTAATAAAAATAATCTAATGTAAGAAATTGATGCGATTATTATTCGGTTATAACATTTCTCTTGGGATTCTAAGGGCATGTTAGACTGTCACAACCCTGTTTATGACTCCTCTGACAAGTCATTTTCCTATCCTCTCCGGACATCTTCACATCACTGTTTTCTTCCCCTTATTCTCTCGCTCTTCCTTTTCTGTCTTCCAGGCATCTTCACAATCTTTGGAGGATAGATGGATGGTAATCTTGTTCTTGTCGACCCAGAAAACTCAAGCCTAATCTAGTTGAGTTTCTAGTTGAATTGAAAAGGATACGAGTGGATGGCCTGGCCAAATCTAATGACGATCCAGTGACTCGCAGATTAATTCAATAATCAAGTTTTTTTCCGGATTAATCCCTAAGCGGCTATGACATCTATGCCTTTTCCCATTAACTGGATCGATGAAATACTGACAAGATTTGATAAGCTTTTCTTTTCAGTAACAATCATCAACATGCTCAAAATACTGCACAAAGTAGGCCTTGAAACCAAAACAAATGAAGTTAAACAAATTTAATTAACTGGTAAATTGTGAAATGAAAATTATGTGAAGTAAACACACATCACCTTAAATCAGAAATGAATGTCCACCCATTTTCAAGACCCATTGGGATTTTGAGGTCAGCCATAATCTGAAGCAAGAACCATTTCCAACGTGTCATTCCATCTGTCACATGTTGCCGGAAAATTAAACGAAATTCCATCGGAGGGTCCATATTAAGAAAACATCGAGAGTCAAAGGACCCAGTAGATAAAAAAGAGTAGAGGGGTCACATTAAGAAAGTCTAATGAGTAGAGGGACGAAACAATGCTATTATTAACCATTATTTTTATGGATGGGCTTTGGTAATTCTGCCCTTGTTAATGTGGGCCAAAGCCCGAAGGCCTTGTCAGCACGTGCCTATTATTTTTCTCCTCTCAATAAATGGTTGCACGTGTCTCGAACTATGATGACCAATCAATCTTCGCCAATACATATATTTTTTAAATTTGGCAATGCGGTGCAATCGTGGAGCCTGTTTATACATATTGAGATTATATTTACCTCGACTTCCAAGTTCAATTAAAAATAAATTTTCCTGAGGCCTCGCCTCGTAGGTTTGGTAAGATTTGTATTGTGTCATGCATATAAGATTGGTTTGGGATTTATTCGGATCAAAGTTTGGCTCATGAATTAACGTCAACAATTGAATTGAATTAATCTAATTTTTTATTATTTTTTTAAGAACCCAAAATAATATATGTTATATATTTATATTCATATAATAATTATGGTTATATATAAAACTTAATTTAAAAATCAACCCAACTCAATACGAATTCAATCGATGAAGTTAATTCAATCTTTTATTTTTTTATAAAAATTATTTTTAAAAAAATTATAAAATAAAATGGAAATTTCATTAACTCAACCAAGTTATCTAATTATGGAATGGACTTGCTAAACTGAATGATGTATTATAACTACGCATATGACATTTTTATTCAACCAATCCTCTGGGGTTATAGGATCTTACCTTTTATACAAGAATTCTGATTTGAGCATTCGCGAGTCCATGACAGAGACCAACCTCGAACTTACAACATTGAAAATACAATAGGAATTGTACCGAAAATTCTTACTACTCCTGTAATAGTGTGATAGAGTTTCGTCCATAAATGGATTGATTCAAGCCAAATTGCTGTCAGTCTTCTAAAGTCCACATAGAGAATACATCTTGTCATATATCAACAGGTACGTATTAATTGTCAGAAATGGCTGATCTTGGGAAGATGAAAACCCCTCAAAACCATTTACTAGCAAATACTGTCATAAGCTGATGATACGTTATATATTCTTATTCTAATAATATTACAACAGTCTTTCTTAATAATTTAACTAAAGTATGTATTAATTAGAAAGAGGAAAAACACTCATGTTCTGATGAATTGGAATCATCACATGGAGAGTGATTGTGTCTACCTTCATAAGTTGTTATCACCATTCGACAATCCTCTGATAATCTTTCAACCCTCTTCTTGACTCGACAGTTGTTGTGAGTACAACGATAGTAGCTTCTGCCAGTAAGTAATTACAAGCAGAAAGTTAAGAAGTAAAATAGAAAAACCCTTTTCAATTTAATACTCCCAAAGGAGTTTTCCCGTATATAAATGCATGAAAAGTGAAATACTCGTGCAAAATGTGACGTGTAGATTGAAAAAAAAAATGGAAAAATGCATGATTTACTACTGGACAAACACCTTCAGATTTACGTGCATTTTTCCATGTGATATTGCATTGAATTGGATACTTGAAACACCTGATCCAATCCTCACTCCATGATCTGGTCATGTAGTAGGGCATTGAACCGGATCAACGCTGAAATGTGTCTTTTCAATGTGTTTTGGTGCTCAAAAGGCATGGAATAGATGATTATCTCAAATTAAAAGACCTTTAGGTCAAGTCTGCCTTTAGATCACTGGCACCAACACATGTCTAACTCAGCCTAAACACTTGCCACTTTCCAGTATGCTCGTTATTCCTTGACTGAAACATGCATCTTAGACGTTAATTATCAGCAATAAGCATTAATTATCCTTCAAAAACACGTACACTCATATAGCTATAGGCTGTATGTTGAAAGATCATAGGTTTATTCAAACCATTTTGAACAGGATATAGTTTGAATGCTCTAATGCCATTGCCAGTACTAATTTGGGTTTATGTGTTTAGGCTGGTTGTTAGTTTAACATCGGAACAACTGTAATAATAGTCTATGCAGCACAAACACAACATAAAAGACTTCGTGCGTTGCGTTTCCTTTTTCAAAGTACTTCAACGATCTGGTGTTTAGAAATAGCTGGTTAAATTGGTAAGCAAATCAGAAACTCAGTTCTTTCTTCTGGGTCAGTACAGTTGCCCCCCCACACGATTGTCTTATTGGATGACACTTCATGCTATCTCAATAGGTTGGTATTTCCTATCCCTGTCTCGTTCTACAAATTAGGCGCAACAGGAGAGGCCACAATTATTGAAGTTCTATATATACACGGATGAAACACACCTTAAATCTGAAAGCCTAACCTTATATAGGTGATGGGTACTTCTCATATATCATTTAATTTACTTAATTAAGTTCCTAGCTAGTTTCGATCGACATCAATATCAAACTCACAAATTTTTCTTAATACAAGTGTTTTGATCCGATATTCTAGTAATTAGTGATCTCAAGTATAGACCCAAGTGTGTTTTGGAAGGCAATGTCCATGTTTTTGTATGTTGAGTGTATATATATAGGTGAATTATTACTGTAAAACTGTTTTTTTTATCTTATTAATTTAATTTTTTGAATTTAAATTTCCAATGACATGCTATTAAAGTTTATTTAACTAAATAATCTGGAATTCAAATTTTACTATCTCATCTTCTCTTTCAATAAAAAAAAGTTATATAAGCACAAAAGAATGACGAGTTTCTATAGTTTCCAAACTTAATAGCTTTCATAAAAGACATGGTTGATGAGTTACTTTTTGAACCTCATTTTAATGGGAGAAACATTTAAGTGGATACACACACACACACACTTTAATTCCAAGATTTTGAAGAAATTGGTTCTTAAACATGTGAGAACAATTTTTATTTTTTCCTTCTAATGTTCAAGAGTATGTTAATGATCGTAAAATACTGTTTGAAAGATAGAACAGCTTGGAGGGTTTCTAGCTGGTTAAAAACGATACAGTCAAAAACTCTTTGCATTATATTTCATGTAAATTAATCATATCTACTCTTAAATTAGTAGGTAAAAAATCAATGAATTAGTACCATGCATCAATTCCCAATTAGTTGCTTGCTTGTGTCTTAAGCGGGCTAGCTATATATTCTCCTGACACCCTCCAACAAATGATTAAAAGAAGCCTGAATAGCTGACATGCACACCGTACTCCCATTATTCTTTCTTCTCTACTAGTGGATGTCTTTGAATGAAATTATTGACCATCATTGCTTCAATTTGTTCGTGAGTTTTGCGATGATATTCTACAATAATGCCATTATTATTGTTTCTAAAATAGTTAACCTAGGTTAATAAATCAAAACATTATGCATAACTTTCTCTGAGAAAAAAGGAAAAGTAAGAAAAAAATTAAGCATAGCATGCACCAAGAAATTAAATTAGTACTTGTTATGTAATGCTAATTATATTGAAACTTGAAGGTGATGTGCATGAAATGAAGATTCAATTGTATCAACCATTCATAGCAAATATTGGTTCAAGTGTGCATGGAATCTGTGTAAGATTGAGGACATTAATTGATATTGGAATTACCATAGAGATTATTAATAAATTTACCTTGGATGAAGGCTGTTTTTGACAACTTTCTGACCATATTTCCTCCATTTATAACCATCATCAAGAACATCCACTTCACTCCTTGTTTGAAAACAAAATCTTGGTTCTCTAAGCTTTCTCCTCACTTTCAACTTGTTCTTGTCTGCGGATGAGCTCCTCCACCTGCAAAGAAGATCATCTCAGATCCTAGCTAGCTCAGCCTTTTTGTCGTAGTTCATAAAAAGGGGTTCAAATTAAAGAAAAAATTAAGCTGTTTCATGAGCCGGGGATGAGGGGGGCTAAACGCAGTTGTGTTTATTTAAATAGATGGGAAAGGATATGAAATCTATCGATGGACAGGAAGATCTGAGCATCAAGAGTTTCAAGACTTTTGTGATTCAACAGAAAAAAAAAGGAGAGGTTCTGTACTATTGTAGAGACAAAAGCACACTGTGGCAAAGTGGAAGCCATTTATCTCTTCCACATATATGATGAGTAGATCTCTTTAGATTCTGTTGAAATTTAGACACCTTGAAGAATAATTTCTTCCATATGTGTGTGTTGTGTGCGTGCATGTTTGTCCTTGTTGTGGAGAGAGAGTGAAGTGCCTAAAGCTCCTTGAAACAGAAAAAAAAATAAAAATTAAAAAAAAACAGAAACACGCCACAGTGAGAAGGATACCATTACCATGAATTGTTGCCATCGTTGTTAGCATTACCAGTGCAGTTCTCATCACTAGAAGCCTTTGGATCCAATGCTCCCACCTAAATTTTCCATAACCAGAATACAGTAAAAAGATCAACCAATCAAGTACTCCATGAGTAAAGCATCTTGTAAAATTGGAAAGATATAATCTACTATCGAAGGCACTAATTGAGAAATCAAGATATGGTCCAGTTTTATTCGGAAAAAAAAAAAGAGATACATAAATAGTTTTAAGGATCTCACAACCCTAGTCTTTCTGTGCAAGATTTTTCTTTACAGAATAGATAAAAGTACATACCTGCTGGTCATTATGACTAAACCCCATGTGAGTATTGTTGGTTGTGGTAGTATTAGCATTTAGAGGCTGAGATATCTGAGAAGATTGTGAAGGGGCCAAGAAGCTCAAGACCTGGTTTTCTTCAAATTGAACAAAACCCATCTCATGGATTGCTTGTGGTGTTGAGAAAGAGACATGTAGCTCGTAATTTGGAACATCTCTTTCTCCATGATCCATTCTGATCAAAAAGCTTCTCTGTCCTTCTTGTGCTTCTTCTTCTTCTTCTTGTTGGCTTATTTGGTGCATAAGTGTCGAGCGCAAGCTGTTGGTCTTGCTGCTTTTGTGTTTCACACCATGTACTAGTCCAGTCAACAAGTAAAGGCCGAAAGGAATGTTTCCTGGTAATTATTCCTTTCCATCTTCTTTAAGGATGTCTATAGTGTCTACAGAAGTAAAAGGCTTGAACAGTCACTGCTTATCTCCCTCGCGCACACACACAAGCAACAGTACGAACCAATAATTAAGGGAATATTTGGGTTGTCTACCATATAATAATATTAGGTTTTCTTTAGGCCAATGGATGAATTGGGTAAATAACAGTGAGGGTTAATCTTTCTTACCCCCGCGTAAGGGGGGATAGGATTATATATAATAAGTAAACTATACTCTACCATTAAACTATAGCTCGACACCAATGAATTAGAATGAATTTAAATAATAAAGTAATGATATTTATGTTTAAATGATATAAATATCATTAATTTGTGGTTTAAATTCAAGTAAGAATCAAGAAGAAATTCATATATTTTTTAATATATGAATTTCAAAACGAATAACTTAATCTAAAACTTAACACAAAAGAAATCAAGTATCGATACGAAAAATTAAGCTCGTCCGATGATACTCCTAATCATTAATTAATGTATACAAATGTACGTGATACCCATGTGATGGTGTGTATGCATTTAATTTGTTAACTAATACTAGCTATAAAAGTTCGGGGTAATAATGATTTTGACTGAATATTAATCTAATACATGTTTGTCACAAATTTAGTGATATATTGCCTGTGTATTGGTTAGGTTAGAATCTTGAAGATAACCTGTTAATCATGAAACTGATCAAACAAGTTTCAAAAGCTAATTAGCAATTAATATGGATTGAATGTGGACTAATTGGTTAGGATATACAAATATATGACTTGTATGTAAAAATCTACGCGATTATGACAAAGAAGAATGTAAATATTTTTGCTTAACAAACACGTTTTTTGGTGCCACACGTTCATGCTGGAAATTAAGAACTTGTTTATTAGCTAGGAATTCTTTAATGCCATCTTAACACGCAATCCAAACTAAATCCCGCATTCCAAAGATGACGTCTGATGTTGATGCATAGGTAGTGATGTGGTGAAAATGTTGTCTGCACCCTCCACTTTGAGCAAGAAATGAGAGGAGAGGATAGGGCAGAGCGTACTTTTTGTCAAATATTGCAAACTGATGAGATTAGAGGAGAAGGGAGCCTCTTGGTTACCTTATACAAGATCATTAGTGTATGTGAAGGCCCTTATTTTAAGTAAAAATTTTGTTTTGGGGATTAGATATAATTAAGAAACATAAAATGGCTTCACTATTAGAAACCAAAAGGGTTAGCTTGACCCCCGATGCGAGTAGTCCTAATCAATGGAGGAATATTAATTTTTAGTATCTGAAAAGGGCTCACATGTATTCTACACTGTTTTTTTATCTGAAAAGTGATCTTCGTGATCATCAAAAAAAAAAAAATTAAGCGAAGAAGATTTCTATAATTTCAATTCAGTTGTAGCCGCCTTGAAATCAAATTAAATATGGAAAAAGTTTTCTTCTTTCTTTCGTTTTTTTAAAGAAAAAACGTAGCGCTTGGTTACAAAGCTTGGTGGTAATTTTCTTCATCTTTCTTTTCATGTCGTAAGGATATGTATTTTAGGGTACCTGAATTATCAAATTATATATGAAATTCTTGATAATCTTTTCGGCTTTATATACATCATATATGCATGACTGGTCGATCTTATCCTTAAAGATTCAAGTTTCACTTTCGATAGTATAAGTTATGACATTAATTAGACATGGTAGAAATTTACAGTAGAAAAAAAAATATTATTCGATAATTTGTTTATTATATGTTTTACCTTCAATTCATGTAGAGTTTATATATATATAATGGAATATGCTATATTATAAGAAATATTATACTTAGCTTGTATAAGTTATATATAAAGTTATTCTGTGTAGTATGATTTATTTTATAATCTGTATATTGTTTTATTCACATATATAGACAGGATGACTGTCACATTAGGTGAAGTCTTCTAATTTTACACAAAACTCTATTCTATTATTTTTTTAATTAAAAATAAAATAAATTATATAAAATTCTTGATCATAATTTGATTAGATAATATAAATAATTTATAAATTATCTTGAGTTGATCAATTTCTTGATTTCTTTCTTTTATAATATTTATCTTGATTATTTTCTTAACATGGATCTAATAAAAATGCTTTTTAAAAATACGTTTCAAAATGTATAGATCATATATTGGCCCCATCATTTAGATTTCTTTTCCCCCAAACTTCACATACAAGGATATATATGCTATAAATTAAGCTGTCATACATTTTGATAAATTTATATTAATTTCTTTCAAAACAATCAATTAGGATTTTGGAAAAATCATAAAATTAAACCAGTGAGATTTATATTCTGTGGGGTGTTTTTTTTTTTTTAGAATATTTATACGGGGCTCGCAAATTTCAAGATGTTGCAATGTGCACTAACATGTTGTTACGTCTTTGAAGAATAGAAATTTTAGGTGTATGCTGTTTCTTAATTTTTTTTTATAACAGTCGATGGTATAATTACTATATAGTATATATCTTCCAAAAAAACAGGCAATTCTGATTGTCATAATTAATATTGATTGTAGTTTTTTTTTTCTGAGTTGCCATAAAATAAGGTTTTTGATGAGTGTGCATGTGCATGGCTTTTGGCTCTGGCCAAGTTCCTTGCGTAGTTCAGACTCCATGATGCCGTAATTTCAGTTTGCTTAATTATATAGTAATGGAGATGTGGAGCTCTGAGGCGGCCTATAAAACAATTATCGGAGAAAGTGGTCGTGGTTGCTGCTTTTGTTGTCCTCAT
>Ga0325411_1000700_pt1 | contig 35817 bp, 17 predicted proteins | sample PopdelMetagenome_13_FD_206181 | JGI IMG/M metagenome (GOLD analysis project Ga0325411, IMG submission 206181) | Populus deltoides microbial communities from Bellville, Georgia, United States - Xylem-PdIQD-R4 | ecosystem: Host-associated > Plants > Phyllosphere > Stem > Wood/Secondary xylem...
TTTTAATTTTTTGGGCAGGCCAGGCTGGCACAAATTGATTTGTTCTCAGAGAATGGAATGAGAGAAGCTAGCGTGTTGCGCTACAAAGAAAAGCGGCGTACACGCCTTTTCTCTAAGAAGATCAGGTACCAGGTCAGGAAAGTCAACGCTGATCAACGGCCCAGAATGAAGGTACCTTTCCTTCTCTGTTGTGCTCCACTTTTGTTTTTTCTTTCAAGTTTTTGCTTACTTTATAAAATCCGGCCGGTCCATGGCTTGAGGTTTGGTCACATGGCACGGGCTAGTTTAAATTGAATATAGTTTAATCTAAAATAATCTTTTTAAAAACAAATTAAAACAATTTGGTTTAAATTTTTTTTAAATTAAATTGAGCTTTACTCGAGTTTTAACTCTCTAAATGAATTAAATTTAACCGAATTAACTGCTATAAAACTTAATTTAATCAATAAATTATTAGATTATATTAATTTTCTTAGCACTACTTGAGCAGTATTTGCAATGATTTTTAGTTATATAATGGGAGTGTAATTCTGAAAAGTTGGGGGAGGACGATGGTACGTGGGACCCACTTGAATGGTGGGACCCACTTCAAGGGCTGAAATTGATTACGGGACAACTTTTTGAATGATTCGTGGTGACATGATAAAAGTCTGATGAATAATGAATCAAGGAGCATGTCAATCATACTTCACTTTGTCCCCTGGCTTTAACAAAAAGTAAAAAAAAAAAAAATTCAATTTTGGTACCTCATCAATATAGCAAAGTATATAAAAGAAATATTTTTCTAAAAAAACAAAAAAAATAATATAATCTATTATTATTGATGAAATCATTTGTCATAAGAAAAAAGAAAGAAAAAAGAGAATCCACTCATTTCCTTAGTGAAAGAACAAATTATATGAACTAGTCCTTCTAGATTTCTTGAGTCTTAGTGATACTTGCAGTGCCCTTTTACTGGGATTTACCAAAAATAATAATCGGATAGCTTGAATCTTCTTCTTTAAGCTCATATTTTACCAAGAATGCTTAGTAATTTATGCTTCGGAGCAATCCACTGCCTATCTACTCTAATTTATAATAATTTCTTTAATTCTGCAGGGGAGATTTGTGAGAAGGCCAAATCCAAGTACAAGTAGTGATGAACATGAGGAGAGGGAAAAGAAGACTTTCAAGTTGTGAAAATCATCACCACTTTCATGATGATATCTTTTGTTTTGTAATATTTCGCTTTCTTTCTTTTCATCTTCTAGTTTAATTTTCCACACTGAACACATGAGGAGATGGAGGCTGGTTAAGGAGAGGAGGATCGATATAGAAGTAGGGCCAACTAGGGTTTTTTTTTTCTTGGCCTAGGCTTCAAGTATTCTCTATATACTCTCTTTTGTTTTCTAGTCTTTGGAAAGATGCTTGAATTTTTGACTTTGTTAAGACAAATAAAAATCATCAATACCATTTAATTAGCAGTATAAAGAGCTTTTTGAGGGTTTCAAGCAAGCTTCTTAATTTCCCTCCTAATTCTTGCAGAAATTAAAGAACTACGAACTACCAAAACGTATTCCTTCAATGCCAAGAAACACAATATAAAAGATATGAATAGCATGGGAAACGCAACCTAGTCATACCCATGTTTTTATCAGTATCTAAATTCATATTAAGTGGACGTAGTTATCAAACGAAAGTTCATATCCACCGACTCTGTGTGCCATTAATTGTTTTTTTAAATGAAGAACGATGAGCATGCATGATCAAAGGATATTTATGCTTTACAAGAGTAGAAAATGAGATGGTGGATTTAGTGCCACAATTAAGTTGTCGTTTTTATATAGATTTGAGTTATGAAAACACAAAGTCAGTATGCACTAGCTACAATACTAGCTAGGTTTAGGTTTTGTTGGGCTGGATTTGATAGTTGTGGGTTATGATGTGTTCTTGTTTGTTTTACGTGAAGCATGTCTTTTGTGGACAGAAGATGATGTGTTGGGTTCTATTTTTTCATGTTTTTTTTTCTTCAGATTTTCCTTGCTTTCTTTGACCTGAAAAACCCACTAATTAATACCTGCGTGATTACAAACGTTTTTTTAGCTCTATTTGTAGGATACCTTATGAAGCCAAGAAAATCACTCGAAACTACGTACTGGAAGACCTCTCTCATCCCTGTGAATGTTATTAAACCTAGCTATATCTCACAAGTCAATTTGAAATTTTATTGAATTAGGATTTTACCCAAGTTTTAAAGGAAAAAAATTAGGTCTGTTTTGGCATGACAAGATCGACCTAATAGGTCAATTTATAACCCAATAGACTTGATCAAAACCTAATTAAAATTCCTTTTAGCTTTTTTTAGAAAAGATGTTGTTTATTATTATTTTTTAAATAAATTTAAATGATACTGTTTTAATTGTTTAAATCAATCCAAGTTAAATATAAGACCCCGGATCATGGTCTTTATTAACTTTGCCCTCCATCCCCACCAAATTAAAATGCCCCTTGTAGTTTTCCAGGGATTCTCAAGAGGATGAGAATTAAAATCTAGTCCAGTTGATTAGACTATAAGGTAAAGGAAGGTACTATGCAGGTGAGGAGATTATAAGGCATCGTCTCTTGATTCTTTATGTGTTCTAAGTAACAACGCTAATATGAAGGTGACATGGTTCTTTTCTTCTTAAGGTTGTCTAGCTATTAAAGAAGGCCAATAACGTTTTTAGTGTTTGTCAAGACAATCGATGTCTTTAGGAGTTCAATGAATTTTTCTTTCCTGATTTCTTTCATGAGTAGGATTGCAAACTTCTTCAGCATTGTTCTGTCTAATGTTTTCCTCTTTGATGTTCTCCATTTGGAACATGATCAGTATCATTCTAGCAGTAAACAAAGGGAAGCATTTTTTCTATATCAATCTCATATTTGAATCACCATAGGAGGGGGCTAAGCAGCGGCTTGACTTGGAGATCAAAAATCTTATCCGTGGATGTCAGCTGAGGTTTTCAGGTGATAAGAAATCAGAGTTCACTGCCTACTTCAATTGAGTCCACTCCATTTTATGCATCTAAACATGGGAAACAGAATTTGTTTTGTACCGGATGCCTAGCGCTAAAATTTGGCAGATGTGATGATGTGGCTTAATTATAGTGAAAAAGGCGAAACCAACTAGATTAAAAGTCGATGCTAGCTTGTAGAACGTGCTTGTAAAATTTCAATCTATCCAACTATCAGATTAAAAGTAATATCTGTTTCCATCAGCAAGTTCGTTTGACTTGTCCGGACTTCTTAGATTTGGAAATCACAATCTAGTTTATGTTACACGTCATGTACCCAAAATGTTATGAAAACTTCCAAAATTTCTGTAAAGAAGCTGCTTCACTCACTTGGAAAAAAGAGGGTAACAATTATGCATGCATGTTAAGTTTTCCAAGAAGTCCTCATCTAACATCCACTAGCATTTTGTATATAGTAGAAGGAAGTTACAAGGAAACTCCATTGACTTTTTATCAGCAATCACAAACAGATGCGGAGAGGATTCTCCTTATGTCATCGATTCTGATGATCCTTCAGTTTCAGTTAAGGAGAACCATATACTTTCTGAAGACGAGAATGAAAGTGATGCTGTTAGAGCACCTATGATGCCTCCTATAGTATGCAATGGAGCTGAATATTCACATGATCCCTTATGTTTTGGAAGAAGTACAACTGTCAGTTCAGCGTCTGAAAGTTCTGCCCTTAACTTTGTATATGAGAGAAGGAAGCTAAACTCTGTTACCTTTTTATCAGGGCATGCCCCTGCAATGCCAAAGAGAAGTGGAGATGAATATCCTTCTCTAATCAGCTATGATGATCCTTCAGCTGCACGTAAGAAGCAACGCCGATTTTCTCAACATGAGCATGGAACTGCCTCTATGTTCGTCCTCCAGTACACAACAGAGAGGATCCCCCATGCCCTTCAAGTTTACAAAGGCGTTCTCAGCTACTAACTGTCAGTACTATGTCTAAAAGTTCTGCATGTAATCTCGTCTACAGAAGAAGGAAGCTGCCAGGAAACCCTGGAATCACAGAGAACTGGAGAAGCTGCCTTTCAGTCACCAGCTTTTTATACGCTACATGCTGTGTTATTTTGTCCATTGCTGTTTTTATCATGTTCTTAAACAAGTTTTCTTGAGTCTTGATGGCAACATTACAAGATTTAAAAGGCTAGGAAGAGGGAGCAATGACATTGGTCTAGAATTTCTGTGTTATGATTTATAAAAATATTATATTGTAATGTGCTTTAGCTATAGACTTTCGTGTTGAAATGAATCTTCATTTTCCAGATGTTATCAGAATTAATGGCTTGATACATCCCTGGATATACAGATGGATCTTTAGTGCCCCTTTTCACTCAGTACTTAGTAGCATATGTAATGGTGACTTAGAATTTGTGGAACCAAACATGGTGGCAATCTTGTAGGTGGGTTTGTAGGCTGAGCGCTTTAGTCTGTTTTCTTCGAACATGTTGCAGGTTTTGAAGCTGAGAGAGTCCACTCATCTGGAATCTTCATGATTGATAACGATACTAAATGGCCTTGAGCAAAAACATTTTGGAGGCAATCATTTAGCCTTTACAGTTTTTAGGCCCAAATGCAGAGGAAACTGAATTATTTGGCTTCATTATAGCAAATTGACATTTATTTAGAGAAAGACTATGGATTCCCTTTTGCAGAGAATCCATGTTTAACGTGATGGAAGAACAGAAAGTAGTAATTGATAGTTTGTGGAACAGAAATTGTAGGTTTAGTTGCATGTATAGCCAAGGACATAAATCATCGCATGAAAAAGGCTCTGTGTTTCTTTGATTCATCAGTCTGTACTAAGGCGCAGTGCATTAGGTTGTGTCAGACAAATATTTTTAGTTTTCTGTTCTCTGTTATCTCCTCTCTGTCATTTTCTCCTTTTCTTCTTCACATGCAGGACTTTACTTTCTTAAGAATTAAGAATATTATCTGCTCCATGTCATTTGTTCTGTTATTTTGATTTTCATGTAGAGATGTCGACGCTGTTGGTGGACCTGTAGTGTTGGATCCATCGTACTTCGTCAGTTTAGCAGTAGATTTGTTGGTGTTTTGAGAGAACTGAAACATCCTCTTGTGCAGGAATTGAATTCAAACAAGCCTTCTAAACTTGACTCTGTAGGTAATTGGCTTCAGTGTATACAGTCTATAGATGATGCAGCAGAAGGTGGCAACGTAACTATATGTGGAAAATGGAGCAGGTAAACCAAATAACGATCTCCTCTCTTGGGTGATTCTCCTCGTGTGTTGTGTTAATTAACCTGCATTTAGTTGGAGAGCCTCCAACCCGAACTGTTTAGTTATTGCTTGGAGAGTCCCAGCTTTTTTGCAACTAAATGCAACTCCGTAGAACTTCCTGTATTCTGGAACTGGAACGAAGTCCCAATGGTTTCCTTCATGCTGGTTTATTTTGATTTTCTTGTCTTAAATGCTATGATATTGACAAACAAATCCTTTCTTTTCAACGATAGACCTTTGTGACCATATTGTATCAGCTACTCTTTCTTACGCCGGTGATTCAAAACACTTAAGTGTGTGTTTGATATTGTTGTAGCTTTTATAATTACGGTTTAAAAAAAGAAGAAGAAAGTTTAAGAAAAGCTACAAATTTTCGGACTTCTGTGGTTTATCTAACCCACATATTGTGTTTGCGCTGAAGCTTTGCGGATTCTTAACATGTTTGCTCTCTCCTTTAATGGCAACTCCTTAATGATTGCTAATTCACTGTCTTCTAATGTATAACGAGTATGATCAGTTACTGCTGAACTTAGGTATAAAAAAAGTATATGATGGACCCGCAAATGATAAATTTGGAGAGTGTGGATTAATTTTTTCATTGCATTCAAGCAGCTCTCAGCCACTTCTATGTTCCTCTTCCATTAGTCCAGGATAATTGAAAGATATTACCCTTTTGGAATTTCTTTGTGAGAAGTTCAGGTGATGGAATAGAATGCTTAGAATCTCTTTGTTGTTTTATGGTTTAGATTTATGTATCAAACCTCTGCCTTTTCAGATTGTTATGACAAACAAATTAAAGGTTATACTTTGTTTATGGACTTGTCATGGTAGAAGTTTAGGTTACTGTCATGTATTATCTGCTTATCTGTTATGAATGCAAGGTTCTTCGACTATTCGGTTGATTTTTTTTTTGGAACTGTGCAATAGAATTTCGTTTAAATTTTGTTTAAATTTATTGGAGGAATGACGGCACTAAAAGAGCTTTTCTTCTAATGATCGGATTAAAAGTTATCATCAGTGAAAATCTTCTTTGGCTCGTCCAGACTTATGATACACGTTAGTTGTTACACATCCTGTGTCAAATGACTTGCTCTTTGCACGCGCATGAACCTCTGAGCAATTATTATGTGATGATGCTATGGTGCTTATTTCAGTCATAATCTCTTCTATGTTTGGATGTTGATGATTCCTCCGAAGATCTTCATGAAAGTATCAGAAATGATATTACTTTCACCTCTTCTCTCATTGTGAAAGATTTTACCCAGGGACACACGCATGCACACACATGCCTCAATAGGATATTGAGGTCAGTTTTAGCCTTCTGCAATGCACATTATGAATCCCAATTTGTTGCAGGGTTTGGATGCAGCCGCTACCATGTCTGCTTTTCTGATCAGTCACGAGTATTATATTTTCTATGCACTAAAAAGTGTAGGCAGTAACATAATTTCTGTTATTTAAATCAGTCTTCACTTGACACTCAATGCTAACAGCCTTTTGTTCTCCAGCTCCAACGCTTCACAGGCCACTGGTCCAGCAGACAACACACGATTAGACCATCGAAACAACATTCCATACTTCTTTGCGTGCTGTTGTCCTGACTTAAGACTTGGTAGGTAATTAAGTACCTTTTGTCATCTGAACGATTCAGGCAGAGGAATGTGCCGATTCATCATGCTTGGATGTTACTGACTACTGTACAAACTCTTCATTCTAGCTTTTAAAACCCAGATAAAATCTGGACTTGAAGTGGGAATTCTTTTCGATAGAGCCTGTATATGGTGAACCAGCGATTGGAATTTGTGTTACATTTCCTTCGGTCATTGAGTGGAGCGAATGCAGCGTTCTACTTTTCCATTTCTTTCCACATTAACAGATAATATATGGTTTCATGTTCATGTTTTTATGTCCTCAATCTAATTGAATGTAATCCATGTAAAGTCTGAAATCAAGTGGCACATTGCAGTGGTTTTATCCTTCCTTGAGAGATTCCAGACGCACACTATCCGGAGCCCCAGGCCTAAGGACCGAAATAAGAGGTTTCGGCATAAAAACCTTGAAAGATTTGCTCCAAACAATGCTGGCATTCTTTGAATGGAAATTTGGTTATAGCCAAGTCAATTGAAGCATCTCAACCTTTTCAGGAGTAATAGCATAAAAATCTTGAAAGATTTGCTCCAAGCAATGTTGAGGCTTTGCTGATAATTCAACGGCAAGATCAAATCTATAATCTAAAGATTATTAACTCATAATCTATAATCTAAAAACTTGCTCCATTGGCTCTTAGATTTAGTTTTGGAAAGGGCTGCAAAGCAGAGCAAGTGCTTAGTCCAGCAATACACATAAAACAAGAAGAGAGGACACATCTAGAGTTAAAAGTTCAGATACTGCTACTCTAAGAAGCAGCATCATTCTAGATTAGCAACAAACAACTTTTTTATTTTCATTGTTTATTTTTTTGCTTGAATATATTATCAAGGGCACATTTTTATTATATACTCACCTTACAATAAAGGTCAAAAACATTGGAGGTATTGATTTTGATAATAGGTAGATTTACTCTGTTATTAATTCAAGAAAAATCATAAATTTTTTCATAAATATAATAATTTTATACGGAAGATCATTAATATCTAATTAATAAACAACTTAATTTTTTTTATGGTGTTTAGTTAGTATCACTGAATAGAGAAGACACAGAAGAAAAAAAACATGTTTTGTCAAAAAAAAAAAAAAGACATAAAAATAAATTTATTATTATGATTTTATTTATTTATTTTAGACAGGGAGACATGCATTTATGTGCCGATTGTCTCTATTTCTTGAGTTTCAAGATAGGCTAAAGAAAAAAAAAAGTCATAATAAGATTGGCAATAATAATAATAATAATAATAATAAGCAAATAAATCAAATGGCAAGTGAAAAAAGGAACATCTTTTTTACTGGTTGCACACATACAAGCAGCCTGCCCATAGAAAATATAAAAAGGGGTCAGAGAGAGACTTTTTAGTTTTTAGTTTTAGAGAGGGAAGGAGGGAGGGGTTTTGCGTAGTCTCATTGCTCAGCCGTTTCCTTATTCTTGTAAGGTTTTGACAATAGGTATAACTTTCTTGTCCTTTTTGCTTTCTGGGTTTTGAATTTTGCTGTTAGTTTGTTTTTCCATTGATTTATGTTGCAGATATCTGAATGTTGATGTTTGTATGGAATTTACAGTAATTCTTGAATGATATTTACTTGTTGTTTTGGTGGTTCTTTCTTTAACTTTGTGTGAAAGAAATCAAGGAGAAGAAAGTAGGAAATTGTGAATTGAATTGTAGGTGTTTTAAAGAAGTTAGGGCATTTTCTTGAGTACCTTGGAAAAGGACCCAGCAAACCCTTTAATGATTTTATAGAAAATCCCACTTAGCATTGTTAAAATAGGTTCTTGAAACTTAGTTAGAAATGTCTCAATTGGTTATTGAAGCTCTAGTTGGTGTTGGGTTTAGGTTTTGTATGGTTAGATTTGATTGTTGTGATTTTAAGGTTTTTTTTTTTTCCTCTCGTGGGTAAGAGAGTACATGTTCGGGTTTTCTTTTTATGGTCTATACTATAAGTTTTGTTTGTTGCTTGGATGATTCTTGTTGTCTTTGGGAAGACTGGGGTTTTGCTTTTGTGGTGAAGTTTGAATTTTTCTTTGTCCACCCATGAATGCCTACTTGAACACAAATGTTATAAGCTCTAAAATTTGGCAACTAATGGTACCGTTTGGTTTCTCGTTTGGAAAGTTGAGGTTAGAGAGCTCTTAGTTTCTTATAGTAATCTAATAAGCTGTCATTATGTTATATGGCTATATGCTTGCCCTTATATGCAAAACATTCGTTAAACCCTTTAATATTTTGGTAAAAGGAATACTTTATTGAGGAAGAAAATGAATAGAGAACACCAAAAAAGGATAGGTATCTTCTAAGATGAAGATAAAAATTACCAAGCTCTATTTGTAGGATACAATTCGGAAGCCAAGAAAATCACTCGAACTATGGTTATTGATTAGAATGTGATTGATTTCTTAAAATTCTTGCATCTATTTCATCTAACACACCAAAAAGAAAAAAAAGAAGAACAATTGGAAAATCTCTCTCCTCTCACCCCTTGAAAAAAGCCCTCAATAGTTGTCAAGTAGTTCTCGATAGGATGAGCATTATAGTTCTAGTTCAGTTGTGGGTTATAAGGCATCATATCTTGATGTTTTATGTGTTTAAAGTTCTAACAGTGCTAAGAATCAGAGGACAAGTCCTTTTTTTATTATTATGATGGTTGTCTTGTTATGAAAGTATGCTGACAAAATTTTTGGTGTTTGTAGCAAATAATGGATGCTATTATGAGTTAGAATGTTACTGGATTTTTTGTTCATGCCTATACGAGTAGCATTGTAAACTTCTTCAGCATTGTGCTTTGCAATGTTTGCCTCATTGATGTTTTCCATTTGGAAAATGATCAGTATCATTTCTGCAGTATACAAAGGGGAGCGTTTAATGGTTTATATCAATCACATGTTTGTATCATTGGAGGGTGCTAAGCAGTGGCTTGATTGAGAGAGCAAAAATCACATCTGGCAGATGTTAGCTGAGTTTTTCAGGTGAAAATGTTGATACCGAGTTCCCTTCCTAATTCAATTGAATCTACTCCATTTCATGTATCTGATCATGGGAAACAGAATTTATTTTGTGAAGTCACGCCTGGTACTGAAATTTGGCAGATGGGCCCAAAATGTGATGAACACTGCCACGATTGCTGTAAAGAAGCTGTTTCAATAACCGGGGAAAAGAAGGGTAACAATTATTCATGCCTGTTAAGTTTTCCGAGAAGTCATCATCCACCAACCACCAGTAAAATGTCTGAAGGTTCTGCACCTAATTTTGTATATAGTAGAAGGAAATTACAAGGAAATACTATTGACTTTTTATCCGCAATCACAGAGGGATCCGGTGAGGATTGTCCTTATGTCATAAATTCTGATGGTTCCTCAGTTCCAGTTAAGGAGCACCATGTAGTTTCTGAAGATGAGCATGAGACTGAAGCTGTTAGAGAATCTCTCATGTCTCCTCTAATATGCAATGGAGCTGAATATTCACATCCCTTATCTTTTGGAAGACATGCTCAGCTTACGACTGTCAGTCCAGTGTCCGAAGGTGCTGCCCCTAATTTTGTTTATGGGAGAAGGAAGCTGCAACAAAACTCTGTTACCTTTTCATCAACTCAGGTCCCTGCAATGGAAAAGAGAAGTGGAGAGGATTGTCTTTCAGTGATCAGTTCCAATGGTCCTTCATTTGCACACAAGGAGGAACGCCTAGTTTCTCAATATGAGCATGGAGCTGCCCTTATGCTTCCTCCCACAGTATATTCTTCTTGCCAATTAAGTTTACAAAGAAGTCCTCAGCTACCTACTTTCAGTACAATGTCTGAGATTTCTGCAAGTAAGTTTGTATACAGTAGAAGGAAGATGCGAGGAAACTCTGTTGCCTTTTTGTCAGCACAGGTCCCTGGAATCACAAAGAGAAGCAGACAAGATTGCATTTCAGTTGTCAGTTCTGATGGTCCTTCCCTTGCAGTTGAGGAGGCACGTGTAGTTTCTCAAGATCAACATGAAAGTGGATGTTCGCTTCAAAATGGAGAGCCACATGTTTCAAAATCAGAATCTAGTAGTGGATGTTCGCTTGTTGAAGACCAGGTTTCTGATGAAGCTTCAAAAAAGAGCAGGCCGAAAATCATTGAGGTTGACGGTATAAATGATAGTTGCTCATCATCAAAGTCAGATGTGGAACTTGTTTCAGCTTCTACAAAGACTGAAGGACATGATAATGGTGAGTGCTCTTCATCCACTGTAATGGCAGCAGAGTTCGCAAGGGAAGACCAGTCTGAAAAACACAGGTGTATCTCTATACTTGGAAAGCAGAGGGCTTTTGATGGAATTTGGCCTGGAAAAACCCGTGCTTCTGCCAAAAGAATTGGTGATGGTAGTGGTAGCAGCAGTTCACGGTCATGCAAAAAATGTTTCCTTAAAGAGTCCCCAGCAAAGATGCTAATTTGTGATAACTGTGAAGATTCATTTCATGTATCTTGCTGCAATCCTCATGTAAAAAGAATACCAATTGATGAATGGTTATGTCGTTCATGTATGAAGAAGAAACGAATAATTCCCAACGAGAGAATTTCCAGAAAACCTCTCAATATAATTGGTGACATGGGCAGATGTAGAGATGCTTCATCTATAGGTGAATCTGATCCTATAGCATTGATGTTGACAGATACTGAGCCATATACAGGTGGTGTTCGAGTTGGTAAAGGTTTTCAAGTAGAAGTTCCAGATTGGTCAGGTCCCATTATCAAGTATGTCGTTTTGCCAATCCTCTTAATTTTGAATTTGTGAAACACATATCCATAAGAAATAGGTAGTCTGAGTATTGCATGCAATTTTATCTTATAGACCCTCCTATTAGCATTCATATCCAAGTCATTTTTTTGTTGGAGTAATGCTCAAGTGTGAACTCGTTTAGCTGGTTGATTTGCGTTTGGTTGATTTGCGTTACGGGGAGCTTTAGAGATTGACATGTGAGAGTTGGTTCCCTCCTTTTTTAAATGCATGTTCCATCTAAGTTGCTGGACTCCATAAAAAGTAAAGGATCTTCATATCAGGAGCTTGTTTTCCTTTCAAAGCTTTTTTTGTTAGGTTTGATAAGTAATTGGGGAATCCTAATGGATTCTGCATAATAGAGATGGTGTAAGTTGTTTGTAGAGTCTTTTTCTGAAAGAGAGAGTCGGTACTTTCATTCTGAAAGTAAATAAGCTTGATGATGATGATCTTGGGTTGTTCCAACATTTCAAGAATGAGGGCTCATGCCTGTGCTCTTTTGTGCTGTCCATTTTTTTTTCTTCTGCTCCTAGAGACTCAAGTGTCCATGAGTCTTGCTGGCAACCTTACAAGATTTAATAGGCTAGAAAGAGGTTGCAATGACATTGGCCAAGAATTGCCATGCTACAAATTTATTAAAGATGTTACTTTTTATGGTTCGTTACTACAGACTTTGGTTTTGCAATAAATCTTCATTTTCGAGATTTTATCTAAATTAATAGCTTGATACATTCCATGGTGTAAATATGCCCCCTTTTGACTCGGTAGCACAGACTCTAGTAGCTTGGTAGGATCAAACACTGTGGCCATTTTGTAGGCATGTTTGTAGATTGAAAAGGTTTACTTTCTTTTCTTCAACATGTTGAAGCACACAATGTGGCCCCATGATATCCAATTTGAGTTGATTACGGACTCTTTGAGGGATGCATGTTTAGAAGGGGAGAGAGTTTACTCTTCAGGAATTTCGTGGCGTTTATAGTTATTGGACCCAAATGCAGAGGAAACTGAGAATTATTTGGCTTTTAAAACAAAATGAATTTTTTTTCAGGGTACTACTATAAATTCCCCATATTTGGAGCATCTATTTTTAATGCAATTGGAAGAACAAAAAGTAGTTGTTGATTGTTTGTGGAACAGAAATTGTAGGTTTAGTTCCATGAAAGGTATATAGGCTAGAATAGGAATCATTCTGTGAAACGGCTTTGTGCTTCGTTGATCCCCCGGTCTGTACTGAGGCGCAATATGATGGCTTTTTCTGACATAAATGTTTTTAGTGTTGTATTCCTTGTCCTCTCCTCTATTTTATTTGTTTTTTTTCTTTTCTTTGCAGTAGAACTTTTCTTTCACAAATTTAAGAATGATACAGGACTGATTCTAATTATCACCCGTATGTCCTAGCTCAGTTACTTCTAACATCATCCGTTATTTTGGTTTTCATGTAGTGATGTCGACACTATTGGCAAACCTGTGGTACTGGATACATCATACTTTGTCAGTTTGCATGTAGGTCTTCAAATTGTTTATTAGTTTCAATTTCATCAGTTTAGCAGTAGATTTGTTGGAGTTTTGAGAGGACTGAAACATCCTCTTGTGCAGGAATTGAAGTACAACAAACCTTCTAAATTTGGCTCTATAGGTAATTGGCTTCAATGTAGACAGGTCATAGATGATGCAGCAGAAGGTGGCAATGTAACTATATGTGGAAAATGGCGCAGGTAAACCAAATAATGATCTTGTCTGTTGGGTGATTCTGCTTGTGTGTTATTGTTAATTAACCTGCTTTTAGTTGGACAGACTCAAACTCAAACGCTTTAGTTATTGTTTAGAGAGTCCTATGCACAGTAAAAATCTCTACTAGGGTTTTTGTACAACTCTCAACACTTGGCCCATCCATGAACTATCTCGAGTAGAGGTAGGTCTTTAGCCTAGCAATGCTTTACTAGGAAATCTTTCCCTCGAAGTTTCTGTAATAATTGTGTTGGAAAACACAACAAATGTTATGGAGAATTTAACCATCAAGCTTGAATTCACATTGTAAGTTTTTAGCGGTTCATGTCTTGTGTAACAACATTCACCAAGTGGATGTATTATGAAATGTGAGCAAGCATTAATGTACCACTCATTTTAAACCAGGTTGTAAAGTCAACCATGAATGTTTAATCTCCTTATTTCATATTGTCAACTAAATCCTTCAGTGCTGAACTTGCTTTATTTTGGCATTACCGTGTCCAACTTAGTCTTGCAATTTCAGGAATGAAATGCCAGTTTAATTTTAATTTTCTCATCTTAATCGCTATTGACAAGCATGAAGCTTGGCAAGTCCTTTCTTATCATTGATGCATCTTGGTCAACAGATTGAATCATCTGCCCTTTCTTGTGCTGTTGGTTCAAAATGCCATTCCACTTGGTGGGAGATTAAAGTGGAATCAATTAATTATATATATATATATATATATATATATATCATGGCATTGGCTGCAGTTTCGTAAGAGACCCAAAATAAATTAGTTTGCTAACTCTTTCCAATTGACAATCCCACCAAGTCATAATTGACGAAGGGAGATTCTTTCTAAGATCATGCTACAAGGCTAGCAGTTTTTTGTGATTTGATGCCTACTGGATTAGACTGCAGAAAGGTTGCTACTTCTAGGGATCTCTTTTTTCTCAGTCAATGTGTCTATAAAAAGTTGAACCTTTTGTTTTGATTCCGAGTGCATGGGGATGTATACATTTTCATTGGGCCAGGAAACACTTACAATTCACTTTAAATTTTAGTCTGGAATAAATTTTCAAATATTTTGGTCCTGAAAATAAATTTTCAAAGGCATTATTCTTGTTTTACTACTGTGTTTGCATGGATGGTGTTTTTACTTTTTATATTATCAGTGATATTTTGTGCCATTATATTAGTACAGGTGTATGGGTGGGTCTGGCACCTTGAGAGTCCCTTAGCTCCATGGGTCTGACTTCTGAGGGTTTATCTACCCCCTACATTGCATTTGGCCTTCACAAGGAAAGTTACGTACTATGTGTCACATCATGCATGATCCAGAAGTGGAATTCCTGATGGTGTTTTTACTTATATCATGTCATGGAAGGCTGCTCATTTCTCTGAGCATTATGGTTGTTGTTTGCCTTCATTTAAGTATTAGCTGTGGTCCTTTCCTATTTTGCGATAACTTAAATTGTGAAATGCAATGGTTGCTGATCTAAGCTGGCAGAGGCATCTTCTCTTTCCCCTGCTTGTCTTTGTTTCAATTTTTGTGCATGCCTATGCGGATGTGAATTCCTGTGTCCTTCCATGTTTGCACTTAAGAATTGATCTGATATACATCTCTTTCTAGTTAAGCTTGAGAAGATGAAGTACTAGAATGTTGTTGATGTATCAGGGCTCCTCTTTTTGAAGTCCAAACTGATGACTGGGAATGCTTCTGCTGTGTCTTTTGGGATCCAATTCATGCTGACTGTGCTACACCTCAGGTGAATTGGGCTTTTATATGTTGTCTTCGGAATTAATGGACTTTCTATGTAGCAAACAAATGCTTTCGGGTTTCTATTATCTTCTTCACTGTCATTATAAGTACAAGTTTGTGGAGATTATTGAATATTCTCAAGCTATACTTAAAATATAATTCATATTTTATCCTAATCAAATCTTGTTCCATGCATCTGCCTCAGGAGCTGGAAACTGATGAAGTTATGAAGCAGCTAAAGTATATTCAGATGGTATGTTTTGAACATATATTTCTTGGTTTAGAGTTTTAGCACCTACATCATGGTCTGTGTTATTTAACCTTTCTTGCTCTAGTTACTTTTTCCAAGAATGCATGCTTAGGCTGTGGTCAAGGGCTGTTTCTACAACAACAACAAATTACTCAGCTTTGAAATAATTCAGTTTCAGAGTAGAAGCATGGTTAGAGTTGGTAGAGAGAACTTTGAATCTTATCATTGAGCATGGTTTTGGTGGTTAGGTTAATAAATGTGGAATAAAACTGACTGTATTTTGTAAAACTTGTTAACATAATTCATATAACTGTACACATTGCTTTCTTCTCTTTATGTGTTAACATGTCAATTGTTGTGCAGCTGAGACCCCAAATAGCTGCTAAACGGCAGAAATTAAAACATGCCAACAATGGTGATCCAACGGATGATTGCAAGGAGTGATGGATTCAAAAATGAGCAGAAACTGCTCAATATTTCGATGAAGTATTGTCCATACAGCCTGCTTTATACATTCATTCTCACAGAAATCCACAGAGCTGAATTTTGGAGTTAGGTATTGCATCATAGTAAAAAAAAAAAAAAAAAGAGGTTACTGTAGACAGTAAATGATCAATGGTATATGTGAGCCTGTGGTTGAGCCTTCTTGAATGTGCTTTGTTTTTCTTAAGTACTGCTGCTGCTAATGAGAGGTGCATAGGGGCAATGTTTGATGAAGGTAAATATGAAAGCAAGCTAAAAGGTTAATCCAGGTCCATATATGTAGTTCCATATTTCACTAGATTGGTTTTAATGATCAATTCAACAAGTAAATATTCCTTTCTCAGAAGACAGATGCAGCAATGCGGCTCGCAATTACTTGCCGTCCAACTACCCAGATTAGGTCCCCCCCCCCCTCTAATGGTTATCTTTACCAGTGCATACTGATTAAGGAATGAAAGTCTCAAGTTTCTGTGAGATAGCATATGAACAGCAGAGAGTAATTCCAATTCCTAATGCATGGTTAAGAAGACTGGTAGAGTGGCATTGCTGTTTACCATTTTGATAGCTGGGGAGAATGGGAAAACATGGTGTACATTTTGCTTTTATTTTTACTCTAGTAATTAATAAAGTTGTTGGAATAGTATCCTTGAACTTTGATAGCAACTTCAATCACACGTGTAACCCCACATTTTTTCAATTTAACTTTTATTATTCAAGTATTTTAAAAGCAGCAGGAAAAAACATGATGGGATTGCTCGTGGGATGAAGTGAATTCAGAGGTGAATATAGAGAAATTACTGAAGTTGGACGAAAGTCCAACAAGTAAATCTTCTTGAGCATATATTCTCAAGTTGCTTGTCAGTAGAGATGATGGCATTGTCACAGGATAGGTGTATTCAGGGGAATAGCTTTTGAGCAAGGATAGGTCAATCTGTAAGATAGCTTTTGAGCAAGGATAGGTCAATCTGTGAGATGGCTTTTGAGCCTATAGCTTGAACTCTAAGAACACATCCAAATTGCATCCAGAGGAATCATAGTTGCAAGAATGGGGCAAAAGGGAGAAATTTTGTATTTTTTTCTTTCTAAGAAAACAAGGTACTTGTGTAAGGAGTGTCCGATGATTGGCATTACACTGATTAGAAACAAGAAATGTACAATGCCAGCTCTGCCTGCAAAAGTGTTAAACAAAATGCATTGCAAATAATAATATAGGTTTCTCAGTGTCATTTCTTTTCTCTTAGCTCAGCAATAGGAACGTAGACAACAGATTCGTCTAGCGGACGGATTTTGGAAGACTTCCTAGCTTTGCCAGTTTGTAGTTTCACCAGTTTCTGCTTCAGATTCTCTACTCTCGTCTTTGCTCTACAAAGTTTCTCCATATCAGATTCAGCAGCTGCTGAAATACGATTACCCCTTTTCTTTACTCCCTTTGGTTTTGCTTTTAACAGCTTCTTCAAGCTCAGATCATCATTGTGCTCAACATTCATCTGACAGTGATAAATGCTAACAAGCGTGAGGACGCAATGAAATAATAATTCCATGTCTAAATATTGGGAATGGCTAGAGTAAGATGCATCAATCCTACAGAAAAACTCTAAAAGATCTTGATTCTAAGGACACCATAATAATAGATTGCCCCCAACACCCAACTCACGCACACACAAACCATCAAGACAGCTGACTAAGATAATACACAATTTTCAGCTCCTGATCTGATTACTCAAGACCTCATTGTTTTTAATCAAAGTGCAATCAGAGATGCAAAGAGGAGAAGCAAGATGGATGGATACAGGTAGCACACGATTTTGAGCCAGAATAAAAAAGAAAAGAAAACGATCAAATCCTAACAATCAAAAATACCTCATTGCTTTTAGTAGGTGATTCGAAGGAACCTCTTTTCTGTTCATTTTTCTTTAAACTTCTACTTATTGACCTCGGCTTCTTCCTCTGCAAGATCCTTTTCAAATTCTCTGGGGTACACACCCCAGTTTCTGCCTGGCTATCCTTTAACAGTGAAAGATCAGTAGTTTTGTCCTTCATGACATTTAAAGTGGGTTCAGCAGAGACTTTGGAACTAGAATAATGAACTTGTTCTCCCTTCTCTACCTGTTGTGCAAGTGAATTGTTAGACACAAAACTGAAACACATAACGACCTTAAGAGATAAGATTTGAAAGTTTTAACTCTCGAATAATCACATGAATCAGATAACAGCAATGACATGGAATTTATACTTTTAACTTGGCGCCTAATGAGCATGCAGGAGAAATGATTATTCTTTGTCAGTTCTAAAGACATTGTTCATATTTGAGAAACATTAAGGTCAAAATATTGGCTGTAATATGACAGTTTAGTAACAATTTATAAGATCCACACAGAAAAAGGAGTCGAGAAAATCTACAACTAAAGAAGTGACTTTGGATACTGAGCTGAAACATAATTGTAACTGTTGCATTTAATGTACATGAAATACCAGCTTACCTTTCTAGACTTCAGAGCTAAATAACGGGAATTCTTGAACCATTTGCTAACCTGAAATTGCAACTTGAATGTAAATAACCTGATCATGGAAGTAAAGAAGAGCTAACGTGATGTTAAAGAGTAATCCTACAGGACAATATAATGTACTGCCACAAAAAGTAAAACGAAGAAAGAAAAGGCACATTTTCTACTTTTTTGTGTGTATGTATCCTATTGTAATTCCGTAAGTTCTATTTCAAAAAATCATTCTAGTGCATGCATTGATTGAGTAGTTTAAGTTGTTACCTTCCCAGGTTCAAGGCCCAATTCTTTTGATAGATTCTCCTTGACAGTTCTAGATGGAAGTTCATTCTCTGCAAATACTTGGCGAAGTTTCTGGGAAATCACAGGAAAAGGGAAAGATAGCTTAAGCAATTTACCAAATTAAGTTAATAAATAAAAATAAAAAGAGAGATTCTCTGACAATACACTTGGAGAAAACTACTACCTCAACAGCATCAGGGGGGAGCCTGAAAATTGGCCTTCGAATTTGAGGATCTCGTGGAAGCTTCATCATGCCTTCAATGGTTGCATCATTTTTACATCTTCTTTTACTTTCATATAGAGTCATTAGGGTGCTGGCTGCATCTGACTCCTTCTCTCGTCGCTTTCTTTTGCTAGGACCCCAATCTTCATCTTCGCTGGGTTGCTCATGTGCAGGAGCATCCTTTCCAAACATCTCCTGATAGGAAAGAATATAACATTGCATTAGATAAATGAGTCTGAACTATCTCTCGTGAAATAGAAAGCTTCAAAAATAAAATGTAAAACTCTACATCATTTGTTTCAATGGAAGAAATTTGAGAGCTAAACAGAAAAGGTGTTGAGTCTTTGGTGTTGGATCTTTCCATCACTAGCTTATTTGGGAAAACCATTAGTCTAACACAAGCATTTATGAAATGCCCACTCACTCCCCTTCCAATGATGATGTCAGGAACGGTTTGCATGTTAGAGAGTAACATAAAACCATTATCGAGGCCTCATCTAGCCGCTGAAGCTTTTGGAATGAGATGTTTTTTGTCGTGGTATCAAAGTCTTTCTTATAATTAAAATTAAATTGCAGCACACTTGAAAGGGCATACCTAAGTTTCAAACTTAAAAGACTTTCACTTGAGAGGGTGTGTTAAAAATAAATATAAAACTATTTTTAAAGCCTCAACTAACAGTTTAAACTTTTGGATTGAGATGGTTCATTGACATGTTTGCAAGCTACTTCAAAGAAAAATACCATAGAAACCTATTAACCTTCAACAAGAACACACCAAAAAACTAATCATGCATGGTGGAGGAACAAAAGCAAAGTCTAGTGAAACAATTCATTCATGATTCTTTTTCTTGGCCCTTGTTTTTTTTTCTTCTCCTAAATTTGACCCCTAAGTTTGAAAATACATTAGTACTTCAACATTTCATATTGAATATGGTATAAACTTGTTCACGAAGATCTAGTTTAAAATTTAAAACACAACTTTTATCCCATTGTATGGCCACTCAAAATCACCTAAGATTTTTTTCCTTGTCCTAAATTTGACCCCTAAGTTTTAAAATACATTAGTAGTTCAACATTTCTTATTGACTATGGTATAAACTTGTTCACGAAGATATAGTTTAAAATTTAAAACACAACTTTTATCCCAGTGTATGGCCACTCAAAATCACCAAAGATGCACACCTCTTTCCATAAATTAGAAACCAAACTATGAAGTTGATTCAAGACACCAACCATGACTTCTGGTTTTATGCAAAATTAGTGATGCTATATTTATTTTATGGTAGAAGAATTTATAGTACTTACATTGTATAACTTCTTATAATCAACCGCTCTTCTCTGCCTACGGCCACAAATAATTTCCCCATCACTGGTTTCATCAGAATCTAAACTGCTATAAATAGAATTGTTTCTGAAGTCCAAGCCGTCCACCTCCCACCTCCTGGATCCTGAAAAAACCTCACCATCTGAAGACCAACTCAAGCGGGTTGAATTGCTGGTGTCATCAGATGCATCATCATCAGTACCTGCTCCACTCATGACGTTCTCTCTCCTCTCTGGATCATAATCATCATCTTCAGAATCATCAGAAGGCCATTCTTCTTCTGGATTTAATAGCATATTTCCACCATCTGGAACTGCTGCTTCTTCTTTGAAAATATCCTACTTCAAGAAAGAGTGAACATCAGTTTGGTTAGCAGGGCAGCAAAACCAAGATTCTTTTATTTCCGTTTATTTATTTATTTATTTATTTTTGCAAGGAAAAAGGCTTTAAAATATTTCAACAATAACCTGCCAACCACTCTCCTCTGAGAAGTGGGTCCCCAAATGAGCATTCATGGCTTCTATAATTTCCATCCTACAGTCACAGAACTTGCAAAACCATCCCTGATCTCCTGGAGGTACTGCAGAAGTGCATATTACCAAATGTATAGAAAATCTTAGAAACAATCAATTTGTTTCGTGACTCAGTAGAAAAGTTTTACAAGAGAAGTGAGTAGAACTGACTATTTTCAGTATCCAAAGGAGGATCAAGGCATTTTTGGTGGAAGGCACAGTTGCATGTCCCATCACAGAGTACAATATCATTATCTTGGGAAACTTCATTCAATTTGCACTTCGCACAGAATATCTATATGAAAATATGGAAAAGAAAATATAAATATAAGCAATTGTGCTTGGAGCCCAAGTTCATGCAGTATCTAAGCCCAAATTTGACTAAAGAAAAGGACTCCACAGGTGATGCTGGGAAAAAAAAAAATGCATGTTTCAACTTTTCTTAGACAATATTTGTCTCTTTTTGCCTCAATCAATTTCATGGCCCAATTACTGAATGAGCATGTTCTTTATCAGCTTCTCGATAGTGAGAAGCAAGAAGTGAGTATGCTTATTGAGAACTGCATGCACAAATTTAGGAAATACTAGGTACCAGTCTCTATTAGCAAGAATTCATCAAAAAGGTTGATTCTTCCTTAATGTTTTACAATCCTGAACATTCTCACAAAGCTGATGCTGGTTCTGCATGCTTACATGTTCATGGGAAACAGATCCATCTGGAGCCATAACAGCATCTTCAATACATCCTACTGTACTTAGAGAATCCACCTGCCGAATTATTTCACGTAATCCAAGTTTACATTTCAAAATCTGTTTCCTGGCTCTCAGTAGTTCCTTTTCTGGCCGAATCTTCTCTCGACTGTGACAGAAATTCAGTAAAAGATAAGAACAAATGGAGTTCTTTCATCATTTGAAGGTTCTATCAATTTCAAACTTCCAGTCAGAAGAGTTCTTTTTGTTTTATTTTGTATTTATGCATGTTGTAAACTGGGAAAATTCCTTTGGTCTGAGAACAGATTCAGTAAAATATTCCAAATTTTGAAGAATAAATGATTGAAAAGAAAATTCATCTCGAAGCATATGCAGATGAAAAATTAAACACAGTTAACACATCCACCAGATTCTTTTGGCTGAACTTTACAATGAAAATGTCTTTGAGCCTATCCTAATTCTCAACTTCAGTAGGGAAATATTGAATCTCATATAAAAATTTGATCAGAACTTCCTTGAAATATCAGATAGCTCCAAATCTGGTAAAATTTTCAAACATAGATACTCGTCAAAATTCATGTAACAGGATTAGAAGAAAGGGGGCATATTCATTCAAGCATCCAACTTCTTCCTGGAATAAATTTGTTTGTACAAGGCATGCTTCAAGAAAATGAACCATCTTCGATCAACAACTTGAAAACAATTATATTTCACCTTTATATCTTTCACATAAAATTTTCTCACTGATTAAGAAGTGGTTAGACTTTAAACGGATTCCTTAATCCATAGGCTTGTAATCAAAAGCTGAAATTAACTAGCAGATGTTCTTTATTTTTTTAAGGAATCGAAAGCTGCAGATGCTCTTTATTTTTCAAAGGAATGATGTGTAAGAAAATCTGTTTACCTTTTACCTTTCCAACCTTCTCCAGAGTAAGCATCTATAAGATTCTGCTCCAGCTTCATTTTAATCATCAAGTACCTTGCTCTCCTCTGCAAGCGTGGTGGTTCATCTAGCTTTACCTTGTCCTTTTGCCTTTTCTTAGGCTTCCTCTTCTTGACTTTTTTAATTGCACCTTCATCAGCATTTTTTCCATTCCCCTCAGAATCAATAGTTGACAACTGTTTGCCTTGGAGCTCTGAGGAAGCCCCATTTCTTGAGGCCTTCTTATCAAGCTCTGAGGAAGCCCCATTTCTTGAGGCCTTCTTATCAAGTGCTTTATGCAGAATTTTCCTGTGAATCAATCTTCTACTGGTAGAACCATTCCTGATGCCCTTCTTAGGAGTAACCTTTTTCTTTGATACAGATGAATTAATGATAGTTTTCAGATGAGGTTTAGTTTTAGGTTTTTCGCTTTTTCTATGAGATAATTTGCCACCCTTCTTTATCTTCAATGATTTAATCAGCAACGACCCATTCACTGTGTCAGATGGTGAAGATTCGTGCAAGTCTTGCTGCTTTGATTTCTTTCCAGAATCACCCATATTGATCTCTCATGTGTGAGAACTGAAAATATCATTACAGATGTATAAGCAATCGTTTAGCTGTATAGTTATTGCTCATAAATAAAGAAGAAGCTCAAGATCTACTGCAAAGATAATTCTACATTTTCCACAACTTTTCAATTCTAGTTTCAAGCATGACCTAACATGAAATATTACCACCATTGAATTCCATAAAAGTCAGCTTTTTCACCATGTTTCATCTAATATAACTAACCATGCGTTGACTTTTTGGAAAATGAGCAAAATTTGGAAATATTTCTTCATAGACAAAGAAAATGTAACGTCCAATGTTAAGAGTAAAATTAAAGAACACTCAATTTTCTTTAATCATCTTTAAGATTCAAACATCCACGGAAAACGAAATCAACATGGAACCCTAAACAACTTTGACAATTAAAGCCAAAAAATATTCCATGCATTTCACATCCAAGACTATCAAACCCATGGTCATTCATTAACAATAATATCCTTCAAGGTGATCACTGGATTACATTCTCAACTCTAATTCCAGCACGTTTAAGCTGCAAGAAACAAATTCTTAGATTCATAAACCACAATCATCCATGATCACCAACAAAACTATCACAAGGAAATCACCCCACGGCAAACATCATTAGCATTGAAACCAATCTATAATCACCAAAAACAACAATTTCAGAAGAACCCAGATGACAAATCAAAACCAAGACCTCAAAAAATATTCACATTGAAACTAAACATAAAAAGAATGACAACCCAAGAAAGCAAGCTCAAAATCAATAACGAAGAAAAGGGTACCTCAGAAACTCAAGAATGAGACATCTCCACCTCCTGCACTATACTATGAAATACAAAGAGCATGTATTTAAAGGATACAGAGAGAGGTTTTCTGGAGTGATTTGTGGCCTAAAAAAGGCTCCAAAGTTTTGAAATTGGAAATTTGAAATCTGGGATTTGGTGTCTAAATAGAAGTGAAGTGGAAGATATTTAATCTGATGATTGAATGAATGATTTGGCAAAGGGGTGGCTGTTTCTCGAAAAGCGCCACTCAACGGTTTTCGCCTTCCAAGTCCCTGTTTCTTTCCGTCTCGTAAAGGAAAGGGACTAATTGAAATTACTTGCCAAAAGGTACCAAAATCAATACTAATTATCTTTTAAAAATATAAGAATATTTTGGAACCAATTTTGGAACATGAATATTTAAGCATGCTTATCAGCCCGATTCAAAGTTTGAGCAGTGGGTTTCTCAAATGATATTTTGGAATAAAAAAAAATTAAAATGATCTTATTTGAAATTGAAAATAAAAATAAAAATGAAGTTACCAATTATTTCAACAAGATCACATGTATTACACACAAGGATACCAGAATTTGATTGAATTAATTTCTTAAACAATTTGAAAGGAAACTTGGCTTGAATTGTTATTTTTATTAGCAAATTATCGAGTCAATCCATCAACTAAGCTGGTTATAATAAGCAGTTTAAGTATGATAAATATTTTTTTAGTTTTGAATTTGTGATGATAATGCAAGGAACAAATTCAGTACCATCGAAAGCCAATATAACCCTTTGAATTATGTTTATTATGTTGTTGCTCGTTTTACTTTAATTTGGGTGTGTTGCAGTAATGTGTGCAGCATTGGACTATTTTGCTTTGTGTAAAAACAGGGAAATGAAACTTTCAAACCCTTTTTGTGATTATATGTGAACTACTAATTAGTGTTTGTAACAGCTAATTCTGTGATGGGATGGATTATCCTTGTTTTTATGGTGTGAAACTACTTTTCTAGTCTTGTAAAGGCTTATTTTACATGAGTTAGTTTACTTGGTGAAGTTATAGAAGTATAGTTGCAAGGATTAGCTAGTTAGGTGGATCCAAGAAAATGTGTGATCATTTCAAGCCCCCTAGCCCATGCATCAATGATCCCATTTGACCAGGCTAGGGATTTGGGTCTTGTTTTTCAGTTATTGGCAAAGTTATTAATATTGAAATGTTATTGAAATTGCATTTTAAGAGGTTGCTTTGGCAAAGTGTTTATCCTTCATTAGGGTTTTTGCTAAGGCGAGTTAGCTAGCCTTGCATGATGCATCCACTGCTCTACGAATTTAGATCAGGCAATCTCTTAAAACACTGGCAGATTTTAGCTAAAAAAAGATCATAGAAGAAAGAGATCAGGATCGCCAAGAATCCATTTTTCTTGTTTCAGAAAGAGAAATAGAGGCTCGTACAAGAAGGGGCCAGTTCAATGGCTGAGCTATAAGGGCGTGTTGCCTCAACACCATAAAATTCCTTGGGCCAGAATTAGCTCTAGGAAAAAAGGGGAAATCCACACATTAAGGCATAGCACTCTGCCCGATTTCACATAGAAAATCAACATTCTAAAATGGAAATTAAAATGAACCCATCATTGATCTTTGGTAAGAACGTTGTCATCAATAACAAAAACACAGTTGTTTCTCTTGTAACCATTCATTTTAACAGTGGATCACAAAAGTAATAAGTTCAACCAGTCAAAAGTATTTTATTTCATCATTTCAGACTGCAAACCATTGGCAAAGACAGTATCTTCCAGTCTACAATATCCAGAAATACCAAAAAAACACCAAGCAAATAAATGGTCACCAAAGCAACTTCCAGAAGGTTCACCGAGTCCTGCAAAGAGAAACAGTCGTGTCAAAACCATAAAATATGATTACCTTCACAAACAGAGACATGGACCCGCAAGCACATGTGCAGCAATAATCCATATTGAGTTATATCTAGTTAAGAGTTAAGGTTCAGGTTGTAAGCAACACAACATTGCTGATCTCAAGCCACCCAAAATTGTCAGGAAATGTAGCACAGATGAGAACACCAAGACTCGGTTCCAAAATTATTTGAAAACTCACAATAGATATACACACATGCATGAGGAATTTCATAAAACATGAGCTTTCTTCTAATAGAGAGGTATGGCAACACTCATTACAAAACACATACTAATTTGGCTGTCAAAAAGAAATGTAATGGATCTGAGTAAAGATTTATTTAGTAGACATGAGAGAGAGAGAGAGAGAGCAACTCATATAATGCAAATTGAGTGTGAAGTTGTTTGCGATATGTTTTTAGCATACACTTTTTTCTCTTTGAACTTGTATCACCCATCAAAAAAACTACAGAGCGTTGTGTTTCCATCAAACATAAACAAGGAAAGAACAGGCACCAAAATACTCCTATTCCAAGAAAAAAACAAAGAAAGAAAAACTCCTATCCCCACAGTTTAAGTTTCATTACCCCCATTCAGAAATTTTCAATCAATTTAAAGGAGAGAAAGTATGCCAAGGCACTCAAGATTCCATTCCAAGAAATAAACTGCTACCATAAGGTAGGCTTGAGTTTAGGCAAAGGGATGATGCCTAAGGGAACCCCTACAACTTCATACACAATTCTTATTAGCAAAGAGCATCAATAACAAAACCTGTAAATACAAATGTCAATCCCTTTTTCCTATGCATTAATAAAAAACTACTTGGTATCTATATGAATAGACCATAAAAAAAATTCTTTATTTTCATAAACTCCGGAAAAAAAAATAATACTGTGTGCCATGCATGCATCAGATGACCACATAACTTAAGCATGTGGCACAGCAGAGAACATAATATTAGTTAATGCTTCAGTGGTATGGTTGTCAAATGCACAATGGTGTGAATGCACATAACAAATGTATACATCCAGGGATACAAACATATGTATCAATTCAGAAACACCAATTTGCAAAGTTGGGCGCTTTATTATGGGCGGGGTGGTAAAGAGAAAGGAAGGCCAATGAGATGTCCAAATGTACATTGGCTCAACAGTGACGAAAGGGAAAATAGATTGTGTACACTAACAATGTCCTTTAAACTATTGGTTCATGAAAGTACACATCCATGAAATTAAGCCGTGAAGAGGACAGATAGCATAAGATGATCCAGGAAGACTTAGGCATAACACAAACAGAATTTTAATTCCCCTCATACTCGATCCCTTTTCAGTTCTTCCAGCCTTCTGATTCTAGCAAGTAATATAAGCAGAGCATAAAGCGGGTTTAGAAGAAAATTAAGGAAAAAACGCAAAGGTTCTCTTAGGAAACTACATAGCCAATACTCTAACAATAGGATACGGCAAGTATCTAACAGAGCAAGAGGAAAACAGTACAGAGGAATCTACAACACATTCATAAAAAATCTAATTATCAATACTCCGGGCATTATGAACTTCAAAACTGTCAAGTTTTAGCAAAGAAAACGTAGATAAAACCAATAAACAATACAGTCAACCACATAACTTGCAACCAAATATTGTATAGTCAAGTATTTCCCACCACGCTCCTTTTCACCAAACCCCCACCCCACCTCCCTGACCCCATCCTTCTTGAACACATCGCTTCAATCATCCAAACAAACAAACATTTGTTAAATGGTATTCTGCATCCACTCAAACAACTCCTCCCAGTCAAATCACTTCTTTTTATTTTACCATACTACACCTGAAATGAATAAAATGAAATCCAAGACCAAAGCACTAAATCACATTAACCCACAACCAATTACCCTATAAATCCACCTGGGAAATAAAAGCGAAAACATGAATGTAACTGTAATCACTAAGGATAACCACTCAACATGCTCATGTGCCAACCAAAAGAAATGAACAAAATGAAAAATAAAGCTCTAGTAAAATCCATTAAACCCAGATTCATTAATCAGGGGGAAATGGGGGGGGGGGGGGGAACCAGCAACACAATCCAATCACACATTACAGTTCTCCCACCAAATGAAAATTCCAAACATATGCTTCTACGTTCTCTCACATCAAACCCAACAAAGAAATCCCCTAGACAAACGACAATCAAACCCAAAAAACACTGATGTATAATTACATAAAATCAAAACCAAACAAAAACCACCAATAAAATCACTAATCACACCACAAAAAAACCCAACCACCTACAATTCAGAGACATGTCAAAATCAACTACCTAAACGTGCCTTAACACATGAGAGTAATAAAAAAAACAAACAAAACCTACCAATAAAACTATCCAAAAAATCTACTCAATCCTTTTGAGCTTCCAAACCCATCAACAAAGCCCAACAATAAAAAACAAGACTAGAAGGAAACTGTCCAAAAAAACCGATCGATCAATCAAATCCCATCAAAATACACAAAACCCACAAAAAAATCATCAATAAATACCAAAAGCGCTACCTTTAATAAAAAGACCGATAAAAACGTCACTCCCTAGTGCCCACCATGCTCCTTAGCATGTTGCTGGTGCTCAAGATGACGGCGTTCCTCAGGAAGAGCAATAAGGTAAGACAAAATCATGCCACCATAGCAAACATGAAGAAGTGGATCGATTGAGCTTGTTTCTATATACTTCGCATGGTAATTATCCATTCCTCTTTGCACTGCTTTCTTCACATAGCCAATTGACAGCATCGGCTTCACGTGGTCGGGCAATTCCTTAACTTTCAAGCCCTTAATTTCGCTGTAGAGCTTCCTTAATGCCATTTGATCGAGTGGGATCGATGAAACCCTAAACCTATTTTTTTTTAATTTGGGGATCAGGTTCTCGTTGATGAGCGGAGAGAAATGTATAGAGAGAGGCGAGAGGGGTGGGGAGTGGGGAGCGAGAGGGGTGGGAGTGGTACGGTTAATTCGATGTGTTTGTAACATCATGGACCGTCAATATTGGTGATATCCATCTCAATGAAAATTTTGATTTTTTTTTAATTTAACTCTTTTTTTAATAGGTAAAATAACACAATTTAAAAATGTTTATACATGGCTAGAAAATACGAGATTTAAAGTTATCAATGTTTGGAAATGCAAAGAATTTCTAACGAATTGGCATAATTACAATAAAAATATAGAAGACAAAAAAAAAAAAGAAGAAAGAGGTTTAGAAGGCGTATAAAAGCTCCAATTACAATATAACTGATATTATAAAAAATATTTTAACAAGACGAATCCCATAACAAAAAAAAATCACCAACAATACCAGAGTAGACCACACTTTTCGCACAAAGAAGGCAAGTGGCTCATTTACTTTTGGTAGTAAATGTAGCTCACTCTAGTTATAGTTAGTGAGTTTCTTGGTGTCGTTAGATTTATTTCGTCGATATATTTCTAATAGTACTAGTGAAGTTATAATCAGAGCTTCGATGTGCCTTCAAAGCCTCTTTTTTTTTTCTCTTTTCTTTGTCTTCATTGTAATTTGTGCTAACTCACTTGAGATTTTTCTAAAATGTCAAGTTTCTAAACAGTGACAACTTTAAATATTGTGTTTTTCAATCGTAGTATATACAAATCGTGTTATTTCATCAATTCTCTTTTCAAATTGTGTTAGTTTGACAATTAAAGAAAAACAAATCATGCTAATAAGCAAAACTACCCGAAAATTGATATTTTTTCCATGAAAAACAATAGATACCCATGGATCAAGTTTTGTACTATCCATACCCAAACCCGACCTAATAGGGTTTTAGATACCCATAACTTGAACACGAACTCAAATGGTATGATATACAACTATTTAGCACATAATGAACTTGAAAAACATTTAATTTTTTTAAATTTTAAGGTTATTTATTTATTTTAGGTCATGTAGATTAGTATCCGTAACTAGCTCAAAACCTGACTTTTTTGGATTTTACCCAAACCCAAGTAAAAAGTTTGGGATAAAACCCAATTAAAACCCGAGTAAAAAACTCGTACATCATTTTGATCACTTTTAAAAAAAAAAATTGGGGTTAACTTTTATTGATTTGTGATTAGAGCCTTACCCCGAGTCGATCAATTATGATAATAATTATTGTTATCCTTATATGTCTTAGTTTAACACATTTGAAATGAAGAATTTCTTAAAGGGATATTTTAGGGATAAAAAATAATGAATATTATATCTAAGGACATGTGTCCCCTCTATACTTCTTGTTTTAAAAGTGTAGAAATTCATTCCAAAATTATCTTAAATCATATTTATTTTCATGTCTCTGTCTTTTTAGTTATATATATTTTTATCTTCTTTGTCTCCATCTTTTTTGTTTAATAACCAAATGCTACCATTATAATATGAGTTTTCTTAACCATTCCATCCCAAGAATGCTAATAAAATATAATCAAATTATAAAAAAATAAAATGGAATATTATCTTAAGTGGCAATTTTGCCACTAAAATTAAGAAATTAAAATCTTCAAAACTAAAGAAAAAAAATATTTAAAACTTATCTAAAAACATGAAATTATAGAGTACCATATTAGTGCAAGTCCTTTTTAATTATCTTATTTAATTTTAGTTTACCATAATTATAGATAATGTAAGATAAAAAAAAACTTTGAAAATTCTGAAACTTAAAGTAAATCATTAGACCAACTACTTCAAGAAAAATGATTTATAATTAATATTTTGTTTCATATGTGGTGGCTTCTATTAAAAAAAATATCAAATTGATATTTTTTTAAGTATTTTTTTATGGTTTTGATATGCTAATATAAAAAATAAAACAAAGATGAAAAAATCATTTTAATACATTTTTAAATGAAAAGTATTTTTCAAAAAACACACCACAACACATTAACAAACACATAAAATTCAACTTGAGGGGGACAATTCAAAATTGAATGTTTAAAGACTCAATTAGAATTTTTCAAGGTTTATTTGAATTTATTGAGGGCTTAATTGCAAGAAATATTAATTTTTAAAAGTCAATTTAGGTTTTAATTGGAAGAAATTAAAGTCTGAGGTCAAATTGTAATTTTTAAGAGTTAATTTGGTCAAATCAGGGGCTTAATTGCATAAATATTAAACTTTGATGGGCAATTAAGGACTTGATTACAGAAATTCAAAATCATTGATCAAACTGGAAAATGTATGTGAATATAAGGGTTGAAATTGATCAAATCAGAGACCAAATTAAAAAAAATAGAAATTTGTTGTCAATTAAGAGTCAAAATACACAAATTTAGAACTAGAACCAAAATGAAAAAGACGGCCAACTTAAAGGCTAATATTTGAGTTTGGAAATTGGAACTATGGTGGGAGTTAAATTGCATGCAATTAAAAAAAAAATTGTTAATTAAGGGTGTATATGCTATAATTGGAAAAACAATGACTAAATTGAGACCTTTTCAAATCTCAAATTAAAAACCTTAATTTCTAAGGTTTTAACCCAAACGATGCGTCATTTAGCTTCCATTTATTTTCTTTCTTGGCAGTTCATGATGATTAGGTTTGCACTTTCCAAGAGCTTATTTTAAAGTTCTAGACCTCCAAATGGCATGAGATTTTTTGCAAATAAAAGAGGAACATCCCCTCTACAACCCTATTTTCATAAATTTAGACGTTTACATCCCAATCATGAAAGTCCCTAACATCTTGTTCATAATTAGCCATCATTCAATTTTTAGATTTAAGATTGATCAGGTTGGCACATTGAACAAATGAATGTGGAGTTACAACCTCCAAATTGAGTAAGAATGGATCCAAATAAAAGGTGTGCACCCTTTCTACTAGATCTAGGTGGTCTCAGGTGACGATGACATCGGAATTACTTCGATGGAGCTTTAAAAGTGGAAAACTTAATCAACCCCAAAAATGCAACTATCTTGTAAAAAACGACTCATGTTTTATGTTTTTTGTTAGTTTTTTAGATTTAAACATCTTTGTATATGATATTGTGACTTGTTGGATAAGAAAAAAAATGCTTTAGAAGCCAAAAATCCCATTTTTCTGGGTTTGATAGAGGCTGCCTTTTCTGGAAATTTTCTTGGCTTTCTAGGCATGTTTTTTATGTTCTTGGAAAGAACATTTCCTTTGCCCTTAGATTTAGACCATGTTTGGTCCATTTCTTTGCACATAACCCTTTTTTCTCCATGACTAACTAATAATCTAGTGTTTATTTACACCAATAATATGTCTATAATGATTTATAATCTTAGGGTTTTGGTTTTGAACTGAAATCTATTTTTTCCAAATCGTGATGATTTGATGAAAATTGAAGTGAATGAACCTTTAATTCTTGATCATTTAATGATTTGCAACCTTTCTATGCTTCTGATTTCATGAAATCTAGAGTGAATTTGAGTTCATGTTATTGGGTTTATTTTGGGTGTTCTTCGTGTACTTTATTTTTTATGTGGTTGATCCATTTTGTTCAAAGAAGTTTTAAGTTTTTATGTTTTTTAGGTGTTTAATCTGTTTTGTTTTACTTTAATTTTGTTTTTGGGTTGTTTTTTGGGTCAAACCAGAATTTTTTATTCTATTTATGGTCGGGCCAAAGATTTTTGGTTAACTCGGTTGGGTAAAAAAATTAATAAAAAGTTATTTTCTTTTTTCTTGTATATGGCTGAAAATCCTAAAGTTATTTAAGCATTTTTTTTATAAAAAAAAACTAAAATATTTTAACATGTTTTTTTTTAATATTGCATGAATTTTACAACAAGTTATAAATTCCCAAAGGATTTTGGCTTACATTTCAAAAATACAAAAATTTATTATTGTTTCTTTTAATATGCAAGATTATAAACTTATATGTAAGATATATTTCTGGTATTAAATGAAAAGACAATTTATTTATTTTTTGCATTAAAACGGTTAGGTTTTTAATCTGATAAAATAAGAATTTTCTTATTGAGAAGAATTTTTTTAAAACTTTAGATAGACTAACAGTTAGAAAACTTAATTTTTCCTTACTTTATATTAGACAAATAAATAATAAAACTTATCTCAGGTAAGACGTGTTAGAAGTGTTAGTACTTTCTTTTTATTTAATTAGTTTTCTTTCTCATGTTTTAAGACTCATTAGAGTTTTTAATGATCAATATTTGATGATTAAGATATTAGGTGATGAATAAATAACAATAATTTATTGTCCTATATAGAACCAGTTTTTAGAGTGTGTTTGATATTGTGATAGCTTTTGTGGTTGTAGTTTGAAAAAAGTTGTTTTATAAAAAACACTTTTGGTTAAGGTTGGTTTGGTATTTATATATATTTGGTTAAAACTATGGTTGAAATTGAGGTTGAATAAAAAGTAATTTAATGTGTTTGGTTAAGAATGTTTTTTAAATTGAGGTTATAAAATAACTAAAAAACATATATATATATATATTAATGGTTTTTAATTTAAATATTGTAAATTTAACTACTACTATTACATTATAAAATAAAAATAATACTTTATATAAAATATTTTTTATTATTCCATTAAACTATCTACAATTCCATCACTATAGTTTTCATGGTTTTTTAAACGTATAACAAAATCAGATAAAATATCATTATGAACAAAATTAGAATTACGGTCAAATTTTGTAAATATTATGCCATCATGCGATCTCTTTCTAATTTATATAGTGTTAATGAATAATGTTAAACACTAAGTTTTTGAATAAAATATAATTAAAAATAAAAAATAGAATTTTTTATTGTTCACTTTGACATACTTTTGTGTGCAGAGTTTAATTCACTCACTCTGCACTCATTATTCACACTACAAAAGTGAAGTGCAGAGTGAATTAAACTCTGCACAGACAATATTTAAGAAGATAAGCGATGCAGAACGCTAGGCAAAATTACGAAAAGCAGCAATTTTTAACTTTAGCAAAACCTAAGGTATGAACTCATTTTTCAGTGGGACCATCTAAGATTGTCAAAAACACATTTTTAACACGGCACGGAAAATATAAAATAAACTCGGATCGTAAAATCATAAAATTGTAAAGAAATTTTTTTTCATATAGAGTTCAAGCACCTTAAAATACACGGTTCAAATAAAAATTCATGCATAGTTTAAATACCTTAAAATACATGGTTCAAGTATAAATTCATACATAATTTAAACAACTTTTCATTAACTAATAATTAACAAATTTAAAGCAAACAATCTACTAATATTGAAGCAATTCAAGAACCAATAAAAATCATGAAACCATGTAATTTTTTAATTATTATGGGATCACTTTGTTAGAGCTTAGAGAATTAATTTATATATTTAATTATTTTCCGAAACCATTAGACTTTTATAAAGAATCTTGAACAATTAAAATCATGAAATCCAGAAGTTGTATCTTATATATTAAATCTGTTCTCCACGTAATTTTTTCTACTAATTAATGAAAAATTTTATGATTCCTTTAGGAAAATTTTGTTTTGAGTTGGACATTTACTCTTAAAAAATAAAATGTAATACATGCTTGATTATTTCCACACCAACCAAACATGCTCTATGTGTTCTTGTTCCAACAACCACACGGTGTGGTCCACACCTATTCAAAGAAAAAAAAAAGATCTAGAAAAGTCAAGACCACCATTCCCCACCAACTATTACCTAGGTTGCTGCTGTTATTGAATGTGTTGTTATTGGCTCAGCTGTTAGGACAAAGACGGGACTAGGCTGCATCGAATGTCATGGTTCTTGTTCTCGAATCAGTAGCTAAATCAGTAGCTATTGAAGACGGTGTTTGGGATTTTCCTGTTAGCCCTGAGATAAACATTTCTTTAGCTTTATTCTTCGTGAATTGTGTATTCCTATTCTATGTTTGGTTCAAGTTTTTTCCGACAATCTCAGTTATCATGGAGGAAAAAAAACTCTCAAAATCAAATCCATCATTATCACCAAATCCCACATCATAAGATCCAGCATCAGACACCATGTCTCACAAACCAAACATCATTTTTAGCCGAACAGCCTGACTATGTCTACCCTCTCTGGTTTTTCTCTATTGGAGTTGTTTCTACTTTGCAGTCTAGAGGTAATAATGATATAACCTTCACAATATTTACTTTCTCACTGGATTCGTTTTTTTCTCTTTGAATCTCATGTTCTGGATAGATAGATATAGAGTGCCATACACAAGATAATATCTTGAGTTAAGAAGAAAAAAATGCATGGTTTTAAGCTCTTTGATAGATTCAAGAGCACACAAAGTCCATGCTTTAAGCCCCCAAGATAACAACTCCAGTTCAAGAGGAAAACTTTCAAAATCTAAATTTACAAACTCTGGCTCAGGAGCTCAAGCTTTACTTCCTTATGGACTCCCAACAACTGACCTTGAACCCCATATAGACTCTTACTTGAAACCTATAGACTATGTGGAATCTTTAGCTGAAATTCATAGACGCCTGAATACTTGCTCACTAACGGATAAGTCAATATTATGCATCGAGCAGTATTCGATTTTGCGTGGATTAGGTGATCCTAAGTTGCTTAGAAGGTGCCTTTGCGCAGCGAGGCAATATGCTTTTGATGTGCACTCAAAGGCAGTGCTTTCTGCTTGGTTAAGGTTTGAGAGGAGAGAAGATGAGTTTATTGGTGTGTCATCAAAGGATTGTAGCGGGTACATCCTTGAATGTCCTATGGCTGCTTTGGTTTCTGGATACGATCCGAATTCGATTTATGATCGTTGCTAATGTGGTCAAGATGATCTTGAGGTATTTAGTAGTCAAATGTTGGTGGGGAATGAGAGCTCGAGTTTGGAGGAGGATGGTGATGTTTCATTTTGCATTGGTGATGAGCTGGTTCACTGTGTTAGATTCAAAATTGCTTCTCTTTCGGGCCCATTTAAGGCAATGCTATATATATGGTAGCTTTGTGGAGTCAAGAAGAGATAAGATTGATTTTTCGAAGACTGGGAAATCAGTGGAGGGGATGAGAGCAGTGACCCACCCACTACTAGGTGCAGCAGTCACTAGAGAAGAATAGATTTGGGATGGGTTGAGGGGCTGGGTGCCCATGAACATGAGTGTTTTGTATACTGGAAACTGAAGACCACGAGACAAACGAGATGGAGAGGAGACAATTTAGAAGAGTCAGTAAATTTTGTTAATGTTGTCAAACTTGGTAAATTCAGTCTGAGTTTACCGAGTTTGCTGGTTTTCAAG
>Ga0325411_1000701_pt1 | contig 35745 bp, 15 predicted proteins | sample PopdelMetagenome_13_FD_206181 | JGI IMG/M metagenome (GOLD analysis project Ga0325411, IMG submission 206181) | Populus deltoides microbial communities from Bellville, Georgia, United States - Xylem-PdIQD-R4 | ecosystem: Host-associated > Plants > Phyllosphere > Stem > Wood/Secondary xylem...
CAATTTACAAACAAATACAATCTTACAAAATCTAAAACAAACCATAATAGGTATAGAATTATACATTCATATACTACAAGTTTGTTTGAGAAATAACAATAAAACATGTACATTTACTAACAAAATATATATACTAAAAAAATGATAAAATTGACATTTAATTAAATGTTAAAATTTAAAAAGAAATAATTACTTACAAAAATTGATAAAATACTTCGGTAAATCAGAACACGGATGTTGTGACCACAAAACTTCAAGAAATATAACTTGTTATGCTTATATGAGGGAGATTTTTGTTTGGGGGGAGGGGGGCTGGTTGTTTGCAGATGGAGAGAGTTGGGATTAGGAAGAAGAAGGAGAAATAGGGGAGGAGAGGGTCGGTGGAGTGGACATATATTAATTTTTACCGACGGTTTTCCCGACGGAATATCCGTCGGTGAAACCGTCGCTGATTCTGACGGAACAATCGACACGTCACCACACAGATCTGCCATTTCAAATCCGTCGGTGATTTCATCAGTAATATAAATGGCAGTCGCTGTACGGGTTGTCTTTTTGAATCCATCGGTGATTCCGTCTGAAAAAATAACCCGTCAAAACCTCCACGTGAGCGACCCTTTTTTTTTACGACGGAAACGTTTCCGTCCGTAATTCAGTCGGTAAAAACCAACGGATATTTTTCGTCGGTAGTTACCAACTGAAATATCCGTCGGTTTTTACCGACTGAATTACGGACGGAATATTTTTCGTCGGTAATTTCGACCTCAAATTACCGATGGAAAATTTCCGTCGGTAAATCCATTGCTATTTAGCAAATTTCTGGTAGTGACAGAGAAAAGGAGAGGGCAGAATTGATTTTCTCATTAAATATATTTCCCTTAGGATAAGCCATATTTGTTTCAAAATAGACTCATCAATGTTTCACTTTTATCCCTATAATTTATAATTTTTCAATGTAACCTATATTATTTTTCAAATTTTAATTTCCCATTTATAAGTAAATTATAACTAGCAAAAAAACCCACTTTTGTTCAAATATTTATTTTTTTATTTTCTTTTATTTTTTTATAATATCCCCTTTTCAATACTCATCAATATTATAATATATCACAAAAGCACATAAAAACCTAAAAAACAAAACTCAAAAAATAATTAAAATGTAGTCTATTTAACAGGGCTAGGGATAATTTGTAACTTTTTAAAAACTAGAAGGGGAAATTAGGTGTTGATTTGTTTATAGGGCAAAAATGAAATTTACCCCTTTTTTTCTTATTTTGGTACCATATGTGGACAAAGGAAAGTGCTAAATCTTAAATTATGTCTTTTTGTTTTCTACTAATTTAATTGCTTGTGTTATTTAGAATTATTTTCATAAAAAAATAGTAAACAATGACTTTGATATATATATATATATATATATATATATATATATATATATATATATATATATATAATCTTTTGAAGAAAGCAAACTTTTTTTTTCCTATTAGTCTTTTCAAAGTTTCAATAATATGAACCTAGAAGATATGAGAACCCTACAATCCACAATTAAGGAAGAATCCAAACAAACAAAAAAGCTAAAAATTATATTTAAAAATAGCAAAAACTCGATACAATAATTGCTGAACTAAGACACAAAAATTTCTTAAATGAAAATTGTAACCTAATGATTTTAAGAAATTGCGAACTAGAAGTCTAAGAGAAAACACCTTAGAAATGGTTGATTTTAGATAAATTCAAGATAGTCCAATGAAAAACCAATAGGCATGAACAATTCTCACATAAAAACAAAAAGTGCGGCAAAATCAATAATAATCCAATCTCTAATTAATTAAAACCTAAATATAAATTAAATAACCCTATTTATACTAAGTAAAACATCCTAAGAAAGAACTGAAAAAATAACAAAAACAATTCTAAATAAAATATATATAAAAAATCTTAAATCAACTAGGAAACTAATGTAATTCTCTTATAATATCGATCTTATGGTCTTTATCGGAAAACCTTTCTAATATCTGATCATTATGAAATGTCAATCCTATAAAAAACAAGACCTTTAGAATTATTCAATTATGCATATCGGATAAAAAATTATGATTATTAACATAGAAGTGTATATTAAGAAAATAAACTCAATCCGCGTGTATGTAGGAAGACAAGTTGAACCTGCAAGTCTTATAGGAAATAAGACTTATATATCTTAAATTAACTCATTGAACATTTATTTAACCTTCTTAGCTTTTGATCTTATAATATGCATAATTGACATATGTAATGGATCTTGTGATGTTGCTTGATGATTTTCATAATTTCTCTAGCTAAAACTTCCTTCTTGTTTATTATTACTTACTTCTTGTTTATTATTTCTTTATATATATATATATATATATATATATATATATATATATATATATATATAAAAAGACTTGCCATGATTTGAAAAGGCTTTAATCTTATTTAAAAAGTATGGTATTATCATATGATTTTTATAATATCATTGTAATTTTCTTATTTGAAAAAAGATTTTATTTTAGAATATTAAAAACTATTAAAAAAAAAAGAAAAAAACCAGCAAAACCAAGTGCATAGATGTTGGCTTGCCTAGACAGGAAGGGCAACATGTTTGGCCTTAAAAAGGTAAAAGCCTAAACTCATGCATTTGATCTTAAGAAGGAAAAAGCCCAAGCGCACTTACGCACCTGCTTGAAGTCCAGGCCTACACACTTTTTTTTTTTTAACTCAAGTATGCAACACATTGTCGACTTGAGTTTTTTTTTTTTTCAAAAATAAACAAATAACGTATTATCCACTATAATATAGCCAGCTCTAATTTATTGGAAAATTAATGTCTAGTAATTTAAACCTCAAATTTCAACCTATTTCTCGTTTAAAACCACCTCAAAAAATTAACTTAGAAACCTCAATAAACTTATTCTCAATTACAAAACACTCTTTAAATGCCTTCAAACTCAAAATCATTCGGAATATAAGCAAAGTTTGCGGCTTTTGATATGTTTTTCACATCATTATTAAAGATCCAAACCACATTCATTGAATTCATATCTTCAAGACAAATCCATTGACAACACCACACATTTATCTTAATCTAGACATACAACACGTTGTTGACTTGAGCTTTTTTTTTCTTAAAAAATGAACGAAAAACATGTCATATACCACAACAAATTTTGACCACCTTTGGTGGATGAAAAATCGATGTCCGATAATTTGGATTCAAATTTTTTTTTGTCTGAAAACACTTACAAAAACACTTTAAGAACCTCAATAACCTTATTCTCAATCTTTAAACAAAAACCTCTAATCAGACTCCAAACTCAAAATCAAACTTAATTTAAACAAAGTTTGCAGGTTTCAATATGTTTTTTTCATCATAATAAAAAGTCTAAATCACTTTCATTGAATTCTTTTTTTTTTAAGATGAATCTATTGACACTAAGATTGATCATTTTATTATCAAAATGTGATTGATCAAAAAATTTCTCTCTCCTCTCTTTTTTTTAAGGACTCGCTCTCCCATCAATATACAAGGACCAAAATGTGATGAAAAATAAAGTTTTAAAATCAAAATATAAAAACTGAGTATTATAAGCACTAAGATGAAATATAAAAACCGTAAGGACAAAAATAAATTTTTTTTTCTTGTCACATTAATAATTTCAAAAAGTATCGTGGATGCACTGTAACAATTCACATCATAATAAAATAATATAGTGGATGCACCGTAACAATTCACAGTAAAATAGTAAGATAAGATATAATGAGTGTAATAGTAAAAGAGCTATCTCTTATAGATTTTTTTAAAAAATAAATATTAATTTTAATATTTAGACGGCACTAAATGCACTATAAATAGTTTTTCTCACTGCATTCTTTTTAAAATGAAAAATCATTATTGTAACATCTTTATGTCTTCGTCAATGAAAAAACCAATGTTCATTTAAGAATTATCTACATACATTTAATACCTTTCAATTTTGTTGGATTTAGTTAAAAAAATATTATAAAAATCTATGTTTGATTAATAAAAACTTTCTTTACTGTTTCCGTAAAAAACAAAAAAGATAAAAACTTTTCTTCCTACTCCATCAAAACGAAAGGCAATGTTGAGATAAATCACAAAAAAGATTCATTATGTATATTCTCATAGTGAAATGAATATGAAATTGTATAGTAAAATGATGTTTTTACAAGGTTTATTTGACATTATCAGATTAGTTTTTTAATTTTTTTAATATAATAAAATGATTTAATTACTATTAAAAACAATAAAAAAAATTTGGCTTCCAGTAGTTTTTTTTTTATCACTTTTTTCAAAACAATAAAATGATTAAAATGCTCCACAAAACAAAATTTATTAAACTGGTTTTTAGGGTTTTTTTATTTTTATAATGATTATTTTTTGTTATGATCAAGTGCATTGAGAGACAATTTAGTATTTTTATGAATATAAATATTATTAAAAGCAATATTTGATGCCTATATTGAACACGTCAACACGTTAATGATTCTCACACACTCTGGGTGGTGCATGTGGCTTCGCTAGTTAGCCAAGCACCAGTTTTCATGACAGCATTAGGAAAGTGTTTGGTGTCCCCTCTATATATGAATAGTGTGTATGGGGGAGTGGACCGCTGGTTTGACATTGACAATCTTTTCTTATTTTTTTCTTTTCTCTCTCTTCCTTGATTCATGTGCTAAAATATTTAATTTTTTAAACCAACCCTTCAATTTTGTTTTTCTTCGGATTTGATTTTTATTTTTTTGATTATTATTTATTTTATTTGAAATAATTTATAAAATTTGATTTTTTTTATTTTCATCCTTCTTCAATTTTCTCATCAATCAAATTTTGTCTCCATTCTTTTAATTTCTATTTATTATTATTATAATAAAATGAAAAAAAATTCATTTCATTCTTTGAAATTAGGTTATTGGGCTTTCGACTTTGTGATTTTTGCCACTTTCTTTTCTATGGGATTACGATAATCTCATATCTCGGGTTAGTTGAGTTAACCCCGGTTGAATCATGTTTTTTTCTTTACTTTTTTTAATCAATTTTTTTTTCAATTTCGTTATTCATTATTTAGTTTACTTGAAAGTTAACCTCCATCTTTTTGTTTGTATTCTTTTGTACAGGATTATTATGACCTCACAAGCATGCCACGAGTTTGACATGCTAACTAGAATGATGTTTTATTTTGTATTTTTTAAATTTGATATTTTTTTCAATTCATCTATCAATGTTTGAGTTGTTGGTAATAGAGCTTCAAATTATATTTTTTTTTTTATGAGGTTATCCTATTCTCATTCAATTTTTTTTTATTATTATCAAATAAGATCATTGAGACATTTTAAGAATATTTTTAAACTATCTTTTTATAATATTGACAAATTTTTATTTTTTTTAGTAGTCATTGTCTTTGTTTTTGTTTTTATTTTTTTATATATAATTATATTATTAAATTAACTGATATTATTAAACATGTTTGAATTAATGACTCAAGTTTCAATTTTTTCTTATTCCTTTAAAAACATTATTATCATCTAAGTATTTTTTTTATTCACAACATATCACGAACCATCTATCTATATATCTAGTGAAAACAAAATCCACTCAATATTTCTATTCCTTAAATAAAAATACCCTCCATCAAATTTGCCTCACCTTGGTGGATTAAAAAGAAAACATTATTCTCATGATCATCATCGTTAGTAATACCTTGAAAAATTGTGGTTCCCAATAGGATGTTTTTTTTTTTAAAAAAAAAACATGATTATAAGATTCTTAATTGACGTTTAGGGTTATTTGCTCATTCTATTATGATAGTTAAACATATATATATATATATATATATATATATATATATATATATATATATATTAAATTATACATATATAATAATTAATACACTTGGAAAGTTTCACTTATATAATAATTAGAACAGGTCAATTACATCAATTAACACCTGTAGGGCACGTATTAAATATTAGAAAAACCAGATAAATATTATATTGAACAAAATATTCATAGAATTTACTCTCTCTTTTTATTCAAGATATTCTTGTAAGAGAGCACCCTCACATTAGCACAATGAATTAAAAAAAAAAAAGAATTAATAAACATTTATTAATACTATTCTCAATGTTTGAATTTAGAAAATCAAGAAACACCTATTAACTATGAATAATATCTTGGAATTAGTTTTTTTTTTTTTTAGAGTATGTTTATTTTTGTATTTTAAGAGTGTTTTTGTATAAATTTTTTTAAAAATTTTCTTCAAATTAATATTTTTTAAATAATTTTGATGTATTAATATTAAAAATAATTTTTTTAAAAAAATTATTTTGTTACATTTTAAAGAAAATTAAAAAAATTACCGCACTTTTAAGTACTATTAAATTACTATTAATAATTTCATTATGAAGATAAGAAATTAAGAAATAAAAAGAATAAAAAGTTTAATTAGGCCATGAAAGGTGCCCAAAACCGACCTTGTCCACTTTCCCTCTCTCAATTTAATCCCAAAGACTTTCCTTTTCTGCAGCAATAAAATCTTTAAAAACACACCCTCTCACCCCCCTCTCTCTCTCCCCCCCTATCTCTGTCTCTCTATGATACTGACCTTTCCTTTCATTTTCTTCTCCTTTTCTCTCTGCTGATTCTAGCCGCCATTAGTAGCTACTGCTCTTTTCTTGTCCTTCTATGTAATAAATACTACCCTATGTGCTTGGAAACCAAAGACTCCAAGAAAATATTGTTGCAATATTATAAAGCAAACCAAAGCATACTTTTGTACTTGCCCTAGTCTTTGACTCTTGAACACACACACAGATAACACAGATACTTATGCCTGTCAACCATCTTTATGTTGCTACACTCCTATTTAATGCCTCTGTTCCTCTTCTACTTCATGCTTTCATACATTATATTTTCTTCCTCCATTAGTATACAGAGTTAAGTGGGGTTTGTCTACAATCTTTGATTTCTCCTTCATTTCTTGCTCTAATCAATCACAAAAAACAGAAACTTGGATCATCACTCCCTTTCAACCTTCGAAGAAAGTTCTGTGCGTATTTCATATCATTTGAGCTTACTTTCTTGATATAGTCTTGATCAAAATAAGCAACTTTGTTTTATTTATTTGTTTCTAGTTTACATGCTAGTTTAGAAACAACAACAGCGATGGCAGAGAAAGAACTGGATTTCTATTCTCACAAACTTCCCTCTGCTTCTCAGGTAACCCCGGAAAACTCTTTTCACTTTAGAACATGTTCTTGTCTGATATTGATGTTGATATAAATGTTTTCTTGGGTTTAACAGGTTGTGGAGGAGCTAAAAGAGTTATGGGGCATGGCTTTGCCAATAACAGCTGCTCACTTAATGGCCTTTTTCAGAGCAGTGGTCTCAGTTATGTTCTTGGGCAGGCTAGGCAGTCTAGAACTAGCTGGTGGTGCACTTTCCATTGGGTTTACAAACATCACTGGTTACTCTGTCCTTGTGGGCTTAGCTTCTGGGCTAGAGCCAGTCTGTAGCCAAGCTTACGGCAGCAAGAATTGGGACCTCCTTTCACTCTCTCTTCAACGCATGATCTTGATACTAGGCATTGCAATCATACCCATAAGTCTCTTGTGGCTTAATCTTGAATCAATCATGAATTTTATGGGCCAAGATCCAAATATTACTGCAATGGCTGCAACTTACTGTATTTACTCTCTACCAGACCTTTTAACCAACACTTTATTACAGCCCTTGAGGGTTTTCTTAAGGTCACAGGGGGTGACAAAACCCATGATGTATTGCTCCTTATTGGCCGTTATTTTCCACGTGCCGTTGAACTATGTTCTTGTTGTGGTGATGGGGTGGGGGGTCCCTGGGGTGGCTTTGGCATCAGCCGTGACTAACATGAACATGGTGGTGTTGATGGTGGCGTATGTGTGGTGGGTTAGTGGACAGTGGGAGATGAAATGGAGGGTCGAGATTGGAGGTGTGTGTGGTGGGGTGGGACCACTTTTGAAGTTGGCAGTCCCTAGTTGTTTAGGGATTTGCTTGGAGTGGTGGTGGTATGAGATAGTGACTCTCTTGGCAGGGTACTTGCCTAATCCCACACTGGCGGTGGCCGCCACTGGGATACTAATCCAGACCACTAGCATGATGTACACTGTCCCCATGGCACTTGCTGGCTGTGTCTCTGCTCGGGTAATTCCAAAAACTAACTTCCCACTTTTCATAACAAATAATCTAGGATTGTTACTTATGTACATATATTTATGTGCATACATGTTGATGGGTCACTATAACATAGATTCTTGCTATGCAGCCCGTAATTGTGTTTATTTTTAGCTGCGATGTTACCCTTCAGGAAGTCAAATATGGCCCATTTTTTTTCTTAGCCAAGTGGTTCGGCGGTTGAAAGAATGATTGTTGCATGCCGAGAGATTTCTGACCTAGGAAGGGGGGAACCCATAGAACGGGAACTGCCTTGGCTTGGTATGTTGAGCATTTAACCCATTTTCCAACATAGGTTACTGCTACTTCATACACAACTTAGGTTACTTTGGTCTAAAGAGTGTTTACGTAAATAGTGTGATGTTGAGATTCTTAATTACTTTGATATGGTAAGGATTTTCTTTGTGCATGAGGAACAGCTTTTGAAAAGATTGGTATCAAACAAGTTGATGAAACAGTATAAAATCTTCTTAGCATGCTCTATTTATTTGTTAGGTGATTGCATCATTTTGGAGGACCCATCTTGGATCATACGCGTAGTGTGATTGCACAAAATTAGTACATGACAAGCTTTGCTTTTGCTTACTTTCTATCAAATCTCAAATTCCATTGGCGTGTGACGATATGGTATAACCAGCAAAAGTGAACCAATTAAGTGGCCTCTTTCCCTGGAATATCATTTCCCCCCCTCTTCCTTTTTCTTGGGTTAAAGCTCACAAATATCTACACGTATCTGTTGGGATATACTGCAGGTAGGGAATGAACTTGGAGCTGGAAAGCCGTACAAAGCCAAGTTGGCCGCCATGGTTGCACTGGGTTGTGCCTTTGTGATTGGTATTCTCAATGTGACGTGGACAGTATTCCTTAGAGAGCGATGGGCTGGCTTGTTCATTAAAGATGTGCGTGTTAAAGGTCTTGTAGCAGCTGTTTTGCCAATAATAGGCCTCTGCGAGCTCGGCAACTGCCCTCAAACAACTGGCTGTGGCATCCTACGTGCCACGGCACGGCCCGCTGTCGGGGCTGGTATAAATTTGGGCTCATTTTACTTTGTGGGCACCCCAGTGGCAGTGGGGCTGGCCTTCGGGCTAGATGTCGGGTTTTCTGGACTGTGGCTAGGGCTCTTGTCAGCCCAAGCGGCTTGTGCTTTGTCTATCCTTTATGTTGTGTTGATCCGTACAGACTGGGAACATGAGGCTCTGAAGGCCAAGGAGTTGACCAGCATGGAAATGAGTACATGCAATGGCGTTGGTCGCAAACAACATGAAGAATACGAAGAAGAGAGTAAAGGGTTGTTAATGAATGTTAATGGTAACATGGTAGACGATGTTTGAAGGAGAGGGAGAGATTTGATATGTTAGCATGGTGCCTGGCTTTATTAGATTTCTTTTGAATTTTTAGTTGCTTTTTGGGGAGGATATGAATAGTTGGAATTTTGTGTCGCCCTTTTTTTCGTTGTTTTGATCGGGTTGTCATGGAGAACCTATTCGTGAAGGTTGTCATGGAGCTCTTTTGTGGCCAGAAAGAATGGCACTCCGAATGTAAAAGCACTCTTTCTTTAAAGAGGAATGGCCTACATCTTGCTTCTTCAAAGTCGCTTTGTCTTTGTTGTGCTTCTCCTTCTCTAATTGCATGATTTGCTCTTGGGCCCTACAATTGGCAAAGGAAGAACCCACTAATCAGCAAAACATTTCAGGATTAAAATGCATGACTTAACAAAAAATGGGAAGAGAATACACGAAGATGTAGCGTTGGAGCTTGCAAGAGAATGGAAGCTAAGGTAGCAATTCTCGCATCCAGGCCTGAGATCGCTTGCAGGATTTGTAGCCAGAAAAGGGCCAAGGGACAACACGAGAATGAATTATAGGGGAGGTGCGCAAAAGGCTAGATGCATGTGTACGGGTGCCAAAGAAAGTTCCTCCTTATTGGCCTACACAAATGGGTTCCACACCTCCCTTCTCTAGACAACTACTTGGCAGAGAGTAGGAATCATTGCTGTATTGATTAAATATTATTGAAAATTCTAGGCACAAAAGCTGCAATTGAATGTCAGAATACAATGGAACAAGAAAATCCTACTGCCTTTTCTCTTTCATTACATAATTGCTTTCTGATTCTATCAAATCCAGCGTATGTTGTCCTTTTATTTGAGAGATTACTTTGATATTTTAGCTCTAAATGACTATATATATATTCATGTTTTAAAAATGTTTTTAATTGATTTTTTTTTATTTTAAATTATTTTTTTATATATATATATTTACATCATTTTAATGTGCTGATATCAAAAATAATTTTTAAAAAATAAAAAAAAAATTATTTTGATATATTTATGAGTAAAAAACACTTTAAAAAATAACCGCAACCACACTTCCAAACACAATGTGTTTTCACATACATCTTTTTTTGCTTCATTTTCATTCTTGTGGAATTAAACTCGAGATTTTCATATTGAAATGTCTAAACTCTTGATCAATCGGGTTTTTGATTGAGTCAGGTAAATTTTTTTTTTTCAACCTGAACTGATACATGCCTTGGTTAGCTGAGTTCTGATTTGACCTGTCTTGCCATTTTAGATTTTAAAACAATAATTTGAACATGTGAGAATGTTATAGTACATGCATAGACTAGCTATTTGACTCGTGCTTTGTCTTGGGTCAGATAATTATTTTTTAAACAAATATAAATAAATATGCAGGTTTTTCCAATCTTTTTTTAACATAAAAAAATCATAAGCGTAAATTAAAAAACTTATACATACATTTAATTAAATAAATTGAGAATCTTTTGTGTCAACAAATAAAAAAAAAGTTAGTGATAACGAAAGACTAAACTGGAAGAATCGAGAGATAGATAAAGATTAAGATATTTGATCTTTCAAAACTGGTCACTTACATAACTGTGTGTTAATGACTTGTTTATTAGAATAATTTTTTCATTTAATCAAATGATAATAAAAATAGTCACACACATGAAATCAATTGAATAAAATCAAAGAAAAAATATTATGTAAGGATGCACATATTAAAAAAAAAGCTATCATTTTACGTGAAAATCAAGTAAAAACCAAATAATATTTAACCAAAGAATAAATTGATAAGTAAAGGGATAAATATGGATGTAGAAATATGATCTTGACACATAGGCGATAGACTTAATTGTATATAATAACATTATTTCTTAGAATTAATGTTTTATTTAATTAAACAACAATAAAAAAAAAACACACACACACACAAGTGATTTAATAAAATTAAGGAGAAAAAAAATAAGTAGGATTGCACAAAAAGAATGTCTCTTAAGATCATGAAATGTTTTGAAAGCATAATCATAAACGAACTAAAATTTTAAATTATATTTTTATTATTAAAAAAATTCATAAAGTATGTTCAAGATAAACATTACAGTGAATTTGTAATATGTATAACATAAAGTATGGTTCATAAAGTATGGTTCAAAATATCAAATGTTTAAAGTTGTTACCTATTTTATGGGTCGTACATAAATAATTAGAAAAATTGAAAAGAAATCAAAAAAATATATATTAATGGAAAGAACATGAAGCATGCCTAGAAAATTGCCAAAAAAGGATTGGGAATGATCAAAATATACAAGGTTGGAGAATTGACAGTTCAAATTTAACTGATGAAGGCCTTTTTGATAAGAAAAAAATAATTTAAGAAGGAAAATACAAATTTAAGTGTTTAAGGACTCAAATGGTTGGGATTCATTCTTCGACATTAATAGGTGATAATGGTTCAACTCATTGTCTTTGAATGATCTCCATTACCTTTTAAAAACTCATGATAAAGGCACAAACAAAAAGGCAAGAAAGAGACATCAGCCCTTCAACCACTTATCCTCACCATTGTTACCACCTCTCTATCTACTCTCATATCACCTATACTGCTACCATTCACCATCATTACTTAAGTAAAGATACCAAAAAGACCATTACTAGTGGTTGGATGGGTTCGCTTATGCCAAATGCATGTTGTTTATGGTTAAGAATGTGAAAAATAGTCAATTGAATAATGTTGAAATGTGTTTCTGGTTTGTTATAGAATATAGACTTTGCTTACTAATTTGGTCTTTGATTCTCTGTTTTTTGTTGTTTTGATCGTTAAAGAAAGTTGTTTTGAGCATGATTAGGATATCATTGCTAAGTTTAGGCTATTTCCTAATTTATTAAGGCTTATTTATAGGTTAAACTCTTGCTGAACTTTTTCTAGGCAATTCTTTGTTTTTCTGGTAAATGTTCTTGGGAAGAACATTACCTTGGTTTCATGATTTGAACCAATTTTAGTTTATTTCTTTTCAATCGACTCTTCGTATGACACCATTAGCCAATAATCTAGGGTTTTTTCATCAATAACTTGTATTTCAGTGTTTTATTCTCATGGTTTCGGTTCAAAATTGAAACCTCATCTGATAAAATCATGATGATTCGGTGATAATCGAAGTGAATGGATGCTAAATTATTGATCCTTGCATGATTTCCACCCTCCTTATGCCTTTGGGATTGTTATATTTGGTCTGAAATCAAACTCGCATTCCTGGGTTCTTTTATAGTGTTCTTCGCGTTCTTCTTCAGATTCCAGCAAAAATCTTTTATTTGATCTTCTTATGTTTTGTTTTTATTTTGGGTTGTGTTAATGGGGTTGGGCCTAAGGTTAGGAAGTCCAGTATGTGTGGTTGGGCTAAGCCCATTCTAAGTTTAATCTCTGGGCTTGAGCCTCGGGAAGCCTAGTCCACATGACTAGGCTAAGCTCATTCCTGAAATAGGGGCATATTTGGCTGGTTAAGTTTTTACCAAGAGGGAAAAAAATGTTTTTTTTTTGTGTTTTTATGGCGTGTTTGCAAACACAACCTTAAAACAACTTTTAAACCTCTAACTTTTAGTTGAGGCACCCTACTAATTTTCCAGTAAGGTTTATTTTTTTTCTTATGCTTTATCCAAACAAGCCTCAAATAGTTTTCAAAAATTCTGAGAAAATCCAAGGACCATATTAAAATTATTTGTGGATCCCTCGCGTGTTTTTCCAGCAATTTCACATAATATTGAGTAGACTTACACTATAAAATACGGACTCAGTATTAAAAATATATGTTTTTCTCTTAAATTTCAAAAAAACAATTCAAAATTTTTTCTTATTCCAAAAATATGTTTTTTTTTTCGTGCAAATAACCAAATTCAAAAAAAAAATCATGCATATTTTTATCATACTTTGAAAAAAAAATAAAAATCAGTCAATGAGTATCATAACCATTTTATGATTTTTTATTAGAACTTAGCCTACATTTCAAAAACATCAAAAATTTATGTTGTTTCTTTTAATATACGAGATTATGAATTTATATGTAAGATATATTCTCGATATTAAATAAAAAAACTGTTTCTCTTATTTTATGTTTTAACTCTAGAATGACTAGGCTTGACCCTCCCCAAAGCTATGGTCCACTCTGCTGGTTTGGATCAGCTTTAACTATTAGACAAACCAACAGTTAGAAAATATAACATTACCTTAGTTTATATCAGACAAATAAACAATGAAGCTTACCTCTAGTAAAGTGTACTAGGTGTGATATGTCTTCCCTATACAGAATCAGTCTATTTATCCAAACTGAGACCAATTAGGGTTTTTAGTGGCTAAAATACTAAGTGATGATTTTCATTCTCTATTTTTACTAAGAAGGGACAAGAATTCCTTGTCTTTTCCCTCAACAATCTTAATGGAGGAGAATAATTACTGTTAAGCAGCACACGTGAGACATATAACATATATAGACGTTGCAGTGCAAATGCAATTGCATGATTGATCAGGTGGAGGCTAGAACTAAAGATATCATGTTGATAAAAAAAAAAGCTAATGAATATTAAAAAAAAGGGGGGAATGAAAGCACGGGAGGGCCAGAGAATAATAATACAGTGCAGAAAACAAAAAAAAAATTGAGTTTTATCTCTAGACTTGAGCCTCAGGAAGCCTAGCCCACATGACTAGGCTAAGCTCATTCCTGAAATAAGAGCATATTTGGCTAGTGAAGTTTTTACCAAGCGAAAAAAAAAATTGTTCTTAAGGTGTGTTTACCAAACACGATCTTAAAACAACTTTTAAGCCTCTGACTTTTAGTTGAGGCGCCGTACTAATTTTCTAGTATTAAAATTATTTGTGAATCCCTCGCGTGTTTTTCCAGCAATTTCACTTAATATTAAGTTATAGATTTACACTATAAGATATGATTTTTTGAAATTGCAAAAACAAATCAAAAAAATAAAAAATTTTCCTTATTCCTAAAATACAAAAATATTTTTTTTGTTTGCGTGCATACAGCCAAATTCAAAAAAAATTCAAGCATATTTTTCATCATACTTGGAAAAAAATAAAAATCAGTCAATGGGTATCATAATCAGTTTATGATTTTCCATTAGAACTTAACCTATATTTTAAAAACACAAAAAATTATTTTGTTTTTTTTAATATACGGGATTATGAACTTATACATAGTATATATTCCCGATATTAAATAAAAAGATAATTTCTTTTATTTTATGTTTTAACTCTAGAATGGCTAGGCTTGACACCCCCTGGCTATGGTATACTGTGCTGGGTTATACCAGCTTTAATTATTAAATAGATCAATAATTAAAAAACATATCATTATTTTAATTTATATCAAATAAATAAACAATACAGCTTATCTCATAATAAAGTATATTAAATGTGATATGTTCTTTATACACAGAATCAATCTTTTTACTGAGATTTTAAGTTTAATTAGAATTTTTAATAGCTAAAATATTACGTGATAATTTTTATTTTCTATTTTTACTGAGACGGGACTTGTCATTTCCCCTCAACAATCTTAGTCGAAGAGAATAATTACTGTTAAGCAGCACACGTGAGACATGTAACACAGACGTTGCAGTGCAGATGCAATTGCATGATTGATCAGGTAGAGGCCAGAACTAAAGATATCATGTTCACAAAAAAAGCAAATGCTTATATAAAAAAGAAGAAGAAAAAAAAGGAATGAAAGCGCGGGAGGGCGAGAGAATAATCGTGCAGTGCAGCAAACAAAAAATATCCAGGTGCACGTAATTTGTCTATACATGTTGACAGGACCAGAAGGGGGCTCCAAATGTCCTTACAGTAGCAAAAGTAGTGGATAGGGATGATCACTGTGTTTGTTTGAGTGCAACTTTTTGCAGGAACTGAAATGTTGACACATCAAGTAATTTGGAGTTTGCTCTTCTGTGCTTTTTTTCGCACATTTTCCCATGGAAAATGATGATATTCTTCTCTATCTCACCAGATGACAAAAGTGCATCAGGAACTTGAAAAAGAAAATAAAAAAAAAAAACTGCTCTTGTTCATGTATGTTCTTTTCGGGATGTGATCGACCTCCTGGTCATGCATATCTTTATTGGAAGCAGAATTTCTGTGTTCAACACAGGATAGCATCACAGCCATTCTTCTTGCTCAACATGTCAAGGAGCTTTTCTTTCATATCTTGCTTTAGGTTTTCCATTTTTACATTATCTTCTACTTGTTATAAATCTGTCTAGATACCCTTTATTGCCTGCGTCTCTTTCTTTTACCTTAGTGTGGATGTGACAATATTGCTCACTGATCACCATACTTGATGTTTCGCCAAGATTGGCATCCTAAAGCTCTGAGATACACTGCCCATTGTGTGTCAACTCTGTAATAGAGTCTGCACGATTATGTTCTTGCAAAAAGGGTGTTGTTGATAAGGGAAGATCAGGCAATTACCTTATGGCATGTGCATGCACATTTCTTACCCTAGATAATTGACTAACCAGCTAAAATTCGTGGCATATATTTGGTTTTTTATTTTATTTTTTACACCAAGTTTCAAGTAAAAACCCATTTTAATACATGTTTTATGTTATATTCTGCTTTAGTTTTGAGTTTTGACCGAATATTCAACAGAGGAAGAGCAGCCAAAGATATCTTATGATATAGAGAGAGCATATCTCGTACCCATCAGCCTGATGGGGACACTTTATAGAAACCCTACTCTGTGTTTTTCTCCAATTTCCATTACACAGATCAATGTGTGAGGAGGACCCTCTCTGCCCTGCCATGCTGCATGTACGGATATCGAGGCAACTTTTGTTTTTCTTTATTTCTTTCTTTCTTGCATTTGATAGTATTTGTATTCTATCTCTTTTCTTTTCTCTTTATTTGCTCGTAGTGATAGGTTGTCAGTTAAGAGGTTTTTTTTTTTTTTTTTTAATAACACTTTAAAAAACACAATGAATTCACCTAAAATCAACTTATTTTCACCTAAAATCAAATAAAAAAGTCCCAATAACCTTCGTAATCTCATTTCCAACCCCAAAACAAACTATAATTAGTTTAAAATCTAAAAATTAATTCAAATCAAAACACATCTTTTGAATTTCAATCTATTTTTTTTTTTTTTACTTGATTTAAGCTCAAACCGTCTCCACTAAATTTTTCTCTTAAAAATAAACCAGTGACACTAAGATTGGTGTTTTTGTGGCTGTAATGTGGTCGATGGAAAGCTTCTTCTCTCTCTTCCTTAATTGTCAATGACTAAAATATAATAAAAATGAAGTTATATGACCAAAACATAAAATGTGAAAATTATAAGGATTGAAGTGAGAAGACATGTCACATAAATAGTGCAGTGAATAATGATTTATGAGTGTGTGAATAGTATTGTGCATTGAAAAAACACCCCCAAGTCTTTTTAGTTTCTTTTGGTAATTGTTAAGTGTTAATAATAATTTTTTATTATTAATGTTTATTTATTATATTTATTAAGTTTTTAGGATATTTGTAGTCTTCTTTAGATAACTACTATCTATATGACCCGCACTTCATGGCGAATCAAATAAATTTTTTTTCAATAAAAAATAAAAATACAGGTTTCTCCAATGTGTTTTTGAATATAAACAATTCTCAGTCACAAACCCAAATGTTTATACAAACATGTAATTAAATATATCAATATTTGAACAAGAGAGATAACTAAGATTAAAATATATGATCTTGCAATATGGACCATACACTCAGGTTTGTCTAATAACTTTGTATCTTAGGATAAATGTTTTGTTCAATCAAATGATTATTCATGCTAATATAAAGTCAAAAAAAATAAAGTCATCAATGAAAGCATACTGAAAAAAAATAAAAAAAAAACTATGAAGTCCACCTATCAAACAACCCAATACTCAATAGAGAAACTGAAAAAATATAATTTAAAAAAAACAATGAAAAAAAAAGATATGGATCAACTTGGCTTAACTCGCTAACCTCGAGATCATGGGCACATAATTAGAATAAACTCATAGAGAGGAAAGTAAATAATTGAAAGCACAAAGATCAATTCCTAAAAAAAACAAAGAAGCAAAATTCTTAATAAAAAACACGCTTACTAGTGAAAGTATATAAAAAAATTAACAAAAAAACAACAAAAACAAATATAAGTCAACTTGGGATCTTGATAACCCAACATAAAAGAAAGTTGAAAACAATCATGAAGATCAATTCAAAAAAAAATCAAATGTTGAATGATGAAATTAAAATTAAATCAAATTTATAAAAGGATCTAAAAAATCAAATTTAACTTGTGTTAACCTTTAAGACCCCTGACCCTGGCCTTGAGGTCGAGGCTAACCCCATATAAAGGAAAAAACAACAAAAAAAATCTTAATAAGAAAAATGCTAAGGGATTAAATTGGAAAAAAAACATTCAAAACAAAACACACAACAATAAAGAGAATGGAGAACAAATTTGACATAATAATAAATTAAAATCAAATGCTTATGGATGAAATTGAAAACAAGATTTAAAAAAGAATGAGAACCAAATTTGACATGATAATCAAATTAAACTAAATAACAAGGATGAGATTGGAAAAAAAAACAGTCAAAGTAAGATTAAAAAAAACAAAACATATAGTGATCAAAAAAATAAGGACTAAATTGAATATAAAAAATAAATGATATGACACACTAATACTTCAACAAGGATAAGATAGAGAAAGAAGGATTAGGAGAGGGAAAAATTCCTTTAGAGCCCAACCGAAGCTCCATTTCGCACACATACAGCACCACCAAGTAGAGGACGTCAACATGCTTTCAATACCACCTTAAAGGTAGTGTTTAGCTATAAGACGCCACTGCGTGCACTGCTCGAAAAGCATGTGCAGCGTCCATATTGCATTCGCAAACCTTTTTTTTATGAGTATTTTATATTTACCCTTTTGAGAATAACAAAAAAGCCAAGATCAAAAGATAATTTAAAAAAAAAAAGCCCCTGCTAGGGAGCTCTAATTTCTTTTACCCTGATTGCATGTAAGTAATTTTATTGTACATTAAAAATTAAAAATCCAATAAAGCCTCTCGACAAACTTGATTATTATATATAAAAAAATATTATAAAAATACCAAAACACCGCTAACCATTAGTTAATGAGATTTTACTTCTAAAAGGTAAAATAGTCATTTCACTATACATAAAAAAATAAAAAAGATATAAATGCTCCTGGGCATAAGCCACAAAAATTTTGATTCCAGTGGTAACAAAGTTATTTTACTATGCATAACAAACGTATAAAGACATTTATACCCCTGTGAGAATACCAAAATGCCTCAATAGCTAGGCATTTAGTTTGTTTTTATAGGGGTAAAATGGGAAAATACTATGGACCACCCATAGTGTTTTTCCCATGTGTTTTAGTATTTCTTACTATGTGACTCGTGCTCCACCAATGACCAGATAAAAAAATTAAGCAAAAGAAATGATGTTCAGGCGACGCAATCATGTTTTAAAGAATAGAAAAAACCAATGTCGAATGAGAAAAACTAATGTCAAATGATGAAAATCAAAAAAGAAAATAACCTAAAAAAACAATGTCAACCTATTTTAACCCACTAAGCTTGTGATCTAAGTCATTTGATTAAAATGACTAAATTTAACAAACTTGAAAGCTTAATCTTCAACTAATCAAATGTTGAAGAATGATATTGAAAAAAAAAATCAAACATAAAAAAAAGAAGCAATTATAAGCCAAGAAAAGGCTTGAGCCCATCTAGGTTAGCTTGTCAAACCCACGGGTTAGGTTATGAGATTGAGATAACTTGAAAAAAAAAATAAAGAAAATCACGACATGTAATTTTTTAAAAAACCAATGTCTAATCATGAGATGGAAAAACATAAGTCCCAAAAATAAATTAAAGCCCACCCCTATCCCGAGCCATTTGATTGGTAGCACCGAATATAAAAAAAACCACGGAGGCCAATTCTTAACAAATCAAATATTGAAAGATGAAATTTATAAGAAAAATAAATCACACAAAAGGATCCAAAAGAAAAAACATCAATTAATAGAAAAAAGGCATAAGTCCACCCAGATTAACTCGTCAAACACACGAGTCAAGTCATGAAATCATGGTAACTTTATAAAATAAAAAATAAAGAAAAACATTAATTCTATTTTTTTAAAACAAATCAACATCAAATAATGAGATCGAAAAAGTAAATAAGTCCAAAAAATGATGTACATCTATGTTATCTTATAAAACTCATGACCCGAGTCATTTGATCGGAAACTCCAAATTTAAAAAAACCATGAATCCTAAATTTCAATAAATCAAATATAAAATGGTGAAATTAAAAAAAAATCACAAAAAGAATTCAAAAGAAAAAATCACAATTAAATGAATGAGAGTCAAATTTGGAAAACAAAATGAGATGATGGATAATTTTAGATTGAATGATTAAATTGAAAAGAAAAATCAATTCAACAACAGAATTAAAAGAAGAAACCATCAAAATAATAAAAACCAAAATTTAAAAAATAACAAATTGAAAATTTTAATTAAATGATAAAATTGAAAACAATTGAAAGTTTACAGAAGAGACAAGAAAAAAATGAAAGAAAAAAAAGAATCGAGAACAAATTTGAAAAAAATAAAAAAATTTAAATTGAATAATGAAATTGAAAATAAATAAAAAATTTACAAAAGGGTCAGGGATAAGAATTACAAATAAAAAGAATGAGAAATGAAACTCAAATATCTCCATTTAAAGAGACTACCCTGAAATTTTAAATGTCGAGCGTGAATTGTAAAAAAAAAAAAGAGATGAAATAAAAAAAAATCATTGACATCAAATCTGATAATCTTTGGCTACACAAGTCTCCTCTCTAAAAAGACAACACCAACACAGTTCAAACATCATTGTACAAGGCAGCATTTGAAAATTAGATGGCCTCACACGCGACACACTAAGAGTGCAGGGGTTATGTCATCAGTTTTTTTTAATAATATTTATATATATTAAATCACACAATTTTCCCAAACTAACCTGACAATTACAAAATAGCTTGAGTGCAAAGATAAAAATGTCCCTGGGCATAAGCTATGGAAAATCCAATTCCAACACATGCAAGTCATTTAACTATTTATTAAAAAATAAAAAGACAAAAACATCATTGAAGGTAAGCTTTAAAAAAATTGAATTTGAGGGTATAAAGATTATTTTACTATGCATTATAAAAACAAAAAGATGCAATTGCCCCTTTTAAATTCTGGAAATATACAATAATTCCATCATATTGTGAAATTATTGAATTACCCCCATTAAAATTGTTTTTTGGTTTTTTTCAAAGAAAATAGGTATTTCACTCTAAAGTTCAACTAAGCCATTTATTATTTTTTTTTCATTTTGATCCCTGTCATTCAATTTCACTCTAAAGTTAAATTGATTAGCATCCGTTCCTATCATTGTGGTGAGTTTTTGCTGTTTTGACTTATCATTCAGTGGGGGGAACTGGATTGAGTTCATGTCGTTGTCAAGTTCTTGGATAGATCACATGGGGGTGGCTATGAAAGGCAAAACATGATAGTGAACTTTGGGCTACCGGCCTTTCTGGATTGAGTATAAGGTCTATGAAGAATTGCCAAAGCCATGAGAACAATTTCAAAAAGATAAATATTCCCATAGAAAGACCAAATTCTTCGCTTTCCTTTTATTTTCACAAATGAAGTTGTAGTAATTTGCATAGCAAATAAAAAAAAAGAGAGAGAGATATGCTTGTTTTCTCTTTATTTACCTAAAAGAATTTCCAAGACTGGGCTCTCCAGTCCACAAGTTTACATCAAAATATCCATCCTGAATACTTTGTGTTCTAACTTTGGTTTATGAATAATTGAATAAAAAGCTTGTATGTAGACATGCATGTATACGTATGTATGTATGTATCCATGAAGTACTTCTGAAGAAGATATGAGGGTACTACTAGATATGGTCACCCTCATGTTATGTAAAAAGGTGCTACTACTTATTTCTGATTTCTCAGATTAAATTTCAACTTCTTTCATGTCCATCTTCGTGTGTTGGCAAATAAAACTGATCTCAGGTCAAAATTACCCAGGGGAGGAGGAGACATGCATGCTCAGAAGAAAATATATATCAGTAGTACGCTAATTGATGGAACAGTCATGCTGCAACATTCCCTTAAAACCCTTTATCTGCTAAACGAGCAAGTTATGCTTTTCTTTGAGCAGGCACCAGCAATGAGCAAATACATGTGGGAAACCAGTGGCGCTGCTGACCATTCATCAAGAACACTCAAGCACTTCAACACACACCAGCTAATTTTATATGATGGAATTATTCACTAGCCTTTTTAGACCTTATCACTCCAAGCTTGCCTTTAAACTTTACAGTATTTTTGTTTCCAACAATGATTATGGAATATGTAGACGAAGTGCAGGAAGTATGATGAAATGCCAAAGACGAGAGGAAAATGAACATCTGGTTAGAAAACTTTTGTTGAAACAAATACAGCAAACCATGCCTATGGAATATGCAGACGAAGTGCAGGAAGTATGATGAAATGCCAAAGACTAGAGGAAAATGAACATCTGGTTAGAAAACTTTTGTTGAAGCAAATACAGCAAACCATGCCAAAGATGAGAGGAAGTGATCTCGAAATGCGCTTTGATCATTTGAATTATACTAATTTTTTGAAGCCAAACAAAATACACGGGTCGAAGGTATAAAGTGTTAATAGAACTCCAAATGGTAGCTAAATAATGATTCCAAAGGAATGGTCTTATATTGTTGACATAAATTAGAAATCAGAAGCAGAAAGACTTCTCCAACCCAACTTACTGCATTTGCAGCTTCAGCCTTCAAACCAGACTAAACTTGCGAGGTCCGAGTAAAACTGGCGCTCTTTCTCAACATTGAAGAATAGTCAGGGACAAGTGAAAGATCATTTTGAGTATTCAACAGCCACTGTCAACACTCTTGACAGGTCAGCAACTAGAGAACCATTGTTCTCTGGATTCTCGAAGACTCTAACCAGACTTGATGGTCAAAAGTAATGGCAACAAATGTCATATTTCATTAATCTTTACAGCGAAACCAGGAATTTGAAATTTTGCATAGAAGATGATGAATCGAAGAAACCTGCACATCAACAAACAAGACCCATCTTCTATATTCAATAAGGACAAACATGTATGTCGTAGCATTGTGATCATATGGAGGCTGAAAAAATCAAAAGACATCAAAAAAAGAAAACTTCTAAAGAAGAGGTTTGCCGGTATGCACCATATGATTACTATTATTTTACAAGATCTACCGTGGCAGAAACTGTACATGACATCCATAACCAAGTTATATTCTTCAGGATTTGGAAAACTCACTTTCTACATTAATTGAGGAGAAGACATTATGGTTTCTTCTCAATTGTTGTCTACCTGGCCTTTGCATGCAAATGGATGAAAAACCCATAACAAAATCTTGGTTTTTTTTTTCTTTTTTTCTTTTTGGAAAAAGAATCAAAGACTAAGTTGAAGTCCACACTTAGTCTTGCTCTCTTAAACTAACAAAACCATGAGGAGAAATGAATGGTATAGATAATGTAACATCCCTGTAAGCAGTTTTATCTGTATCTTTGCTCAACTTTATTCTTCAGTTAATGAGCCCTGCTCTAAAATGATGTCAAAAACTTTGATATAATGGTACTCCTTTCTTTCTTCTGTGCTGTCCAGATAGTTGACACAACAACCTCATGCCATCAAATGCATTTCTATTGACAATTTCACATAACACAGCAAATGGGAAAGGCAAATAAGTTGAATTGTTGATACAAATAAAAGTTGTTACAACTGTTTCAATAAAGCGGCATATCATGAATAGTAAATTGAGAAAAGGGGCAATTACTGCACTGTTCTTGAATTGGAAACCACCAAAGATACATGCAAACAAATGTGGATCACATATTCATCATAAATATGTGCATATTCTATAACACTGATCAAAGAATAGTAGATCAGTACTTTGGAAATCATTACTCCCCATCCCATGACAGAGAGCATGCATCTAATAACGGCAGATTCCCCATTCACCACCTCTGTTTCTCCATTTCAATTCTAAATATAGAATACTATGAAGTAGTATGTTGAGCTAAGCATGTGAGTGAGGGAATCCCCCTTTGGCTAGCAAGGAGAAGTTTGAAGTGCATATATACAAAGATGGCTCAATAACCCAAAAGCTTAGGCTTTTGGGTTTGAGATGGTGTCTATCAATGCATTTGGGCCCTCATGTGCCCAGACCAATGAAGGGTCTATGAAGACTTTGAAGCGCAGATCTTAGAGAACTACCAAGTTCTAGGATTAAAACAAATAAATCAATAAAATCAGAAAGACCGTAGAAATTAAACTCAATGAAGACAGGTAGGGACAACAAGTTCCTGCAAAACCATTTCTAAACAACACAAGATAGTCAATGCTTCAACGGTCCCATTACTGCAATTCTTTTGACCATCTAAGAGTTAAGCCTCTCATGCACAATTCAACATGTTCTTTCAGTTTGGATGTAATGATGCTTATTTGACTTCAGCTTATCAACTTTCATATAGAGGTGCTCAGAAAATATTGGCACTGCAAGCTTAGAGGCACAGGATTCCATAGTTTTCCAGTAATAATGGTAGTTACAAAATCAGTAGGATTAGAATCCTATATCGGAAAGTACAAATTTTGAGAAGAAAATCAGGTCCCAGGTTTCCTTTTGCTTTTGTTAGGCAACAATATAGAGAGTTAACTAAGTTATGAAAGAGCACATTATAAGCATGTAAATTTGCGTACCCTTGCCCAAATAAAAACAAAAAAACAAACAAAAGAAAGAAATAGAACAAGAAGCTAACCTGCAGATTATTAGTTTAGACAGATAATTAAATCTTTTAAGTAGCAGTCCTCATGGCTGTCAATGATTCCTTCTTTTTCTTAGGCGAAGCTGATCACTCTTGTGACCTTTCGTGGAAATTGTACCCTCTACTCATTTCTTTTCTGATAGAATCTTTTGGTCGAAATTCCTTGGTCTTGAAATGGCGCTTTTCAATCCCTCTATCTCTTCCAGCATTCCTTGCATGCTCCCTTGAATCTAAAGAAGTCTTCTTATCTCCTCTTCCTCTGCTGCGTGGGGCATTTCTATGAGCATGTCTCTTACCCTCTCCTTCCTCCCCATCATCATCATTGTACATATAATCATCTTTTGATACAACTTTATCCCTTGTCTTACCGTGGTGTTTCTCAACCACCCTTTCTCTTCTAACATTTCTTGAACGCTCCCTCACATCTAAATTCTTATTCTCATCTGCTCTCCCCCTTGGGGATTTTGTACGAGCATGTGTCCTAATTTCACCTTCCTCCTTATCATCGTTGTACTTATAATCATCTTTTGATACAACCTTATCCCTTGTCTTACCGTGGTGTCTCTCGACCTCCCTTTCTCTTCTAACATTTCTTGACCGCCCCCTTGCAACTAAATTCTTATTCTCATCTGCTCTTCCCCTTGGGATTTTTGTACGAGCATGTGTCCTACTCTCATCTTCCTCTTCATCATCATTACACTTATAGTCGTCATTTTGTACAACTTTATCCCTTGTCTTACCATGGTGTTTCTCAACCCCCCTTTCTCTTCTAGCATACTTCAAGTTCTCCCTCACATCCAAATTCTTATTCCTGTCTGCTCTTCCACTGTTAGTTGGGGCATTTCTATGAGCATTTTTCCTACTCTCGCCTTCCTCCTCCTCATTATACTCATAACTATCTTTACTATCATCCTCAAAATCAGACCCCGCGTCAGTCACTTCCACACAATCATTAGCATCTTGTTTTTCTCCTTGCCCTTCAGATTTGCCATCAGTCTTCTTTTCTTGTTGTTGGCTTCCTCCATGTACAGTAATTGATTTACGTTCTTCGACAACTGTGTGCATAAGATGAATATACTGATTCCTAATATCCACCACTGGATTCTTCTCAACTAACAATCCCCTCTTATATCCCTCCTTCAAAACAACAGTATAAGTTCCTATCTTATTCGACAAATAAAATATCCCTGGATGGTGTAGCAATGCTCTCTTAAACCTCGACCGGATCCCCAGCCACTCTCCTAAACACAACAAAGTGTCCTTCTCCACTTTCTTCGAAACAGAAAGATTAAGTACCTCATGCAACACACCCACCGCCCACCTATCTGATTCATCAGTATTAGGCCCAAGATGCATAGCATTCTCATAGGGAGAAACATAAGGCAACTTTTGCCAGTCACTAATCCACTGCTTCAACCTCTTATCTATTTCAAAACCCTTCGAAAACTGCATTGGAAACTCAATAGGCATCCCTTTAACATAACCAGTTTCTCTACTTTTCGCCCTCTTTTCCATAACCGAAACAGCCAGTTCATCACTCCAGCAAACCAACTCCAACCCCAAATCCGAACCCGACCAAGGTGACAAATTCTTATCCCCGAGAACTCTAAAATAATCAGGGAATTCAGGAACCAAACTCTTGACACAATCTTGAGGCAAACCCAAATCCCATAATAAAAAATCAAGAAGCTTTAATGGAATTTTATCAATTCTTGAAACCATTAACAACTTTAAAAGCCTATTAGCAACATCATTCTTATAACTCTCACTTTGATAAACTAACTGTTCTTCAATATCAAGGTCAAGTACCTGTTGTGTTAACTTGACATGAGGATTGATTCCAATGCCACCAGGTAGAAATTCTTCAAAGACTGAAGGGTATCTTCTAATTAACTCTATTGGCCGTATTGGTATTTTGAGGAAGTCTTTTTGTTGAGTGATTATGGAGATAGGGAGTGATCTTGATGGCTCTGACTTTATTAAGTTCTTGATTGAAAGCACTGGCTTTAAGTGCTTTTCTCGCTCAACTGCATGGTCTAAGCCCCTGTCTCTGACGTGCTTGATGGCCGCAAAGTCGACGAGGCTGCGGCGGTGACCTTGGTGGCGGGGTTTAGGGAGGGAGCGGAAGAGGAATTGCATTGTTCAGGCTGCAGCTTCCTCTGTTTCTTTTGGAAATGAGAGTATAGTGGGGAGGGAAGACCAGGGGTTCAAGTAGGGTTTTGGTTTTGCCTTTTTATGTCTCCTATGTTATTAATGGTCTATTCATTTATTATTTTTTATTATTTTTAAAATTTTGTTTAGAAGTATAATACATATTATTTTGTAAAATAATTTTTATTTAAAAATATATTAAAATAATATGTATTTTGTTTTTGAATATTAACTTATTAAAATAATAAAAAATATTAATTGAAAACTAAAACAATTTAAAAAATATAATTATATAGCAGATATTGACTTCCAAGCCACAAGAACACCACTGAATTGCTGAGTCGACACAAATGCCCATGGTGTCTTAAATTTTTATTTTTTTTAAATTAATATATATATTTTTAGATTTTTAGATTTTTTTAATATACTAATATTAAAAATAATTTTTAAAAAATAAAAAAAATATATTATTTTAATAAACTTTTAAATAAAAAATATTTTAAAAATAATTATAACCACGCTCCGAAGCTTAATCATAAACCAAAAACATTATTAAGATTTTTCACGTGTAAACCGATAATTCACGATTCGGATTTTGAACAATAACTTGCATTGACCAATTTCTTCAGAAGCGATCCAATGAAGAACTGTTTTTCTTTTTAACTTTTTATTTATTTTTATTAGTTAATAATGCAATAATGATTTGGATCTAATAACTAACTAAGGAAAAATAATTTAATAATATTCAAAGAATTGGAAAGCTAACAAAGCGTGTAATTGGAGTTGCATTTAAATAAATTAAAATAATATATTTTTATTTTTTAAAATTTATTTTTAACATCAACATATTAAAACTATCTAAAACACTAAAAATTAATTTTAAATATAAAAATTCAAATTTTAAGTAAAGAGTGTTTTGGTCTCACTACCAAGCATCCCTTTAAATAGTGATAATAATATATAGGTAGGTACGTTGCGGCTGCATCATTATTTTCAAGTGAAAAAAAAAATTCAAGTCATAAAAGAAATTTTAAAAGTGAGAGGACTAATTTTAAAACCTCTCAATCTGATTATTTACATGACCTAAGTTTTAAATGGAAAGATACATTCAACTAATACACTCGACCTAACCAACTTAAAAACAATAATAAAAAAAAAGACATGGTTTAAAGGCAATCATAACAAACCCACCAAGTTTAACAATTATTTTCATTATAAAACTATATTTTATTTAACTTAATAAAAAAAACAAAAAATCATAGTTTTAAAACTCAGATTACCATAACAAATTGGTTTAGAACTTAAATAACCCGGAATGTAAATTAATCCAGGTTAAAAAAATAAAAATAAAAAAATTGACCCGAGTTTGATTCATTGAATCTGGTGAAACCCACTCAATAATCTATTTATTTTTTTATAAGTTTTGTTTTTCAAATAATATTATTTTAATTTAAAAAAAAAACAAAAAACAAAGTGGTGAACCTAGACTTATCCTTCTAACCCAATGCCCTCACTTTGCCCCTGTTCACTTTTAAGTCGGATCTATTAAGTTTTGGAAAAATCAAAAGAGGAAGGAAAAAAAGGGTTACGTGGCAAGCCTCTAGAAAAGCCTAAGTGCATAGTTTTGAAGCAGGGTCACACCTATAATTTTCTTTATTTTAAAACATGTATTTTGATACAAAAAATTATTTAAAAAATAATTATTATTACATTACCAAAGACATTCCTAATTAAAGATAAATCACATATTATCCACAGTTTTCTTTTTAAAAAATAACACAGATTGTGTGTCATTTCCAACTAATATCAAAGACATAAAACACATGTTTTAAGTTTTTTTTAATTGGATATCAGATTTAACGAGTTAATCTAATTTGATGGATTAATTCAGTTGATTTAATTTTTTTAATAGTTTTTAATTTTAATTTTATCTTTTAATATTAATTTGATTAATAATTAAATTTTATAATTTGTTTTATTTACTTTTCATTAAATTATCATAATCTCATAAGGGATTTTACTGTACTACTCATCACAAAATACTTTTCATTGGAATAGTGCTTTTTTTTCAATTAATCTTTTTTTAATTTTATTCTTTAATATTAATTTTTTTATTTAGTTATCATGTTTTTATGACATGACCTTACAGTCAGATCCATATTTAAAACTCTTGGATCTGATGTTGCAGCAAAACTCAAGGCTCTTGAACCTAGTGTTGCAGTTAGACCCACTTGAACTTGAGTCATGCAAGTTTAATATTATTATCAATATTATAAATATTATTATTTGTGTTATAAATATTATTATTTTTATTATAATTAATATTGCTAATATAATAATTAATAAATTTTAAAATATATTATTAATTTTAAAAAAACAACTATAAATTTGATTTGAAAAATAAAATTAAAAATTATAAGAACTTGAGTCATATATATTTAATATTATTATTGTCATTATTATTAATATAATTATTAATAAATTAAATAAACACTATCAATTTAATTTTAAAAAATAAAAAACTATAGAAACTTAATTCAAATAAGTTTATTATTATTATTATTATTATTATTAATATTATTTTTAGAGTTCTGACTTAAAACTTTTGGATATTAATATTTTTAATATATTTTATGTAAAAAAAAATTTAGCGCGGCCACCCCACTCATTAATCACTAACTCCTCTTAGTTTATATATATATATATATATATATATATATATATATATATATATATATATAAATTCCAATTGCAATCGCTTGTTAAAATAAAACAGTCTTTTCCTTTCTCATCGAACCACTGTCCAGTCCAGTCCTTTTTCTTTGACTCCACCCAGACAAGACAGCTGGGAAACCTCATTTCATCACGCCCTTTTCGCCACCGGAAACCGGCCATGGCCTCCTCCTCCGCTGGCAACTCGCCACCGATCTCCACCATATCTTCCCTATCGAAACGTTTCGAATTCTCTCCCGATCCGCCGCCCAAAATCTCTCTCTCGATCGACCAGTACCAGCATTGCTCCAAGGCTTTACACGTCTTTAAAAATAAACTCAGGACCCGGGAGATAATCGCACAAGAGTTCGCTCATTTACAGGTTCAAAATGGCATTTCTTTATTTATCTATAGTTTTTTTTTTCCTTACTTTTTTTTTTTGGTTTTGATGGGATTTGTTTTCAAAGCAAAATAAGATTGTTTTGATATGCCAATTTTTTTAGGCATTAAGTTTATAGATGGGAAGCATAAAATGGGTTCTTGTGGTTTGCTGTTTTAAGGATGTTTTGAGGGTTATTCTGTTTGGTTGCTGAGAAAAAAATGGGAAGTGAGATAAAATGTTTTTTTTTCCTCTTCTTTTTCATGATTGAAAGAAAGTTAAAATTCATTCTTCAAAGAGACTGAAAGCAGAAGCCAAACTAGATTTAGAGTAAGCCATAATTACTGCAAATAGTGACTGTGTAATGGCAAGATCACGGATTGGAGTTCCTGGAAGCTTACATTTTACAACAAAAAGAAAAGAATCAAGGACACTGTTATGGGGGAGCGTTTTCCTTCATGACATCTAGCATTTTTTCCCTCCAGATAAAATAAAGAGAGGCACCTCCTGGCAATGCTTCACAAGATAGAAGAAAGCTATCTTCTGAAGATTTGGTGACTCATCTTGTCTCAGCTTAATTACTCTGCCAGTCCCCAATAGGCCTGTTGATATTGCATTTTTGTAAAAGATGATGTCATGTAGGTCTGGCATAGAGACATGTGAAATCTAAGTGAAGCCAAGTTTCATTGCATTGATTACATAAAACAGAGAGAGGATTAATGCTCTTTCCCAATTTAATTTGTCTGTCGTTTGTAGAAAGCTTGTTGAGCACAATCAGCCAACAGTGGTGCTGTGTTTTGGAACAAAAAGAGATCCCCAGAAAAGTCAAACTGAAAGTTTGGTTCTTTCTAAAGACAAGTTTTTGCACACGAAAGGGAGACAGAGACATTTCCTTTTAGGGTTTTTGGTATTGATTATTAAAGGAACTGTTTTATTTTATGCAAACATGTTCTCAAATTTTTGTTTCTGGTTCTTTATTATTTTTTGCTAGCAAAAATATGATAAAAAAAGTGGACAAAAAGATTAATTTCAATTTAACATCAACAAATCAATAAATGGGATTCTAATTGATGTGGGCTGGACTTAATCTTGGTTTTTAAAAGCTGCATATGTGATGTTAAAGCATGTTGTTCTCTTGTGATTTTCTTGTTGCAGGCTAGTAGGATAACACCGTCTCAGATGGCAAGAAGCTGCAAGGTGGCTCTTGACAGTGTGAATGTGAACAAAAACCGGTACCTGGATGTTGTACCATGTAAGCTATAATTCTTAGAGGTTTAGATCACTTGTATGATGCTTCAAGAACATTTTTTGACTAATGAAAATTTTTTTCCATGTTATTTATTCCAGTTGACCAAAATAGGGTTGTTCTTAATCCATGCAAAGATTATAGACCATCTGCAAGAGGATATATTAATGCGAGCCTCATCACGGTAGAGTACATCGAAGCTTTAGTTTATTCTCTCTCAATATAAATCTATATGAGGTACTTGAAACTATATTTTTGCTTGTCCTTCTGACCCTATAGGAATTACTTGTTTTTGCAGACTTCTTCATCAGATAACATTTCACAGTTCATAGCTACACAGGGCCCACTACCACATACATTCGAGGATTTCTGGGAGATGATAATACAGCACCATTGCCCTGTGATTGTGATGCTTACTCGATTAGTGGACAATTATAAGGTACTTCACTGTCTTAAGTTCAAGTTATTTATTCTGATTCCTAGTCATATGTGACCGCCACGGAAGTGATTGAAAGAGTATATGATGCCTCAATTCTGAAGATGCTGCAGGCCATTCATGTATTTTGCTGTTCAACATTTCTTTGTGTGTGGGTGTGCGCATATGTGAGTGAGTGGGTTAACATGCATAGCGTTCCTATTGAAAAAGAACAAGTGCTGTAATTAACCATAGCTAAGCACTTACACCTCATTGTACAGGCTTTTATGATATACACAATTTAGTTTTCTTGACATTTAAATGTCCTGAATCACTTCTGAATTTGAATTGTATGTGCAGACAGTAAAATGTGGAGATTACTTTCAAGCAGAAGATGGTCCTAGAGATTTTGGAAATATTTCTATTGTGACGAAGTGGATCAAAACTACTGACACCTCATTACTGTTGCGCAACTTGAAGGTGGGCTATAAAGAGGTAAGTTTTATTTATTTACATTTATATTTTCAAATGATCAGAAGAAATGTCAATGATGATGAAATGAAAAAAAAATGTGGTCAATGGTGAAATGCACTATTATTTCTCAAAAGGAATGGTTTCTATGTTTTTTTTTTATGTGCTGAAATAAAGAACTGCTAGAAGCACAACGCTACCTTTCTCATCAATTTGGCTGTTTTTTTAGGATAAGGAATTAATGTACGAGATTGTTGTGAATATGTAGGCCAGTATCACATGCTAATATTCAAATGCAGTTTTAGGTTCTAAGAACATGAATGATTAGGGTTCTGGAATTTTGAAAGAAGCAGGAATTGTCTCTTGTAAGTTGTTTGCACTTGCGGAGGAAAACAAGGTATCAGGGTGTACTGGAACAGTATGCTTCTGAAAACATGCAGCTGGGATCTTGCTTACATCCTGCTGCTATGAGACTTCATGGGTTCTGTCATAACCTGATTTTTTACCATTTTTTCTTATTTTTTTCAAAAAAATCCAAGAAATAGCAAAAAACAACAAAAAAATCTAAAAAATAATTTTTGATATATTTGCGTTGTTTTTGGTATTTTTAGCATCTTTTCAAAAGAATTAAAAATTCAAAAATTTACTTTCGATGTGTTTAGTTTTTAACACGCTCCTTTCAAAATCATTGGTTAATTTTTCTTATTGAGTTGACGTTGCCTTATTTAAAAATATCAAGAATAAGATACATCAAAAATAAAAAAATAAAATATTTGGACAAGGGGACCAAAATGCAAAGGAAGAAGATGAGGGACCAAAGTGTTTTTTTGGTTGCTTCGGGACCAAGAAATTAAGATGAAAAAGACAAATTTGTTTTGCCTATAAATAAGTGGTTTTACCACACAAAAAGGGAAGAGAATTTTGGGGAAGCATTAGCAAAAAAAATAAAAAAGAATTACCTAGAGCACAAAAAAAAACACTACGCACGATTACTCTCTCTCTCATAAATCACCAAAACCAAACAAATAAAATTTCTTACCATCTCCCCTATTGAGGAAAAAAAAAAACTCCTCTCTTCCCACAGACAAACACACACACTACTAGCCTCTCCCCATGCTCTTCATTTCATTTTTTTTACCCAAAACCTCATCTCCTCCAACTCATCATCATCAACCACCACCAACAACTTTTCATCTCTTTGAAGCCATCAACCTAGCATTTGACCCGATTCCAGCCTGTCTCCCTCTCAAACCAACCCTAACCATTAGCTGCCTCTCCACCGGCATTGCAAGTAAGACCCATCTTCAACCTTTAGCCAACGCTGCCCACCCAAGCTCCACCGGGATCCTCATCTTTTCTTCCCCTAGAACCATAGGTCCCCCATCAGCTCCTTCCTTGTCAAAAGCAAACCTTCTAATAGCCATTACCAAATGCCATCACTACTCCCACCAAAACCAATCCAGCACCTTCTAGCCACCATAACCCATACCAACCATCACCATATTCAACGCTGACAACATTTCATCCACCCAGCTGTGATTGAAACTCAGTAGCCTTTCCACCTGACAACCTCATTTTCTTCTTCACCGTGGGCAACCCAGCGTAACCATCCACAATCAGCCATCACCATTGACAGCCGAGACCTTCTCCACCATTGGTTAGCCTCCACTCAGCAGCCCCTCCCATCAACGCCAGCCTCCTCCACTACTGCCTTCTCTGAAACCATTCAAAACACACCAGCCAGCCGTGACCCCAACTGTCCAGCCCTTTCCCTTTAATTTGCCATCAACAACCATTGTTTCACCCAACTGACAGCTAACCACCAAGACCCACCAGCAACACAAAAAATCTCCATCCTCCCTCTCTTGCCCAACAGATCTAACCTCACAATAGTTGTTTCCTTCTCCTACTTCGAAACTGAAGTTTCCATTGACTGTAAATCCACACCCCTCTCGTTATCTCATACTCCATAGCTTCGGCCTACCACCCAACTTCTTCTGTTAGTGATAGCAGCTGCAACCATCTAAAGAGAAATTTTAAGAAATGGGGATCGAAAGTTTAAGCCTGTTGATCTCCCAACATCTACACTAGTGGATGACACCGCCGATGTAGAAGGAGAGAAGAAGACGCGGAGCTTCTATTGAGCCAACTGACACGTCTCTACTCCCTCATCGGCGCATGCAACGACGCGCCAATAGTACCGGCTATCCACTGTCATGCGTGAAGTCACGTGCCACCACTATGCACATCAAGTCTAGAAGTTCCCCCCACCGTATGTCCATCCAAATCTGGTCCAATCATCTTGGAAGGTCGATTCATAACCTCAAAATATATTTTGGACAAATTGCTATAATTTCATGAAATTTGGGACAGAATGCTTGTTATTGTGTTTTTTGGATTGTTGGACATTATTATTTTGGATCAATGTGTGTTTGTTTATTTACAATGACTTGAAAATTTGTGTTGATTTGTTAAGTTTATTCTTTAGGACTATGATTGATAATTAAACATTAAATCTTGATGCATGAATTATGCTTGGGCTTGTGTTGATTCATTTGAACTAGTATGCAATTTGAATATAATTTGTGAAGTTAACAAGATTTGATGCTTGATTGTTGGATTGTCAAATTATTATGTTGGTTAGTAATTTGCGTGGAGTTGATATCATGGCTAAAATAGCTTGATTAAAACGTATTTTTTTGTGTTTTTCCAAACATGGTCTTAGTCTAATTTTTATTTTTATTTTTATTTTTATTTTTATTTTTGGAAGATCATCTTGTAATTAATTTTGGGTTCCTCACATTTTTCCCCACATTGAATATTTGAAATTGTGACCTTCACGCGAGATTTTTTTTGGTATTAATTTAATCAGTTTCGCTCTGCAAAAACAACAAAATCTTTCTTTTAAAAAAATATACAATTTTATTTTAGATTGCATATGACCAAGTCTCTCAAAAAATAAAAAATAAATAATATTAGCATAAATAATAATAATAATAATAATAATAAAATACACATGATTTAGAATCCTTAAATATAAAAAATCAAGAAAAATAGTTTTCTTGATATCTTTGCATGTATTTTTTGGATTTAATAACCAGTTTATGAAATCCATGAGAATTTAGCCTATATTTTAAAAATACAAAAAAAAAATTATTTTGCTGCTTTGAATATCAAGGATTACAAACTTGGATGTAAGACATATTCTCGATATTAAAAGAAAATATAAAAAATATATTGACATTAGAATGATTAGGTTTAAATTGATAAGATAGGACCTCTTTATCGAGGAGGACTTTTCTTGAACTTTAGATAGACCAACAGTTAGCAATGCAATTTACTTTGGGTAAGGTGTTTTTATGAAATCTATGAGAATTTAGCCTATATTTTAAAAATACAAAAAAAAATTATTTTGCTTGTTTGAATATCAAGGATTACAAACTTGGATGTAAGACATATTCTCGATATTAAAAGAAAATATAAAAAATATATTGACATTAGAATGATTAGGTTTAAATTGATAAGATAGGACCTCTTTATCGAGGAGGACTTTTCTTGAACTTTAGATAGACCAACGGTTAGCAATGCAATTTACTTTGGGTAAGGTGTTTTTAACAGATACAGATACACCCGTTTAGTTGGTGTGCGTTTAGGATGGAAACAAAAGCACTGTTAAGTAAACAACTAGGCCAGAATGCCATGTGTAGTAGCAAACCATAATTTGGTTCTATGGCTGTGGGAAATTTTCTGGAGTTTTGTTTTGAACTTTCTTGTTTCTTCAGGCTCAGAGATCAACTGTTGGAGTGTACCCCTGCTTTGTAAATTTTGTTTGATCTCCAGCGCAGCTACATATATTTACCAATAGTTTAGGAAGTTTGAGGTTCAGTTGGTCCCACCC
>Ga0325411_1000703_pt1 | contig 35691 bp, 18 predicted proteins | sample PopdelMetagenome_13_FD_206181 | JGI IMG/M metagenome (GOLD analysis project Ga0325411, IMG submission 206181) | Populus deltoides microbial communities from Bellville, Georgia, United States - Xylem-PdIQD-R4 | ecosystem: Host-associated > Plants > Phyllosphere > Stem > Wood/Secondary xylem...
AAGTGACAAGTAGACTTTATTATAAAATAATATGATCGATTTAAGGGAAATTTGACGAAGACCTTATAATAGCAACATTATTTTCATATCGACATAAAAGCATAAAGTAGAGGTACATTTATGAAGATCTTATTTCTTAACTATTACCTACTCTAATAAAACAAATGAAAAATTCTGAGGAGTGTAACTCAATTGGTCAAACTCTAAGTTTGTTTTCTAGAGATCATTAGTTCAAGTCCCATAAACCTCAGGACTATTGAAGATTTATATGATTATTAATTTTAGAATCCATGAAATTAGTCGAGTTGCACGTAAGCTAACTCAAACATCCATGTTAATAAAAAAATATACAATAAACCCATCTCCTTCACTATTTTTATGCACAGTGAAGGAGCTACCCCGTCTACGAGGTAATATATATATATATATATATATATATATATATATATTCCTTTTCTTTTCTTTTATAAAAACAAGGTTGGAGGTCAAGTTAGTGTCTGTAAGATGGAAGAATATTTGTTTTCTTTTGATAAGTATTAGCTACTGCTAAGTTTATCATTGCCTTCTTTAGCGAGGGGGCCTAAATGATGCCCTGTCTACGAGGAAATGAGTGTAATTCGTCATTAATTAACTTTAAATTGGTTGTAATAATTTATTTTAATTTATCATATTTTTAAACCAATATTCTAATATTTAATTAATTCTTAATTTTATAAATATTTATTTTTGTTAATATATCATTAAATAAAAAATAATTAAAAAAATAAAGTTGTTAAACTTAGTAAAGTCTATGATTTAAACAATAGGTTTTGTGGGTGAAGCGGTGTAACTTAGGTTAATCTAATATGTCACTGTATCAATATTATAAAAAATATATCATCTTGAGATTTTTTTTAAATTCAAATCACATTTTTACTGGTTGTCCGGGTTGTATTTGAACCCGCAGATTAACCGAGTCATGTCGGGGCAACTTCTATTCAAATTAATTCTAAATCCATGCTAGACAAGAAGATGTATAGAGCGGTTTCAAAGTTGACACTCTGGGTCGAGCCTTTCTTTTTTCTTTTTTCTTTTTTAACGATTGAATCCTTTTTTTTTAATTTATCCTTTAATATTTGGTTGATTTTGAGTTAGTTTTAATTATTATTTTTTTTGTTTACTTTCTATGAGGTTATTGTAATTTCAAATTAATATCCTCGAATTTGATTGATACTCAATTTTATGACTTTTTATTTTTGTTATCATATCATTAAGTAAAAAATATGTTTTTAAAAAAAACAAATTGTTAAACCTAGTTGTTAATCTCCTAGATCGAGTTTTATAAGAATACCAAATAGTTTTTTATAGGATAAATATTTTTTCACATTCAAATTTTTTATCCCACCATAAGACAAGCCAATAAACTAATTAATATCTTCTAATTAATTAAGGGCATCCACCAGGGAAATTTGACGGCTTTTTTTCTAGATACACTTGCAGAACAATTGAATATAGCAACTTAATTACTAATTAATTCACTGTTTTCTCACACCTTAATTAGGTGGGGTTTGGAACTAGTGGAAAGATATATAGTCATTCATTTCCCCCAAGAAGATTTTAGTAAAAAATAACAGGTAAGATGGATGTCGTTTCTCTATCAAAATCAGTGCTTGTAGAGTCGCAAAATTTGCATGGGGAAGAAAAGAGGAGGAATAATCTGCATTGCTCTCTCATCTTCCATCTATGAAACTAAAAACACCCCTTAAAAATATAGTTTAAGTAGTCAGGTTCTAGATTTATTTTCTAAAGATTACTGGTTCGAGTTCCATAAATCTTAAGATCATTGAAGGCTTACATAATCATTAATTTTAGGATCTGTGAAATTAATCGAGGTATACGCAAGTTAATCCAAGTATCTATGTACATTAATAAAAATAAAAATCGAAAAAAAGGTTCGACGTTATCTTCTCTTCCACCAAAACTCAACGCTGGCAATTTTCCTGCAGGTTCAGCTCGCGCAAGTCCATTTCCTTCCTAAAATATTAATCTGGATTTAAACAAGGAGTCTCATCTTTCATCAAAAAATAGACTACTCCATGGCATGTAGTACAGATTCAAATCAATCTGACGACTATTCCTCGTTCTAATATGGAATCAGTCTCCTAATTTACCTTCGTTTGAATCAGTCTCCAAATGATCAACGTTATGTCGATGACACTTCAAGGACGAAGTTTGCATGGTCGTCAGGATACTTCGAAGAATAATCCACGAAGAAAATTCTCCACCGGCAAAGTTGAGGCATACAATTCTCTATGCAACAAAAATCTCCCCCACATATGTCCAAGAATTTATTCTCGTACGTACAAGGTAGACGGTTTCAAAATCACTCAACCAATAAAGAAATTTTAAGAAAGAAAGATTTTATTTTTTATCAAAAAATAAAATCTATGTTTTTGTGTAGGTCAAAGGCGTTCAGAATCAAGAATATATTCATGTTAATTAAAAAAAAAAACACATTATGGATTATACAGAGAAATAATCATTTTCACGCAACTCATTTGCCTAAATTTACCTTGTAATTAAAAAAAAAAAAGGAGTTTGTGTTGTGAGATGATGAGTAGCAGCAATTTCCATGCACATTCACTTGTAAGTTCTTTTTTTTTTTTTTCTTAAAATAAAAGCTTGCAGGCAAACAGTTGCAAACAGTTAAATACATAAGATGTTCTGGACTTATTTATTTCTTTCTCCCTTAATAAATTTTGAATTTATGACTAATAAGGATCTACTCTTGATCTCATTTTCTCATACGGAAAATTATTTACACATAAAATATATACAATAGTTGTAATTGTGGATTAAAATATTTTTTTTTCTTTTTTATCCAAAAGGGGCCATTATGTATAAAAAATCAAAAGTTTTGTAAAATAAATTATTAAACTTCAAAGAACATTTTAAATTTTGAGAAACTTAAAACCCCACGGAAAGTGCGAGAAACAGTCATCTATATATATATATATATATATATATATATATATATATATATATATACATAAAGAATTGGTGTTTTATTGTCGATAATAGTGAAGTACCTTTTTTTCAAAAAAAACCTTTATTTTAATTGAATTTTTTTATAGTTTAATTAGATAAAATTATGCTACATATATTAAATTAAAGGATAGAGGATTAGAGAATAAAACAAAAAGAAAATTGAGTTTCATAATTTATTTTTAATTATTTTATTTTAAACAAACTTCTTGACATTAGGTTAGTGATAATATTACGAGTGTTTATGGAAATTATTTGGTGAAAAAATTGAAATTGCTTATATAGTAGGAAACTATTTTAAAAGTTTTTTTCGAGATAAAAAAAGAAAGTATGCAATATCCTTATATTTGGGATAAAACAACAATCACATATTTATATTATCATCTTAAAATATAAATAGTAACATTCAAATTTATCATCTCATTAAAACTCTAATACCGTATAAAAAAAAACCTTAAATTTGTACCGAGATAAAAGAACGAACGTGCTCTTAAATTTTTTTGTTATATTAGTTCTCTATCAACAGCTTAATTTGTACTATTTCTTGCACCTATTGCGTGGGGTTTGGTCTATCCTGTTTCTTTAAAAAATACTAGTTTTTCTTGCATGTGAATATTTTATAACTATTCAATAATTTTTATTAATAGAAAATATGTTTCCATTGCACTATAATAAAAATTAAGAGCATAAAACTGTTTGCCCTTAAATCCTTATTCTTTAGCAGTTATACCAGTTAGGAGGTATATAGCTTGTGTATAATATTAGAAAGAAAGAAACTTCGGGAAAGCAGATAATAAATTTTTTAATATATCTTTTATAATATTAGAACGAGCTCTCAATAAATAATTTTATAATAATTTTTTAATATCTTTTTTAAATAAAAGTTTTTTAAACTTGAAATCTATACATATCCATTATTACCCCATGCTTAATTAATTTAATTGAAGAGAATGAAAACAGATTCACTACCATTTTATGTTTTTAATTTAATTAGAGATAATTGGTTTGAAGGTAAAATTAAATAATCATACTAACTCAAACATTTAAGAAATTGAATAAGGATATAATAATAGTTTTATATTAATTCTATAACAAGCACAAATGGATTATACGTACGAATAATTAGAGATTAAAAAAATATATATCATATTCATATAACAAAGTGTCATGTAATCTTTTAAAAGAAGAGAGATCGAGAGAGGGAAAGTATATATATATATATTGCAATGGAAGTAGATATTTGTTTTAATTACAAACATAAATAAAATGTTTTTCCATTTTCATTTTGAAATAAAATTAGCTTTCATTTTACGGTATGACAAAGGCAAAATATGCAAGAAAGAAAAATTCTTTTATGGCCATTCCACAACTAATAATTAATTCAATGTTTAGGAGAAATTTGCTTGACCGTATTACTATAAAGAAAATTCAAAGAAGACATGTCCGCTAGTGTCGTCGTTTTCCTATCAAAATCAATACTAGTTGTGCCAATGCCCCGATTTGCATGGCAAAGGAAAAGAGCTTGAATTATGATGACAAACTAGTGTACGTACCCTACCATCATTTTCATGTATAAAACTATTGTTTTTACATGATATCTATCTAGGACCATACATTAAAAAAAAATCTAATTTTCTCTCTATCTATTGTTTTCACATAATATTTATCTAAAAAAACTCTAAACTGACTTTGGTATTGGATGGATTTTTACAATAACATCCTGATGAGGTTATAAAAATCACAAGGAATGTTTTAGGATTAATTATTTCTAGAAATCCCTCTGAATTATTTATGGTGAATTCAATGACCTCCATTTGAAGACCGCGTAGGTTTTTCCTTGCAAATTTTTCTCTAGGGGAATGGCAACTCTTCTGGAATAAATGTCTGCACAAACTTTTCTAGGGGGTGTTGATAGGGACCCTCCGAAGATCAAGTCAGTACCATGTATATTTGTGTGAAGAACAACATTAATGAAGATATTAAAGAGCTTTTTGAACGTATAGAAAGGGCTAGAGAAGAAGATCTAAAGGTGAAGTTCAGAGAACTTCTCTTTCCTTTTCTTTTTTCCCTTCTTTTATATCACCTGATTTTTACTCTCTCATGCAACGTGGGAAGGGTAGAAAAGTAATCTTGAATTAGTAAGATTATATTATCTTACTGATTGTACCATCACATCTAATTAATATAGATATAGACGGCTTGTTCGTATTTAATGGATCATAATTATTAATTCAGGCTCAAGGTATGGGAGGCTCAATGTAGAGTGACCCTTCAGTTTCATACCCGATCTGAGGTATGCAGGGCTCCATTCACTCCCGAGGCTAAGAAGAAACAGGGTGCAGAAGAGTCCACGCCCACCGTGGAGTTGGATGTGGACGCGCCCAGGTCCAACGTCTAATTGGGTGCAAGCACGTCATGGCCCAACCTAGGGTTGGGCATAAAGAAAAGACAGCTCTATTTTGGGTTGTGACTTCGTGCGATGCCCTTTTAAATGGGGTTGGTTTATAAAAACCATAACTCATCACATCCCATCCAACAAACTCCCTCACAGAACATTATTCACCCAAATAGTGTCTTTTTTTAATCTTTTTATATTTTTTTTATCTTGGTCACCAAACTTTTATTTTTTTCAATTTATCCTTTCATGCTACATTGTTTCAAATTTGAATCTTATAAATTATTTGATACTTAATTTGGCAAAATCTAATTCAATTTTGATATTTGAAAAATATTAAAAATAAAGGAACCAGATTTGACATTAGGTATAAAACTGAGGGTTTTTTTCTATTCAAATCATGCATTTTTCAAAAAAAAAAGTTGCCTTTAGAATTAGTGTTGTTTTTATTTTCATCCCTTTAATATTTAAAATTCTTTATTTTGATCCAAAACTTTATTTTGTTTATTTTTCAATTCTTAGGTTTGAGAGAAGAGAGCGAGTTACCTAAAGATGATGAAAGAGAGTGAAAGTTGATGGTTTGTAAAATTTTAGCTATGAAACTAATTTTTATTTTTTATTTTTTTTGCATCAACATGTTTCATTTGACAAGAGAAGTTCCATTTAGGTTTTTTTACCCTTTATCTTGTCAAAAAAAATTGGGCTTGATAGATTTTTTTTTCTTGTTTTTTGGACCGATTTAGAGGTGTTTTGAGTTGAGAGATTGGGTTTTTTGAATTGATAAGGGTGTTTTATTTTGAGTTTTTAGATGAAAATAGGTTTAAAATATGATTTTTAGATAAAAACATTACTAGCCCTAATTTTCTGACAACCTCTCTAATGGTTGGAAGCTGGGTTTCAAGACGACTCGTCGTATATTAAAGTAGATGATATGTCGTCCATACCTTCTGTCGCGGGGCGCACGACGTCGTCTAGCAACGGCGAAGGCTCTCTGTCGTGCCTCCTGGTGTGAGGGGTGTTGTGTGTTGGGAAGGATTTTTGGATTTAATCATAAAATTATGATTAATGTTTAGGAGTCGCCACCTAGTATTATGGTCACTAGGAACCTATGGTCTGCGAGAGTCTGAGTAAGGGACTGGTTGTGCAAGGGGAAGAAGCATCACCCTCAGTGCACCCTACCTAAGGTAAGCTGCATTGTTGTTTGATTGTTTTTTCTAAGTCGGGTTTATATTTGTTGGTCTTTTCTAAGGCTCAAGGCAGATCTATCTTCATGAGAGAGTCTCTACCTTATCGGGTTAAATCCTAACCGCTCTAAAGTTTGAATTTTAACATCGTATTTTTACACCTTGTATCTTTAATACTTGATGGTGTATTTTATCGTGTAATTTTACACCTCACAAATATTAAAGTCTACATTTGGATCCTAAAAAAAAATTAGAAAAAAAACATTTTTGACATGTTGGCCAAACCCTAATGGATAATCATAAACTGGTTACGATATCCATTATTAATTTTTTTTTAACATGAAAAAGATGCAATTTTTGTTTTTTTAATGAAAAATATGCTTAGAAAATTTTTAGGATTTGGCCATATGCAACAAAATATTTTTTCTTTTTGAAAATGTTTTGAAATATTTTTTTTTTGAAACATTTCGGAGAAAACCAGGTATTTTAATACCGGATTTGTATTTTACAGTGTAAATATACAACCCGATATTATGCATAATTGGTAGAAAAATAAACGAGAAAAATCACAAATTTTTTTTAAAATGATTTTTGAAATTTTTTTAGATTTTTTTTTAATGGGGGCCGGGCCAGACCCAGCCATTTGGGCTGGGCCAAAACTGGCCCGGCCCAAAGACAACTTAATTATTCTGCCGCTGCATGCAGAAATGGATGGATTCTGCATGCAGCGGCCCCGACGAAGAAGATGGAGGCAATGCAGGGAGGAGAACCGCCTAAGGTGGTGAGGGTCTTTGGTCGCGCTGGTGGAAACGTCGGTGGGGTTGGCTGCAGGTGGCTGGAGCGGAGGAAGAGACGTTGACGGCGGAGGAAGCAAAAGAAGAAAGTCTGCAGCGGGGAGAAGTAGGAGAGGAAGGAGAGGAGAGAGACGCGGTGTCTGCTCTACCACTGGTAAACGTCTGTTGGTGCAGGAGAAAGGTTTCTGTGGTGGAGATGTTGGTGGGAAGACCAGTGATGGTGTGCTGCCAGTGGTTGCAGCGGTGGAGGGAGAAAGAAAAACAGAAAAACAGAGAAAGTGGCAGAAACCGGGAAGAGGCTGATTTTTTGGCTTATTTTGGACCCGAGTTTCTACTCCCTCAGGCCATCAAATCCACCTCTATTTATAGGCAGTGGAATAGGGAAATCTTTTCTACACTAGAGAAAAATTTCAGCCCTTGATTCGGATGAGAAGGATCCCAACCGTTGGCTCAAAGTGGGCATGGTGCACTGTCAAATTGTCAAATCTGCAGCTGCAGGCTGCCTGAGTTGGCCTCTTTGGGCTGGTGCCACGTCCGTTTATTTGCCATTTTGCCGGTGAAGACCATACCCCGACGAAAAGGAATGTCTGGTGATCAGTTTTGAGCAAGTTTTGGCAAATTTGGTGGACGTTAGGTGCATTAAATGCACCTGCAAACGAGGTGACCGGACCAGATTTTCAGGGGAAAAAAGAAGAAGATAATGAATAGTGTTCCGGATTCTGTTTTGGCCAAAGTTCATTTCCGTCCTTCCACTTTCAATTGCTTTCAATTGAACCCCTAATTGACCCTAAATGTTTGCAATTAAGCCCCTGATGACCTTCAATTGGAACCCCAAAGTTACGCACCTTTTGCAATATGGTCCTTGGTCTCGGATTTTGTTAATTTAATCCCTAATTGACCATCAAACTTTCAATTTCACCCCCGGTTTTTGTCAATTAAGCCCCTCAATTGTGGTGCCTTTTGCAGATTGGTCCTTGGCTGCAAATTTCTTCAATCCAGCCCCTAATTGACCCCAAAACTTCAATTTTCTTGCAATTTGACCCCTGATTTCAATCAATTAACTTGGTAAAAATTAAATTTGGTCTCTTAAAATTTCAATCTCCTCAATTAAGCCTAAATTAGGCTCCCAAACTTAATTTTTCACCAATTAATCCTCAAATAAAATTAATTTGACCCATTTAAAGTATAATTAAGTCCTTGCACTTAATTAAATCCTTCAATTGGACCCAAATTAATTCTTAAACATAATTAAAATTTAATTTGGCCCATGATTAAATCAAATTGGCCTATTAAAAATTTAATTATATCATTGGACTTAATTTTTATGCAAATTCGTCCAATAATCATTTAATCTAACCTTGAATTTGCATTTTGTCTCCATTTTTGGGCATAATGGAGTACAATTAGGCCTTGAGTTTCCTCCAAAAATTGCAACTTGATTTCTCGGCTTGCTTTCTCCACATCACCAGCTTTTTATTCTATTTTTTAGATTTTTATTTTGAAAAAAAGTGAATTTTTAGGGAATAACTCAGAATTGGATTATGACACCTTCATCAAACAAAAAAAAAAAGAAAAAAGTCAAGCGGGTGGACCTAACCTTATAAGCCCACAGGCATGACCTTTTCTTTTTTTGGACTAGCCCCCCTCACCAATCTAAACTTAGTCATTTGGCCTTTTTTTTCTTTAAATTGTTTTACTATTTAATTTAAATCTAAAATAAATAAAATATATTTTTTATTTTTATCTTTAGTTTTCGTTTCTTTTCTTATGAATGTCTATTTTTGTGTCATGTAATTAAATGAAAGGTGAATTCTGAAAACAATTTAGCAAACTCAAGCAAGTTCATAACTTGGATCATGAGTTTCATTGGTTAACTAGATTGACTTGTTTCAATCCAAAACATCATTGTCTCGATATTAAAAAAAAAGGTTAAATGATTCTCTTTCCAATATTCTTTTTATTTTAACTCAATCCAGGTCTTGAGATTTTTTAACTGAAATTCATTTAAATAAATTAATTAAAAATATATTTGGGATATTATTTAATAAAGTATTGTTATTTCTTTACTTTGTTTTTAATAAGATTATAGCAATAATTTTTCAAATTGACTAGCATTCTTTTATTCAGCACTTCATGCTATTTGTTTTCTTAAATTTTATTCAATTTCTTTCCTTCCCGTGTCTATTTTTCGATCATATAGTTAAATAAAAAGATTTGTTTTCCAAAAACAAAGTTATAAAACCCAATTGGATCCATGACCTATGTGATGGATTTGGAGAATTGACTCGAGTTAACTTGTGGATCAAAACATTGTCATCTCAAAATTCAAAAAAAAAATGGTGATGCCTTGAATTGTTTTTAGTTAAACAAGATGACCAAGTTCTGGTTGGAACCATTAGGTTGAGCGGTCACAATTTTAGTTAAATCAAGTTTCAAACAAGTTGATCGAGTTCTGGTTAAAACCATTAGGTTGAGCGGTCACATCAAGCCAACTCCAATATAGTTGTATTTAAAATTCAAGTCATGTCGTTGGGTCACGTCAAATTAATAAAAAGAAAAGGAAATATGTTATCTCATTATTTTGTGTTGATTTAATTTTAACTTTTACTTTTTCTAAAAAAATATTGGCATATAACTAATTAAAAATAAATAAATACCATGGTGTGGCACTATATTATGTTTCTTTATTTACATCTATCTCTGCTTTCTGGTTTAGTCATATATTTATGCATATGATTATTGGTCAATTTTATTAAATACAAGCATCAAATTTTTATTTTTTTATTACGAGAAAACTTTAACAATGCCTATATATTTTTTTATGTTAAAATTAACCTCTAAATTGGTCCATCGTGAAGCGCAGATACCATGAATAATTAACTCTATATACCGAGTAATATTTGCAAGGCTAGAATAACTCAACAAATAATAATGACTCTTTAATAAGTCAAAAACTATTAAAATTAGGTTGGATAATTTTATGATGAGTGTTAAAGATGTTATATGATTCTTTTGATATATTTAATATCTCTCTTTATTTATTTAATGATCTCATGTGATTTGGGTAAATAATTTTTACTCTTTTTTTCTTTTTAACTTAAATTAGCAACATTTTGGTATAAATCAAATAAGATGGGTATTTTTAAGTTTGCATCCACTTATGCATTAAAGAGCACTTTAAAAGAAAATTAAACTCTTTGTTTGGGATTTAAGGAACAATTTAAAGAACTTGATCCTATTTGAAGCATCTCTCATCAAGATTTGTATGATATTCTTAGTTGATGCAAGAGTATTTAGAGACTTTGAAGAGTCGGATATTAATGTATTGTATCTAGATTGTGTAAGAATGCCTATTAAATGCATAAATGGATCAGATGGTCAAGTTCAAGCCTAAGATGAGGTTTTAACTTTCCAAACAATTTAACCATTGAATTGTGATTAGATTTTTCTAGTGGAGGCTAGGGAGGCCCTTAAAGTAAACTTATAAATTGTTTGTTTTTTTATATTTCAGTAATTTCTTATTTAATTTTAATTTTGAATTTTTTTTTCTCCTATTTGCTTAGAATTTTTCTAGATGATATAGGTGACAAGCCTATTTAGGATACTATGATTCTTATATTTTGGAGATATTTATTGGAAGATTAATTTTATTAAGAAATAACAATTCAACTAGGGTTTTGTTTGGCCTTTTTTGTGATATCATGTCTTCTTATTTCCTTTGAATCCTACTCTAGTTAGTTTAGGTTGCATCATTAATATTATGATCTTTATTATTGATTGAGCTTGGTGAGAGATTTATTGGTCCCTTTGAATGTATATGGGGTTTGGGGTCTTTGAATTTGATCTTAAGCCTCTTGTATATCATATCCATCTTGTTTAATACAGTAAAATCTTGATTCTTTTTCACTTATTGAGTAGGCAATTTGGCTAAAATAAACAAAATTTGGTGTTCTTGATTTTATCTTTATAATTTCTCATTGTTTTTTAGCTAACACCATGTAAGAATATTTGATGTGATCCTTAAGGCTTTTAGGATTTTTCTAAGCTTTAGTTTTTCTTTGGTACATGATAACCCCTCCACAATGTTTCCCTTGTCTTTCTGTATATATGTAGCCAACATCCCATCTTTCAATCACCTTTTTTCTCTAAACAAAATTAATAAAAGATAAAGAATTGAAGGAACTCGTATAAAAAAAAAGGAAGTTATGGAGAGAAAGGGCTAGAAAGAGGGATAGTAGGGCCACCACTATCATCCACCTTGTCATCTTTCTTCTAATTTGTAAGCAATGATTTTTAAATTTCATTGTAGTTATCTTCTTCCTTTTTATTTTCTCTATAAAACCAAGCCGAGAAAAAGAAATTTATATTTCCTATAGCATTTCTCAAACAAAACAAATAGAAAAGGAAGTTCTATTTTTTTTTTTGTTTCGTGATCAGCTCACATGTTTAGTTTTTCCTTAAATTGTTTGAAAAAATAGGGGGATCATTTTTTTAGCTGGTGTTAGAAATGAATATTTGATATTCGATGAAATATTTCAATGAGGTTTACACTTTAGAATTTTAGCAGTTTGTTGTACTTGTCATACTCGATATTGCGACGAACACTTTTTTTTTAGTTTTATTGAGAAGGGGAAAAGGTAATAAAGATGTATAAGATATAAAGGGTTCTCCACGTAGTATTATGGTCACAAAGAACCCTAACTAATCTTTCAAAGTTCTAGGCAAGGGACTGATTATGCTAAAAAGAATATATTATCACCTTAAAGCATTTTACTTAAGATAAGTTGTATTGTTATTTGTCTTTTATTCCTATTATGTCTATCTACATTGATGCATGGATATTTATGGTTAAGTATGGGTTTAATATAGGGAATTAAACCCAATGAAAAAGAGGGGTTGGTTGGGCCAAAATTTATCCTATATGAGGTTCAAATGATTTCTTCATTCCTGGTTGCCACTAGAATTACAACCTATGATGGCTCATTTATTCTAAAAATAATTAGTGAGTTAATATCACCATATAAGGATTGTTTATTCCTGATCAAGATTTATGACCAATGACAATATTTCAAACATCATTAATGAATAACAAGATGGGCCTATATAGGGTTAGGTTGACCCAACCTAAACTTATTTTTGTGATGGTTTATCTCACTAAGGTTCATCTATCCTATATAGGGAATCAAACCTAATCTTTTCTAAATTATTTTTGTATCTTCACTTCTCATATTCAAATAGTGATAGTTAATGGTTCATATACCTGAAGGAAAGATCTAGAGGTATCTAAAAATGGACATCTATTATTGGGACTAAAAGTTACGTAGTTTCAAGATAATGACCTATGATGGTCTCTTTATCCTGAAGCGTATTGTTATAGTAACAATCATACTTATTGTTTTATTTTCTTAAAATATTACCCTCAATCAATGCCTATACATATCATTTTATGATGACTCATTTATACATAAACATTGTCGATGGACAATTGTTCAAGGAAAAAAGGTTCTTTACTATAGTTATTATCATTATTATTAACATCATTATTTGAAAAGAAGTGAAGTTTACATCACAAATGAATGAACTACCTTGTTACCCCTAATCAACCTCTAAGAGTAATGACCAATGAAGATTCATTTACTTTAGAAATAATCAATGGTTATTTTATTGAAAAACTTATGCATTTTGAAAATCAAAGTATAATGAGTGTGCTACCCTCAATCGATACCAAAGATAACAACCTATAATGACTCTTTACTTTAGACATCATAGGTGAGTAACAAACTAATGACTGATACTTTTTTATTTGGAAAACAAAGTCTTAATGATTTTTATTAAAAAAAAACTATTTTATTAAAAATGTTGGAATGTCTGCCTTTGTTAAGCAAAGCACTTTAATATGGGTCAAACCTCTTATATGATGGGCCTTATAACCAAAACACAAAACCCATTGTAAATGTTGCTATCCAATTTTTTATCCAATTTTTGATAAATTTTAGAAAAAAACTAAAAATAACAAAAATCCAAAAAATATGATTTTGACGTCTTTGCATCACTTGCATCATCTTTTTACCACTCATTCAGTTGTTAACGTGCTTTTTAAGTCAATGTTGAAGTTACTCTTTAAAAAAAATTATTTTTTTAAAAAAATAAGAAAAATTAAAATTTGCAAGGGATCAAATATGAAAAGAAAGAAGTTGAAGGACCAATTTGCTTTTCGGGTTGCTTGGTCAACAAGTTTGCTTGGGGACCTAGCAATTAAAAATAAAAAAAAAATTTTCCCTATAAATATATACATAAAACACACAAAAAAGTGAGAAATTATGGGAGCGAGAGCAAAATAAAAACCTTAAAAAACCTAACCTTTTTTTTTTGCCTAGCCATCGCCCCTCCTTTTTTTTCTTTCTTTCTTTTTCCTCTCGAGTTAGCCCTAAAGACAACTGACCCCCTTAATTCTCTACCCACAGACCTCCATTTACACAACATCCAATGTTCTCCCTAACCAAAACATTCACCCTCACTTCCCTTTCTTTCTCCTTCACACCATTAACACCGACACCCAAAACTCCAACCCACACACAAGAAAAACAAACCTTAACCTTCAGAGTCATTCCTTGACCAGACCCGCCATTAAATCTTCAGCCTTTTAGAATCAGTAGTTCCCCCAATCTCCTTTATCATCCCCGACCAACACCCTATTCTTCTAACCTTGAGTCCATTACTAGCCTATTAGGCCACACACCATCTCTTGTACTAGACTCACTTTCAGACGCCCCACAACCCCCTCACTTCATTCTATCTTGCCAAGACAAACACAACTATCATCCCTATTTTCCTAACCCTACCATCATGCCACCATCGAAGCTAGCCACCATCAACACGAAAACCAACCAACACCCTTCACAACTTCATCCCTTCCTCTTCGCTGCTAACAATAGCTCAGATTGATGGAAACAGGTGAAGAGAAAGATTGAAACAGAAAGCTTAAACAAAAATCTAAAACAAATCTAAAAAAAATTAAAATCAACAATTTGCGTGGATTTTTTTCTTTGCTTTGCAAGAAAAGATCAAGCTTGTCACCAACCTAGGGAGAAAGAAAGGAAAAGGGGACCAAAGCTTTAGAAGGCTAGATTCCCTCCTCGCAGAACGTGGAGGTACGCAACCGATAAGGAAGGGAAAAGGTGAAAGAGTCATTTCAGATCCCGTTGGTTTTACTTCTCTAACAACAGCAGTGCATAGTCCTACATGCCGATAGAAATGGTGGCGCGTGGAAAAGATGTGTTGTCATGGCTCCTCCACCTCCTAAAAGCTTCCCAGCACTGTTCCAGCAACTCAGAAGCTTCGTTCCTGAATTTTAGGGGTTTATTTTGTAAATTATAGGTTTTTAATGTGTTTGGATTATTTTGAATTTTAGTGATTTGTAAATTGGTAATTGTGGGTGTATGAGTAAAATATAGTAAAAAAAGATGTGTGTGTTCGTATTTTTTATATATGTTTTTAAATGTTTAAAACCAAAAAGATAAAAAGAATTAAATGTTTTAATTGCATACGGCCAAGTGTCTTAAAAATACAAAGAAAATAATATTACGTAGTATGTCCATATGAAAATTCAAAATATATATTCGCGTCCATTTTAAAATTTAATAACCAGTTTATTAAATTCATGAGAATTTTGATAATATTTTAATAAATCATCCTTTTTTAATTCATAAGAATTAATGGTTAAAAATCCTGGTATAGAACATTGAACCTATAAGTGAGGCTGGTATTTGAAATATCAGAGTTAACCAGAACATTCTAAGAGTTATTCTAAATGTTCACCAATTTTAATTGGAAGTATTTTTCATCGTAATACATAAAATACGAAGAATCTTTTTTCTAAGAATTTATTTGGGTACACGAGTCCATAATAAATTTTTAAATATCGGGTTTATTCATATGAGTAAATCTCAAATTCTAAACCACAAATAGACAACCAATAAGAAAACCATCAAAACCCCTAGACCACAAAGCAGCTTACAACAGGTAGGGTGCGCTAAGGGTGCTAATATCTTTCCTAGCCACAACTATTATCTTACCCTCAAATCTCTTATAAGAGCAATATACTCAGGTTTCATAACGAACCTGAATCAAATAACTAGGTAGGGACTCCAAACGACCCCTCCAACGTCGCGCATCAACGTGCGGCAAAATGACAACTCCACTGGGAAAGGCATTGTTTTTTTTATACAATTTTGGACTAAGCTTTGTGTATTTGATGTGATTTAGTTGTTTTAATTTGTTTAAATTTTTGTATTATGGCTTATTTTATTTTATTCAACACCCCATTCTTCTGGCTTTGAAACCAATACTAGCCTATCAGGCCACACACCATCTCTTACACCAAACTCACTTCCAAACACCCCACAACCCCCTCACTTTCTACTTTATTGCCAAGACAACCATAGTTGTCGTCCCTATTCTCCTAACCCCACCATCACGCCACCATCACAACAACACAAGCTCGACCATCACTCCAACTGACCAGACCCACCACAAAACTCTAGCATCCTTCACCACCGAACTCAGCCACCATCAACACGAAAACTAGCCAACACCCCTTACAGCCTCATCCCATCCTCTTCGCTACTAACAGTCGCTCAGATTGAGGGAGACAGACGAAGAGAAAGATTGAAACAGAAAGCTTAAACATATCTAAAAAAAATAAAATTGACTATTTACGGGGTTTTTTTTCTTTGTTTTGCAGGCAAAGATCAAGCTCGTTGGCAGCTTTAGGAGAAAGAAAGGAAAATGGAACCGAAGCTTTGGAAGGCCAAATCTCCCTCCTCGAAGAGCGTGGAGGTACACAGCTGGAAGGGAAGGGAAAATATTAAATTTTCACATCGCATTTGTTTTGTACTTTTTATATTTAATACTTGAGGGTATGCTCTATTATGTAGTTTTACACCCCTAAATATTAAAGTCTACATCTAAACCCTAATATAAAATGAACAAAATGATTGGTAAAGGGTTTTATATATTTTGGCCAAATCCTAATGGATAATCATAAACTAGTTACGATATCTTAGCTTGGAAAACTTTTAAGATTTGATCGTACGTATGAAAATAAAATATTTTTTTTATGGGGAAATTAATTTAAAAATTTTGAGATTTTTTTTAAAAACATTTCGAAGAAAACATGGTATTTTAATACCATATTTGTATCTTACATTGTAAATATACAGCCCGAAAATGTGCAAAATTGGTAGAAAAACATGCGAGAAAATTAAAAAAAAATTGAAATGACTTTTGAAATTTTTCTGATTTTTTGTTTATTTAATACTATATATTGTTGTTGTTGTTGTTGTTGTTGTTGTTGTTGTTGTTGTTGTTGTTGTGTTGTGTTGTATTGTATTGGACCTAGCAAGGTCGGGTTGGGCCGACTGGCGGCATTTTGTTTTCTGTGATGTAATCTCATTCTCACAACTCAGCTCACATGTTTAGCAGATTTACTCAGTTTGACTTAAGTCATTTTTTTATCTTTTTTATTTTATTTTTGCACTTCAATATTTTTACTTATTGAAAACTGGGCTTCGTAATTTATCTTACGTTGTTTTATATGAAATTATCACACTCTCATAATCTGAATTGCATGTTTTGCATATTTGTCAGAGTTAGTCCGAGTCAATCTAATATTTCTCCATCTTAATATTTTAAAAAAATGTTGTCTGATATGCATCAAATTTTAAATTCACTATTAAATCTTTTTAGGTTAAAAAAACACGTTAACAATGCTTTTATATTGTGTTTATGATTTAAATAAAAATTGATCAGACACTTGGCGTAGTGCCAGCCAAGGATCTTGTTGTTAACACAAAACTAAAAGAAAATGAGATTTTATTGTATCTTTCCTCACAAAATATTATTCTCTATAATAATGTTTTTTTAATTTTTTTTGTTTTCAATTTCAATTTCATCCTTTAACATTAAGTTTATTAAGGATTGAGCTTCATAATTGTTTTTAATTTATTTTTTAAGAGATTGTTTCAATATCATGACCCGGACCATGAGTTTAATGAGTTAAATTGAGCTTTTTTTTCTAATTGATTTTTTTTTCTCAAATTCATCTTTCAATATTAAGTTGATTGGGAATTAGACTTTGTGATTTGTTTTGGTTTGCTTTTTATAAGATTTTCCCCATCTCATGACTCGGGTCACCGGTTTGACGGGTTAACCCATGTTGACTTGAATCGTTTTTTGTGTTCTTTTTTTAATTAATTTTTAAATTTCAATTTTAGCTTTTAACATAAAGCTTATTGGGGACTAGACTTTATAATTGTTTTTAATTTATTTTTTGTGAGGCAATTTCAGTCTCATGACCTGGACTACAGGTTTGATAAGTTAACTCAATTGACTCGAGTTTTTTTTCTTTTATCTAATTGATTTTTTTCAATCTCATCCTTTAATATTGGGTTCATTGAGAATTATGATTCATTATTTGTTTTAATTTGCTTTCTATAAAGTTATCTCTTTTCATGACTCGGGTCACGGGTCTAGCAAGTTAACCTGAGCTGACTCGAGTCAGTTTTTATATCCTTTTTATAATTGAGTTTTTTTTTTCAGTTGCATCTTTTAACACTAGGTCATGGGTTTTATTGGTTAACCTGAGTTGAATCGGGTCATTTTTGTTTTTTATTTGAATTCTTTTTTTCAATTCCATTCTTTAACACTGAGTTTATTGAAAATTAATTTTTATAATTTGTTTTGATTTGTTATCTATGAGTTTATTTTGATTTCATGAACCGACATACGGATTGCAGGTTAACCAAAGTTGACTCGAATTGATTCAATATGTTATTATATTAATATTTATAAGAAAAACTACATCTTAAATATTTATTTTAAATGATTTTTAACTCGTTAAATCGATTGAGTCATATCAAATCAATTCTTATATAGTTTTAAATATTTTTTTCTATTAAAAAAATATTTGCAACATATAGATATCTTTTTATAATAAAAAAAAATTAATCTGACCATGCTAGTTAATACTATGATATTATTATTATTATTTGACTGGTGGGTTGTGATTTAAAAAAAAATTAATTTTTTTTGAATTATTTTTTAAATATTTTTAGATCAGAATATTTAAAAATAAATTATAATAAAAAATATTAATTTTATATATTTTAATGTGAAAAATATTTGGATTAAAAAAGCAATCATAGCACAGTGTAAAACAATTTATTCAAATTCTCTCCGCCTTTAACCAAACTTGAAGTCCAGGCAACGAAAAGTCGCCTCCAGCCCACCACCCGCCCGCATTATTCCCTCCATTGCCCAAAGAACACAAACATCTTCCAAACGACACATGCAAATTACGAAAGGCAACCTAGGCTCTGTCTGTCTCTTTAAATTACAGGTTTTTTTTTTTTTTTTTTTTTTTTGCTGTCTGAGTTGATAAAAAAATAAACAGAGAGAAAAATTGTGGGGTGGCAATGATAGAGGAAATAGGAGGAGGAGGAGGAGGAGAAGTGTGTGTGTCAAGATCAGTGATGGAAATATGGAGAGGAATAATGAATTGGTTACGATTTATAACCAAGTTGTTTTTACAGGTTTTAAGAGGGACTCCTCAATTTTTTCTTTCTTATATTTGTTTCGCATTTCCTCTTCTTTCCTCTTCTTCGTCTTCTTCTTCTTTTAAGCCCTTGCCTATTGTTGAAATTCCTCTGCGAGAAACCACGTCAAAAAAGATCACAGACACGTTCCATGATAGCACCTGTGTTCCTGATGATGTTAGCAATTCTGGTGCTAGTGATGATTCCCCCACTGAAAAGCTCACTGTATGTGCTCTCTTTTATTGTTTCCATTGTTTTTTTCTTTTTTGTGTGGGTTTTGTTTAAATTTTTATTTTATTTTTTTGTTGGGATTTTTTCGTTGTTTTTGGTACTTTGTTTTCTTGGTTTTGAATATTGGTTGCGCAGTTTTATTTTTTATTTGGTAATTTGGGCCAGTTTGGTTTTAGTAGTAAGGTGAGAAATGAATGCCATTGTGGGGGAATGTAGTAATAAATGATGAATGACAAATAACGCTGTTAGATTCTTAACTTTTATGGATTGAATTTGGGAGGTTGTGTTGCATTAAGTGATTGTGGTTGTTTTAGGTATAAGGTTTTGTTGTGCTAGAGTGGATTGTTTGTGTCTAGAAATCTTCCACTCGCATTATGAAAGTTTATTATTGTTTTTCATATCAAGTTGTGTTTTTGGCCAAAAGGGTGCTCCTTGATTTGTAGGCATGCATTGCTTATCTTGCCCGAGCAATAAGTTTTGTAAATGCAGTTTACTCTGTAAATACAGGTGGTGCTTGACCTGGATGAAACTCTAGTTTGTGCATATGAGACTTCTAGCTTGCCACCCATTATTCGCACCCGAGCAGTGGAAGCAGGGGTGAAATGTTTTGAATTGGAATATTTCTCTTCAGAGAAGGTCTATCTCTCTTTTTCTCTCTACCTGATACTTTGTTTTTATCAGTATCAGTGGATATTAATATGAATTTACTGGATCAAAGGATGTTGAAGGAAAACCAGAAATTAATCATGTGACAGTGTTTGAAAGACCTGGTTTGAGAGAGTTCTTGAAACAGATTGGTGAATTTGCAGATTTGATTTTGTTTACTGCTGGTATTGAAGGTAGATATTGTTCTGTTAGACTTATTGATCTTCACGGTTATCCTGCTCTCTTTTTCCTTTTATTTATTGTGTTTAGGCTTCATACAGGTTACGCCAGTCCACTCTTTGACAGGATAGATGTGGAGAACCGATTTAGTCAACGTCTTTTTCGACCTTCAACTGTTAGCACGTAAGTGCCATAGTTTATTGCAAATTACTATTTATTTATAGAATATCCAATCTGTTCCTTAACTGGAAAATGCTCCAGCATTGATTCTGAGAATCTCTTAGATTGCTTGTTAGGATAATGCTCAAGGTTTGTTTTTGAGAACTTTGGCATTATGTATTCTCTGAAAGTTTGTGGCTGTTTCTCCTGGTTTATGATTGGGCTGTTGCTTACTTCACTATTAAAAGTCTTGAGCTTGCCGCTGAGGTTGCAGGCTTGGAGTCTAACAGACCCTGCAAATTATTGTTGAAGGGCTGGGCTGCTAACAAAGTTCCCCTTTGAAAACCCTATTTCATTAGGACTATTGGGCAATGACCTCTTTTCTTCCTTATCCTTGTTTTTTGGTATATCCTGTGTGCGAGAGAGGGAGAGGAGGGGTATTATTACTGGGTCAGTCCTGGTAGCGTCACATAGGTTTGATCTCTATACAGGGGTGATTATAACCAGTTTGTACTGTTTCTTCGTTGGTTTACTGAGATGCCTATTGAACCCTGGGCTAGACAATATTGGGTGTGGCATTAACCTTTTGATATTGTAAGCAAACTTACTTTCTTATATATTAGGATCGACTGGCAGAATGGAGTTTTCTCAAAAGGTAAGGTTAGATTAGTTGTTCAGTCCTTGTAGTGTCACATATGTTCCCATCTCTAAATGGATGGGTGAGTATAACCAGTTTGTGCTGTTACTTTGTTGGTTACTGAGGCGTCATAGAACCTTGGGCTAGACGGCATGGGTGCGGCATCAACCTTTTGATATTGTAAGCAAACTTATTTTCTTATATTAGGACCACGTGGCAGAACTGAGTATTCTTGATTGTTGGTGTTAGATTGCAAGGTCAGTTCTTGTAGCATCACATAGGTTCCATTTATAAACTCACCGAAGCGAAATTGAACTTGAAATGGATAGGTTGGTTATAGCCAGTTTGTCTTCTTCGGTTTATTGAGAGATTCATTGAACCTTGGGCTACACACGAGGTATGACATCAAGCAACCATACTAAATAATCCTGTCCATCTGAAGTTTGGTGGGATTTGATCCCAATTTAAGCTTTTGGTATACTCTAGGTAAGGCATCAAGTGACTATACTAATGAAGCTTGCTTTTACCCACAACATTATTCCTGTTACTGTTGCAATATATATTGGATGTTTTGTATTTTAACTTGTTTGATTATGTTAGAACTGGGCATGAGAATATTATCAGATAGTAGGGCTATGATAGCTCGGTCAGAAAATGCCTTCGGAGCGTAATGTGAGGCACACCTCTCGTCTCAGCTTCCATGATTGTTTCTTTTTCTCAAGCACTGTCATGTGTAATGGGTTTTAGGGTCTAGGTTGCACTGAGAAGATTCATTTAAGAATAGCTTTTGTGGAAAGCTAATTCTAGTTCACATGTCATTGTTTACCACTTGCATGACTCTGGGAAAGCGATGTCATTTTATTGGATTCCGATGCTTATAGATTAAAGACCTTGCTTGCAAATGCTGACGATCTTTCACTGTGTAAATCACAGGGAATATCGAGAACTTGTGAAGGATCTGTCATGTTTATCAAAGGATCTCTCTCGAGTTGTGATTGTTGACAACAACCCATTCAGTTTCTTGCTACAGCCATTGAATGGAATCCCATGTGTTCCGTTCTCTGCTGGACTGCCATATGATGACCAGGTAGGTAATCTCGGTGCATTGAAGAATTTTCCTGTTAATGCCTAAGAATCTGATTCACCTCATTTTCTGTCTGTTTCTGTCATTTGGCTCGTGCAGCTTTTGGATGTCCTCCTTCCACTCCTCAAAAACCTATCCCTGCAAAAGGATGTTAGGCATGTACTTCACAAGAAGTTCCACATGCCTGAATGGTTTCAAATGCATGGCATTCCTGCTTCTGCTTTGACAGTGTGAGAACAATGCACGATAACTCTGTTTCTTGGATAGGCACCTGAGCAAACACACCTTCATGGTAGCATTTTGCTAAAATTAATTGCCATTTCATGTATTAATACCCTGGTCATGATAAAAAAAAAAAAAAAAAATTGAATTCCTGAGCAAATACATGGTATTCTTTTGAGGAGCCTGCAATAGTACATAACTGGAGAGGAAAAAAAAAAGAACAAGAAGATGCGCAGCTGCAGGTTTAATATGATTGAGCAACTCTAATTCTTTTGTAATTAGGTATAGTGGGCTCTGGTCTTGTATAAACACTGTGGAATGACTAGTTATGATTCTTTCTGCTGTTTTTTTCTATTTACTACAGTAATAATCTGATTGATTAATAAAGGGATTGTATATACATTGATGTAAAAGACAATTGCTAATTCTAAGGAATAAAGAAACTATTAATTGAATAATAGGCTATTAGGAAATCTTTTTCAATGAGTTGAAGCACCATATTCATTCATTCATGGTGGATGAGACTGTCAGGAAAAAAAAAACTGAATTAAGAATCATTTAGCTGCAGATTATAAAATTTTAGATTTAGATGAGGTGAAAAAAAACATATATTATACTTGATTTTCTTCAAAGGAATGCAAGATTTATACTTTATTTTTTTATGTAGTTAACGAATCTGCATGGAACCTATTATTTAAAAATGGCAGATAAAACATAAATTTTAGTGTATGTTAAGAATTTGTGTCAAGAATTAGAGAGCCACCCAATCATAATCTTCAAAGATAAAGATAATATATTATGGAATGTAAGTATTACTTGCTGTTGAGGGCATAGTAACACCAAATAAGGGCCACCATAAAACAATAGTTGTTGGGTTATATAACGTTTAAACAAATCAAGGTGCGAATATTTTTATAAATATATTTTTTAATTAAAATTACATTAAAATGATAATTTTTTAGATTATTTTTTATATCAATTCATTAAAATCATTTAAAAAAACAATAAATTAAGGCATTTTCAGACAATTTAAATAGACAAGCATCTTCAACTGGCAAATGAACAAGATAATAAAATAGGACAGACTCATTTTTTGATGATCTTGTGATTGACAGATTGGAGTCTTGGATTTTAAAAATGCTATTGCTCTTGGAAAAAAAGGAAGGGGACATCGTCAACTGGCTCAGATCTTTGTTTATGTACATCTCTGATATTAGCAACTCCCCGATACAAACACTCCCCGATACAAACATAAGAAAAACATCTGAAAATACAGAAAAGAAATTTCCTTCAGAAATTGTTTTAACTCGCATGTTGAGTACAAATGGTTCACAATTTCACTTCTATCTTGCCCCGGAAACTTCCTGACAACGAATATCTTCGGCTGGTGCAGCAGTTTCACTAAATTTATCCATGCAACGGTTGTCAGTATAACAGCACATGGGGTAAAATCTGATTCTTTCTGTCGCAGATATGCACGGTGAGAGTATGGCATGAGCATCCAAAAACTTGGAGAACTTCGTGCCTCCAAGTGCTAAGCTTGGAGCTGCTTGGCAGGCACAGCAACCTCCTCTGGAGCAACTTCTGACTCATCAAGTACCGAGTTTTCGGACATTCAGCTAGCAACAGAAGATTCTTTTGATTTCTCTGTCAGCACCTCCTTAACTGAGTTGCTCGTTTCTCCAGTTTTTGAATTCTCTACAGTCACATCCTTATCTGAGTTGTTCGTATCTCCAGTTTGTGCCAGACTTGTCTGTGCTTGACTTGAAGTCTGAGGGTCTGGAGCTATTCCCAGGACCACCAGAACAGACCTAAAATGCAAAATTCAAAATTCAAAATGCATCTTCTACCGTCAGAAGCAGGAAAAACTCTAGTTGAGAGAAATTGGATTTTCTTCTATTTACACAAGCAAGAGGGATTATATTATAAACCTTGGAAGTGAAGATTTAATGTTTGGTTGGCTAGCATAGGCAACCAAAGGAGCTTTCAGTGCTGCGGTTCTGTTCAGTGCATTTTCCAGTTGAGGTGGAGGAAGCTGAATGACAAAAACAGAGTTTATCAAATTGGTTAAGAACAAATTTGCTTCTGAAATGCACAATTTACATTCTGATCTAGAAATTAGATTGATATTTAAAAATCAGAGGTGCTGGTTCATGGCTACCCACTGGTTTTAGATTATAGTGGCTAAAATTTTCAATAGCAAGCAAATAGAAGAGATCACACCTGAAGTAACACATTGAATGACTGAGGCTTCGTCAATAGTGCACACTTCAGGAAGCCAACCCACAACTTCGGGTATTTCCATATCTGCAATAGTCCATTGAATCAACTGTAAAATAAGTATGGTTCGTAAAGTCATTGGCAATAAGCCTATGGAGAAGAAGTATTAACCTGCTTGCTTACGAGACGAGAAAGGATCTCCATAATAAACTCCACCTGCAATAATAGAAAAAACCTAGTCAAATACATACCAAGATCCAAGAGTATCATGTCCAAATATAATTAATTTGAAAGGAAAGGGGGTGTCGATTCACAAATTTCTTAGCTAACAGCACCAACCAGGCCAATTACAATAAGTAAACAGCGCGAGTGGGTTTCCATAACAAAAGAAAACTGTTTCAGTCTCCGAATATTCAAAAGAGTCACCGAAACATGCACACATGTATTTCAAGCCATATTTCATGAAGTAGAGATGACCTTAAGAATATTTATTGTATCTAGAGACATGGTTACAAATAATGAAGTGATTATAAAAATGGCCTCTTGATTTAAATTTTTCTGAAATTCTTAAAAATGCTGGAAAGCCACCTATGGCTTGGTGATGCCTTAAGTGCTATTTTATTAGTCAATTAATCAATTAATCAATAATGCTCTTCCAGAAGAAATAATAGAAAATTGGCCTTCTGATTTAAATTTTTTCTTGTGAATTTCTTACCAATGCTGGAAAAGCACCTATAGCCTGTAGTACCGTGCGCATGAATAATAAAGGAAGAGGAATTTGCTCAACCTGCAGGGATTAACTTGGTTCAGATGTGACATCAGTTAAAGACAATTGAAGGATTTTGCGATACAAATTCAAAGTTAGGAATGACACAGACCAACTGATTTAAGACCTTCGCAAGAACTTGCTGAGTGAATATCTGTCGTTGCTCAAAACAAGCATTGCAAGCATCTGTAACCTGAACACAAAAGCACATCACTCAGTTGTACACCTATTCAAATTCGTAAATTCCACAGAAGCATGAAAAAAGGAGCAAAGACATACCTTCTTCAAGGGGATTCCATCCCTGTCAGGATCAATACCATGGATGGCAATTAATACTTCAGCTGGAGAGAGCATCGCACCAGAATGAGATGATCCCTGCATTTACATCACGTTGTTTAACAGATTAGAGAAGCATTTGATGAGTTTAGAGCAGACTCCTCCAGAAATCAAACTTGGCCATGATAAAGGTATTTCTTACTAGTGTATTCAACTGCAGGAGCCATTTTTTAGAGAACATTAATACTGACAGTAAGCAGTGCAAGAAGTCAAATATTTGATCAACATCTATGGATGAAATCATTGGTGAAACTAGAATGAGAAACAATGAGAACAGCCCCATATTCACTGACAGCATGCGATAGAGCATCATAAAAGCATGGAATGGAAAAGAGAAAATTTAGATGCTGATAATTGATGTATATGACAACCAAAAAAATGAGTTCAATATAGAAATTTAGACAAGTGGGCTTTTGGATGGCCCATATCTCCATGGAAATGGAGACCAATCACAAACATAAATATAAAATAGGGAAAGATTGCAATGAATATGATTTGATTCATCAACCTTGAATTATTGATTTAAATGCTTTTGAAATGCAATAAAAAGCTAAAACCAGAAGTATATTTTAATGTATTGCAAGGTTCACAGGTTATTTAAGTCATATTCTTGGACAGGTGGGAGGACTTTACATAATGTGAAAAAAAACAAGGGTCCTAGTCTGGTAGAGAGAAGTACATGATTAGAAACATAAAGTCACTCAAAATACTCAAAGAAAACTGGATGCAAAGTGAAGGAGATCCTTTTTCTCTATTTTTTTTTTTAAAAAAAAAGAGAGAAGATACCTGTAGTGTACGAGAAAGTGCAATTTGGAACTTATCCAGAGGAAGATTCACTAAATGGGGAAAGATCAGCAAAATCTGGAAAATAAGGAATTAAAATTATTAAAGGGAAATGAAGAGATGGATAACAGAAAAAAAATAAAAATAAAAAACCAATATCCATATATGCATCAGAAGAACACAATTGCAACTATTGGAAAGAGGAGAATACAAATACATGACCTCAGTATATTCTCCTCTGATGTAGGAAAATGATGGAACTCCTAGAATCTATGGATCATGTTGGGAAAGAATAATATGAATAGTTCTAGCCCATCTATGTCTCCATCCTAGGTTAGCTCACAAGTTGCCACAAGTTGAAAACCAAGCCAGCAAATGCCATGGTTAGTCCTAGAACCAAATTGATTGAGGTCCAATCTCCAAGAAGCCGCTGTGGGCAATCAGTCAGTTTAATGAGAGCAAATGTTTTGGTTGAGTCCACTAACGAGGGAGGGAATGAGAGTGGATAACCTGACATCAACTATTGAGATGGATTTATATCGCGCATTGGTCTTTGAGGTTAAATGCATCATGCGGACCTATCTATCCTTGCAATATACAGGGAATTACTTTTTCATCTACTGCAATCTAGCTTCTTTGGAAATGAATTTACAAAGTAGCCAGTCTCATAGCTACTCATATAAGTAAAATCATCTTGTCATGTAAGCTCCAATAAAGATTTGTTTAGTTTAAAAAAAATCATGATTGATATCTTTTGCCAGTCACTGATTTATGTAAATAGGATAAATCAATTCACTGCTACCATGTTTGAGAGCAGTACATGTCTTTCAAACAGTCATTATGTTATCTAGATCCAGTGGTTTATATTATATTGATGTGGCAGCAAATCTGACCACCTAATTGCCACGTAAATGTCCCTGACATTATAGGATCTAATAGACTTCAATTTAATATGAGGAATCACAGGTACCAAGGGAAAGCTGAACAAAAAACATTGCTGTCTTTTTTGCATCACTGAATGACCATCTTAAATAATGAACTGACACTACCAACACATAAAGTATTCACACTGCAAGAAGAAAGATAACAGATGCAAAATGCAGATGTCATAAAAAGAGATGCATTTATATGATTATACACAAAACAATGAACAAGAGAGACCTCATCTCTGGGTAGGAATGGTAATATTGGAATTAGGATCTCTGCATCCTGTAATAAATCAAAAGCAAGCATACATTAGCCAAGAGCCTCACTTCTTTTTACTTTTCATTAAAAGCTAATCAATATTGGCTAATAAATCAACAACATGGCTTCATACCTTTATTTTTGAATCATACAACTTCCTAATGGTGAATAACAATTCAGGTGAAGGAACTGCCCCTTCTGTCAGTGTTTGTAAAACCTATGTATATTGGGAAAATGGAAAAAAGAAAAGGGGACAAAATCAGCAATAGTATTATAAACACTTCAATAGGGTTGAGTTTGTTACATAATTGACCAATTGCTAAACCTGCATCAGAAGATTCTCGCTTCCAATAGGAGGATCTGAAATTATTTCAAGAAGATCAGATGACGAACCCATAGTACGGACTAGTATAGGAATGTGCCGATTAACTGCCTGCACCATATAATTAATAAGAGTCTCACAGCAGGAACAAAATGAACTACAGCATTCAGTGTAAAATGTAATGCAAATAAACCAAACCTGTTTAACTGCCTTTGATGCACTTTTATAAACAATAAAAATTTGGCGAAAAAGGGAGTGCTTCTGTCAATCAGATTAAACGTAGAAATATTAATCCAATCCAGAGAAGAATTAGATTCTTAAATAAAATATTACCATATATTGATGATAACAACTTCAAATGTTGGAAATTTAAAATGAGAAGGCTTTGACATAGAATAAAATAACACCTTTGTGCACAGGGCAAAATACAGTGACAAGCACCGCTGGGCCTCTGAGATTGAGAGTGATGATACACTTTCAGATGTGCATGACTGATGAGTCTCAGAGGAGATATCTTTACTGATGGCATTCATAGATTGATGCTCATTTGATGGTTTTTCCAAAATCGAATCCTGTTGAAGATGTAATTAGAACATAACCAGGAAACATACTGGTTTAGAAAAAGCAAGCAATAAACTGGTGTAGTTCCATTCATATTCTTCCAGCTATTGAATTGTAGAATTATAACTGGAGAAATATTTTGGTGCATTTGTTGATCTAAGAAAAAGAAAGCAACTTGGGAGCTAATGAAATCCACCAGAAACACTTCAACTAGCTAAATCTATCATCATGAAAAAAACTCGATATAATTATTTTCATGCCAAGTATTTAAACTTATAAGGGATGGAAAAGGGTGCACAACCAGTTCATGTAGTGAAACTCTAACATTACATAATTCAAATATTTCCTTAAATTGTAACTTGTAAGAGGCCTCACCCAAATCTAATAGAAGAACATCAACAAATTGAGTAACTGCAGTTTATATCATGTGTTTTGCAATCTATTAAACACTAGCAAGGGGCACAGATTGTTACCATTTTCAGAAAATGTGTCAGCAATAGCAGAAAGGTACATAATTGCTCATAGCAGCTTTTACAACAAAGAATTATCTAAAACAAAATGGAAAATTACAAATTTACATGTTACTTCCCTGTTTGTAGATAAAAAAGTTGGGGTATATAACCTCAAATCATTTCAGCACAAAAATGACAAATATGTAAGAAGATTTTGCAAGAGTGAAACTTGACATCCATAATGCATAAAACCACTACCTTCTGTGATTCAGAGAATGACCCTTCAGCATCCATGCTTTCTGTAGCATCACTATTTACCACAGAAAGCAGCTTTTCCTTTGCGAAATCTTCTATCTGTTGAGCAATGGATGAGAGAGGATAAAGCTTATTTGCCACCTGCAAAATGAACCCAGAATGATAAAACAGATAATAACAAGCATCTTATTTATTCCTTCAATAGCAAGTTGTGCTTGGGTGTTGCATACCAGACGAAGTGCCTTCATACGCACTTCTTCCAAATGATGAACTGCACTCTTCCAGAGGTAAAAGAAAAACATTAAATTAAATACAAGACAATAAGAAAGTTTCCTCAAACAATCACTAGAATTTACAAAATGGCCAATCATAAAATAATCTACAGATAACACAGCCAGGAACACCATTGCACAATGGGAGTCAACCCCCTGATAGTAAATATAGGCGGTAAGAGATCATCCAGCTCTCAATTTCACCACATGATTAATATTCCATCTTCCTAGAATTACAAAATAGTCATACATGAGGGAATGATTGATCAGACATGAAGTGAAAAACAATTCAACAAAATGTGAACTGGTATTCATCTCTCACAAGATTTGCAGTTATGGATGATGTTAGTGGGAATGATGATCACTACAAAAAGAAAATGTGCAAATGATATATTTTTCTATTTATTTTTATTTTTGCTTAATGGTTCTTAATATTTATTTTTTATTATATATTTTTCTATTTTTGCAGCATTGCTATGCAACACTTTAACTTGCAAGAACCCTCACAGAAACTAGCAAAGAAGCCGAGAAAGGCATGGCATTCAAAATGTACAAATGTTATTGACAATTGAAATAAATGGAATCGATGATAAAGAGAAGAAACCTGCAGAGCAATTTTTAAGCAGGATTCTCGAATAGGAGGCCTCAGCAAAATCAGGCTCCATACAGTGCTGAGACCTTGAGTAACTCGATCTCCACTTTGCAACTCCTCAGCTTTATCGATGTTTCCAGGAGAACACAAGGACTCTAATAGACTGAAAATTGAATTTGGAAGATAAGGAGCTTCACCAAGCAATCTACTTAAAGATTTGTCTGAAGGAGGAAAAGAATCTCTAAGCGTTTCAGCCTGCAATTGAATATAATTTCTTTCTTTCAGAATATACATATCTGATGCAAGAATGAGAAATTGTAAAAGGGAAATAAATACGAACCACAGTCAGAAGGAACATTTCATACACAGAAGCAGCGGTTGTAGAAGAAAGGAAGTCATGTTCCTCTTCTACCTCACTAAATAACCTGTAGAGGACATGCAATGTCAACTCGTGTCCCTGAAGGCACCCAGCAATTATTGTCAGATGCTGCATTTTTTTTAGAAGAATCAAAATAGAACAGAAAAGAGCAACAATGGCAGAGTCCAGCAAGTGACTGCATCAGCACAGCAATACAACTGAACAACTGAAATCTTCATTCTCATGCTGACAATCCCTAGACACATTAAAGGGAACTTTCCATAATATAGTAAAATCAATGAACTCGAAACTAAATATGCCAACTCTCCAATTCCATAGCATAAAATTTGTTGATACAATGATGGTGGCATTATAAAAATGAAATGAAGCAGTTTTAGCGCATTCTGATTAAAGCCCATCACCACTAGAAGTTAGCATCTGTGCAATAAGATAAGCTATGAAAAGTTGGAATACTCTCTTACCTCATGAACCACATAATCTGACAATATGTGCTTTTTAAGGAGTTCCCATGGGTCTAACTCTGAAGGAAACTGCAAAAAGGTAAAAATAAAATAAATAAATAAATATCAGCACATTATGTATAGTTTGGTTCTCCGTACTAATGTCTAGTTCTGACTATGCAACTACTTAGAATAAGGTCATGAACTATTGCACATCATACAACTCTCTGAATATCTAAAACAAGAAAATATGCAATTAAAAATCATGTGCACAATCAAAGTGACAGATACAAAAAGTTTACCATTGGACAACTAATATCCACCCAAACTTCCAAATTAAAATTTCATGGAAAAGAGGAACCTAGAATTGATCATTGCACTAATTAAGTCTGTGCATGAGAAAAAAGAGAATGAAACAATAGTCAGCATGAATTGAAGTGGAAGCGCAATTCCAAATTACTGTGTGAATGAAGATAGCATCCATTAGATAGTGGGAATTTTCTTGTGGAAGGAGCAAACTAGTATAGGTCCACATTTCCAAACCAAAAGATGTCCAAATTCTGGCTTGACAATTCAGAAAATTAAGCACTGATGGTGAAGAATGAAAAGCAAACAAAATGATTATTTTGTTCATTGACATGGTTGAAGATGCTTAGATCAGGTTATCTGGTGCATGGATCTTACAAAGGCATGCATGTTTGACCAGATTATGCATCATTACAACTCGCAAGAATTTAGCCAAAGAAGAAAAGAACACAAGGATTGTTATTTCAGCTGAGTAACAAGGAAAATGCAGATAGAGTAATATAACTAATCAAACTGACCAAGTACAGGAAACATCATTTACACCACAACCAACAGCAAAGGGGAGGTAACTATCCTTGAAAATATAGAATCAATACCTCAACTCCTAAAGAAGCAAGCAAGGAAAGGCGAAATTGTGAACTTCCAGCAACTGCTATTTGCTTGTATGCCTCAATGATGCGTATGAAAGCCAAATTATGCAGCTGATCCTTCTGTTCGTCAACAAGATTGACAACAGGTGCAGACATCTTAGGCAGAACAAGAGGCTGGTGTAAACGCACAGAAGTTGCAGTTGAGGAGATCAGGCTGTTGGAATCCGTAGCAGCTGCTTTTGGACTTAGCTCCTCTGACCTGTCATTTGATATTGATGGAAGCACTTCCTGGTTTGACCTTGTACCCAGACTTGTACCTTGCTCTTGGCTGGCATCTTCAATATCAGTAGAGACCAGTGAAGAAGCACCCATGGTCTCTGAAAATATATCATTACGAGCAGAAGAATCTAGACCAGGTATTTCACTGTCTAAATTCTCAAAATCATGGATATTAGATGAAATAGCCAAACCATCCATCTGCATCCCAGATAAATCGACATTTGAAGAAGCAGGTAAACCTGCAGGCATCAGTTCATCTTCAGCACCATGAGCTTTTCCAGTATATACATCAACGACATCAGCTGCTGCAACATGGAGTTCTTCCTCATCTTTTGTCGTCTGCAGTTCTTCCTCGTCTGTTGTCGTCTGCAGTTCTTCCTCGTCTGTTGTCTGCAGATATGTAAACACCCTATTATGACAAATCTAAACTAAAAAATTTCAAATTATTTAAAGGATGTTAGATGGAACAATAGGAAGCCTAAAATAAACAAAAAAAAAAAACAATACAATTCACCAAACTCATGCCAAGGGAGAAAAAAAAAATGAAGGTCTGTGAGTGGATAGAAGAAGAAACCCATACCGGTATGTCTTTGGATACTGAATGACCAGCATTCAGTTGTGCAGCTATAGGTGGGAAGGAACTAGAAAGTGAAAGAACATTAGTCAGAAAAGATGATGGATACTTGGCTCCAGTGTCACTGCCAACAATAGTCATGTTCAATAGTGACTCATCATCTCCTTCCGCTTGGGGATGACCGGTAGGAAGGTAGCGCATGTTAGCCATCACTACTTCAGCTAACAAGTCAGCAGAGATGCTTGAAATAAGAATCTCCAAAGAACCAACAGCTTTTTCACCTTGAGCAACCAAGGCTCCAAACATAGCAACAAGTTGCTGCACAGGTCCATTATCATCATCTTTTTTGTTAGCTCTATGATCCAACTCTTTAGATGATTCCTCTGAGACACTGGGAGATGATTTGACACGTTTTCCAGACACATCATCATCTTTAGCCAAATCAGCCAAATCAGTACTGTCTTCTGGTCCAGATCGTTTCCTTGCTGAATTATTTGGAATGCCATCAGATGACTTAATTGAGAGTTTTTCTTCCTGCAAAATCTCGACGCCTTTATCAAGAAGCTTCATGCATATGTGTGATTCTTTGTGTGTACATGGAAATGTGTATACCAACGTATACATGAGTATATACATTGAAAACATACAAAAGAGTACCTGTGCAACTAGAAAATCTTCCTTTGCCTCCTCTACACTTCCATTGCTCCTTAAAACTTGTAGCGCTTCCTCTGCCAACTCTCCGGCTTTCATCTCTTTTAGAACACCAACTAAACGATCCCGCCACTGCAGTCATAAAAAACCCCATCACCAACTGGTTTCATACAAATGCTAGTTAAAAGCATACTGGTGTGGATTTCATGAAATGTTAGTTGGGTAACCACAGTTATTCTAGAGAGTAGAAAAAATGCAAAATATAGAGGACTAGAGAGTAGAAAAAATGCAAAATATAGAGGACTAACCAAACTACTTCCTATGTTAAGGAAAATCTCTTAGTGGATGTTCAATTACTGATAGAACTAATGAAAACATTATGAATTGACAATACTCTTTGGAGTATAAAATTGCAGACAATTTTGATTTGGCCAGCACAAATGTCCCAATAACACCCACACGCATTCAACTCTAAAGCAAATTACATTGAATGAAAATGAGGAAAGGAGCTTGTGCACAACACACATATCTATAGAGCATATAAAAAAATTTAAACCTTAGTAAAAAGTTCAGAATCAACCAAATAATATGTTAAAAAAAAAAATCCTCTGCAACCAATTTCCAGTACAAATCTGCTACTCTAAGATCAATAATTTGCCTAGAAGAATTTGAAACTAACACTTACACCAAGTACAATTATAAATTAGTTGTAAGTCAAGATGAAGATAAACTCCACGAAAGAAAAGAGAACAAGTCATATGTGCAAGCAAAAACAATAATAATCAAGACATACCGGTGCAGCACCCAGGTGATTGCACTTCAAGCAGGTGAGGAAGGCATTTTTTAAAGCATGATGTGCCCCATAACCATGCATCCCTTCAATAACAGAGTTTGAGGGATCCAAACCAAGCAAAACTGGCAGAATGCGTCCATAGCATGGAGGCCTTTTCTTTGCAATCGTGGCAAGGCTGATAGGAAACATAAACCAGTAAAATTAATTGGCACAAGAAATCACAAGTGCAGGGACGCAGCAAGTCCATTTCATCCAAAAACAACAGCAGAAAAGAGTTTGAATGCATATAACTAGAGCTAGTTGCCTACCTATTAACAAGCACAATGATCATTAAGTTACTGATAGATTTCACTGTTGGCATCCTAAGCTGATCGAGCAATAAACTCAATTTTCTGCTGGCCTCAATTGACAAATCTCCAACATTTAGTACAGGGTGGCCCCCACGGAGCCATGATATGTTAAATTCCACACTTGATCCTGCAAAATAGGTAACCACCCTGCATAACCAAATGGAATCCATCGAAATGCTGGTGCAGTAGCAGATTAAAATTTTCTGCCTCGTACTGCAGCCTGGGCAAGAAGTAAAGGTAAGGCTACGAGTATCATTACCTTCATGAGAAGGGGGCTCTGAAGTGCCATAAGGATCAGGAGTGTAAAGAAGAATGACTTCTTCAACAAACTTTAGTGCCAGCAATCTTACACCACCACTTCCCAGCTTCAGAATACATTATCAAAATGAATCAGACTACAGCGTAAATAGAAAATTCACCAGTGTATCACCCACCTCAAAAATCACCTTTTACCTGAAAAGCTATGGAGTAAATTTTTTCCTTGAACTCTAACATCGATGACCACGAAGACTTAAGCAAATCATCCAGCTCGCTAGCATACAGACCCTAAACATACCAACCCCAACTCTTAATCAGCATAAAAAAGGCCGTAAATCATTAACGAAGTTAAGAGATCCCTAGTTGATTTAAGAGATCAATTTTTTTATAAAAAAATACCTGAATTGCAAGTTTTTCGAGAGTAGCCCGAAACAAACTGATCCCACAAGTAATAGCTTGTCTAGCAACAGCCGGTACAAGATCTTCCAAAACTAACATTAAAACCGGAACAATTTCGGGCACAAATTCTAAATGCTTCAATCCAATCTCTCCAATCATCCTTCAAAATCACAAACAGCACCCAAATAATTAATTAAAAAAAAAGAGGCACAAAGGGAATAGAGGAAGTAATTCAGAGGGAAAAAGATGCAACAAAAAATCTCCCTCTCAATCGAAAATAAATTAAAATAAAATTCGCTTCGATGCAGAAACTCACTCAGTGGCAAATTTGCGAACAGGAGAGTGCTGATCAGACTGAAACTCGAAAATTCGAGGAAGGAACTCAGAGAGTGAGTTAGCGTTTTCTTGTTGTTGCAAAATTTGGTTTAATTGACGCAAAGTTTGGAGCTTTGAAGGTATGTCAGAGGCAGACTTGGCTGAGTTGATGAGGCTCGCTAGTCTTTCTCTTGAACTCGATTTCGTCATGGCTACCATTGAAGATTTTCAATTAATTCTAAGCCCTGATTTTGAAATTTCAGTTTCAGTTTCAGGGTTAGGTCATTGGAGAAAACTGTAAATTAGGGTTTAGAGAGGGAAAAAGAGGGGTTTTTGAATGCTGATGATTTTGAGAAGTTATGGGATTTGGTCCGGTTACATTGTGAGTAGGTTTTTGTAGTTACTTGTTTTCTTAAACAAGCACTGTTTTGTGTATGCTTCCTTCAAATGCCAAACCAATGAAG
>Ga0325411_1000704_pt1 | contig 35681 bp, 29 predicted proteins | sample PopdelMetagenome_13_FD_206181 | JGI IMG/M metagenome (GOLD analysis project Ga0325411, IMG submission 206181) | Populus deltoides microbial communities from Bellville, Georgia, United States - Xylem-PdIQD-R4 | ecosystem: Host-associated > Plants > Phyllosphere > Stem > Wood/Secondary xylem...
TCCTTGGAAATTTAGGGATCGGAGTCCATGGACTTCGTGTCGTGGCAATTAGGTCCTTAACTGTGTAATAATTCTTGATTAATTAGTCTAATAAACCCTTCTCTAATTGCTCTATATAATTAGTGGAAAGGGAGGGAAATATCTGTTTTGATCAATTCATGTGTAAGAATTTACCCTTCAACAATTAATGCAAAAGGCCTCGTTAGCAAGAGACTGAAAAAACAGTGGGGCTATAGATCCCTTGAACCCTCCTTTTTCGTGCCGCATGCATGTGCTCACATGCCCACCTACTCCCTTCTAAGGACCGCAAAATACTTTTTTGCTCATGGAGGACCAGAAAAAAAAATTAAATTAGTAGATATGACTTTTAGAGTGGGAGAGGAGACTTTTCTTGGTGTACGTGAGTGAATAAATTGGATCAAAACTACTATTTTAAAAAATTAAAAAATTTATTTTAATTTATTTTCAAATAAAAAACACTCTAGAAAATATTTTCAAATATATATTTATGATCTAACAACATAGTATGATGCTTAACCTTTTTGATTGGATTTTTATCGGATTTTGAGCGCTAACTCAAAAGATATCTTTAATAAGGGATTAATCAAATTTAAATATACAACGGAGCTTAGGTTAGAGTTCTCGGACAGTACAATAGTTGCTGTGCAATTATATTCATGTACTGGAACTAAAACCTAGGACGAGTTTATTGGATATGGTTTATGTCCTCTTTACTTTCAATCACACGTGGAATTTTGGTAAGAAAAACTCTATCCCGAACCCAAACCCAAACCTTCACGCATGTTTTTAATTAATTTTTTCCATTTCAAGATGAGAAGTTCTATTAAAAATCTTTTTTAAAATACTTGAAATTTACAGTAATATTTTAATTATACAATCATGAACTCCGAATAAAAAAAATATTTGAAATGTCGTCAGAATGTAAAATATGATATCTGAACAGTTATTTTCAAATATCATTTTAAATTTAATATAACTTATTTTTAATAAACAAGTGAAATGTTGTTATCTATTTTAATATTTCATGTGCAAGGAAGATTTTTTCTAGGTGCATTTTCGCAAATAAATGCTAACTATGGAAAACAAAATAAAAAAGGCAAGTTATGACAGAAAGGGATGTGGCAGATTCTATGCACCACTAGTGCATGCACCCAAGGTATCTGAAACGTAGCTCTGCCTATGTTTGTGGTGTGCCCTATTCTGCATGACTGTGTTTTGGGCGGGAGAGGGGGGAGGAGGAGGAGGAGGGGGAGGGGGAGAGAGAGAGAGAGATAGAACTCACTTGAACGGAGGAGGTTTAGAAGGCCACTCAGGAGCATACTTGTCAAGAGGATAGCAATGGAGTCTAAGATAGTCCCTCCAGTTGTGAACCTTCTCCTTGTTCACATTAAAACTTGTAGAAAGTCTCATTGTCTTCGATGGATCATCAGAATACAGCTTCAGCTTCTCCTCAACTGGCAAGCTGAAGAAATCATGGGCTACTCCTAGCATTTTCTCCACTGCTTCCAAAGACACTCCATGATTGATCACCTGCCATTCATAAACCAAAAGATTCACTATTCAAATTATTTAGCTATGATCTATACTCCATCTAATCATCATGCTAAAATAATCAAGTAATAGAAGGATTGATATGACTATTTTTAAAATATTCCACTACTATTAAAATATAAAACAAAAGAAGGGGGAAAAAGATATAGAAAGTAGGCTAACCTGAAAAAAGCCATAGTTCTTGCAGGCATCGCCAACTTGTTGGACAATTTGGTCCCTCTCCTGACAACCTAAATCTATGACCGGAACATTTTCGCACGTTGAAACTTCCCATAGCCGGGGACGTTCAGATTCCGGCCTAACATAGCTTGCCGGCAAGTTTGTATACTGGATGCCAGAGGAAAGGACTTTTGTATCCATGCTACTAAATAAAGCAGTAACAAAAGATGAATAAGGCAGCAAATTATTATAAATTTAGGAGAGGGTACTAAGATGCAAACTTTTGCTGCTTGGGAGTAGCAATAACTATAGTTATGTGTGCAGCTTCCAGGAAGATGAGAGAGCTCTGCAACACACCTCGTGTATTTATAGTTGCACATGGAATTGCTTAGCCGGTCGACCTTTTCTTTCTTTTTTATTTATTTATTTTTTTGCCTTTAAGTCGTCATTTGATAATTTAACTTTATTATAATATGATGATTATTTTTAAAATATGATTGATTTGATTTACATAATCAATCCTATTTTTATATTTTTTCTATTGGGAAGTTATTTAATTGGAGGGAATTGGAATCCCTCGTTGCTATCTATTTGTTGTGCAGGCGTGTTAAAGTTAAATGCCAGCAAAAAAACTTTTTTACCTGCATATATAGTCACAGTTCATTGTTAATTAAATGAAATTAATTAAGTATTAATTCCTTTCTTTACTGTTTTTGATTCATAGTGTTTCGAGATTCTACATGATTTGGTCTTTGTTTCATCTAGTGTTAGGTGGATTGTCGAGTATGTAACGTTTGTCTAGTCTATGCATCTATCTGCCAGTTTAATGAAAATCTAGAGGATGTAAGTTTATTCGGACTTCAAATTACTGGTTTTTTGTTAGACATGGTTTTGGCTATGTGGTTTCAACCATGTGAAAAATATTAATCGGATGTTTTTAATGGTTGAAATGATGTTTCAATGCTTAATTAGAATTGGTCGATTGACTCAGTACAGTTCAATATCACTGTCCGCATGCGGAGGCTGGTGCGATATTAACTGCAAAAATTATGAAAAGCGAGACAAAAGCAACCTAGCTAGTAAAGTGTGGTGGAGATGGAAATCTGAAAGTGGTTCTCTGGCCCAAAGCAGACGTTGCTCTTTTATTTCTGGATGGTTCCCCGAGATTGAGGAATCCAGAATACTCGTTTAGTGCTGAATTTCGGAAAGAGTGTTTCCCTGCAATATGCTCTCTAGAGAACAAACGGGCATCTCCACGGAGGAGGCAGATATGTTGTCAAGTTCGAACAAGAAAATTAAAGTCAACTCAGGTAATCAAGAAGCTGATGTGGGCAATGGTTCAAGCCCGTCGATTGGTACTCAAGCAGGTTCTGGAGGGATCAGTTATAAGGATTCTCTTATGGGTGCTTCTTATATCGATCACGAGTCCAATAAGGATCATACGAAGCATGACTATATTTCGGATGATGACGAAGAAGAAGATGGAGATGAGGAGTGTCCTTTGATTAAGTTGTCTGCTGAAGAAAAGAAACCGCTCAAGGAGCCTTGGAGACAACCTTTATTAAAGTCATGGGGAGGAAGATTGGCTATACATATCTGATGAAAAGATTACAAACACTGGAGAATCCAGGGCGATTCAGGGCTAGTAGATTTGGAGAACGACTTCTTCTTGGTCAAGTTTTCCAATTCGGATGATCGGGAATATGCATTATTCGGGGTCCTGGGACGTGCCCACTACTAGAATATTTAGATTTATTGATAAATTTTTTTATTATTATTTATATTCCGTGTGTCATCATGAAATTTACCAATAGATTCACGGATAACTATATTTTATTGAAAAAACTTTTACCAATAAGCTCATCACAAATAACTATAATTTGTTGAATTTTTTTTTATCAAGAGGCTCACAGATAACTATATCTTGTTGGAAAAACTCTTATTAGTGATTTGTAATATGTCGGTAATAATTTTACCAATGAATTTAGTGACGGCAAAAGCACGCAAAAGAAAAATATACCCGCTTTATTTGGTTAGTATTTTCATCAATGAATATAACATATCACCAACATAAAAATTATATGTAATTCCATCAACGATTTTTTTTGTTCGTCGGTATTCCCGGTCCTAAGTGAATTTGACATGTAACTGTCAAACAGATTGTCTGTAATTCTGTCGGAGAGTAAATAGTAGCAATGACATTTGCAATATTTTTTTTCCAACTCTCTGAAATATACTGACAAACTTAGTTCGTCTATAACCCCATTAGTAATAATTTAAAAATGTATTTAAAAAAAATCTATTAAACAGAAGTAGAAAATAATTAAAATAAAATAAATTAATATAAAAATAAAATATTTATTACAAATTTAAATATTTATAAGTTCAAATATAATTAATCTAGAATAGAGACACTGAAGGAGGAGGAGGAGGCGAGGGGACTGTGGGCCATATAAAAGGGAGCACATGTACTAACCATTTGTGATCTTATCTTCATTACCAATAGGTGGAGTTTGGCCATCTCAATACTAAGTTGTTCCTAATTAGAATCAAGATGGGTTGTTCGAGCTCGAACTCATTGGTCTAAAATTACCTCAAACTTTAGAGTTTAAGTGCTTAGAATCGATTGCAAGCATCTAAAGCTTAGAGAGACCGCACATGTGATTTCTATTGGGTCCATCATATGATCCTGCCTCTAACCACAAATCCGGATTGAGATTTGGATGGGTCAAAGGATCGTCCTCGTATCTCTCCTTCAATCGGGTGTTATATATATCATCAAAAAAAGGCTAGTAAATTCAAAAAAATAATAACTTAAGAAAAAAAAAGTTGAAAACCAACAAACCACAAAAGTGCTGAGCTCGACTATCTATGAGCTGTTGCACCCCTTTTTGGTGGTCATCATTTAGCACATGTGTTTCCACAAAAAGCTCCATCATGCTTGGCTCGCGTCTAAGAACCGTAGCTTGTAAGAGAAAATTATTGTTAGTTAAATATATTTATAAAAAAAACAAATAAAAAATGCATGTAATTAAAAAACAATCTTACCGCCCGCTTCGCATGCGAAATGAACATAATGTGGCTGTCAGTGTGCGTGGTAATGGAGCCATGAATACTCCGGTTCTAGATCCCTGCACCCGATGGTAATGGCGGTGCAATATCCTTTTGAAGTCTGCTAATAAATTAATCTTTTTTATTCTTTCTTTACTTGTGATTTGTTGGCAATAAAAAAAAAAGGCGTTTTATCGCCATTTGTTAATATGAAGGCCTTGATATTTTCCATAAAGTATGAACATGTTAGTTTTTCATGCATGCTCCAACCAGAAACCATTCCATACACAAGAAAATCATTGATAGTCTACATCAAAGCTTCTTTCATCTGAAAATTATGTTTTCTCGATACATCATATGTCAAAGCTCTGGATGCTACAACTGCTTAAACTCATCAATCAACGAATGAAGACAAACATCTATGTTCCAACCTAAAGTATTAGGACTAGGTGTGACCATAGATAAAAACATGAACTCTAGCCTCATAAACATCCCTGATGACAAGTTTAAACCGTGAGTTTCACCGTCCAATAAGAATAAGAAGCGACAAATAACCTGAATGGATTGAATTCGCTTGTACATAACCCAAGATGCACATTCCTTGATTCCACTAAAAACTGAGGATGCACCATTTTAAAATGTTCTAGACTTTACCATTAGAAAGGTGCACCATCACTCCATCCATTGCATCATGTGAATAATGCCATATGCTCAACATTCTTTGGTGACATGAATAACATTTGCAGTTTAAGTGTGATTGAGAAGTATCTAAGTTTTCTAAGTGTGACATGAGTCATTCCCCTACCAGTTATAAGTTTATAACGAGAATGCCCACATGTTTTGCACTCGGTCAACTTTGCATCTTCGAAGTAGTACAATATGCGGAAGTTTGTACACATGTAAATTTTATGGTATCCTAGGCCGAGGGGTTTTATTATAGATTTAGCAGCATAAAATTTCTCTTTCAGCCTATTCCCTTTAGGTATAATACTTCTCATCCATTCAATAATTTTATCGTAACCAGCCTCACTCAACCTATGATCTGATTTGATGGTGAACACTTGTGCAACGACCAATAATTTACTATGATTTGTGCACTTATCCCATAATGGTTCATTAGAGTCTTTCAAAAGATAAAAAAAACCTAACCGCGTTTGCCTGCGGTTCTTCATTTATGATTGAACATTGACCAATATAACTATGATTCATTCCTTTTGGATCCATAACCATATTCCTATAAGGATTATTGTTGTCATCTACAACTTCATGCACTCTACTAAAATTAGAAATTAACCCGATCATCATTTATACTATGGTCTTATAAGGAACATATGGTTCTCCGTGTGCAAACCAGCACAAGTATCTCTCCATGAACCTTTGTTGTAGAAGATGCATCATTATAATATTTGGATCAAGAAATTTTTATTGTTACACTTTTTTATAGACATTTAATACTGTCTCCACTAATATTTCTCGGATTAGATAGTACATAATTAATAAAATCATGAATCTCATTACAATAATCCATCGTACACAACCCTTCGGGTGAATCTCGATACATTAATGAACGATCATCCATTACTTATATCAAATCAATATAGAATATTGATGACAACATTTATTAATTAATTATGTAAACTATATAAATTTGCAAACATTGGTTCAACTCAAACCTATTTAAACTATTTTAATAATACAACTAATTCATTAACAATTATCTACATAAATTCAAATTTCTATACATTTATCAAAAATTTCAACTAAACAATAAAATTGACAAAATATAAAATAGACTCATTAAATAAGCCATTATTTATTTCATCACAAAAAACCTAAATAAAAAATTCAAAATAAATTTCATCAATTTATAAACAAATACAATTTTATAAAATTTTAAACAAACTCTAACATGTTCAAATCATACATTTAGACAAAAAAATTCTATGGGAAAAAGTTATAAAACAAGTAAACTCCTAAGCAAAATACATATACTATAAAAATATGCAATAAAAATTAACATTTTAAAATTGAGTTCAAATAAAAATAGGTAGTTTTGCTTACTTTAAGTGGGGGATCCTTAATAAAATTTGAATCAGAATAGGGATGTTGACAAACTAAGTGTTAGGGTGGCCAGATTTTTAGAAGAAGGTTGATTTGTGATAAAATTTAGGGGGGGGGCAGGGGGTGTGTTGTTTGTTATAGAGAAAAATGAAGAAGATGAAGAAATAAGGGAGGTCATAAATTAAATATTACAAACAGATTTACTGATAAATTTAATTGATGGATTAAATCCATCGGTAATTCTATCTATAAAAATGACATGTCATTGTACTTTTTGGCATTTTCTTCATTTCTTCTTTTCCCACTGTAATTCTCTCGGTATATACAGAGAGAATATTTCCATCGGTGTTTACCGATGGATACTGCGAGGGCATATTAAGTCGGAAAAATTCACCACAATCTACCGATAGAAAACTTTCATCAATGTTTTTGTTTGTATTTACCAATTTTCTAATCAAGGGCGAACCATTATCTCAATGAAGAAAGGCAAGAATGAAGAAAATGCCATCCAAACTTCAAGGTTGCTGTGCAACAATGACATCCAAACTTTGATCTTAAAGAAGCTACAATATACAAGGTTGCAGCAGTATGGGTAAGGCTCCTAGATTTGACGATGAAGTATTATGATACTAGGGTTCTTTTCTTTTCTTTTCTTTTTGTCTAGTAAATGGCAGTGAGAGAAAAAATCTTTTCTTTTTGAATTAGAATGCTTGATTTTCTATTTGGTACAAAGCTCCACTATCATTTTGCCGTTAATGTTCTATCCATTATCGATGATCACTATCTTTTTTGGTGGACCATATTGGCAGATCAAGTCCTTTTCTATCAACCTTTTCACCACCTTTTGCTATGAGTATATGATAGCCACGAGGATGAATCTATGCCTATTGCTGGCTTTCGAGCTAATAGGCCCAATTACATCAATTCCTCACATTGTAACTGACCATGTAGATGCTAGATTAAACAGAGGAGCTGAAGGTGCATTGATCTTATCACTATACACTTGACACTTATGACATTTTCTGACATAGTCAATGCAGTCTTTCTCTAATGTCATCCAAAAATAACCAGCCCTTTGTATTTTCCTTGTTATCATATGCCTACTAGTGCGAGTTGAGCAAATCCTTTCATGGACTTCTCTCAATACATTTCTAGCATCAACCCATTTAAATATCTTAGCAAGGTTCTGTCAAATGATCGTTTATACAAGACTTCCCTGTCTAAGTAGAAATCCATAGCCAATCTTCTCAAGGTTTTCCTATCTGTCTTGGAGGCTCCCACGAGATATTCCTGGGTATGCATAAAATTCTTGTTATCATAGTACCAAGGGTATCCATCTATCTCTCTTTCAACTGAACATAATGAGCCAGGAAATTTTTGATATCAATATGTACCGTCTATACCTTATGCTCGAATTCAATTATAGCCTTGACAACCAATGTGGCCAAGGCATCAGCAAAATGATTCCCTTCTCTTTCTATATGGGTGAACTCTATCTCTTTAAGCTCTTCTACTAGTTTGGATAGATATTCTTGGTAGGCTTTCAGCTTTTCTTTCTTGGTTTGTCATTTCCCTTTCACTTAATAGATAATCAACATTGAGTAACCATACACATCTATGTTTCTGATCTTCAACTCTAATGCAACTTCTAAATCGAGGATGTATGCCTCATATTTAGCTGTGTTGTTGGCGCATTCAAATTGTAGCTTAACTAAAACTAGGTATTGCTTTTTATCTAGAGAGATTATTTATGCACTAGCCCTATTACTATATACATTTACTGCCTCATCAAAATACATGATCCACAATATGTCTTCTTTTCTTCATCCTCTATTAACAATACATTTTCATCAAGAAAATTAAAATCTAATAGCTCATAATCTTCAACGGCATTGTTAGCTAGAAGGTCAACAATTGCGTTTCCTTTCACAACTTTTCTCTTCGTATATATTACGTCGTATTTTGCGAACAGAACTTGCCATCTTACAATTCAACTTCATAAATAGGGCTTGTCATATATATACATTAAGGGATCCACCTTTAAAATCAACCACGTAGTATGATACAACATCTAATACCGTAATCTTTTTGTCGCCTACACTAGCACACATCATAGCTTTTCTATCATTATGTATTTAGATTCGCATTCTGTAAACTTCTTACTTAGGTAATAAATGGTTTTTTCTTTCCTTCAAGTTTCATCATGCTGACCTAGTACACATCATATAACTGCTTCATTCACTGTCAGATATAGTATCAAAGGCCTTTTGATACAGTAGGAACAAATATAGGTAGACTTTGTAAGTACTGCTTGATTTTATTAAAGGCTTCTACACACTCCTCATTCCAAGTTCTGGGATTCTTTTTCATCAGTAGCTGGAAGATAGGTTCATATATTATTGTTAGTTGGGATATGAATTGGGTAATATAGTTTGACCTCCCTAAGAATCCCCTTACCTCCTTTTTTGTCTTAGAAGATGACATATATTGGATGGCCTTCATCTTATCAAGATCCATCTTTATCCCCTTGTCACTCACAATGAATCCTAGTAGCTTACTAAACTTAACTCCAAATGAACATTTTGTAGGGTTGAGCCCTAGTTTGTACTTTCTCAATCTCACAAATAACTTTCTTAAAACTTGGATATGATTGTCTTCTTTTTTGGACTTGACAATCACATCATCCACATACAACTTAATTTCTTTGTGCATCATATCATAAAATAGAGTCACCATGGCCTTCTAATAGGTGGCCCCTACAATCTTCAACCCGAATGGCATAACTTTACAACAAAATGTTTCCTAGTGTGTGACAAAGGTTGCTATCTCTTTATCTTCTAGACTTATTTTTATATGTTTGTCTTGAGAAGCCATCCATGAAGGAATACACGGAACTGCACTCAGGGTTATCGACTAAAATATCTATATGTGGCAAAGAAAAGTCATCTTTGGGACTAACCTTGTTCAAATCCTTGAAATCCACGCAAACTTTGATTTTCCCTTTTTTGTTTTCAATACGACAACTATGTTAGATACCTATTGTGGATATTTAACTACTTCTAAAAAGCTAGCATTCCATTGCTTCTTAATTTTTGTCTTAGATTTGATTAGGATATTTGGATGGATTCTTCTTAACTTCTGTTTGACTGATTTGTAACCTTCTACAAGCAGTATCTTGTGTACTACAATATTTGTATCCAAACTAGACATATCCTTATTAGACTAGGCAAAAACATTTGTATATTCTTATAGCAGGGCAACCATTTCCGCTCTTTGTTCAGGAGTAATCAAGGCTTTTATTTTTAGATGTTTCTTAAACTGATCATCACCTATATTTATGGTTTCAAGTTCTTCTATAGCAGGTTTCTAGGCTTGTTTATGCTATTCTATTAAATTTATGAATTTCCTGATATTGTTTTCATCCCATTCTTTTTCTTCCATAGCTACCGCATAGTTTTTATAATTTGATCATTCATTCTTTGTGCTAAGTGTATGTGATGTTGTGGAAGATCCACTTTTAGGATTCTTAAAGAAAAAAGTATTCGGTGTAAATGCATAAGTAATATAAAGAGATAATTTTGAAAAATGCATGATCTCGTCATTTATATAAAAAAAGGTGGGCTCAACAAAAAAAACAAAAAAACAAAAGTTGAGCCTTGATTGTCAACTAGAAAGAAAAGGAAAACAAAAGTATTGATAAAAGAATGTTAAGACAAGCAATATTTGATGTGGACCAACCTAGAAACACCAGGAAGGACCCATTACATGTTCTAAATGGTCCAATGACCCGGTCCAAGATAAAGGCATTGAAAGAGGCATTGAATGCATTGGTTTTGAATGTTTCAACCAAGTCGCAATTGAAAGGTCCATTAGAGTATCAAGAGGAGACCCTAGTACATCTTATTCATGTGCAAGAGGGGTCTAACACAACCTTATTTGGGCCATGAGGTAAGGACAACAAATGAAACAAAAGAATCCTTCTACAACTTGGAAACAACATGGGTGGCTACCTTTTCCTTTTGTTTCTAGGATTAAGGGGCTGGATGGAAGGCTATAAATAAGCCTTGAATCAGTTCTATAATATTTTACTTCCTTCTCTTCTTCTCATGACAGAACATGGATTTAATATTATGGGCTTTGTTTTATTTTGTTAGCTACAGCCCAAGGCTTGTTTGGGCTTAATTAAAACTTTGTTTTCAGTTAGGATCCAAGGCTTGTTTGGATTAAGTTATGGGCTTTTCAGTTTAGGGTTTTGGGTCAGTTTTGAGTGGACCTCATTTAAGTCCACATAAGGGGTCCATTAAGGTTAACTAGTTAAACTTATGTAAGCCAAAATTTTGACAGCTTTGATGATAATTACTTCTGAATTTTTCAGTTTTAACATGTGATTGATTCTTGCATTCCTTAGTTCTTGAATGAACTGAATCTGACTTATCAAAGATTAACTGGCTTCGTGGCATCATTCTACTCAATCCAAAAGTGTTGGTGCCTTGGGGCAGGTTTCCATTGTGTCACACTTCTATTAGACCTATTTCGGCTTTCCGGGATCAGATCTCAATCTTGATTGTGGATTGCGTGACCACGTGATCATGAGGTTCGCATCAGTTGGTATCAGAGCTAGGCTCCAAAACAAGGTCATATCCTTCTGTTTTTTTGTGTTCCTTTAAGTTTTTGAGTGTTTGCGTCCATATTCTTATTCTTCGTGTCTGCATCATCTAAGCAAATATAAGGGTTATATTTCATCTTGTTACTGTCTCTATCATATCAGTATATTAAAAAGAAAGAGAGATAGCGATTAGTTGAAATTTGAAGGATCATTCAATTTTTTCCATAGAAACACAACTCTTGGTGAACTATAATCAAACCACCTCAGAATTAATTGAAACTTCATATTCAGTCTATTAGGGGTGAGATCGCTTCATATGTCAAATTTGGGCTTATTCTGATATTGTTTGCTTGAGGTTTTAATTCGAGACTCAATTCTGCTGCAGAAACACTACTTTTTGTGAACCATAAGCAAAACGCCTTAGAATAAATAGAAAATTCATATCTATGCATTGGGGATAACATCGCATCATATATTAAATTTGGGCTTATTTTGATATCGACTTTTGGAGGTTTTAATTGGGGGGTCAATTCTGCTACAAACTGATCATACAAGGGGTTTGAGTACTTAGACATAAAAGAACGACCTATAAATTGATTTTTGTTGTTTTTTTAGTATTATAATACTAAATATTGATTTTGAGGTCATTTCGAGATCGTTTAGTCTGGATTTCAATTTTGTTACGTAAAAATTGCGTAACAGGTTAAATTTGCGTCAAGTTTCAAAACGTGATCCTTACTATTTAGTTTTGTCCAAATCTTTTTGTTTCTATTATATTTGGGTAATCTAGGAGTCAAGTAACTATTTTCGCTAATATTTGCTTCTGTATTATTTCCTGTCTTCGTTTCGTCCACAATTCGTACGAATTTGCATTGCTACTCGCAAAATTGTAATCGTAGTTTTGTTTTGTTTTATTTTTAGTATATTTATTGATTCTTGAGTGTGAAAATTATAATTAGAGTGCGCTGCGAAGGCTACTGACTTTGATTTCAGTTCCTAAAGAACCAAAAGAAAGCAAGTTGTGAGGTAAAAGGCGTAGTGAGCTTATTAGAGTGAAAAACCTTGATTTTTTTTTGTGATACACGAGAGGTGTGAGGATATATTTTATGCTACTAACCAAATTTTGTAGATTCAAAGAATGTCTGAAAACAACAAATCAGCTACACAAAACGCTGACATAGCTTTCCAATTGCGAGCTATAGGCCGGCAACTTGAACTGTTGTTTAGAACGTACAAGGATTTGAAAAATAAGGTGAATTCAATAAAGCAACAGAATAGTGGGGCTGATCGCCGAGGAAATATGGTCCGTATGGCCGTACAGAATGTCAGATATGATTTTGAAGAGTTTGTTGATGAAAACGTAGATACGGGTGAAGATGACTATGATTTTGCATCTGCTGGCCAAGGAATCAGGTCTGGAACGAACAGGGCTATGAGGAATGTGAATTTCAGTGGCATGGGCACTTATGAAGATATGGATGAGGACGTGGACACCATTAAACTAAAAATTCCTAACTTTCAAGGTAAAAACGATCCCAAGGATTATTTGGAGTGGGATAAAAAGATAGATTGGATTTTTGATTGCCATAGCTATTCTGAACAAAAAAAAATATGAAATTGGTGATAATTGAGTTTACGGAGTATGCATTGATTTGGTGGGATCAAATTGTAATCAGTAGAAGGAGGAATGAGGAGCGACCCGTTCAGACTTGGGGGGAGATGAAAGTCTTAATGAGGAGATGATTTGTGCCAAACCACTATTACAGAGACTTATATCTGAAGCTCCAAGGTCTGAATCAAAGTTATAAGACAGTAGATGAATATCACAAAGAGATGGAGTTAGCAATTATTTGGGCCAATGTTGTTGAGGATAGAGAAGCCATTATGGCTAGATTTCTTAATGGGTTGAATCGGGACATTGCCAATGTGGTTGAGCTACAACACTATATGGAGCTAGAGGACATGGTTCACATGGCTACGAAGGTGGAGAGACAACTTTGAAAGGTACATGTTCGACTAGCGTTTAATTCGGGCTCTTCATCATCTTAGAAGCCGAATCTAAAGAGAGAAGGTATTGTCCGGCCAAGATCCTTTGTTCCTTTTAGATCTAATCCACCAAAGGCTAAAGTTGATGTTCCTACTAATGCCAAAGGTAAATTTGAAACTCATCCTAAACATACCCGTGATGTTAAATCTTTCAGGTGTCAAGGACATAGACATTATGCTTCAGAGTGTCCATATAAGAGAATCATGGTGATTAGAGATAATGGTGATATGGAATCTAAAAGTGACAGATCTGATTGTGAAGGCATGCCACTATTGGAGGATAGTGATGGGGAAGAGTTAGCATTACCGGTTGGGGAGTCCTTGGTTATAAGACGAACACTTTAGGTTCAGGTAAAGGAAGATGAAATTAATCAACAAAGGAAGAACATCTTTCATACGCGTTGTTCTGTACAAAGCAAGATGTGTGGTTTAATTATAGATAGTGGAAGTTGTGTTAATGTTTGTAGTACCACCCTTGTTAGTAAACTGAATTTGTGTACTGTTAAGCATGCTAAACCATATAGATTGCAATGGTTGAATGATAGTGGTGAAGCGAAAGTGACTAAACAGGTTGTGGTTCCATTTTCGATTGGGAAATATATTGATGAAGTTCTGTGTGACGTGGTACCAATGCAAGTAAGTCACATCTTGTTGGGGAGACCATGGCAATATGATAGGAAGGCAATTCATTATGGGGTTAAAAATAGGCATATCATTGTAAAGAATGGTGAAACCATCACTCTTGTACCTCTTACACCCAAACAGGTGTATGATGATCAAATAAAGCTAAAAAGTGAGCATGAGGTGATGGGGAGAGAAAATCAAGGTGAGGAACAAGGGGAGAGAAGACCATCAGATTCGGCTAGAACTCAAATCACTACAACCCATTCGGCCACCCATCCAAACACAAACAAATATTCAGCCAACACTCCAAACAAATCAAACCATTCGATCACAAGTCAAAAACACCCAAATCTGGCCGAGAGTGGAGGTAAGACAAGAGGAGTGAAGAAAGTCAGTAAGGGTGATGAGAATTGTGTGGAAAAACTAAAGAAACAACCCAAGTTTTATGCTAGAGAGGGTGAGATCAGATCTGCATTTTTCACTAACAAGCCAATGATTTTACTTGTGTACAAAGAGGCTTACTTTAATACTAATGATCTTGATCATATTGTGCCTAGTGTTGCTATTGCTTTGTTGCAGGAGTTTGATGATGTGTTCCCCGACGATACTCCTAGCGGATTACCACCATTGAGGGGGATAGAGCATCAGATTGATTTCGTACCCGGAGCTTCAATTCCTAACCGACCAGCCTATAGAAGCAATCCCGAGGAGACGAAAGAGCTTCAAAGGCAAGTTGATGAGCTGATGGAAAAGGGCTACATTCATGAGAGTATGAGCCCGTGTGCTACTTGTGCCTAAGAAGGATGGAACATGGAGGATGTGTGTTGATTGCCGAGCCATCAACAACATAACGGTAAAGTATAGACACCCCATTCCTAGGCTTGATGACATGTTAGATGAGTTACATGGATCCTGTATTTTCTCTAAAATCGACTTGAAAAGTGGGTACCATCAAATTAGAATGAAAGAAGGTGATGAGTGGAAAACAACATTTAAGACTAAGCATGGTTTGTATGAATGGTTAGTAATGTTGTTTGGACTTACAAATGCACCTAGTATGTTTATGCGTTTAATAAATCATGTGTTGCGTGCATTCATAGGTAAGTTTGTGGTAGTGTATTTTGATGACTTTCTGATATATAACAAGAACTTAACTGAGCATCTTGATCATTTACGTAATGTAGTTAGTGTGTTGCGTAGTGAGAAATTGTATGCTAATCTTAAAAAGTGTGCCTTTTGCAAGGAGAAAATTATGTTTCTTGGCTATGTTGTAACTGCACAGGGTATCGAGATGGATAAGGAGAAAATTAAGGCCATCTGAGATTGGCCTACACCCAAATCGCTAAGGGAGGTAAGGAGTTTTCATGGGTTAGCTAGTTTTTATAGGAGTTTTGTGAAAGATTTCAGTACAATAGCTGCACCTTTGAATGAAGTTGTTAAAAAGTCATTTGGGTTTAAATAGGGGAGAGGAACAAGAATTGGCTTTTGTTCTTTTGAAAGATAAATTATGTTCCGCACCTATTTTGGCTTTACCTGACTTTACGAAAGCATTTGAAATAGAATGTGATGCATCTGGAATGGGAATAGGTGCTGTTTTGATGCAAGATTGGATACCTATTACATATTTTAGTGAAAAGTTAAGTGGAGCGACCTTGAACTGTCCCACTTACGACAAAGAACTCTATGCATTGGTAAGAGCACTTGAGACATGACAATATTACTTGTGGTCAAAAGAGTTCATAATCCATTCGGATCACGAGTCCTTGAAACATCTGAAAGGACAAGGTAAGTTGAATAGGAGGCATGCAAAATGGGTTGAATTCATTGAAACTCGTAATCAAGTATAAGCAAGGCAAAAAGAACATCGTAGCTGATGCACTTTTGCATGAGTATTTTTATGGGTCACTTTGGGGTTGCGAAAACCTTGGATGTATTGCATGAGCATTTTTATTGGTCAAAGATGAAAAGAGATGTGCAATGAATTTGTGAACAATGCATTGCTTGTAGAAAGGCAAAATCTAGAGTACAACCGCATGGACTACATACACCATTACCTGTGCCTACTTAACCTTGGGTAGATATCTCTATGGACTTTGTTTTAGGTTTGCCTAGGTCAAAGAAAGGTAGAGACTCTATATTTTTTTGTAGTTAATAGGTTTTCTAAAATGACGCATTTCATTGCATGCAATAAAACAGATGATGCATCTTATATCGCAGACTTGTTTTTTAGGGAGACTGTACGTTTGCATGACATTCCTAAGAGTATAGTGTCAGATCGTGATGTTAAGTTCCTTAGCTACTTTTGGAAGACCTTATGGGGAAAGTTGGAAATTAAACTCTTATTTTCGACAACATGTCATCCTCAAACAGATGGACAAACTGAGGTAGTAAATAGAACATTATCCCAACTTTTGCGTGCTATAATTCAAAAGAATTTAAAGAGTTGGGAAGAATGTTTGCCTTTTGTTGAGTTTGCTTATAATAGAATTGTGCATTCGACCACTAGTTTTTCTCCATTTAAAATTGTTTATGGTTTTAATCCAATGACTCCTATGGATTTAATTCCTTTGCTTTTTAAAGAAAAGGCAAGTTTAGATGGTGAAAAAAAGGCAAAGATGGTGAGACAACTCCATGCGGGAGTTCGACTGCAAATAGAGAAAAAGAACAGACTTTACGCTTCTAAAGCAAATAAGGGATGTAAACTAGTTATTTTCCAACCCGGTGATTGGGTTTGGGTGCACATGCGTAAGGAACGATTTCCTAACCAAAGAAAATCAAAATTACAACCTCGTGGTGATGGTCCATTTCAAGTTTTAGAGAGAATAAATGACAACGCATACAAAATTGACCTTCTAAGTGAGTATGGTGTTAGTGCTACCTTTAATGTTGCTGATTTTATGTTGTTTGACACAGATTTTAATTCGAGGTCGAATCCTTTCGAGGAGAGAGGGGATGATGTGGACCAGCCCAGAAACACCAGCAAAGACCCATTACATGTTCCAAATGGTCCAATGACTCGGTCTAAGACAAAGGCATTGAAAGAGGCATTGAATGCATTGGTTTTGAATGTTTCAACCAAGTCAAGATTGAAAGGTGCATTAGAGTCTCAAGAGGAGACCCTAGTACATCTTATCCATGTGCAAGAAGGGTCCAACACAACCTTATTTGGGCCATGAGGTGAGGATAGCAAAGGAAACAAAAGAATCCTTCTACAACTTGGAAACAACATGGGTTGCTATCTTTTCCTTTTGTTTCTAGGATTAAGGGGCTGCATGGAAGGTTATAAATAAGCCTTGAATTAGTTCTATAATATTTTACTTCCTTCTCTTCTTCTCATGACAGAACATGGATTTAATATTATGGGCTTTATTTTAATTTGTTAGCTATAGCCCAAGGCTTGTTTGGGCTTAATTAAAACTTTGTTTTCAGTTAGGATCCGAGGCTTGTTTGGATTAAGTTATAGGCTTTTCAGTTTAGGGTTTTGGGTCAGTTTTGAGTGGACCTTATTTAAGTCCACATAAGGGGTCCATTAGGGTTAACTATTTAAACTCATGTAAGCTAAAATTTCAACAGCTTTGATGATAATTACTTCTGAATTTTTTAGTTTTAACGTGTGATAGTGATTCTTGCATTCTTTAGTTATTGAATGAACTGAATCTGACATATCGAAGATTAACTGGCTTTGTGGCATCATTTTACTCAATCCAATGGTGTTGGTGCCTTAGGGCAGGTTTCCATTGTGTCACACTCCTATAAGACCTATTTCAGCTTTCCAGGATCAGATCCCAATCTTGATTGTGGGTTGCGTGACCACATGATCACGAGGTTTGCAATAATATTGGTTTATATTTTAAACACTACTGGAGCTTCCTAGGTCACCCAGTTTTGAAACTTCTTCCTTTTAGTCAGCTTTCGCACTAAGGTCTTGGTAGAGACTTCTTCTAGAGTATGGATGATTAGCTGCGGCAACACTTCATTTTTTTTCCAAGCTCTATCCTCTCGTCACCTCCTTTTACCTTATCTTTCTCCAAGGTATTTATGTCTTTTGTAGTGAGTTTTTTTACCGAGGCTTTCTATTCATTTGTTAGGTTGCAAGATTTGGCCTTCTCAGCACCATGTTCTCGGGAACCCAATCAGTGTTTATAATTTTTAAAACATGGATGTTCCCGTCTTTGCAATCTTCAACCTCAATGAATGGTACGACCATGTTCCTTACCATATACACTATTTCTTTGGCCTTGACAATCACCAACATCCTATTCATGATGTACTTCAAGCATTGGTGCAATGACAAAATTACTATCCTAGTTGTATGAATCCAAGGCCTTCCCAACAATATGTTATAGGAAGGGTGAATATCCATAACTTGTATTGTCACCAAGAACATTTGTGACTCTACATATAGTTTCACTTCTAGAGCCCCAATTATCTGTCTAGGTGAACTATCATATGCTCTTGCCATCATGTGTGATTCATCTACGTACATCTCTTTCAACATATGTTTTGGCAGCACATTAAGAGCTAAGCCATTGTTAAATAACACCTTTTCTATTAGGCAATCTCTGCATTTAATGGTGATGTACACGAGCTTGTTGTGTCTAATTCCCTCAGTATCTAGCTCATCTTCTATGAAATACAGGTAATTGGTTGCGGAGATTCTCCTTACCAGATGTTTCATGGTTTTCTACTCAATGTCATGAGGCACTTAAACCTCATTCAACATCATTTGCAAAGCATTTTTGCGGGGCTTGGAGTTGAGTATCAAGGACATAAAGGAGATCATAGACAGGGTTTTTTTTAGTCGATCTACTATGTAGTATTCACTGTGATTTAAACATTTTAAGAATTCATTCGACTCTTTTCGGTCATAGGTTTGTTAACCTCAAGTTTTTTGTCAAGATCTACCACTTCCTTGCCTTTAACTTTCCTTAGCTCTGCGGGCGTGAAGCAACGACCACTCCTGATCAAACCACTTATCTTAGTTTGGAACAAAGGAACAAGAGTTTTTGATGTTGAAGGTAATTGTAAGACATTACGTTATGATATTCTTTATTTGCGTAAGAAGGTTTTGGGCGGTTTATTAATTGTTGGTTAGACTCTACACACTTCTAATTATTTCTCCTGACTTTCCATCATCCTCACCTCGTGACTACTCTCCAAGTCCTCAATCCTCAACTCCTCAATGGTTAGCGTTATCACAACCCTTTGACAGAACTCAATGCAATTCTCGATACAATGTCCCTTTCTTTCATGTAACTTGCAATAATCACCTTTCTCTAAGTGATACTTAACATTTACTTTTAGAAATCCTGACTGTACCAACATGTTGTACAATCTTTTTATAGATACCCTTAACACCTTGTCTTTACCCCTGACTTCTATCATACTCACACCACCATTACTTGCAACATGATTAGGTAACGAATTCGAATTAACATTGGGTGTATCTATGAAAGTTACCCATTCTATCTTGTTGAGCACTAACAACCTCTTTTTAAAAATGTAGCAAGTTTCAATACTATGCACGAGATTACCAGCATAGTATTCACAAGTCAAATCTAGCTTATGAGGCTGTTTGGTAATGCGGCAGGAACTGAGGTGCAGCCAAATCGCAATATATATATCTATTTGGTTATGTTTAAAACGTGGGTTGAAATTGGTGGGACCCATCATTATAGTGGTTGAACCTGTGGTTAGCAAAAAGCTGGCAACACTTGCTTCTAACCAGCAGCAACTCAACTTTTGTCATCCACCAACGCTGTCAAAAACTTTTAAACTCCTAAAAAAAAAGTAGTTGGATAATTAATTACTCCTCTCACAACAAATCAATTCAAACGGCCTCATTCACTGTCAAAAAAATATAGTATTGCAAATTGTAATTTTGTGATTAATATATATAAAGAAGAATGCCCGAAATTAGACTCATTTTATCATTTTTTTTAACCACAATCCTATTCCGTTCAACCAAGTTTTTATAAATGTTACAAAACATTTTTTTGTCAAATTTTTCTTCATTAACAATAGTGAAAAATAACTTTAAACCAGTTTATATATATATCGAAACTAAATTTTTTGTTATTAAATTTCGTATGTGATGACATTGCACATAGTTTAATGGAATAATAAAAAATATTTGATATCAATATTATTTATTTCATGATATAATAACAATGTTATTAAATTTCGTATGTGATGACATTGCACATAGTTTAATGGAATAATAAAAAATATTTGATATCAATATTATTTATTTCATGATATAATAACAATAGTTAAATCTACAACATTTAAATTAAAAATTATTAATATTAATATATATATATATATATATTAATTATTTTATAACCTCAATTTGAAAAACATTTTTTTAATCAAAGACATTAAACTACTTTTTGTTCAACCTCAATTCCAACCACAGTTTTAACCAAACATATATTTTTCCAAACCAACCTCAACTAAAAGTACTTTTTATAAAACAATTTTTTTAAAACCACAACCACAACAGCAACCTCAATACCAAACATACCCATATATATCATATAGGAAAGGGTAATTATAGTGGTGGTGCAAGGATAGGAGCTATGTGTCCAATGCTCAATGATTTGTGTACAAATCTTTCAAAGGCATTAGTAGAGGTGGTAGTTGTCCAAGGTATTTCTTGTGTTTTGCCTTTAGTGGTTGTTTCGGTTATTGGGTTGATTGTTTGATTGAGTGGTTTGATTTAGGGTAAAAGGTTTTATGAATTTAACACTGATAAATTGAGAGGTAGTCATTTAGGGGTTCTAGAGCTTACCTTCTTGCCCTTATACTTGTCTTCTAAGCTTTTCACATCACCCTTCTCCTTCTTCTTCTTAGTAAAACATTTCTTCTTCACCAGCTCAATTATGCATCTAGATTTAATTCATTGCTTATTCTTTTAGCAATGTGTACAACATCATAGAAATTTTAAAACGAGCCACCCATTAAATGCTCATAGTAGGGAGATTTGAAGGTGTTGATGAACAAAGTCACCATTTTTATCTCTATTAAAGGGGGTTGGACATATGTTGCCTCGACCCACCACCTTTACACATAGGCCCTTACTAACTCTTCACTTCTTTTTTCCATTGACATCAAGCTTGTTCTGCCAGGAGCAATTTCTAGGTTAAGTTTGTATTGCTTAATGAAAGGTTTAGTCTAATCTTTCCTATTCTTAATCTTGGTATTGTTTAGCCTCATATACCAGCTTAGGGCGGATCCTGTGAGACTGTCATGAAAGAAGTAGATAAATATCTTATCATTATGAATTACTTTAGCCATCTTATTATAGTATGATCGAAGATGAGTGTTTAGGCACTCTAGTCCAGTGTATTTGATAAAGTCTGGCACTCTAAAATCTTTTGGCACCACAATGTTTGCTACTAAGTATATTTCAGCTGCTCGGATAAGTTCATATATATCATTCCTTTCAACAACTCTTAATCTCTCTTCTATAACAGACCAGTTGTCATAGTTTACAAGGCCAGTCAATCTATGATTAGAAGGTCCTTCAGTTATTAAATCAACAGTGACTGGAGTTTGAGCTCGCTGGTTAAGGGTGACAAGAACAAAGTGCTACTCGGTTGCTGAATTTGCTCACAAGTTCTGAGATGTCTGTGGGATATAAGTTGTTGGTGCTCCCAAAAGTGGTTATGCAGACATTCCCTCTTCATTGTTAGCTCTTAAAAGCTACTCGAGTAAATTAGTCATCCGAGCAACTTTATTTTTTGTGAATTCCAACTCATTTTGGTAATGTGATTTTAAGTGAGCTTTCTCCTTCTTCTCCATTCTTGGTCTTAATTGGGTGTAGTAGACCTTAGATGAGAGATTTATGTTTCACAATATGTAATACACATGACAAATTATTTGTGAATATATGATTAAAATGCATGATTGTGATGCATATGCCAATGTTTATGTGATATGGATTTGGCTTTCCTAAGAACGATTGATGGCCACCACTTTGCTTGTGTAATAGGCATAGATTCTTTTGTCACATTTCTTATCAGGAGTAATTTTGCTCAAGTTTTTTCTTTGGTGAACTTAAATCATGCTCTTCAAGAGATATATTTTACGTGGAAGATGGGTCAAAGCCTTTTTTATTGATAATACTGACTAGTACATGACTTTGTCAATGGAAAAGAGAATAAAATAAAAAAGAAATAAAATATCAATCTTCCTCTTCAACTACATATCTAGCCAACAGTAGAAAAGCGAAGCCCCGGTTTTCAATCTTTAACAAAAAAGCATCAATTTCAGCTAGGCTTTGCCGATAGCGAATGATATACATTCCTACCCTTCGAGTATTGGCCCTAACAATTTGAGCATGTATGGCAATTACATCCATTTGCTTATCTATCTTGGTCATCTTCTCTATAAGCAACATATTGCTTCAATTTAAGACATTGTTGTTAGTGTTGATCTGGTTTTCATGCTTCTTTGATGCTTCCATATTCTCGCTTAAATGATTTACTATTTCTCGTTCTTTGTCAAGCTTCACTCTCAGCACCCTGATTTCGTTTTTCTTAGTCGTTAAATCAGCTTTAACAACCTCAACTTTCTACCTTTTGCTTTAAAGCATCACTTCCTCTCATGCTTTGGCTAGCTGACTTTCTATCATCACACATTTATTGTTCAGCCCCTTGTATTTCTTAATTTTGTCTACCAGCTCAGCTTGAATGCGCATGGATTTATCTTGATGGTATTCAGCCTCTTCTTGCCAGTCATTGAAGTTAACTCCCAATGTTTCAAGTTCACAGCTGTTTTGCATTTAATTCGAACCCTATCTTCCCCTCTCTTTCTCAGATTCTTCCATTACAGCCTTTTTCTTGCTCAGTTGTAGCTCTAACATTGTTATTATTGCATCTCTGGATTGGAGTTGTTTGTCTAGAAATGCTTTACTTTTGTCTCTTTCCATCATCATTGGAGCCTTTCTACTTGCGCTCTAAGCTCCTTCTCATTATTGACCTTTGTTGCTTCTACTGACCCTTTTATAACTTGTAAAAATTCAACTTTAGAAAGTGGCACTCTAGGAGCAGTAGCCAAGGTAAAATTCCTTCATCTTGCATATTTTTTACTTGTGTTGGGTCCCTCAAACCTTAAGACTCTTTTCAAATCAGAGTCAAGTGGTTCCAATCTTGTTTGATAGTTTTCAAGAACCCCCCCCACACACACACACAAACTAATCTTTGAATAATCCAGAGAATTGAGAAACTCCAACAGTTCTTGGGACGTGTTGCATGCCACCTAATTGTCTTACCACAAGGGTCGGAGAATAGCTGACATAACCTGTAATCCCAACCAAAGGTACTTGATATTTTTGTCCATAACTCATCAAGACATCTACCGCATTGACCCACGGGGCTTTCCAACATTTTACAGAATTAATCTATCAATAACATTAAATAATTCAAACACCATTTTTCTCCTATTTGGTCAAAATCCTTGTTTAAGATAAAGAACATTTTTTTTCTTGAATTCCTTCAAATTGAGTTGTTACCCAAACTTTTTCCCCCCACATAATTCAATAATCAAAACATATAATCTAACACCCTAATATACAATTTCAAACATCCCCACACACTAAAATTTTCAATTTAACACCACACATAAAACTTTATCAATCAATTGTTTTGAAGAAGTTTCTTACCTCCCAATTTAAAGAAAAAGAAACGTTGAAAGCTTGGAAAAACACTTTTATCCTTATTTTTCTTCCTCCTATTCAATAATCCCTTAACCTAAATATTCAAAGGTTTAGACCTTAAATCTAGCAAATTTTCTTGTCCAAATCTCTTTCTAACACACTTTGATTACTTATTTTATCTCTCTTTTATGTTTTTAGGATGAATTTATTTGGTTTTCCTCATAATTTCTCTCTCCTCCTTTTCTTCTTCTTTGGCTAGCACTAGAATGTTCTTGAAGAACACTATTCATGCTTATATAGCTACAAATTTTCCTTATTTACTCCTATGGTCCTATATTTCTTTTATTTGCACATGGAATCCCACACTTTCCACTGTTTCAATTTCACCTCTACATTTAATCAAGCATCCTTAATAAAAAAATTTATTCATTTACATTAAAAGAGTAATTTCAAAAACTTTCGAAAGTTAAGGTAATCAATCGAAAATGTATATTTGTGTCGCAAGAGCTTTTTTAAAAAAAAAATTGGGCTTTACATTATCCTTACCTTTTTAGAATTTCTCCCTACAAATTTAAATTCATACCTATTTTTAGGGAAAAAAATTTGGGTATTTCTTCCTAATTTCAGACTCTCTCTCCCATTTCTTCCTCAACTTAAGAACTTCTCCATAAAACTTTTACCATAGAAATTTACTTAAGAACTTCTTCCTAATTTGGGTCCGTCTCACTATGATCTAGGACTCTCATGGGTTTTACTTCTAAGGTCAAGTCTTCCTTAATCTTTATAGGAACTTGGGGTAGCACTCAAGATGAATCTATTTCTACCTTTTATCGCATCAAAATGTGGAAAACATTATGAATTAGGGCTAAGTGTGAGGGAAAAACCAATTGATATACCACGAGCCCAATTCTTTTAACCACTTTAAACGAACCAATGTATCTCAAACCTAATTTCCCTTTCACAACGAAATGTAACAAGTGTTTCCATGGAGCAACCTCGATCCCCCACTTCAAACTTAAAAAAGTCTTCTTCTCATATCTGCATAACTCTTTTGCCTATTTGTATTGTTTTCATCCTATTTTTTATAATCTTCACTTCTTTGAGGTGACTTGAACTAATTCGAGCCCCATTAATTTCTGATCTCCTACTTCCTCCTAACTTACTAGGGTTCGACATCCCCTACCATACAATGCTTCATATGGATCCATTCTTATAGTAGTCTAGTAACTATCATTATAAGTAAACTCCACCAGCGATAGAAGATCTTCCTAGTTTCCCTCAAATTCCAATATGCAGGCTCTTAAAAGGTCTTCTAAAGTCTGAATTGTTCTTTCTGACTATCCATCAATTTAAGGATAAAAAGTCATCCTCAGATTCAATCTCTTCCCTAAAGCATATTGAATATTTGGCCACAATCAAGACATAAATATAGGGTCTCGATCTGACTATCGACACTGATACCCCGTGTAACCACACCATTTTGTTTACATATAATTTTGCTAATTTATTAATTAAATTTTTCATCTTCATACACAAAAAAAGAGTAGATTTTATAAGTTTATCTATTATCACCTGGATAACATCATTGCCTCTATTTCCTTTGGGCAACCCAAAAACGTAGTCCATAATTACATCCTCCCACTTCCATTCGGGTATCAATACTGACTATAATGACCCCACTGGCTTTTGATGTTCTTCTTTTACATGTTAGTATACATTACATTTAGTCACATACTTTGTTATTTCTCTCTTCATGTTTGGCTACCAATAGAATTCCTCCAAGTCTTTGTACATTTTAGTACTCCTAGGGTGCACAACAAACCTGAATTCATGAGGGGTTTTTAATACTTTATTCTTTAGTAACTTATCATCTAGTAGATACATGCACCTTTCCATTATAATCACTCAATCCTCTAGAATTTAAAATGGAGTTTCAACTCCAAACTTCATCTTATTCTTCACCATTTCCACTTCAACACCCCCTTGCTGGGCCTATAGTACTTCATCTTTAAACACAAATCATACTCTAACTTGTGCCAATAAGGATATTATGGGAGAAATTCCCAATTCAACTTCAATTTTCTTCAACTTCATCACATTTCCTTTATTCCATTTCCCTGAGTCTTCCATCACAACCTTTATTTTTCAGTTAAAAAAATCTGTAACTATATTCTTGCTTCCTAGATCATAATTTATAATACAATAATAATCTTTAATCAATTCTAGCCATCTCATATGCCTCATATTCAACTCCTTCTGAGTCATCAAATATTTTAAACTTTTATGATCGATGTAGATATGTACCCTAGACCCATATAACCAATGTCTTGATACTCGCAATAAAAACACCATAACAGCTAGTTCTAGGTCATGAACTAGATAATTTACTTTTGTGGGGGCTTCAATTACCTTGTTATATAAGTTATAACTTTCTCATACTTCATTAGGACACATCTCAATCCATTCTTTGATGCATCACTATAAATCACACACTCATCAGATCTCGAGGGAAGTGTTAATACTAGAGCAGTGGTTAGTCTCCTTTTTAGTTCCTAGAAGCTTTCCTTACACTCCTCGAACCATTCCTATTTGACTTCCGTATGTGTCAATCAAGTAAGAGGAGTTGCTATTGTAGAAAAACCCTCAATAAATCTCCTATAATACCTTGTAAACTTGAGAAAGCTATGAATTTCTGTTACATTTGTAGGACTCTCCCAATTCAAAATAGCTTCCACTTTCTTCGAATCCATAAATATGCCTTCCCCTGAAATAACATGTCCTAAAAAGACCACTTTGTTTAGCCAAAATTCACACTTGCTAAACTTAGCATACAACTAGTGATCTCTTAAAGTCTGCAATACATGCCTCAAATGTTGTTCATATTCTAAGTGGGAACTCGAATATAGCAATATATCATCAATGAACACCACTACAAACTTATTTAAGTAAGACCGAAAAATCAGGTTCATCAAATCCATGAACATTTCCAGAGCATTCATCAATCCAAATGGCATTACCAGAAATTCATAATGTCCATAGTGAGTTCTGAATGCAGTCTTCTGAATATCTTGCTCTTTAATCCTTAACTGGTAATATCCCGACCTTAGCTCTATCTTCAAAAATACTTTAGCACCTTTCAATTAATCAAGCATGTCATCTATCTTTTGTAGATACTTTTTCTTCACTATCACCCTATTTAGATGCCTATAATCAATACAAAGTTTAAAGGTGTCATCCATCTTTTTTATAAACAATACTAGGGCTACCCAAGGTGAACTGCTTAGGCGTATTAACCCTTTATCTAACAACTATAGTTGAATCTTCAATTCAACTAACTCTATATGATCCAATTGATATGCCAATTATGCTATGGAGACTTCTACTTCTCTTTTTGGAGACAATCCCAGTAGCTCCTCTAGAAACACCCTCAAAAACTCCCTTCTTATAGGAACATTTGATAGCTCAACATTATCCTTCTCTGAGTCTATTACATTGGCAAGATATGTCGTACATCCATTTCTCATAAGTTTTCAAACGGTCATAATCGAGATCATACAATTTGGTATGCCATTTCTTTCACTTTTAAAAATCACCCTCCTGGGGTGAGGGTGGGATGGTTAGAATTAGAAAGAAAGAATGATCTTGAAAGGAAGGAAGGTTTTCGATCTCCCTATCATGAGGCTAACTTACTCTTTTTTTCCTTTGATTACAAGTGGAGGGAAAGAAATTGACAGGTGAGATGAGATGGACTTTGCTAGCTTTGCCAATTCTGAGGCAATGTTTATGGAGAGAAGATTTTTGTCATGCAAATTTTAGTTGTCTTCTGCCTCCTAATTTTGTAACTACCAACAAAACAATGATCATAAATAGCTAATCTTATTTGAAACGGTCAAACACCATTGTCGCCTCTCTTCCGCTCTACATTTCAAGACTTTATGATGCAGTTCTGTTTTGGAAACCATTGATCTAATTGTGCTATAGTTACTTCTCCCTTCAGACACCAATAACTTTATTTATTTACAAGATCGGTAACATGTTTACACCATGATCTGATACAAATTTTAAAAAAATGTTCAAGAGATAATAATGTTTTAAAAAAAAGCAAGAAAAACCTTAATATTTAGGTAATAAAATCAATTAATTTAATAATTTGATTTATATCAAAGACAACAATAGCAATCGAACTGTAAAAAAAACATCTGACAATAATTAACTAAAACAACAAGCCATCAATATCATATTTGTTAGGAAAATTAAGAAAAGATCTCGATTATGACTGTTTGACTAGAGAGGTCATGAAACCTCCAAATTTAATTATACGATATTTCATGTATACCTAAGATATTATCGTTAAAAGGACAAGAATTATTTTTTAAAAAAAGCAAAGTTTCACCTAATTATGTCATTACCAAATGATCGACTCAACCAATTTTCACAACCTACAATTAAAGATTTCAACATTTCCAATCACATAGTACCTTCACCAATCTAGTGTCCAAGTTTCAAGAGATATTACTATTCTTAATATAATTACTATTATCAATATTATTACTTATTGTTGTTATATATAATTTAAGCATACTTCATGGCATATTCTATCTAAAGATTTAAAGCAAACTTATGGCAAAACATAATTTAAATTATCCAAGTTTCAAACTAATTAACATTACATCATTCATAATAATTTCTAACATTCTAAAATAAGCCCAAAATATAACGTCTTATGACATGTTTACATACAGAAAGACTCAACAATGTGTTACATTGCAAAATTTAATACAAAAGTAAATTCCTAAAACAACTATAGATTAATGTGTTGTTGGGAGGCACCTAAAATGTGTTTAATATAAAATTAATCACATTAAAATATAACATAAGATAAAAATATGCATTAAGTAAAAATATTTTAACGTAATTAAATTAACCCTTGATAGACTTCACATCTTTAGGTTTCTAATAATTTTAGTCCTCTCTCGGACACCTATTCATTATTGTAATAAGGTTTTATCTCAGACCAAAACCAAGAATAGAGTTTTATCTAGGGTAGTTATCTGCATTGCCCCAATCTGAGCACTAGTCTTTAAACTAGAATAATTAGCTCGGCATGCTTAAATTAAGTGCTAGTCTCTGAACCGGGATAACTAGCTCAACAACCCCAAACCTAGCTTTAGTCCCTTAATTGAGATAACTAGCTCGACATGTTATTTGATAATATGAATTTTAAAATAAACAAGATTTCAATAACATGCTTAACCTTAAATAAATAATTAAAAATATTATGATGTCCAACACCAACTTGAAACCTGTGCTTTGTTAGCCATCTCCTATTGTTGAAAGATACTCGCGGTCTCACTTGTACCAACATGTACATTGAATAAATTTTAAATCCTCATTCAAACATAATCTAAATTTTCATTTCACCATCATAACTAAATTTTCAATTCAAATATGAGAACGGATAAATCTCATACTTATTTATAAAATTATGCATAAACGTGATAATAATATTCTTATATGAAAAACAAGTCTCTAATTAATTTCTACATCATCAATTGTATCAATGAAAACTTCAAATAAAAATTTATCTCAAATTATTCCTTCTATCAAACTTTTTTTCATTCAAATTGTAGACTTTGGCATGTGAATTGCACATTCAAATTATTTATCTTGGTTTTCGATAAGATAATTAGGGTTAACGTACATGCTCAATTAGGTGATATGCAATTTACATACATAAGTCTGTTGGTTTAGAGAAAGAAATTTGACAAAAGGACTAATTTGGAGGTTGAGCATTTAATTGAATTTTAAATTGACACAGCAAAAAAAAACATAAAAATTAATTGGAGACTTATTCTACTATATAATAAATCATAAACAATGACTGAAAATTGTTTTTATCATTTTTTTATAACTATACAAAACAGTTCCACAGATCCATATATAAAAAGGAAATGGTTTTTGGATTATATATATTACTTACATGGAGTTTTATATTACTTAAAAAAGTAAAAGAAGTGGACTTTGCTAATGGTGTTTTTGTGTACATATGAAAAATGAAATATCTCTTTTTTTTATTTTGATTTTTTTCTTGGCTTTTTTAACATTTGGTAGATTTTAAATTGATCTTCATAATTTATTTTGGTTTTTTTTCGATGAGGTTATCATAGTATCAGGTAAATGTCATAATAGGTGATTACTGCTTAATTTTACAAATGTTTATTTTTTTGTCATCATATAATTAAGTAAAAAATAATTTGAAAAAAGACAAAGCTATTAAATGAGTTAAGTTCATGACTCAAATCTTGAGTTTGACAAGTTAACTTGGGTTAATTAAGAATTGACCTTTATAGTTGGTTTTTATTTACTTTATATGAGATTATTCCAATGCCAAGCAAACATTCCAACACAAGTTTGATGCTCAATTTCCTAAAAGTCTATTGTTTTATCATATAATTAAGTAAAAACTTATTTAAAAAGGTTATTAAAATCAATGGAATCCATGTCCCATATCGCGGGTTTGATTGTGAAGCCCACATTGATCCAATATATCGTTTCAATATTAAAAAATATGTCATATTAAAAATTTTACATTAGCTTTGTTTTTTGTTTGACTCGCAGCGTAGCTTCTATATTTTTTATGTATTTTTTTAATTTGCATTAATTTTTATTTAAATGTCAAATAATACCTTTTCTCTCTCATTTTTAATTTTTCAGTTCACCTTTTTAAATAGTAGTCAATAGTTTATAGGTTTGTTATGCGCTACGGGTCAAATCAAAATCTTTTTTGAACATAAGAAAAAATATCCAAGTAATAAAGAATTATTTGACATTGTTATTAAACTCAACCTAATAGGTCAACCTTGAAACGTCCCGACCCGACTCCTTAACTAGATCGGGTTCAAAATTAAATATTGTGAAAGTTGTCTCAACATGACCCAATCAACTTAGTTGGTTTAAAGGTAATCTGGTCAACCGGTAAAAAACTTCTAAGAATAAAATTGGGAAAAGAGGGATAAAATTAATAGAAAAAACCTCTTAACTCAACTCCTTATCTAGATCAGGTTTAAAATTAAATCAGATACGAGTCGACTCGACATAACCTAGTTTACTTGGCCAGTTAAAAAGCCACTTGGCCGACCATTATAAAAATTTCAAGTACAAAATTGAGAAAAAAGAGAAAATTAATGGAAACAAACTCTTTGACCCAACTCCTTACCTAACATAGATTTAAAGTTAAATCGTGTTGGAGTTAGCTTAATGTGACTTAGTTGACTTGGCTAGTATAAAGATGACATAGGTGACCGCTAAGAAACATCTTAGGACAACAATGAGAAAAATGAAAACAAATAAAAAAAATATAAAAAAAATACTAATTCACTGTTCATATGAACAATGAAAAAGATGCATTGCACTCCACTTCTTTTAGTATGGAGTATAATTGTTTTTGAATTTTTTTTAATGTTTCAAAGATATTATTCAAATTTAACTTTTAAGTTTTCCCCTTTTATATTTGATATAAATATAATTTATTAGCATGATATATTTATAAAAATAAAAAATTAGTCATTCTTAAATAAACATTAGTCTTTCTTGATAAGAAAAAATAATCTCTAAGATAAAAAGAATTAAAAATACATTAATAAAAATGAAAATTCAGGGTTAAACATTTGTATACTCAACTATATTTTGCTTTTAGAAAAAAAAAATTAGCTTTTCATTTAAGTATTTCATTAGTATTAACAATTCTTTCACAGTAAACTCATATATTTTTTTAATTTATTTTATTAAGTGTAAATAATATGTTCATATTTCTCAATTAAAAAAAATCCTGATATTTTAAAATGTCTCCATAACATTAGTATATTCTTTTATTATATTTGAAATCAGCTTGAATTTTTACTTGTGGTATAATGCAGATGATAACAAATAGTGTATGTGTGTGTGCGTGTAATTAAAAACAAAGACTAATAATTGGAGTCGGGAGAAATTAAGTACCACCACTTGATTTCATTTCTCTTGCTCCACTTACTTTTAACACCATTTTTTTTCCAGGATTTTAGCTATATCCCCAAGGAAATAGCATTATAGTAAATTGCACAAGGACATTTCAACTAATAATCATTATTGATGAGGATGTAAGAAATTCCAGTAGAAAGATTAATGATGCTTTTTATATGCTATAAAATCAGATTTAGAGAATTTGATGCGCTTGACATTAACATTTTAAAAAAATACTCCGATGTTGAAGTAACTATGGTATATATCTAGGTAACTAAGAAAATAAATATTTTTAGATTTAAATATATTTTAAGTCTTGTATTAGACTTATGTTCTAGTTTCTTGTCTAAAAAAATAAAGCTTTGTTTGTTTAGACTTTCTTAAAGTAAATATTTTAAAAAATATAAAAGATATTTAATATAAATATCTAGAATATTTATAAAAAGTGTACATTGTATAAAATACTTGTGTATTTTTTTCATATATCATCAAAGCCCCCAAGTTTTGTAAAAAGATATGTTGGGAAGACTTGACATAGCAAGCGGAGGAAATATTTAAAGTAGGTAATGTTACCTTTTATGTATCATCAAAGCTCTCTAAGTCCTAGTGACATTTTTTATGTGTACAAGACGCCATAAAAGTAGTTTGTGGGCGTAGTCTTGGTGCATAACCGTAGAGTATAGTCGTGGATGTTGTTGAGTATAACGGTTGGCAGAGCTAGCCACATGGGACGTAGCTGAGGCATAACTGTTGGCTTAGCTACTAGCATATCGTTGGCGTATCCATATACATAGCAACTGGAATAGCTATCACTATATTGAGATTTTGTCAGCCATGTAAAGAGCTTTCTAGAAATAGAACTGAACTAGATTTTTGTTTGTTTTTTTTACTATCGACGTCAATTGATGATGATGAAAAAAACCCCAGTAGAAAGATTGGACGCTCTTTCCATGAACTAATAAAACTAGACTAAAAGGACTTGGTGGGCCCGAGGATACTTGAAAAATAAAAACACTATGATATTGAAGCCAATATAGTGTTTGTACAAGTGTCAGAGAATAAATGTTCTCTAAATTTAAATATTTCTTAAGTCTTATTTAAGTCTGGTATTAGACTTGCGTTCTCTAGAGAGATAACTTTAGCTTCTCGATTTCTTGTCTAGAGAGATGAAGCTTTGTTTATATAGAGTTTATTAAGATAAATATCTTTAAAAATATTTTAGATATTTAATATAAATATCTCATAAATATCTAAGTTATAAGATATTAAATATAAATATAAATATCTTATATATTTATAAAGAGATTTATAAAAATATATACATTTTATAAAACACATGTATACTTTTTTTTCATATATCGTCAATTATTTTGTGTATTTCACTACATGATGAGTGCTATAATGACGGCATTGCTATCAAAAGATTGTCTCAGTAATTCCGGGAATTATTGATTTTCACAAAATATTGATCGCAATGTGTTGATTTGAACATAAATAAATGATACCATATAGTTTTAAGAGTTGGTATAATAGTTGAGAAAATATATTTCTAAAAAACTTCTTGAGTTTAGATTTTATAGATTTAAAAAAAATATATTTGTTTAATATATTAGACTAATTTAAAGAGGTGTCCACTTAATTAAAACTTTCAAATAATGAGTTTAATAAGTGTAAATTTATCTAAGAATAATTATTATCATTGAATAAAAAATTTTAAAGTATCACCTGAATAAATTATAAGAAAATAGAAATATTAAAGAAAGAAGCGTAGTTGCTAGCTGTACAAGCCATTCTAGAAAGAAAGAAGTGTTGACTTTTACTCTTCTATTTTTTTTTTAAAAAAAAGAAGACTTTAACAAAATTTAAAAGTACCAACGATTGAAAATATAAATGGTGGTACGTATGTGTTGAAATGTTGTTATCTAAATAGGTAAAGACACAATTAAAGATTTAGACAAATTATGCTAATAAACAAACATAATGGTAGTAATTAACAACAGTAAATATCAATATATATAGTCTTGGAGAGAGTAGTAGTAGGTCTAGCTATTATGCTAGACTTCATAATCTTGAGTTTGGTAACCAATCTTATCATACTTGTGTTTGGTTGAGGTAATCATGTCAGACCTGCGCTTGGGTCTGACACCAAACATGGTTATTAGAGCGTAGCTGAGTCTGACACCAAACATGATTGTCAGACCCAAGGCTCTTGGAATATGCGCCAACAACTTTTTGAATAAAAAATAAAAAAAATAATGTGAAAAATATTAAAATGCTTCTCATGATCTTCTTAATTACACATCATAGCCATGTAAATTTTACTGTTACAATTTATAATAACCTGTGTCTGGAACTAGAGTGAAATCCCCATGCCATTTAACTATATTTATAATAAATAAAAATATTTAAAATTTTATTTTGAAATGATGAGAATTAACTTTAAAATAATTTTAAAAACAATTTTTTTTTGTTTTTTTTCCTCTTACTAAATATATTTATATCTCTTTTATATCGGTTTCTTTTTCAAATATATTATCCCAACACAATTTTAATTATCATAATAAATATTGATTTCAAAATACTATGAGATCTTCAATAGTATCCTTCTGCATCCAAACTATAACATTATGAGAATCTGACTCTATAAGCCAATCAACTCTTCTTTCCACTCATCCCTTCAAACAAAACATTGCTCTCCTACTACCAAGGGTAGAAAAATCAACCAATGTACGATGGCATTTGCTATAACTCGATAACCATTCACTAATTTCGTTTATCCTCAAACCAAGAATGGACAAGATTCATTCACCTATTTGGAGAAACTATTCATAGTCAAGCTCAATAATTAACCTTTGGAATATTCAAAGGGGCAACCCAGGTGATTAATGGAAGCCACCACCGCTCCTTAAAAACAGCCCAAATGTTACGTCTCTCTTCATGAAAAGAACGATGATATATGCCTTCCCCGATAGGACAACGTAGGTCTAATCCTATGGAAGTATCAAGTACATTAATGTGATTTTGGATGCCAAGTAGCTTTCAAGACAAAACCTCATACAATATCTTTCCCGTGTGAAATGTTGTTGTTTCCCGTAGATTTGGGGTTATGCCATTTCCTTCTATATTTTTGCTGAATGGACTTATTTATGATTATAATGGAATGTAGATATTTGGCTTATAAGTAGAGCCTTTTTTTTATTGGGCTTCACAGACTCCCCACTTGTTTGATGAGATTCAAAGGAGATTGATAAGAAATAAAGCCGACAAGATTGTAGCTAAAACAGTACACATCACAACTAAACAACTAAGCTAAAGGAAAGAAGAAGAAGAAGAAGAAGATAGCTCACATCCATGCCAAAATTTTCCTCATCATTATCTAGACTTTGCTTTGCCAACTAATCAGCTATCTCCTTACCTTCCATTAGAACATGAGTGAAGCTTATTAATTTTAGGGCCTTGACTAAAGATGATATAGAATCAAATTCATTCTTCAACCTCAATGGCTTGATTTTTTTATTGTGGCTCGAAAATTCAATCAACCTGCTGCGCATAAGGAAGCTTTGCTAATCGTGAAAGCTCTCTTGATTGGAAAGATTTCCATCATATTGAACTGCCTTATACCCACGGTAGTAAAGGAGATGCATAAAAGATAACCTGCATGAAGTCTTAGAACACCTCTAATACCTCATCTTTCTATATTTGTTTCAAACAAGATCCATAAATATTCCATTTCAAAGTGTCATGCGGAGATTCTACAGAGATTTGACCATTTCAATTGATTCATAAAATAATTACAAACTACTTGTCATGTTAATTTCCATACAAATTGATATGTTAATCTTTAAGCGGTAGAATGTGGATTTATGGATTTTAAATGAATGAAATTTCATGGAAAAAATAATT
>Ga0325411_1000707_pt1 | contig 35611 bp, 10 predicted proteins | sample PopdelMetagenome_13_FD_206181 | JGI IMG/M metagenome (GOLD analysis project Ga0325411, IMG submission 206181) | Populus deltoides microbial communities from Bellville, Georgia, United States - Xylem-PdIQD-R4 | ecosystem: Host-associated > Plants > Phyllosphere > Stem > Wood/Secondary xylem...
AAAAAATAACCTGAATTATCGGTAAAAATTATGGTTTGACTTTAAAAATTTTCAAGATGACATATGTTTTTAATATTAAAACGGCAACGAGTTGGATTAACTAGGGCTTCATGGCTTAACCCACCAAACCCGCGACATGGATCATGGACTCCATTGGATTTAACAACATTACTTTTAAGAACTATTTTTAACTTGTTGATATAATAAAAAAAAGTAAACACTCATGAAATTAAGCATCAATCAAATACCATGATGTTTGTTTGATACTGCAATAAATTCATAGAAAACAAACTGAAATAAATTATGGTGACCAACTCAAAATCACCCAAATGTTAAAGGATAAAATTGGAAAAACAAAGCCATAAGGATTCAATCGAAAGAAAGAAAAAAGGAAGATGGTGTAAATGTTAATATTTAGCTTTGATTAGTGAAGAGCTATTTGTGTTATTAAAGATGAATTTATTTAGATTGATAGTGTATCCAAATTAGATAAAGAATTAATCAACTTTATCTTGTAGGATATAGCATGGTTATTTTTGTAATTATATAGTTTATTTCGATAAATTATTTAGGAAGTTCAAATAGGTTTCATTAAAAGAAGATAAATACAAGTTATCCAAATATAACTGTTAGAGAAGTGTTTTATGAAACATGAATAAAAATCTGTTAAGAACGTAAAAGAAAGACTAGGAAGCTTGAAGATAATGCTTCTAAAAGGTTCTTATTCTTATCACACATATAAGTATATAAACAAGGACAATTTAAAGCATAAATAAAGAGAGAATAGCACTAGGTGGAGTGGCACTAGCAGCGGAGTAAGAGTGCCCAATCAGCTAAGGAGTCACGTAGAGTTTTGCAGCATATATTCTTGAAACACGAGTGAAGTGCAAAGAAAATGCTCAATGAGAACAATTTAAAGATTGCCAGGTGTTTTGGCAAGCTACTACGGTAGAAGACAAAACATAGTGTTTATATTGACAAGTAAAGTAGTATAGTTACAAATGATTTGCAGTAAAAAAAACATACTCTTGTAATCTTCTAAACTAGTAAAAGTTATTTATCCTGATTTTAGTTGCTCCGAAGGGTTTCTTATCTCTTGAAAAGTTCTTCATAAGGTTTTCCCTTCGTAACTAACTAACTTGTTCATTTAAGTTTTTCATACCTATATTTATTTGGTTATTGATTAGTGGTTATAAAGTGTTAACGAAGTGCTTCTTAACATATAAAGAGAAAAAAATGACTATCAAGTGGTATTAGAGCAAGGTCACTCAATTTAGAGTGAGATGTATTTTCCTTGTTCAACATGTTAACACTAACTTCACCACTATAACTTAATGGTGAGAATTATGTCTACTAGAAAGTGAGGATGAAACCTTTCTTCAAATCACTAGATGAGAAAGTCTGGCACTTAGTTAAGCATGGATGAACCATGCCTAAAACACTTTTTAGCAACTGGAGCATAGACAAATCCATTGATGGTAATTGGAATAATAAAGGCCTGAATGTTATATTCATGAAAATGTCTCTTGGTGAATTTAAAAGAATCTATATGTGTAACATAACTAAGAAAGCATGGGATATTTTTTAAGTTACTTACAAGGGAAGCAAGATAGTGAAAAATTCCAAATGTCAACCTCAAGATTTGAGGAGATAAAAATGTTGGAAGATGAATCTTTTAATGAGTTTTATGCAAAATTTAACAATACTGTAAATTCCAAGTTTAATTTATATGAAAAAAAAAATAGAGGACTTGTGAATTGTATGGAAGATTCTAAAATCCTTGCCTGAAAGATTTTAGCCAAAGGTAATAACCATAAAAAGAAGCGAGGATCTAGACAATATACGTGTTGAATAATTGGTAGGTTCCTTACAAACTTATAAATCTACATTGTCTTATCAAAAGAAAGGTAAGTCATTACACTTCAGCTATCCTGAAGCATGTTTGGAGGTTATTTTTAGACAAATCCTTATTTTGGTCAACTTGGATGCATGATGTACTACTCAAAGGTAGATCATTTTGGCATGTTAGGCTACCTTTAGTATCTTCTCTATGGCCAAATAGACATCGTTTATGTGACCTTTTGCCTTTCAGGACTCTATTATCTACTAGATTGTCTTAGGATGCAAAGGTTACATACAATATTAAGGATGGTGGTTGGGACTTTCTTTCAAGTAGTTAGGACCTCCAGTAGATAACGGATTGCATTAAATTCCACCCCGGGGTTAGCTCTCCAGGTCACTACATCTGGATAGGTCATTCTACGGGGAGGTTCACTAATGATTCAGTTTGGTAGGCACTTAGAGATTCTAGGCCCAAGAATATCCCACATCTACGATATGTATCTTATATCGTTCATATATGGAGACCCATGATCATCTATTTTTTGAGTGCTCTTTCTCGGCTTCAGTATGGAGAGAGATCTCATACAAGACTTTATTACCTTAGCCTTCTATGTCATGACACCCTTTTCTTTAGTAGGCTTCCTTTCTATTTCAGGAGAGGAAGGACTTTAAGCATATTCTAGCATTTCTAGCATGATTGTCACTCTCTATCATAATTTACCTCATATGGAATTAGAGGAATAATCATGTCTTTAGTTAGCGTTATCAATCATAGCATGATGTGGTGGAAGAGACATTCAACTTATTGAGATTAAGGCTTTTAGACATAGAATTCTGGTACTAGATATCTATAGAAATCAAATCTCTTTGGCAGTTTTAATTTCTTTATTTATTTATGTTGTTTCATTTTGATTTGATGCTAGCTTTTTGAGCTTTCTTATAGTCTATTTGCCCTAATTTTATAAGCTTCATGACTTTTGAATCTAAATAATGGATTCATTGTGTTTCTTGGGGTATGCCCATCGTATCCCTGTTCATATTTTTCTTTATATACATCTTAACTTACTCCAAAAAAAAAAGAGTTTACCTTTTGGTGGTTTGATAACTAAGATAGCTATCATGGTCAAAATACCTCTACATGACATTGAGTTAATAGTCAAGGTGTATGGAAAGATCTCAGTTATAACTTTTATCAAATCTGAAGGTGTGATCCGTAAAACATGGTCATGGCATAAAGAGTCTACCTCCTCTCAGCTCGAAACTCCTCAAATCAACCCCCTACTCCTTGTTGTTATAAAACAATTATAAGTATTATTAAACATGTTTGATAGTTTTAGTGGTAAGTGGGAACAAATGATTGATGCAATTGATAAGTTGCTAATAGATATGCAACAAGATATTATGCAAATTAATGACAAACTTATTCAACTCTGTTTAGATGTCGAACAGGTGCATCAATATGTTGTTGGTGAAGATGAGAAATAGGGTTGATTCCAAACCAAGAGGGAGAAAATGTTGTATATACAAGGGAGAGCAATCAAGCAAACAGGCAACCAAGCCAGCAGCCTTATCAAAAAAATTATTGTTTCTAAAATTTTACTAATTTTGTAATCATTAATGAATATTAAATATTTTATTCTGTAATAATTAAGTTATTTTGTTAGCATATGAATCTCTATGATGATACTTGATGCATGTAGTTGCATAACAATATTTGAAGCATAATAATTTTTTAACAAATTAAGAACTATTAGGATGCAACATGTGAAGTTCTTTGTTATGAACTAATTGCATGAAACATGTTAGGAACTAATAGAATGCTATTGCATATATATTATTAATTATTTTCATGCTATATAACATTATTTTAATTATGCTTGCTACAATACTTTAATGAAGATTATATTTATAATCAAACTATCTAAACTACTTACATGTTAATTCATCGTTATTATATTTTTTTTCACAAATCAATCAAAAGGGGAGATTATAAATCTCAAAATATTTGGCTTTAATTAGTGAAGGACTATTTGCATTATTAAAGATTATTTGTTTAGATTGGTAGTTTATCAAAATTATATAAAGAATTAGTCAAGTTTATCTTATAGGATTTAACCTGATTAAATTCTGTAATTATGTAGTTTGTTTGGATAAATTATTTAGGAAGTCCATATAGATTTTATCAAAAGAAGATAAATACAAGTTATCAAAAGATAATTATCATAAAAGTGTTTTTGTAAAACACGAATAGCAGTCTATTAAAAGCGTAACAAACTAAGAAGATTAAAGATAATGTTAATCAAATGTTCTTATCATTATCACATGGATATGTATATAAGGAAGGACAATCCAGAGCATAAATAGAGCAAGAGAAACACTGTGTAGAGAAGCAATTGCAGCGGAGCAAGAGTGTCAAACCAGCTAAAGAGTTATACAGAGTTTCACAGCATATACTCTTAACACACGAGAGGAGTGTAAAGAAAATAATGATGGAGAATTATTCGCAATAGAGTTGGAGAGCTTGCAGACTCTTATGTAAATTGTTAGCAGCTGAATGTGCTATTTAGGATGATAATAGTTTGAAAATCGCCAAGTATTCTAGCAAGCTACTACGATAGTAAACAAAATGGAGTGTTTGTCTTGACAAATAAGTTAATATAGTCACAAAGGATTTGTAGTAAAAAATACTCCTCTTGTAATCTTCTAAACTAGTAAAAGTTGTATATCCTTGGTTTGGCTCCCTTTGATGGTTTTTTTATCTTTTCAAAAGTTCTTTAAAAGATTTTCTCTTCGTAACCAAATAACTTGTCCATTTAAGTTTTTCATACTTTTATTTATTTGGTTACTAATTTGTGGTTTCAAAGGATTAGTAAAGTGCATCTTAACATACAAGGAATAGAAACAGGAACGTCAAATGGAATTTAAAAAGAAAAAAGAAAAAAGGAAAAAATATGGCCCTAACACAATGGTTCAACGTTTAAACCTGACTCTTTGCCTAGTTTTGATTTAAAATTAACCAGAATGAGAGTTTTTCAATGTGATATAATAACAAAAATAAATGCTTATAAAATTGAAATATCTTAACCTAACTCCTTGCCTGGCTCCGGTTTTAAATTAACTTGCGTGAGATTTACCTCGATGTAATCCAATTGACTTGTCAAGCCTAAAGACAACCTAGATAACTGATAAATAGTGTGGTTTGTCTTTCAAAAAAAATCAAGATGAAATCTTTTATTTTAATATTGAGACGACGATATATTAGATTGGTTCAGGTTTCGTGGCTTAACCCTTCAAACCCGTGATTTGGATCATGGACTCTACTAAGTTTACTTAATGATATAATAACAAAAATAAGCATTCGTAAAATTGAACATCAACCAATTGTCAATACATTTATTTGAAACTGTAATAACCCCAAACAAAGCAAACTATAATAAATTATAAAGACTAATTCAAATTAATAAAATATTAAAAGATAAAATTAAAAAAATCTAGAAAGAAAAAAAATTAGAAAATTGAATTAAAAAAATATAAAGGAAAAAAATATATATTAACAATAAAGGAGTTTTACCCTAGTTTTCCTAATAAAAGAGATAATATGTACGGAATGAAACTATGGCCACAGAAAGTAAGATGCATAATAATTCAATTAACATGTCTTGATCATTTGTCTCAGAATCTACTCAATCATAAAATTCAAATTGAGTATTAAAGCAACGATTTTGTCTCAAACTTTATAAAATCTCATTGCCATCATGCCACGTAGATTCTAGTGCATGGTCATCAATCAAATCCAACCTCTCCCCCGACATCAAAAAACAGGCTTCCAAGAGGGCTCTGGCCTCATGTCCTTTTCAACTGTTAAATTTCTTCATGAATAACCTTAGTGGCATGCATTATTTTGTTTTTGGGTTCAAGCACATGAAATTTTTTATTTTTTTTTTCTCTAGGATTAAACAGGGAATTAGTGTTATTAGCTAGTCCAATTCCGTATTCAATGGAAAAGGGAAAGAAGTTTGATTTCAATATTTGTTAAATTTGATAGTTTTTGTTCCATTTAAAATATTTAAATCCTGTGATATATAGTTGATTTTTTTTATTAATATCACAGTTGATTTTTTTTATTATTATTAATGTAGATGTTCGAGTTAATTTAAGTACATCTCGATTAATTTTATAAATTTTAAAATTAATAATCAAAATATAATTTTTAAAATTAATAATTATATAACTCTCCGGTTACTACCTGTTGATTTTTAATTTTATTTATTATTGTCACTTTGTTTATATATTTCTTGTGAGATAAGTGGTTCTAGTACTTTCCCTTGTAACCTGTCGTTTTTAAGGTTATACACTGCACATTTCTTCATCGACGCATCATTTCAATTCACATAGAAAGATGAAATACAAAGAGAAGTGCAACAAGCAATGGTGGGACTTTCTTTGACATTAGCGTAGACAGATTGCCTTGTTTGGTGGGAGAGATAAGCTTAGACTTTTTAAATCAAGTATGGAGCAGAATGCAAAGAGGAGCAACATTAAAAAAAGGGGCCATACACAGAGACGGGCAACAAAAAAGGGGGTCCCAGATGCCATTGCTGCATCATGCTCATTACAGTATCAAGGCACTTCAAAGCTTCTGAACCAGTTTCAGTTTGTTCTAATCTGTTTACTTTCAGGATTTATGTTTTCTCCAAAGTGTCACACAAAAGACCAGTTCATGAACATGAAGCAAATGCAGTGAGCGCTTTCTTCTTCGTTCAATACCTTCCATGCCACTGCTCTCTCATAGGAGACTGGCCTTCCCATACTTGACAGGCAAATACCACCTGGAAGGCACATAAAACCCTGCTGACAGCAATTTGCAACAAGTTAACAACAATACTTGATAAAATGGAGGAAAACAGTTACTTTTCTTTTAGTGGATCAACCTTGCATGAAAACAAGTATTAGCTGCTAGCTAGTATCAAAGGAACCAACTTTGATAGCACATAACTCTAAATAAAAAAGGGACCTTCAAAGGCAGCCAGTAAGGGAATTTAGTTTTAGTTCAACATTTTTAGTTTGTATAAAGCTAAAGCACGCCCATCAAAAGGTGAGGTTACATTCAATGGATCCAAGTGAGAATGTTCATGCTAAATCAGCCAAAACTTTACTGTGTATCACATGGAATTATGATCCGTATGTTTTGCCCTAAAAAGACAATTCAGTTTCTCACTTGCTTTAAAGGTTGCGTGTTAATTTTCAAGGGAAAACATTATTCCTTAATATCAGGAAACCTGTTTCGATTGCATAAGCTCATAAAGCTTGAGAAAAATGTGTTCTATTGTTTCCCAGATGTTTACTTAACATTTGGTCACTAAATACTCATCGCCAAGGTTCTCGGCATACTCTTACTGGCGCCATTAACCTAGCAAAACAAATTGAGAACATATAGAGATTGAAGCTCAGGAAATGCTAGGGACCTGAGATGGAGGCATTTATATCCTAGTTAGAACATAAATTTCCTTTCGTGTTTCCATTCATCCCCCCAGTTCCTGTTTAGACGATCCTTTATTCTTCTGTGTTAATTTTTCTTACCAACTTGCCTTACGTGCATTCTAATAGTTATTGTACCTGCTGCATTATTTGTGGGAACTCTGAGCACAATGTTTTCCTTCCATTATCATCAAATATCTTTTCCAAAGTGATGTCTTGAAGAGCAACCAAAGTTGTCTCAAGCATGTCAAGTCCAGCCTGATTTGAAAATGTGAAAACCGGCAGAGTCTGCACAGAGCACTAATCAAGTTAACATATTTTAATAATGCAAATCTATGTTCTGCAATGCGGAAAGGGAGAAGAATAAAGTTCCTTGATTAGAAAATAAACAATTATTGATTCATATGGAGACAATAAAGGTCAAATCTGCACTAGAGCACAAAGCAATAGGCTGATGGGAAGAGAAGATTTTAGAAGCTAGTTCCTAGAAGGGACATGAAGCATCTCGTCATTTTTAAGACAAAAAGGGAGGGTTATGTCCAGGACTATGCATATTGTTTCAGTGCCATTCTCTTGTCGAACTATAGTGCATCATACAACAACAATGAAATACATAAATGTCCCCAATGATTAGAGAATATTTTAAAGTAGACTGTGATGTAGAGAATAAAATTGTATCTGTATTTTAGAAATACCTTCAAAGAGCAGCACACTAGTGCATCAGAGTGATGCCAGAGTGTTTTAAGAATAGAATCACTTCCTTCATTTTTAAGCAGTTTCACACCTAGATAGATCCTGGAAATAAGATCAGACAGTTTTAGGCTAAATCATTGAAATGAAAAACAAATTAAGTCGATACGAGTGTTTAGGATAAGTAGATATAGATACAAGGATCCAAGACAAAGATCAAAGTGCCACACCTGTAGCTTTCGCATATCCAACGAGCAAGTGTGTGCGCTTCAGGGGTTCCATGTGGTGGCCAAAAACCAGCATGAGAACCAAAATGAGAAGGGGAGAGCGCTAATGCTACCCGCTGAACAGAAGCTATGATACTACGAACATACTGCCGAGCCATGGATGCTACATTCTCTTGAAGATGCATCTCAAATGCAAATTGGAATGCTATTGTCATTACTGATTTTGTGCACCCACTGCGGCCTGAAAGATCACCTGATGCTCTGTTTCCAGCAGGTCCAACCTCCAGAGCAGATGCAAGGTCAAGTGTGCGGTTTGGACTCGACGCATCCTGCATCACATGAATGGGAAAAAGGTCAGAAGTAGGAACAGACATCAAGCAGCAGTTTTTAATAGATCAACAAGAACACTAATAACATGTCAAAAACAGCAAGACATCATTTCCACTTGTCTTATATGAACACTCACCATCCCAGAATCAAGAGGAATTATGCGGAAACCAGAAGGAATAATAGGAGCATCATCAGAAAAAGACGCATCAATTGGGGCAAAGATGAGTTCTGCGCAAGTGCCAACAGCATTCTCATCCACGCCACTACAAAGCTGAAGAAATAAGGTAACCATGAACATTAGAAATCAACAACGAATTTAAGTACATTTTGTTTGGATAAAAACAAACGTGGTAACTTAACTCTTTTGCAAGAGTGGATGCTATAATAAGTGTTGGCAACTTAAAAAAAAATGATAAAACTTAATATAAACACAAAGTGAAATATCTGTAGTAATGAAAATTAATCAAGATGAAGTAACATTTACTTGTAACAGGAAAACATCACCCGGCATGAGCATGTCCTCCCGATAGCCCATATTTTCAAGTTTAATGACCTCTATAAACTGCAATGGACAGAGTATTATTCAGCTATGCCATGGCATTAGAAAACAGCAAATTGCAAGGACTTTTGTCAGAGGATGGAACCAAAAATGAGAAAATATTGAAACCCAAATGATCAAACAGTGGAGTACTTGCCTCTTCATTCTCAATTGTGTGAGCCAGGGGGAGGATAACTTGACCCCCAAAATTTCCAGCTCGAGACACTGGCAAGCTGCAAGGACCAGCTTTAATGGCCGAAGCTGCATAAGCATCAATTCCATTGTCTGCCCATTCTGATCGATGTTCACGCAAGAATCTGAGAAGTATTGCTGGAGGCACGTTCTACATGACAAAAAGAAAGAAAGAAAGAAAGAAAAGAAAATCACTTCATTGAATTGCTAGTTAGTTTCTTTTAAGGTAGAAAGTAATACGATTATTGACCATGAAGGATGTTTCAGCCGACAAAGTTGCAACTCCTTGATTTACATACTGACAAATATATACATTCAGCATCTAATGTTTGTAGAAGTATCATTTTCAAATTCTGCAGATATCCTGCTGTCATTGAACACAAGCACTGAACTTACCTGTAATAACATGGATGCTTTTGCACAAAGCACTGCATTGTTCATGGATGGAAATCCATTGTCATACGAAAAATTTACTCCCATCGTTTTGGTAGGAGAAGAGTTTACAAGAACTGTTACATCATCAATGCCATCACTTTCCAACAGAGACCATCCCTCATCAGCAAATCCATTAACAGCTTCATTGAAGCCCCTGTAAAATAGGATGTGTTAAGACCCTGATGTGTTGATGATAATACTTACAAGTTTAGTCCAAAGAGTAACCGCTATATACTTGCTCAGTCTTTGACTTAGTGCACGTAGAGCTGCAGGTCTTCTTCCCCAACCAGTGACATTTGGCTGGGAAATTTCTTGAGAAATCTGCCTCAAATGGCGTAAAGCCTGCATAAAATGCCATGGTTATATCAGATTCCTTGGATAAATAGAAAGTTGATGTCCATCAAAATTACACTATCCTTCGTTTAGTGCAGAGAAACCATCAAGCTAGAAATCATAGCATGATATGTTTCGCATAGAGAAATGCAACAGAAGAACATGAAGTGACAATATCTTGAATAGAGAAAGTCTTACCGCCATTGTTGTCTTCTGGGCAAGCAACGTCGATGACTCATAAAGTGGGCGCAACACTTCAGGAACACTCCAGGGCTGCATGAAGGTAATGATTTAATTCGAATAGCAAGGGAACAGGTACACTCATTATACAAAGTGACAAGATTTGCATACCTCCAAGTCCATATGATCAACTATATGAATAATTGATCCACCTCCTTCACATGGTCTGATAAGATACCCGCTAGGCAACATTTCTGCTCTCACAAAATGCTGAGTGGGTGGCATACTTGGACCATTTTGAGTGTTGTTTAGTGATCTCTCACAGACCTAGTAAGCAGCACAATTAAATTGGCACCGTATCGAGAGAGAGAGAGAGAGACTATAGTCATAAAAATTTGACATTTTGTCACATACCACAAGACTACCATCCTCCAAAACAGATGTGTAGCGCAGTAACAAGAAGTCACGAGCTGGTGCCAAAGTTGTAGGCGCATAGAGCTGAACCAACACAAAGCTCACAAGTGAGAAGATTCAATAACAATACTAAGCCAGAAATAACTGGAGTGAAACAGTGAGTTCCATACCTGCATATAAAGCAGTTCAATAGTTCCACCATTTGCAGTGGACATCGCATTGATAACATCCACAGCTCGGCAATCACGAAACCATGATGGCCGATCCTTAAGGATTTCAGCAACCTACACAGGAAAAAATTAATCCTTCACTAATTCACAACCAAGGATTGTACTCTTTACACCAAGCAGAGGAAGGACATACTCTTGTCGGTTCTAGACCCACAAGGCCGCATGCACGTGCTGCCACACCAGTGCAACCATGAGAAATAGCAACGATTCCAATGGAATCCGGACCAGGCTGCACAGATACACAAAATTAAAGGGATATTAAACACCAGAAACAAGACTTTGGACCCATCCCAAGTTTAAGAAAAAAAAAATTATCAGTTAATTGTTACATTAAAATAAATGTTAATTATGGCACAAGTTCTGCTGCCAAGCAACATGATAGCATGGGACTAAAAATATCAAGATGGGGAAGAATCTCATGTGTCAGGAAACAATGTCTGGATAATGCTTCAAATGAAAGAAAAGCTCATTTCTGCCTTTTTGCTTTAGCAACTTACCTTGCCAACATATTATAAACTAAATTATTGGTTTAACAGGAAGGCGTGAAATATTTTATGCATCCATTGGTCATATTGCTTTGTGAACTCCTTTTTATTTCCTAACTTAGTTTATTAAACATTCTCTTACCTTCTTCGATAGAAGAGAAGCATGTCAACAGAAAAAAAGGGGACATGTTGGCATGTACAAAAAAAAAATGGGATAGTGGCATCACAGGTATTTGCGTGATGAGATCTAGGTGTTGCTTAGAAGCATGGCAAGATTATAGTGATTCTATTTAATTTATCGAAACAGTGTCTAAGAAAGAAGGAATGGGATTAACAAAGTAAATAATGATGGTAAAGTAAGCAGTAACCTTCATCCCAGGCATTTGGACCCACTCGACGGCAGTTCCTGTGGCCTTCGAAAGAAACTGTGCTAAATTCTCCTCCGCAATGGACAAAAGTCTAGAAAACATACAAACACAACCTCTTAAGCCACTTTGTAGAATACAACAAAGGAATTGTAGAAAACGAGGCCAGAAAATAACCCAACATGAACAAGCTGCAAATATTCCACTAACCCTGCAGGGCTGGCATCCCTTGGTGGATGCTGAGGAGTCAAGTGGTGCTGACCACTGGTCACCACGGATTCACAACTTGTGTCTGTGGTAGCAAGGGTTGTAGCCTGCAAAACAACAAATTAAACTCAAGAAACCACCAAACAAAATTTGACACAAAAAAATATTTTTTTATATACCAAGATTCAGTAACAGCTAATTACCACGAAAACTTAAAGTTATCTAATTTAATTAGCCAACAAACAGAATTAAGGAATGAAAAGAAATTGCTAATCATATGTTGGCCTAACAGCACTCAAATCAACTTGAATTCAACATGGAAAGAAAATTCTTAGCCCAACAAAGAACCATATTGGTTCTGAATTTCATTTTTTTTTTTTTTTCATCCTAGTTTCTCTCATAATTTAAGTAAATCAAAACAAATTAAAAAAGAAAAGGGGGAGATCTTTACATTTTGTGTCTGCTGGCGGAAGTAACTATTCTCATACACCAGCTGTGACACCTGCTTTTGCAACCTATCGTTCTCCTCCATTAACAACTTATTCATTGCTGTCAATTTCCTATTCACAGCTTGCAGCCGCGATGCCTCTTTCCTCTGCTTCTCTCTACATCTGTACAGATTAAACACAAAAAGAAAAAAAAATTGTAAGGAATCGAAGGCCAAAAAAAAAACTAAATCTTGAACAGTAAGATCATTTAACTTTTGGTCTAATATTATGTGTAACTAAGAGGATTTTACCTTCGATTTTGGAACCAGACTTTGATTTGCTTAGGCTCGATGTGAGAAAGAATAGGGCATTCCCTGATCAACTGTTGGCGACGCGTAGAAGTTGGTTTAGGACATTCATGGTAAAGCCTTTCTAGTGCTTCTACTTGCTCTGGTGTGTACCTTACGTACTTTCCGTTGTCCATTGCTATCCTAGTACTTCCATCCTTACACGTCGAGCTTACACCCATCATCCCTTCTACCATTCAAACAACAAAAATGAACAAGAATCGAAGAAATCAACAAAACGTACTAAGAAAAAGAAAAGAAACATTCCCAAAGCTTCATCCCAGATAGATAAATACATACATGAGGGTTACGAACGAAAGAATTACCGTTTGGCGAAACTTCGGCGCAGATCGGACTGTACTAGTTGGCTTAAAGGCCGAACACCAGCAGGACGATCTTAAGGTTTCTCATGCTTAAGAACAATCAGGTTTGAGTTGTTAAGAATATAGAATAACAACCAGTCCAGGGATTTTATCTCCCTTTGTTAAAAAATAACACCTTTGTTTCTTTCTTGGTATTATGCGCAGTGGACAAGTATTTTCTTAGGTCTACAACATGTGAGGCATGAGAGTTAAAAAGAAGCGAAGAGAGACTCTTACTTACTAGTTGTAGCTGAAGTGTTTTTTTTTTTTTTTTAAGTGAAAAAGGAGAGGGCCAGAGGGGAATATTGGGATTGAGGAAGGGAGGAGGAGTAAAAGAGAACACCCCAAATACCAGACAGAATATCAGAGCATGTTTTTTGTTTTTGGTTTTGTTTTCACATATCCTGTCATCTCACGTCAAATCAAATATCATCATTTTCTTCATTTTTTTTTCTTAATTCCCAGCTTGTATGGTTGCTGTGTTGCTGTATTGCTGTATGGCTTTGGTGCTTGGTGCCGATTATTTGCTGTTGCTTTAGCTGCTGGCGAGCTGCTTTGTTTTTCTTTTCTTTTGTTTCCACTCCTCCCTTTGGTTTTGCCACTTTGAAGCTTTTTCCACTTTAAAGCCCCACACACTACCTAATCACCTCCTCCTCTCTCTAGATGGAGGTGGAGGTGTGAGAAAGCAATACGTACTCTTGCTGACAACGCGTGTGCTTCGCCGACTTGATCGATCGTCATGGTGGATGAAAATGCCTCGCGTTTTTTATCTTCTCTCGTAACGATGTTTACTCTAATCCATTTTCTTTTATATATGTGGGAACTTGATACAATTTAACAAGAAATAATTTCCCAAATAGAAATGACTTGAGGATGATTGCAAGTTGATATTGCTACACATAGGCAATTTGCATGGTTACTTAGGACATATCTATGTATCTGTTTATACGTACATGTATGGATAATAAATGCAACAATGAATGTGGTGGTAGGTGGTACTTGTATAAAAGTTTTTTTTATTGATAAATCATGTAATGATATATCATAGATCATTAAGGTAGTGTTTGGCTATTATTTTATGATATAAAAAATAAATATAGTGGAAATAGAAATGTGTTTGATTGAAGAGATAGAGACAAAGATATAAAAATAAATATATTTTTATGATAATTTTAAGTTAATTTTTGTAATTTCAAAACATAAGGTATAGAATAAAAATGGTTATTATCATAATTTTAAAACTCAATTTGGGGTAGACCTACAGCAAAGTTGGGGGCACGAGTGAGGTTGATTATTGACTCGAGTTAATATGAAAATAAAATTGATTATTATCATGATTTTAAAACTTGGTTCAGGAGTCAACTCTAGGCAAGACCCGGGTCACGGATCAAGAAGGTCAACACAAGTCAATGAAAGATAAAAGTTGTTGTTATTATAATTTTAAAACTCGACTCGATGATCAACTAGAGCAATGCCCAACTCAAAGGCAGGAGGGTCAACACAGGTTGACCAGAGTCAATATAGGTGGGCTAGAGTCAACATATAGATAAAAATGGTTATTATCATAGTTTTAAAACCTAACTCGAAAATTAACCTGATACAAGGTTCTTGTCACAGGTAAAGAATCTTAACCTAGTTGGCTGAAAAAATAAAAAATAATCAAAACAACTTTGTTTTGACTAAAAACACTTTTCAAAAAAGCCAACTGGCTTTTTACCTTAATCTTATCTCGGGTTGACTTGGGTATTTTATCGAGTCAGGTCAAGTCAATCTTCCTCTATTTTTTTTAAACTCGAACCAGTCTAGGCCTGAAGTCAACCCGTGAGGTCAGTCTTCTTTCAATTAAATGGAGTTATGTTTTTATTTAAACCCTTATCTTCTTTCAATTAAATCTTTAATAAAAATGTAAAAATAAATTGTTAATAGTAAGATGAAATTAATGGCAGTGATAATGGATACATACAATGGCGGTCTAGCAATGTTTCTAAAGATAGTTAATGTGCTAGTGACAAAAAGTTAGTTTTTTTTTTTATAATAATCGATTTATTTATTAATGAAATAGTCATTTAGATAATATCAGGTAGAAACATAATGAATTTAAAAAAAAAACTAAAATTAAAAACAAGTCTAATTACATCATATCAATAATATAATAATCTAAATTTTATTCTAATCGATGAAGATAGAATGTCAATTACATCATATTTTCTTAGTGAAATAAGACATATAATACATTAAATAGTAGCACCTGATATTTTAATCACTTCAAAATTAAAACCATGTTTTATAATAAAAATAAATATTTTCTTTAAATGAACTAGTATTTGTTGGCGTTGTAATTTTATTTCTTTCAACTAATTAATTAATATGATTGAGAAGTAATTATTGAAAATACAGGAGTTAAATAAATTTTCTTGACATAACCAATAAATAGTCTATTAAAACGATAATGGCTCGTTGCAGATTTTGTTCACATGTTTTAAGAAGAAAAAAATGTGGAAATTAAAATTGGAAACATCTTCATAAACGAAGTTAATTGAACATAGATATATCATAATGGAACAATGAAGTCCGTGCTTATGACTAACATGATTAATGAATCTCCTTTTCTCACATGAACCTCATTGGATGCTACCTTGTTACAAAGTGGATATATTGTATCTTTTTTTTTTGTGTGTGATTAAATAAGATACTTTTTTTATCATGAATATTGTGTATAGTTAGTGTTAAAAAACCCAAAGAAATAAAAATATATATAAAAATAAAAAAAAAGCTAGAGTTTCATTGATACGCATAATGCAATCAAAAACTCATAAGGAATCAGTTTAATCGAAATACAAAGAGATTATATATAGGCTAAACAAAGAAAAATAAAAGATTATTCTAGCCTTAATAAACAATAAAATTAAATAACCTTATATTTCTTAACATCTCCCCTCAAACTCACAATGCGGCAGCTACAAGTATCAAGAGTTTGCCAACTAGAAAACGAAAGCGAAAAATAGAATACCACTTGGTAAAGAAATCTGCAATCTGCAAAGAAGAAGAAGAAACAAAAGGTAAAGTAATTGTATTATGCTTGAGATGATGACGATTAAGAGGACAATCGATCTCAATATGCTTAGTTTATTCATGAAAAACTGAGTTTTGAGCAATCTAAATAAAATTTTGGTTATCACAATACATAGAAATGAGATGAGAAAGAGAAACTCTTGTATCTATAAGTAACCAACGTAACCAAACAATCTCTTTGGTAGTAGTTGTCATAGCATGATATTCTACTTCGGTTGAAGATTGAGAAATAATATATTATTTCATGCTCTTTCAAGAAATAAAAGAATCATCCAAAAAGATACAGAAATTAGTAATAAACTTGCGATCTATAGGATCACTGTCATGATCATCATAAGAGTATGCACACAACTCCAAGCAAGAGGTGGATGGAAGTAGAAGACTTTGAAAGATTGTACCCCAAAGATATCACAAAATATGAAGACCACCTATCTAATGAATAGTAGTAGGAGAAGCAACAAACTAACTAACAACATATGCAATATTTGAACGAGTAATAGTGAGATATATCAACCTCCCAACAATAGTATGACATAAAGTAGGATCTGACAAAAATAAACCATCAGAATGTGAATACTTTATGTTAACCTCAATGGGAGTACCTATAGTCTTATTATTAGTAAGTCTAGTCCGCTCAAAAATATCTGCAACATATCTCGACTATTAAAGAAGATAATCTTTAAGTGAGTAGCCTACCTCAATACCTAAGAAATATCATAAAGAACCTAAATTATTCATTCCAAACTGTCTAGCTAACTATATCTTCAAAACTGAAATACCATTAATATCATTACTAGTAATAATCATGTCATCAACATAGAAAGATAGAATGATACAACCTGAATCAGTGTAGTTAACAAAAAGAGCAAAATTTTGACTACTATAAACAAATTTAAGGGAAAAGATCACAATAGAAAATTTTTTAAACCAAGCATAAGGTGTTTGTTTGAGAATATATAACTCTTTATTGAGCTTGTAAACATACCCAGAATCATGTATAACACCAAAAGAGGGCACCATATAAAATTATTCTTGAAGATCTCCATTTAAGAAGAAATTTTAACAAGAAGTTAAGAGATATGTCATTGACGAACCGAAGCTATTGCAATGAGAGTACAAATAGTTGTTAAACCAAGCATAAGGTGTTTGTTTGAGAATATATAACTCTTTATTGAGCTTGCAAACATACCCAGAATCATGTAAAACACCAAGAGGGGATGCTATATAAATTTCTTTTTAAAGATCTTTATTTAAGAAGAAATTTTTAACATTAAGTTAAGAGATATATCACTGACGAACTGAAGTTACTGCAATGAGAGTACGAATAGTTGTTAAACCAAGCATAAGGTGTTTTTTTGAGAATATATAACTCTTTATTGAGCTTGCAAACATACCCAGAATCATGTAAAACACCAAAAAGGAGCATCATATAAACTTTTTCTTAAAGATCTCCATTTAAGAAGAAATTTTTAACATCAAGTTAAGATATATGTCATTGACAAATCGAAACAACTGCAATGAGAGTACGAATAGTTATTATTGTTGCAACAAGAGCAAATGTCTTCTTATAACTCATATCATACTATTGAGAGTTCTTTTACAACCAACCTAGTTTTATATCACTTAATAGATCCATCAAAATTAGTCTTGATCTTATACACCAAAACACAACCAACAACACTATACCAGAATAACAAGTATGATCATCAATAAATAAATAAATAAATAAAAACATAATATCGAGACCCTCTTTTTATGGCAGCATAAGAAAGTCTTAATACATCAGAATGAATGAAATCACATAAAGAAGAAGAAATAGAAATACTTTGATTAAAAGGTAAAGCAAAAAAAAATTGTCAGTTTACATCCACTACAATAAGAAATATCATAAGTATACAAATTTTTTAAAGCTCATGTGGATGCCAAAAATCTCAAACAAGAAAACGAAACATAACCTAGAAGAAAATGTCATAAATAAAAACTAGAAGACAAAAGACTCAAACGAAAAAAAGATAAATCAACACTAATAGCCGCAACAACTAACACTTTTAACTCATTTAAAATATATAGTCCCCTCTTTCTAGAACATGTTCTAATCGGTTTTTGAGACTATAGATCCTATACACAATAAAAAAAATAAAGGAAAAGATAACTAAATAATTACTAGAATCGTAATATTAACCAATATAAGCAAGATTAATTCAATGTGAGTTTGAGAATAAAATAAACATTAGGGAGAAACAAGTAAGGTGTAACAACATAACCAACACCTGCTAAAGACATAGGAGTGCCATTAGTAGTCATGATAGGAATAGAATACGAATGAGACACAAAAGCAAAAGATGAAGAATCTGAAGACATATGATATGAAGCATCAGAATCTAATACTCATTCAAAATTTGACATACCTGAAGAACTATAAGGTAAGTAACCTATAGAAGAAGAAGCAGATATAACTTGTGGATGTAAGGAGAGTAACTTCTAAAATTGCTCAACCATAGTATTAAAATTAGTGAAAGGACCTGATGAAACTATTGTTGCAGTATTAAACTATGGTGGTTTGTAACCCTTAGATGGCCTATGAGCATTAGATTGTGACTGGCTTCCAAGCTTTTAAGCTTGAGATTGCTGCTAAGATTTATTTTGTTATCTCATCTTAGGTCAATGAGTTTTCCAATGACTCTTCTACTTATAGAAACTACACTCGTCAAAGGCATCACTGATGTAAGGCTTATTCTGATTATTAGAGAGTGGTTTAAAAGATATTGCTAGCAAATAAGGATTAAAAGTTGAAATAATTCCCTTTTCAAAATAAGATTGAAGACGTATTTCTTCAGCCAATAACTCACTAACAACTGAGTCGATAGAAAGAAATGGAGAATGATGCAAAATTAAACCTTTAAGTCTTTTAAACTCATTGTGAAGTGCCATTAAAAATTATACCAATCGATGCTGAGCAATATAGGCATCACATGCCTTTAATTCTACTGATTTTGTAAGAGCCAATTAATCCTGAAGATTTGTCATAACAGAATAAAACTCCTGAATACTCATATTCTTTTTGTAAAGAGCTCATATGTCATTTTCTAATTGATAGTGCTTTGAAAATTTTTAATTGAGTGAATAACCTTTGCAGATGATCTCAAACCTCTTTTAATGTCTCATACTTTGCTAACTGTATACCTATAAAATGCTTAACAGAATTATTAATCCAAGTAATATTTTTTGCATTGTTTGACTCGTAGGCATCTATCGAAACAGTATAACCCTCATCAATATTCCTAGATTTCATAGAAGTTTCACTAACATATCCCTACATCTTTTTACCCTTATAAAAATTTCTCATCACATAACTCCAATACAAATAATTCTTTCAATCTAACCTCACACTCACAAACTGAAACGAATCGTCTCTTTCAATAGCCATAATCAACAAACAAACAAAAACCAGAATGCAAAAGAAAGGAAAATAAAATACCAGATTGTAGAAATTGAACGAATACCCTCTTGAAATTGTACGGTCACTCAAAAAGAATAAAAAAATTGTACAATCACATAATTGAATCCATAAAAGTTGTGTTTGAGATTAAGTCTCGTCCCATGAAATTTGGTTCTGATACCATATTAAACAATTCAAAGAAATAAAAAAATATAAAAAGAAGGAAGCTAGGGTTTCATTGATACTGCATAATGTAATCAAATACTCAAAAGGAATCAGATTAACCTAAATACAAAGAGACTATATATAGAGTAAACAAAGAAAATAAAAAGACTATTCCATCCTTAATAAACAATAAAACAAATAACTCTATATTTCTTAACCGTTAGTAATAACAAGATAGTAAAATTATAAAGTGACGAGCTAATTTTTATTGTCCAATAATTTCATGTGATTAATATCACAAAATTACTTAGGAACATTTTAATTAATTACGATGGTTTAATTATTAATACATATAGTAAAAACTTTTCCCACTACTAAACATATTCAACTATAGATGATTTAATTAATATGTATAGTAAAATTTTGTATTATACACCACCATCAAATCAAGTGTAGACATGATAATTATAACATATGTGTTCCATAAAATGTGTTGATATTTGTAATCCTGAATTCAACTATGCTTTTTTGATGATTAAGTGAAATTATAAAAATAGTATTGATTTTTTAAAAAGTATTTGTACATTTTTAATTAAATGAGGAAAATTAATACATTAATAAATAAATTTATTAGATATTAAGAGTGTTAGAGAATAATATAAATTATATATTGAGGTTTGACTTAACAACTTTAGCTATTTGGTTGAATTGATTATTTAACATGGTATCAAAGCTTTAATGAACAAAGAGTCACGAGTTTGACTCTTATCACCCTTAATCTCTCTTCTAATTAAAAATCTAATTGATAATGTATAGTAGTATGAGGTTGTGCAGGCTTCAAGCTTAAAAAGCTTTCACTTGAGATGATGTGTTAAAAAATAATATAAATTATATTTTAAAAATTCATCTAAAAATTAAAATTATTGGATTAAATTAATTTTTTTAAAAAATTATCTGTTTTGCATGAAATATTCCACATAATATATTTTACAAGAAAGAAACTTTAGGGTGTTTGAAAAGTACAAATGATATGAAAAATCAGAAACCTTCTCACCGTTAATTATACGTACTACCCTTTTCAGAATCCAGCAAAATATCTAGAAGCTGGACAAAAGAATTAATTCGAGATTTTGAATAATGAAGAGGGCAGGTTGCGTGGACAAAATAATGAGGGTTGTTGCATGCGCCCTCAATTTCTATAGTCATCGCCACCTTTCCTCTCTCATCATCATCTTCTCTTCTATATATATCCAACCATGCCAGCATGACATATGAAATGACTCCTTTCCCTTTCCCCTTCAATGATAGAAAGATCCTCGAGATATTTCCTCAAGAACAATACAGTGATTAACACTTGTCATGTTATTATCAAGATTTAAGCTCCTTGATTAATTAATTAAATAACATCCTGCTGGGAAGATATATTTACAAAGTGAGAAAATGAATTTTCATCGATTAATACCATTTTATCAACGAAATCACATTCGAGAATGCTCTGATGAATATTTTGTCGGTAATTTTTTATTTATTGATAAATTTATTAGTAATAAAAAAATATTATTATCTATAAATTTATTGTTAGAAAAAGCACGGTAAAAAAAATAATCCGCTTCATCGTCGGTATTTTTCTCCGAAAACTTGTCATATAACTGATAAAAATACCCTATGCAATTCTGTTGATGATTATTTAAAAATATTTTTAAAAAAATCTATTTAATAAAACTAGAAAATAATTAAATTAATATAAATCAACACTCCATGATACTCAAAACTAAGTTGCTTAGAAAAAAAGAAGAAGAAAATCAACTTAAACAAATTTGTAACAAATAAATAACATAAAAAAACAACAACAACAAATAAATAAATAAATCAACTAAAAATAATTTCATATATGAAAAAAATGAAGTTGCGATTACTAAAAAATTAAAAATCCTATAAATAAATCAACTAAAAATCAATCTCATATGAAAAAAAAAATCCTACAACAACATTCAAATAATTATTAAGAACAGAAAATTTTAAAAATAAAATAGGAAAACAAATATAATGAAAAAAAAACACAAAAAAAGAAGAAAAAATAAAAAAATAAAAATCTTACCTTAATGCAGTTGCGAGTAAAACTGAGAAGAGAAAAGAAAAACAAATTCATAAAATATGTTAATTAAAAAAATTGAGAAGAGAAAAGAAGAAAAGAGAAGAAAACATACCTAGGCGTGGAAGAGAAGAGAAAGAGTTCAGAAGAGAAAATAAGAGAAAGAAAAAAAGGGATATTGATGTTTTTTACATAGGAAGAAGAAGAAGAAAAAAAGGCTCATCTGTTGTGAAATGAGAGATTCTAGTCTTTTTATTAGGGTATTTTACCGACAGTTTTATTGACAAATAATTAAATATTAATATTTTTATTCATTCCGTCGGTGATTTCATTTGTAATATTTAATTTAAATTTTTAATTTAATAAAAAATTTTCAAAAACCATCAAATATCACCGACGACTTTTCAATTCGTCGATGATTCCATCTGTAATATTTAATTTAAATATTCAAGTTAATTGAAAATTTTCAAAAAACCCTCCAAAGAACACCGACGATTTTTCAATCCGTCAGTGATTTTATTTATAAAGAACAGTAATTAATAGTGCAATTAAAAAGTGAACAGTTCTAGAGCTCTCTGAAAAATACCAACGGAATTTTTTCTCGAATTCTGTTGGTATAAATGACACGTTATCATACTTTTTGGCTTTGTTTTAATTCTTTTTTTTCACTGTAATTCTCTCGGTATATACTAAGAAAATATTCTCGACAATAAAATTCACTATAATTTACTAACGGAAATATTTTGTCAGTATTTTCGTTTGTATTTATTAATTTTCTGATAGTGCAGCTAGTATACCCTAACCCAAATACTACTAAAAAGGAGGTTCAATTTACATAACTATTAACGTGTCTCAAACGAGTTAGTCAAATTTCTTATTAAATAAAATAAAACCATTTCCATTAAACTTCATCTTCCAACTAAAATCTTCAAGATAATTTGGTCAAGATTTGACAAAATGTTTATCTCAGGATGTATACGGATACTTCAAAATAGGTAAAATTAACGTGTACACAAAGCCTTTCGTGCACTTTATTATTACTTGCAACTTCTTACGTGGGAATCTTCAGAGCATGGTTGAAAGCAATGGGCTTAATCAGATCATGAACTAAAACGACAATTGTGTTCATATATAGGCAGAAGAAGGTGTGTGAAAGCAGAATAGCAGCAGTGCTGTAAACGTATTTGTTGGAGAAAAGAAGAAAAACCTGTAAAAGGTGGAAGACTGCACAGACATTAATTTTTCCGAAGTCTTAGAAAAGACGGTCAGCAAAAGATAACATGAAGAGAAATGAATGAATGGATCTAACTTCTTAATCCCTCCATTTCCGTGTATCCTGCCGGTCCACATTGTTGATTATCGAGATGTCAACTTCATTTGAAACTATTTTGGTCTGAACGACCAAAACATCATTGCTTAAATTGAATTTCTTTGTTGCTAATAATTAATCCAATTTAATTTAATTTAATTTAATTTAATTTAATTTAAGACAAGATCGTGTACATCGTGGGGTTCATTGAAAACATGGAGAAAAGAACCTAGCTCTAGGCTAAATGCCAAGTATTAAGGTTGATTAAATTTGCTCTATCCCATGCGTAACTATACTTGGTTAGGTTGATAAGTTTGAGAGTTGAAAGAGTTTGTCATATTTGAGCTTGTTGAAGCTGTGAAGGGTCTGATATTCGGTGCCTGGCGAGAAGTAGAAGACATTATTTATAATGGAATGTATTACTGCAGTGATTGTTTTTAAAGTATTTTTTATTTAGAAATATATTAAAATAATATTTTAACCATTAAATAAAAACATTAATTTTTTAAAAAATAAATTTTAGCCGCTAAATAAAAAGTAGGCAATACCACCTTTACGAGTACTAGGTAATCATACACGTATTAGTTTCCTAGTAAAGGAGAGCACACCTTTCCCTCTGGTGCCATTCCTTTCCAATGTATACTCATTGATCGAGTCAGCAGCATTTACCACAATACAATTAAGTCAATCCCTTCCGATCCCACTTCGAAACCAACCTCAAATTTGGGAAATTTGGGAAAAACGAAAATGATAGTTTTATGCTGAAAGCAAATGTAATTGGTTAAAACCCTAGCAATGGCAGACCAAGAGTAGTGGGGTTATTTTCATCCTCCTGTGCTCCGCATCCAAAGATGGACTTGAAATGAAAATCTCTCCCCTTTCGAAGAAAAAGACTCAACATACGCGTCTTTAAGCCCATGATCTTGTACACTTTTTCTCCATTATTCAACTTTTAATGGCTTGATTAGAGCTTTTATGGAGTCGTGATCTTGAGAAAATGGGAATAAAATAGATAACGGTGGACATGAAACTACAACATCAATTGCCTAACTCTAAAAAGAACAAAGTTAATTTGTGTCTCTCTCTTTTCTTTTCTTTTTCAAATTAACAATATGTCAACGATTGCGACAACGGGCATGGGCTGGTAAAAGTAGGAGCATACCCCGCCACTCCCGCTGCTACCATGGAAATATGTGCCGCTCATGACAAGACATGTTGTGTTAGAAATTTTTAATTTGAGATTTATAAAATAAGAATACAATTTACATAGCCGACATCGCCACAAAAAAAAAAAGCAAGATAAATTAAAGAACTAAAATAGCATTTTTAAATTGAAAAGCTATTGCAATTGATTGGTCAAAAGATTTAAAGTTTATTTAATGTATTTTTATACAAATAGAAGGTTTTAATTGGAATTCTATTAATTAGATATTATTAATAAATAGTTGTATCAACACTAATTAAATATATTAAAATATAACTGATTTTTCTAAATGGTTTTTTTTATTGGAGTGCATGTATAAAAAAAAATTACTTACATTATTCTAAAAATTATATTACCAATTTGACTTTTTAAATAGCTTAGCCTTAAAGATGCTTTAATAAATTAATCTTCAACCTCTAAAATATTGTGTGTCTTTCTCTAATAACACATTTAATTCTTGTAAGAGCTTGTTTGAGAGTGTAATAAAAATTATTTTTTAAAATATTTTTTATTTATAAATATATTAACATAATATTTTTTATTTTTTTAATTTATTTTTAATATCAACATATCAAAAAAATAAAAAAAAACTTTTTAAAAAATAATTTAAAGCTAAAAAACCTCAAAAATTTTTATAAATATGGTTGAAACACAATTCCCTAGCAGACCTTAGTCTTGTTAAATTAAAAAGAAACAAAAATACATTGGGGGTACTTAACTTGGTTTTAAGAAAACTTGGCTTCCCCATTATCTCTCAGTGTTTTGACTCCTACCAAAAAAAAATAATAAAAAGATAATTAATTAAGATTTAATTTTAATTTATAAATTCAAGTTTGAAAATATACCTACTATCATAACCAAAAAAAAAAATCATTCCAACTTTGAATGGTATTATGCATGCATGCATAAAAATCCCTTCTTTTATTTTCCTTTTCTTTTGGTGCTTCATCTAAAAATCTTAAATTGACGAGAATTTGGTCTCTCTTTTATGAAAATTATTTTATTTTTCTATGTCTTATGATGCATGTGCTGGGCACGTCATTTTTATTTATTTATTCCTGTTAAAGGTATGCTGGATATGAGAGATTTCAAAGATTAAAGACTTATTACTTAAATCCGATGTTTATCAGGGACTGATTTGTAGTTATCCCTTTTATTTGCACAGTCTTAGCACTGTTACCCATGAAATGATGACATTTGTCCACGTTGATTGTAGCGTTTACTTAACGCCAATATACCTGTCTGTGGTGTGCGAGTCCACAGGTGTTGCCGGTGCAGGCGTGAAGACTGAAGACTTCCACCTCACCGGCAGCCGCCTCACTTCTGCGAGTAGCATCTTTTTGTTTTTGTTTTTCTCTTCGTCGACTCTCTGTATCGTGGATTTCTTTGACTCTTTGTTTCACACCTTTTAATACGTTTTTAATGAGATAAGTTAAATTGCTTATTTATATGATATAAATGAAGAAAAAACTATATTTTTTTATTTTTAATTTGTTTAAAATTTAAGAAAATTTTTCTATTTTGAAAAAAAATATTTTCATCTTATCAAATTTAAGGTAAGTTAAATTATTTTATTTTCGACCCGACCTCACCGGGTTAATTGGAAATCTTTGGCTTTACCGTAAACCTGACCAAAAATCCTGTTTGACCTGAAAAACAACTCAAAAATAAAATTAAAGTAAAAATAAAAACAAATTAAACACTTAAAAAACACAAAAACTCAAAAATTCTAGAACAAAATAGATCAAACAAAAAAAAAATAAAGAACACCCGAATAAACATAGTAACGTGAACTCAAATTCATACTAGATTTCATGAAATCAAAATCACAAAAAAGTTGTAAATCATTGAAGGATCAAGAATTAATGGTTCATTCACTTTGACTTCGATAAATCATCACAATTTGGTGAAAATGAGTTTCGATTCAAAACCGAAACCTTATGATTAAAAATCATTATAAACATGTTATTAGTGCAGATAAACACTAAATTATTTGTTATTCATACATAAAAAAGGATTCCATGCAAAGAAATGGACCAAATGTGGTCTGAATCTAGAAGCTAAGGCAATGTTCTTTCCAAGAACATAAAAGAACATGCCTAGAAAGTTTCCAACAAAGGCAGCCTCTGTCAAGCCCAAAAAAATGATATTTAATCTAAAAAAGTAACATAATACATCAAACAATTAAAATGAAGCATGAGATACCGGACTTATAAACTAACAACTTAAAACAGCCTATATGTTCATGTAACATGGATTCAAAACTAGTTTTCTGCAACTATTTTTGTGTATGAACATGCTCAATAAACTAAGGATAAACAGTCTTGCATTAACATGCATAACTTAAACTAAACCAAAGCTAAAACAACATTTATATATCAAAAAAAAAAAACTTAAACATAAACTTTAATACATTAAAAATATAAAAACAAACTTTAAAATAACTTCCTTAAACAGAAATCAAAGCAACAAAGAGGGTAAATGCAACATTGCTTGCTAAGCATTCAAACCTCTTTTTATGCTTCTAAACATAAACATAAACAAAATAAATAACAAAAACAACAAAAGCAGCTCACAAATGACCTACTTTTGGTCTGTAATGTATATTTGGAACAACTATTCTCTCTTGGCTTTTCTTTAAAAAATTTTGTCTCTCACAAGCTTACAAAACTTAAGAAAACTTGATTTTTACTCTTTGACCTCTAACTTTATATTTCTTATTGTTATTACTTTTATTTTTCTTATCTTTTTTTCTTTCCCTCTTTTCTGTTCTAGCCCCTAAGCATGTTTGATAAAGGGTATTTATAGGGTTTTAAAAAGTCTTGAATCCATTCCTAACCTCTTGATCTTAAGACGAGTGTTATGAATCCTTGATAAGGACCTGTTGAGGAGCCTTTATCTGTGACACATGAAAATAAAATTGTTTTTTGCTACATAGTTGCATTGTCGGGACTGACTGAGTTGCCCATTTTCAAGGCTTCGTCGGAGTAATTTTAACGTCATCATCATCTAAGACCACCTGAATTTGGTAGAAGAGGTGCACACCTTTCATTTGGATCCTTTTTTACTCAATTTAGAGGTCTGCAATTCCACATCTATTCGTTCAAAGGAGCCAACCTGATTAGCCCCAAATATGAAAATTGAGTGATAACTGAACAAGGACAAGATGTTAGGAACTTTTATGGAACAAATGGGATGTAAACGTCTAATTTCATGGAAATAGGGTTATAGAGAAGATATTCCCCTTCTTTTTGTAAAAAAAACCTCAAGCTATTTAAAGGTCTAAACTCTAGAAGGACCTCTTGGAAGATGCAACCTAATCATCGTAAACTGCCAAAGAAGAAAATGAACAAAGGTTGAATGACGTGTCGTCTAGGTTAAAACCATGAAAGTTAGGGTTTTTAATTTGGAATTTGACAAAGTTTCTATTTAGTCCTTGATCTTCCAATTGCAGCACGTGTACCCTTAATTGACATAAAAAAGCTTTATAATTGCATACAATTTAACCCCCACTAAACTCAAATATCAGCCTTTAAATTAGCCGTTTTTTTCACTGTGATCATTGGTTTTGAATTTGTGCATTTTGACCCTCAATTGACCTACAAACTTTCATCTTTTTTTTATTTGGCCCTGATTTGGTCAATTTCAGTCTCTATATACACGTGCATTTTTCAATTTGATCATTGGTTTTGAATTGCTTCAATCAAGTCCTTATTTTGCCCATCAAACTTCAATATTTATGTAATTAAGCCCCTGATCTGATGAAATTAACTCCTAAAAATTATAATTCAACCCTCAAACTTTAATTTCTTCCAATTAATGCCTAAATTGACTTTTGAAAATCAATTTTTCTTACAATTAAGCCCTCAATAAATTCAAATAAACCTTGATAAAATCTAATTGAGTCCTTAAATATCTAGTTTTGATTTTCCTCTTCGAATTGAATTTTCTTTATTAATAGAGCCTTAATCAATCAAAAATACATAATCAAATTTTTTTTAATCTTATATATTTGATCTTCCCCAGCCAGTCTTCAGTAATTTTCTAGGTGTCTTGATAACTATTATATCCTTTTTTATTTTCTTCTAATATTTTTTTATTTTTTGTATTTTCTCTTTTCCCTTTTTTAATTTTTATTTTTATGGGGTCCCAAAAATAGGCAATAATAGACTTTATATCAATAATGAAAATAGTAGCATTCAATACTAAGTGTTTATAATATTATATCTACAACTTACATGTCTAAACTTACCATTTATAAATATTATTTTATTACCTTCCAGTTGATAATTGATCGTCACAGGAGACTCAAATTGTTCGCATTGGCTTTGGCCAACATAAAATATCTTTTAAGAAATTTTAAAGTCACTTAACTTCCTCCACAGCTTTATCTAAAGTTATAAGCTTTGATTTCATCATGAATCTACAAAAGTATGTTGTTTTAAGGGATTTCTAAGATGCAACAACTTCATCGAGTCTAAAGACATATTCAATAGTAGATTTTAAATTCTAAGTATCAGATATTTAATTAACATTATCATACCTTTTCAGTACCGTTTGGTATCCAATACAAAGTAACTCATAGTTTAAGGTGTATCTCAAATATTTGAGTACTTTGTTAATTTCTTTCTAATGTTCCATACTTAGAATATTATTAATATACATCAAGCTCTTAATTATTCAAGAATGTTCCAATTGGTAATTCTCTCATATTTGTTTATGAATAGATGTACATTTATGTCCATTGATGTTATAAAAGAGCTATTGTTATATTTAGAAAACGTTCAGAGAAAATTCTCAAAATAATGAGATATGGACAACACTAATCCATTAGATGATTTATAAATTTTCATTCCTAGTATAATATTTGCAACATCCAAGTCTTCTATGTCAAACTTATTATTTAATATTTTTGATAGACATGACCATGTACTCATTTTACCCAAAATTAGTATGTCATTCACATAAAGATATACAATGACATAACCTTTATTTTATATTTTTTAAATAAACATATTTATCAACCTCATTGTTTTTAAACTCATTTGACAACATAATATTGTCAAATTTTTCATGTCATTGTTTAGACACTTGTTTCAAACCTTATAATGACTTGACAAGTTTATAGATTTTTTTTTCTTACTCTTTAACAACAAACCCTTTAAATTGTTCTATTTATACCTTTTTGTCAAGGTCATTTAAGAAAGATGTTTTTATATTCATTTAAGGAATTTCTAACTTGTTAATAGCTATGACAACTATTAACATATGTATGAAAGTTCGTCAATGTCATTTTATTGTTTGAGATCCTTTGACAATAACTCTTGCTTTGTAGTTATCAACAGTTCTATTAGATTTTATCTTTTTCTTGAAAATCTATTTATGGTCTAATGATTTATTTTTAGATGAAAGATCTACTGGCTTTTATGTATAATTGTGTATAATGGATTCAATTTTACTATTGACTGACTCTTTCTAATGTGAAGCTTTAGAACATGACATTGTCTCTTAGTAATTTCAAGATTTATTTTCTAACAAGTTGGAAAATCAAAATCAGATGTTTTGACCTTTTACTCCTTCTTAGCTCAATTTTATCATCCTTTATTTGATGATGAATACTTGAGCTTGTCTTATTTGTCCTCTTAAGTGAATGAATTTTTATGTATCCTTAAAAGTAAACATATTTTTAAATAATATAACATTATTAAATTCTCAATACTTGACTTATGTACAAGAAATTAATATGCACTACTATTATAAACATATTATATAAATACGCAATCTAAAATTTTATGTTATATTTTGACCTTTTATAGATAAGGTATTGCCACTTTTTCAAGATAGTTTTCACATTTTGATGTATTTGTAAGATGTTTTTCTACCTTTTCACAACTTATATGATATCATTTTCTAACTTCTTATAAGGTATTTTATTAAATATATAATCAACAACTAAATTAACTCCCCCTATAAGTTCTAAGTTACTCTCGAACTTATCAACATAATAGTTATTTTTTTTTAGAATTTGATTTATATATTCAACAATGTCATTTTATTAAAGTTAATAAGGAGTTGTGGTTTGGTAGATAATACTATTTTAAGAACAGAATTCACCAAAAGATGTTTCATATTCTCCTTCTCAATTGTTTCTTATTATTTTAATTATTTTGTTAAGTTGGTTTTCAACTTCATATTCTAATATTTAACATTTTAAATCTTTTCTTCTTAAAAAGACAGGTTTAATAATACATAGGGCAATTATCTATAAAAGTAATATAATTTTTTTCTACCTCTAGTTTGTTTAAATTTTAAATCATCAATATTCAATTGAATTAAATCTCAAAATTCACTAGTTTTTTCAATTATTTTAAAAGAAGACTTCGTAAACTTTGATTATTCACAAACTTCACATATATGGTTTTAAAAAAATTGATAATAATTCAAGATTAATTAATATTTATATAAAATTATAACTCACATGTCCTGACCTATCATATCACATATCATAAAACTCAAACAAGTAAGGATAAAAGACATTCTTATTATTAATAATCTCATCCTTCATTATAATAATTATTATATTCATTTTAAAGTGACCATCACAAAGATACTATTTTTCTTTAATCATTCCATTTTTAGTGAGTATAATTTTATAACTTTCAAAGAACATGTTGAAATCATTTTTGATAAAAAAAAAAAAAAATGAGTGAGACACTAAGTTATTTCTAATGTACATTAAAGCTTTCTAGATACCATCTTCATTATCACCTTTCCAATACCAGTACCTTTGAGATTGATGAATTTTTCAAGTACAAATGTTTATTATCTATCTTATTATAAGTGCAAATCATCGTTTCTTGATCTAAATGTACTTTATAACACCAATATCAACTCACTAATGCTCAATATTATTGATTAGGTAGACTTTAAAGATTATTGTAGAAATCTCATCTTTGACACTTAATTTGATAGATTATCAACCTTAGTGGGATTGACTTGAACAATCTTTTCTTTCATAAGGTTGTCTTGTTAAGTCTTATTTATGCAATCATAGCCTTAGTGTCGAGTCTTACTACAAATGAATCGTTTGCTATTTAATTTTTTTACAATGCCCTTTCCCTTCACGACAAGGTTTTTTTTTTTATTATTATGGTTCTTTTCCACATGTTCAATAATGTTTTTTTAGGGCTAATTATCCTTTCAGATAAAATTTTTCCTTTATCCTTAACTTTAGAATGAGATCTTCAACTTTTATCTCCTTTCACTTATACTTAAGATAGTTTTTGAAGTCTTTTCAAGATGGTGGCAATTTCTTGATAATTACAACCATATCCCTTCATCAATAATATTATGCAAGATGAGTTCAAACTTTTGAGCCTAGCTTATTAATCGACCATCTTGAAGTCAAGAAATTTATCGACTGTGAACTTTTTTATATTAGTATCTTCAACTTAGTAATTTCAACTCAAAGCTTTCCATAATGTTTTTCCTCTCATGATTGAACTATACACATTATATGGTGTGTTATCCAAATCATTCAAGATATAGTTCTTTCACACAAAATTATTATGTATCCATCCATGTATCCCAAACTACCATGATAGTTGGATCATATTCATTATCTAACAATTTTGGCGCATCTTTAGATAAGAACTTCATCAAGTTCATATTAGATAAAACAACATTAATTATTGCCACCTTTAAAGTTCAAAGAATTGGACTTTTCAGGTTCTTCGCCATGCACTATAGAAGGTGATATGAGAGAATCCTCTCTATCAAAATAGTACTGGTCGTAACATTTATCGAAGCAATATTAGCTATCATAACCATCTCTTAGGTAAAAAACATGATAATATTTTTTTTTCTAAAAATAACAGCTAAATATACATGATTAGAACTTTGGCTTAAAATATAAAAATAAAAAATTATTGTATAAAAATTATAAACTATTTAACTACTGACTGAATTAAATTAAATAATCAAACAAGTAATAAATACATTTAGCCTTAAAATGTGTCAAATTGTTTAGTTTAATTAACAACATGCAAAAGTTGCTTCACTAGCATAATTAATAGAATTATAAAAACATATAACAAAATCTATTTAAACTTAGTATGCATGGAAGAACATGGCTGGTCAATCATGGTCAATTATTGCCATTCTTGGTCTATTATAGTCTATCAATCATGGTCAATTAATATTAATCTTCATCTACTACAATTAATCTATCATGGTTGATTTTGTTGGAAAATAATGTTAACACTTTCCACATTGAATAAACACTAAAGTATATAAATAAAATAGATGTACTTACTTGTTGAAGAATTACATCCGAATAAAGAAAGCAAGTTACATTGTTGTCAATAATTTGAATCTTTTTACATAAGGTTAAATTATCTGTCAGTTGGGGCAAATAATCTTGATGCAAGTAGCTTTTTAGGATCTAACAACGAAATCTTGAAAGATTGCACTATCAATTAAGTTCTATTATGACAAGAACTTGAAACTCTAAAATAGACTATGAATTAAAAAAAAAACTAAAACAATATAAGATAAATTATAAGAGGTAAAGGGTTATTGATAACAATAAATATATTTTTTTATTTTTTTAATTTTAGACTTCTAAATAGCCCCTTCCATCCTCTATTTATACAAAAAAAAAAAAAATTGAACCAAAACTATTGTTGAATTCATTCTAGTAATTATCATAAATAATTTTCATTGTTTTTAACCCTTAATAACATGCCATAAAATAAAATAAAACCTAATTTTTTAGCCTTAAAAACCAAACATTTTTACTTATAAAATAAAATGTTCAAGTAGTAAAAGGTTATTGATTAGATAAATTATTCACGGACTGACAAAAATAATATTTCCAGGTCTAAAAACTATTTTATAGAAATTCCAAACCCAAGTCCTTGTCATGTGAGTCAAGTGCATGCATGGCTTACACCTAAAACCTATATATAGCCTAAGATGTCTTTTCTTTAAAAGCTCTAATACCCTAGAGACTCAATTTAAACTTCACCAGGTTTGATCATATAAATCACTTGAAAAGTTTGTAATTTTTAAAAATGGGATGCAACATGTTTTTTATTTATGGTTTGAATGTTTATCAATCAAGAAGATCAATTTCTTATTCATTAACAAATGATTTAAAACATTAATATTTTATATTAAATTATTTATATTGAAGAACATTTTCTAATAAAACCTTAACCATAAATATAAATGGACCCATCATTTAAATGAACCTCAAATATGTCAATTAATCATATTCTAAACTAATTTTTCCACCAAGGAATATATTATACAAGATTGTGAATTTTCTTTTTCTCCACCAAATCTACATATAACCTAATGGTGAATCTCATAGAACTAATGTGTCCATGACTATGTGAATGCAATCCAGCTGTATTATGGACATAGCTTATTTTTCTGAAATTGTATTTATGTTTTAATATAAAAAATATTTTTAAAAATATTTTATTTTTTTATTTAAATTATATTTTATGATTTTAAATTATTTTGATATACTGACGTTAAAAATAAATTATTTTAAAAAATGTTATTTTAATGTATTTTCAAACAAAAACGTTTTCAAAAACAACTGTTACCAAAACTTTAAACATTAATTGCCAAAACAAAAATAGTGGTTTCCAAGTACTCATGTCAAATCAAATCTCATGTATTCAAACAAGAACACCAATTTTTCTTGGGCAAAAATTGTGAACATTGAATTTCATATCTTGTCCATGTGAAAATTGTGTTACATTCGTGAGATCCTCTTCCTTGCATTAGAACATTGACTCACTGTTATCGATACACAACTCAAGCCAGAAATTTCAAGATACACATGCCAATATAACTTGTCCAGATACATCTTTCGGCGTGTCTAGCCTGCTTGCTGCTTGGACATAAAAGAAGACCATGTGTTTCCTCGGCGTGACCGACTTTTTTAAACGCCACCCCCGGCTCTCGTCTTCCTTTACTGTGTTTTTTCTTAATTAATTTTGTTTTGATCAAACAAAATATTGTATTAATTTTATGCTTTTACTTAAGATGCATATTTATCTCTAATATTGAATCAATTAATCTCAAGGTCAGTTGTTTAAAGTATTTATTTTAATATAGAGTTTAAAAATAATCAATCATTACACAATAACTAATTAGTTTAAAATTAATAAAATTACAAATTTAACTTATTAAAATTTCCTTATATCTTAATTCTAAAAAAAATAAAAATTATTTTGATATATTTTTGATGATAAAAAATATAATTTTTTTTTCAAAAAATTTATATATTTTTTTAAAAAAAACTTAAAACATCTTTTGTTTGTTTTTTTTTATTTTTTAGTAATTATAAATGTCCGGATCAACTTACACATTTCAACTAATCCTTTAATATTTTAAATTTAATAACTAGATAACACTCTACTGTCCTTAAAATTTATAACTCTAAACTCGTAATAATTTCTAAAATATAAATTTAAAACCTTAATAAATTAACTACACCGAAAATAAATTCCTTCTTCTTTTCTAGTTATATACAACCCGGAGCCCTTGTTCCTCTGCTTTTCTTTACCCTTCCTCTTCTCTCTCTGCTTGCAGGGAAGAAGAGGATGAAGTGGGGGTTGTTTTGACGGGGGAGCGGAGAGGGTGGCTGGTTCTGGGAACAACACAATCTCTCTCTCTCCGATCATCCATTGCCAGGTCTCTAGGGTTTGAACCATGAGGTCTGTCATCAGAGCCGGTACGGGACCAGTGCTAATGGGTTGAACAGCGAAAGGGGGAGACAAAGGGTTTGTTTACTTAACAAATGGTGGTCTCATTTCTCATGTTTAAGATCATCAAATTCATGTATGAGATTGCATTATTAGCAGGGAAGTGGAATTCCAAGACAGGTTCTTTGACAGGTTTTGACCCAGCAAGTATTAACAGAGGCAGCTGGTTGTTGGGCTGGTTTCTTTCATGATAGGTCATCATTTCGCCCTAGCAACTCCTTTCACGCAGTAGAAAGAGTGTTTTATGTCCGTGGAGATGGAGTATTGCAATTGGGGATGGAACGCGACCAAGCCTGACTATATAAAATTAAATTATTAATTTTTTTTTTTATCTTTCATCAAGTATATTTCTTAATTTAATTTTGTTTTAATTTATCATTAAATTTTTCATATTCGTCTTTGGTACAAGCTTTGATAAAAGTCAATATTTATGTGGACTTAATTTACTTTTTCATTGAGTGTC
>Ga0325411_1000708_pt1 | contig 35527 bp, 12 predicted proteins | sample PopdelMetagenome_13_FD_206181 | JGI IMG/M metagenome (GOLD analysis project Ga0325411, IMG submission 206181) | Populus deltoides microbial communities from Bellville, Georgia, United States - Xylem-PdIQD-R4 | ecosystem: Host-associated > Plants > Phyllosphere > Stem > Wood/Secondary xylem...
CATCTTTAATGTACCGGCACATTAAACATTATTCACTCTCATTTTTAATATGTTTGCTTTTCCTAATATATTACCGCTTGCAATTCTATTTATTTTTGTACATGTTTGTTTTAAGGTATGTCCCATAATGTTTATCCATTTTTCAAATGTAAAGGAAAAAAAATATAGTATGATTTTTCATTCTCATCCTCAATTATTAAATTAGCTACATCTTTGTTTCAAGACCTATGAAATTCTACAATTTCCAATGCTTACATGGATATTTTTGAGTTTTTTTTTTAAAAAATAGCATAGTTGAAAAATATAATTTATAAATTAATACAACTGAAAAAGAAAAGAAAGGAATTAACACAATCTGAAAAATTATACTATTCTTAGTAGCACCATTCACGTATGTAAAAATAAAACAACTATAATTTTTTTTTATTTTTTTATGAAGATTACATTACTGAGTATAATGCAACATTCACGTATGTAAAAAAAATTGTGAACTTTGACGTTGTTAAATGTAGCACTAACCTACACATATGTATACAATATATGCTCCGAACTGTAGGCCTAGAATATATATATATATTATGGAGTACTAATTCTATTATTAGCTTTATACATAATGGGCGCCCTTGTTTTTTCATAATGAACAAATTTAATAATTAGAACTATTCCCTAATTAAAAATCCAAGATTTATTTAATATAGTTTTTTGTTGGATGTTTTGATCCAATAAGGAAAGGAATTGCTTTGCAATAAGATTTTAAAAGAAGGTATAAAAAGCGTTGGTGCTACGACCCATCTTAGCTTATGTCCCTAGTGCAGACTGCACACAAGAGATGATAAAAAGTTGCAATAATAAAGTGGAAGAAAAGGAGATAAACATGATTTGGAAGTCCACTTATAAAGAGCACTATAATTCTATCTTAAAAGTTATTAAACTTAACTCACGCATGGCTGGGTCTAAAATTTGAGTTATAAATTGTGAGTTCAACTATATATGTTAATTCAAAATAATATATATTGTTTTAATTTATATGATTTGATCGAGTTTAATCAAGTCAACTCTTATTTAATTTAATTTAAAACGTAAATTAAGTTGTGTTTCAAGTTGATGGACAATCGGATTGACTCACTAAACCGCATCAAGTTTAATTAATAACATAAATTATTACTGTTAAAAAATATTGGATTGATGAGTAATTAGATTCACTCGTGGTAACAAATGGAGTTTAATTAATAATATAAATTACGACAGTTAAAAAATGTTCTATATATATATATATATATGACCAAAATCGGCTTTAATGCATAGGTGTAATACATATTCCTGGGGCTAAGATTATCATGGAGTATTTGATAGAGATAATCATTGTAGAATAATTTAATTAATACAGATACTATGGTGCGCTGGTGAAATATTCTTGGATCAGACGAGCAAGGAATTGTGTGTCCTGAACAAGGGATGAACAATTAAACCGCATGCAATTGAGGCCTAGGATTTGTATGAACATGGAATTATGGCATAAAAGAATCCAATTAGTTTGGGTTTAGGGTATGATTGTTTATGTCCCTTGCAATTGAGACGAAGGGAGGAGCTAAACTGAGGCAGGGGGAGCAAGGCACATGAAGTTAATTTTAGTCCTTATAGTTGTATACATTATTTATCTATGTCCTTAAAAAATGATATCTTATCCCCTCTTAATATTCTGAAGAAAAAGAGTTTGAAAGAGTTCATACGAGGTTATTAACGACAATAAATAGTTCCTTACGTAATGCAACTCAATTCATGTATGGATTTACTTATTTTCTCATTTAATTATGTATATTAAAACCATTTATTTGAGGAGAAAAATATAACGAAATCATTTATTTCTTTGTTTAGACAACAATATGCGTTGGATTTTTTTAAAGAGAAAGGAATATGTATCGAATAAAAATAATTATATAGATGTATTTCTTGCACATTAAACTCAAATGGTGAGAAAATGCAGTGTGTGTGTGTGTGTGTGTGAGTAATGTTCAATTTGGCCCTCTCCAAATTGCATATCTTGATTCGATTGAGACCCGAGATTTGCATGCCTTCGAGAGGGGCAATGTGTTGCATTTGCCATCATTTAATAGCTATTCAAAAGGGAAAAAGAGTTGATTTTGGCCCGGGATTCTACATCGGATTCATAGTGGTTTTATATGCTAGGGAGAGATAAATCTTTCTTGTAATCTTAATTAATAACTTAAATATTTTTGTTAAAATAAATTTTAATATTGTATCACACGCATTAAAATCTCGAATTTTATTATTTCATTCTACCTAATTAAACAATAAAAAATTGAGTACTGATGAGCATGTTAAAGTTTTAAATTTGAAGTTTTTGGATGAAGATATGAGTTGAAAAAAGCATGCATGGTAGGATCTGATCAAATGTTCACCGGAGAGAATAATAAATATACAACTCCGTTTGTCATTTCAAAGATTATTACTGATCGATCACAAACTCTTACCAGCTAGCTTATTGCTACGAAGACTCTGAAACCTATCCCTGAAATAACATTGACAAATACCTAACATACAATGCATAATTACAATGTCAGGAAAAATTCAATCCTTGAAATATAAAGCAGCTTTTGTGGTAGTCATATTAATTTCTACCCTAAGGAATGGATAAACTGTTTCTTCAAGAGCAAATTAAGCCCGAAAACGAATTGAAAAAACTCTCCATTTCTTATTTTATAGTATGAAATTCCTCTCGTCCATTGCATTTTCCTAATCTTTATTTTCAGACATGGATTGATGCAAAAAGAAAATGTTGGGTAGAATATGGCAAATTTCTAAGAACAAGGGTCTAGGGTTATTTTTCCTTTTCCATTTCTTTTTTGTTTCAATGAAAAATTAAATGCTATGGAATGAAAACACTAGCAGAAATCAACCAAATGCATAAATAAAGGGAACAAGAAGAAGTCAACTAGAACAAGCACAAAGAAACAATCAAATCACATGGTTTATTTCCTTAATAAAAATGCACTTCCAATCCTTCCCAGGTTTCATTTTCCATCTTTGAGATCTCCGATACATCTCATATACACCTATGAAACTCAAATATTTCAAATACATAATGCCTCACAACCTATTTCCAACTTCACCACCTTCATATTAGGGCATGAAGAATGAGATATCTAAGTTAATTCTTACCAGGTACATACTCCGAATGGCATTAGTTTCCTCCTCTCGTGCTTTTATTTCCCTTGAGTATGCCCAGTAGAGAAAGTTTTCAAAGATATTAGCTCGATCCTTGCAGTATAATTGGCCAACTTAGCAGCAAGATTGCCATTGTACTCGGATGCTATTAAACTTGAGCACTCTAACACATTCTTAATGATTGTAAACAAAGCAAGTGAGCCAATAATGGCACACAGGACCAACAAGATGACTAAAACAATATTTGGAACATATCTATGGCTGGTGTAAAGTTCTGACGGGGGATGGATTGTGCCTCCCGAGGGGGAAGGAGATGGTAGCATTGATGGTTGGGAAAATAGGGCTTGCTGTAACAATTTTCTTGAGGGAAAGTTTTTAAGAAAATCTTGAAAGAGTTGAGTGGAGGGAGAAAAGGAAGTGCTAGACATGCTTGCAGAGTTCAGTGAGAGCTTCTTTGGACGTAGTTGCACTAAGAGAAAGGGCAACGTGAATGTCAGGTCAGTTGAGCTATAAACTCAATGGGTGCAGGAGAAGTTGACTAAACATTTGAATTTCTCTTTTTTGCATACAATTAATGTTATCAAAATTGGATTGAAGGGTGAAATGATCAACGCTTTGATTTATTAGTTTAATCAACAGTTCTTCGATCCAACTCCTAGTTCACTCACTTGTTTATATAACATAACTTTTTTGTAAAAATGTTTTTGATAATTCTAAATAATTTATCTAATTTATCAAATAAAATAAATTTATAAAAAAAGCAATTAATTAATTCCATGGTCTAACTAATGACCACCCAATCAGTACGTACGTAGTATAATTAAATATCTGGGACCGTAGGTAAAAGAATATTAATTAATTGAGATATTATTTAAACTTTAAATTTAAATTATTGGAACTAAATTAAAAAAACATCATTTAATTAAAATTATAAATTTATTGAGATTATATTATAGCTGTTTGTTCAACCTTGTCAGGCCAATCAATGTCTTCCAGGTTCACCTTGGAAATGGTCTTTTTAAAAACTAATTAAATTATTTCAGTCCAAGTTCATCAGCTCCGTTGATCTCAGCTATGTATTTAGCAAAAATGAAATTTTATTTGATGAACTTTATTGATACGATTAATTAAACTATCTTTCAAGGAAATCGTTAAACACTTATACTGTTTTCAGGATTAGATCACACCAGGGTTACATTTGACAGTCAATTCGGACCAACTCCTGGCCTCCACTAAGACATAGTGTGTTATTTAATGATCTTTCTAGTTGGATTTGCACTCTATGTGTATGTGCGGCATAAAGCATATTTGTGTTTGCATGTCTAGACTCTAGAGTGGATGCTGCTTCATGCATGAGGCCATGATCCATGTGTCGTCCAAAAGCACTGGTAATGCTATAAAAAACAAAAATCTCCATACGACAAACATGCTGACAATTACTTTTTATTTTTATTTTTATCAGAGGTTAATTTAAAATTTATGAGACCCATATTATTTTAATATTTGTAAATTGACACATCAATTAGTATAGAAATATTTAGTTATATATCATTTTTCATTAAGTTCTATATATCCTATAGTTAATTCTGATGGGTAGAAATATCTATTTAAAAAAAAAAAACAATTGAAAGGAACCTATATGGTGAGTTTGGTGTCCTAGTTTTCGATTATATCGGATTGCTTGATATAAGTTTGGCCTATATATTATTAATGGGTTAATTGATTTTTAATTTTTTAATCCCAACTCTCAACCTAACTACTTAATTTAGCTTGTGAAATGAGTAGATTTTGATATGGTAATACTTTTAGGAGTCTAAATCATGACGACCTTCATTATTAATTAATTATAAACCTAAGCCAGCATATAAAAAGTACAAAACCCTTTTATGAAATTAACTCTTTTTTTTTTTATGAACCTGTTTTTGAAATTAAAAAATTTAAAAGAGTGGTTATTAAAACAATGGTAATTTGATTATTAAAATCATTAGCTGTTTAGTGACTTGAACTCTATGCTATAAAGCCATGCAAAAAGGTGGAGAGTGGATGTTGAATGTTGATAAATTCTATGGTTTCTGAATCTCTTATCATTTTCTTCAACTTTTTCATCAAGTTTAAACTTATTCTCACAAGAATTATTTTTAAAATAAATCTTTACATAGGTGTAACAATTCACATCCTTATATTTTCTTAATCTTGAATGAAATTAATACAATACAATCTAAGACTAAGAAAAAAAGAAAAAAAAACCCTATCACCCTGATTACCTCAACGGTAACCTAGTTAATTTGTGGTTGCCAAACCAGAAAATAGCATGAAAATGACATTAACTTACAAATTCTAATGAAAAAAAGAAAAGATAAAAGCAGATTTGAAGAAACATCTTAGAGAGATTGCTAGTAGTTTATGCGCAAATTTTGGGGTTAATATAACTCTTTGGTGACTCATGTCTGATTCAGGAGGTCACAAAATTACAAGCAATTGATTAAAAAGGGCTTCTTATATAATTTTTCAGTGATGAAGATACACCTGTATGCCACAAGCTTCCTATCATATATAGTACTTGTGTAATCCTTGCTCACTCATCGCCAATATGGTCATTTTCAGCCCTCTTATTTGCTGGGACTATATATAATTGTGAGGAAACCAATGAATTAGTAAAGAACATGGAAGCCACTCCGTATTATTACTCATGATTTCCCAAGATACCAAATTTTATTTTTAATACTCCTCTGGCATCATGTTAGTCCATTATTGAATTCTAATAATTATACTACTAGATTTAACACTTTTGTAGATAAAAATTTATGTCGGTATTTACACTTATAGTCCATCAATATGTGTATTACCGACGGGCTCACAGACAGAAACAATCCGTTGGAAAAACTCTCGTTGGTAATTTATGATCTGTCGGTGAGTCTGTTCGTAATAAATATATCGATGGATTTACAAATGGACAGAGCACACCAAAAAAATTACCTGCTTCATCATATTGGTATCTCCATCGGTAAATTTAACATATCATTAACATGAAAATCATATGTAATGCCATCAGTGTTTTTATTTTTTCGTCGGTATATCCATTGGAAAATATAGCATGTCACTGATAGAATACTATTTGTAATTCCGTCGGTGAATTAACAGTAACAATGACATTTGTTGTAATTCCTTTTCAATTCTCCCTAGAATATACCGACAAAGTTGTTTTGTTGGTATCCTCATTAGTAATATTTTAAAATTATATTGAACAAAAGTAGAAAAATAATATACAAATCAAATATTTATTACAAATTTAAACATTTATACGTTAAAATACAATAAATCTAAAATAAAGGTGGTGCTGGAGGAGGAGGAGGTTGGTTGTCACATATATACCACCAATTTGTGATCTCATCTCCATAACAATCGGCAGAGTTCTTTATAATCAAAAGTATGTCATTCACATTTTTCATTAAGATGAGCCGTCTGATCCTGTACTCGGTGGTCTAACATCACTGTGAATTATGGAATTTGTGTGCTCGGAATCGATTGCAAGCATCCAACGGTCAAAACACTATAGGTCATCCACAAGTTCTTGATTGTAGTGTTCAAGAGTCCATACATCTGATTTCTATCGAATCTACCAGATGATCCTACCTCTAACCATGAATCTAAGTCAAGATTTGGATGGGTCGAAGGATCGTCCCCGTATTTCTCCTTCAACTAACTGTTATACATATCCTAGAAAGAAAAAATAAATTCATCAAATTAAAGGAAATAATAACTTAAGAAAAAATGATTAAAAACCAACATACCACAAAGCGCTGAGCTCGAATATCCATGAACTGTTGCAACCCTTTTTGGTAGTTATCACTCCGCACATGCATTTCAACAAAAAGCTCTATCGGGCTTGGCTCGCGTCTAAAAACCGTAACCTACAAAATAAAAATATTATCAGTTAAATATATTTATAAAAACAACTCATAAAAATAATGGATGTAATAAATAAATCCTATCATCCAATTTGCATGCGAAACAAATAGAACATAGTTGCCGGTGTGCGTGGTAACAAAACAGTGAACATGTCAGTTCTGATTTTCCACACCAGACTGTGACCGTCACGTGAAACGTTCAGATATCACATGCTGAATGTATTCTGCCTATATAGTCTCTGAGATGTACGGCTGTCTGAAATTTTTCCAAATCACCACTTCATTCCAATCTAGAGGCTCTTTTTCTTTCACATATTTTTTGGTTTTCTTTCATGCCTTATACCAAAAATCACACAACCTATATGGTACAAATTAATTATCTGTTAGTAAATGAAAAATAAAATTTTAATAATTGAAATAAAATTTTTTATCCTGGATTCGATCTTACCTAATTGAAGCTTGATTCTCCTAAACCCTTATTGCAACATTATTATCAACTCTCTCTCATTCAAATTTTCCCTTTAAGTAAAAAATTATAAAAGGGAACTTTCAGTAATTTCAATAAAATAACCAGATTAACATAAAATAAAATATTTAAGTTAAAGGATCTTGTCCTCGTGACGTGTAATAGACCTGGCATTTACACAAATTCAAGGATAAAAAAAATTAAATGATTTTTATTTTTAAAAAAAATTAGCAGCACTTCCTCTATATTGGAGACTACCCAAAACTTTTAAACTTACAAATACACAACAGATATGCCAAAAACTAGTTGATTTTACAACAATGAGGAAATCAAACAAAGAAAAAGGCATGCTTAATTTGGGCTGATAATTAAAAAAAAAGAAAAGAAAAGAGATTGTTAAGAAACCCAAAACAAAAAGAAAAATAAGAAGAAAAACGAAGAAAGACAACATATTTGAGGATGAGAAGTGAAGAGAAAACCATTGGTATTTATCATAGCTTATTTTGTCCACATACCTATGAATAAAATGGTACCGATAAGCATCGTCATCGATATTTTGTCGAAACCGGTCTTATTCTTTTTGGTTAATGTAAAACACTTCTAAAATTTTAGAGTTATGTTTTTGAAACCTTTGTATATCTCATTAATCATATGCCAACACCTATCTTGCGTAATAAATTACAATTTGAATGTTTGTTTACATAACCACCTTATTATACTTTTTTTTTGTACTCTCGGACCTTTTCTACATCCTTATAATGCTTATAAGTCAGACTATCATTCTACTTCGTGTGTGTGTTTAAGCTATAGTTCATCTCACTTAGGCTATCATCGTCTTGACTTGTCATCTTATCATATTCACATCTCTTATCATATCTGTTTTCATGAATACTATTTTTCATTTATTGAGTCTGAACAAGTACACAACACTAGCCCCTATGTGTTTACACCTACACTTAATACAAATCTTCCTTTACTTACTACTTTCCCATTACTAAACACCTCATCCCCATGGTCCCCACTCTTCTCCTATTTGGTTTTGTTATCACCATTTGCATCTTTGTCTCTTGATCATTCTCTAAGATCAGGTTTTTTCATGCCAACCTTATCTCTGTTTGACTTCCTCATTGTTGTAACTCACTCATTGCTATAACATCTCTAGCTTTACCATCGAGTGATTATCTTTCCAGAACATTTGCATAGTCCATACATGGTTTAGACCTCATTGTTGATCTTTCGAGCTACTCTTTTCCTCAACAGTCCCCGTCTCTCCAGTCTGTTGTCCCTTCAACACCTCGAAATCATTATCAGTTAAATATATTTTTCATTTATTGAGTCTGAACAAGTTCACAGTTTAAACTTCGTGATTTGGGTGCTGCTCATTATTCTTTGGGAATTAAAGTAACTCTTACTAGTATGAGTCTCATGCTTAATCAACACAAATATGTTCTTGATATCCTTTGTAGAACTGTATGTTGTCGTGCAAACTTATTGATACTCCAACTTTTGCTTCTATAGTTTGGTAAGTTATTTTTCGATTCCACTGGCTTCGACAAATTATTCATGTTCTCTAATATCTCATCTTTACTAGGCTAGATATATGTTATGTTGTCAACAAGGTCTATCACTTTATACAAGCTCTTACTAAGGGCCATTGAACTGCTGTTAAACGCATATTACGATATCTGAAAGGTACGACTTCTTTTAGCTTGCATATTACCCAATGTTTAATGTTATCACTTCATAGTTTTACTAATGTTGATTGGGCTGGTAGTATTAATGATCATAAGTGTACTAGGGCTTACCTTGTCTTTTTTTTTTTGCACAACTCCTATTGTATGGAAGTCTGGCAAGCAAAGAATTGTTGCTCGCTCCTCTACTAAAGAAGAGTATAAAGCTTTAGCTGATGGCACTGCTGAAATTCTTTAACTTTGTTATCTTTTGTTAGACTTATGTTTCTCTTTTCGTTTTGGTGCGATAACTTAGGTGCTATCTATTTGGCCTTGTTTGTTTCCTAGAAAGTAGATTTCTTTTGGAAAGTGAATTTTAGAAAAGTAAATTATTTTTCAATGTTTGGTAGTGTAATGGAAAATAAGTTGGAAAACACTTTCCAGTGTTTGGTTATGTCATGAAAAATGAGCTGGAAAATAACTTATTAATGTTTTATTTTTTCAAGTTTATTAAAATAATGAGAAATAAATTTTACAAATTAAAAAGTTGAATGGGAATGAAATTGAAAAAAATATATAATTTCATAAATTATCTCAAATAAAATAAATAATAATCAAAATAATAAAGATCTATTCTAAAAAATAAAAAAATTGAAAGATGAAGAAATTAAAATAATAATAATTAACATTTCATAAATAATTTCAAATAAAATAAGTAACAATCAAAAGAATGAGGACCAAATTTAATAGATAAAAAATTTCAATTAAAAAATGATAAGGGAAAAGCAAATAACAATTATAAAAATCAAAATCAAAATTAATGTAAAAATTAAATTCTAAGGGATGAAATTGAAAAATAAATATTCAAAACAATATATATATATATAGCAATCAAAAGTTTGAGGACCAAATTTGATATAATCAGCAAATAATATGATATTTTAAAATTTTTCACAACTTCCGGAAAAAATTTTCGCCCAAAATAAAAGGAAAACACTTTTCTGGAAACCAAGCCAAATTTTCCTTTGACTGGAAAGTGTTTTCCGTTGACCAACTTTCATAATGGCAAACAAACACAGCAAAATTTGGAAAGTGGTTTCCCATAAACCAGTTTCCGGGAAACAAACACGGCCTTTGTCTTCTAATCTAATTTTTCATACTCGTACAAAGTATATTGAGGTTGATTATCACTTTGTTCATGATAGGATAGCCACAAAAGATATTCAGATTCACTTCATATCCTACAATGACCAATTAGTTGATGTTCTTTTTAAGTCATTGCCTTGTTCTTCTTTTGTTCATCTATGGTCCAAGCTTTATATGGGTATTTTATTTTCAGCTTGAGGAGGTATATTATGTAACATATTATATTATAGAAAATAATGTATGTACTTATCTTATATAGAGTTATTTTATATAGAATATCTACTTGTATTTTGTTTGTTGTACGATTTATATAGAGAGAGAGGATGACTGCTGCATTATGTTAAACCTTCTAAATTATATAAAACTCTATTATAATATTTTCTTCGATTGTTCTTGTTAGTACATTTTAGTGCGTAGTACTTAATTGTGTCTCAAACTTTTAAGACAAGCATAATCTTTTCAGATTCTAAAAAGATATTCATTTTGGCACCTTCTGAAACCACATACATAGGCACACATGCCTTCTTAATTATGCCTCAAGGTCCAAAAAAAAAAAAAAAAGTTTAAGCAAATAATTCCAATTAGCAAGATTTTTAGCAGATGTTTTTGTGAAAATGGCAAATTAAATATATTCAAGAACCTGTAAATTTGTATACAATTTTGAAGAGTAATATATACAAGTAATTTTATGTGCCACACATAACTGTAAGTGTGTGTTTGTTTTTCTAGTTGAACTACAAAAACAAACACTGATTAATTTAAATCTAATAGTTTTATTATATTTAAATTAATATAATTAAATAAAAGATAAAGATAGGAATGTGTATAATCATAATAATGCTGTTTCTACAGGTACTGGTGCCATGAAACATATTTTCTTGTCAATTTTACAAGTAACCTTGCCAATGTAGGAATTTTGTCGCAAAAACATAGACTGTATTGGATAATTTCAACAGCCAAGATTTTAGTTCCTTTTTCCTTTAGACATGAGTGGCATATTCCAAATTTCAACATCAGAGGATAACAAGTGCAATACCACTCAGCCACCACCTTCGGCACTTGTCATTAATATAATCATTTAATTTCCTAGCCAAATTGGATGGTAGAGGAATATCATTTTGGCCCCTGAAGCAACCACTTCAATCTGGGTCATTTGACAGCTTTGAAATTCTAATTCGGTGACCTTAGGTAGATTTTAACTTGATGGCCAAAAGACAGAAATTTGACTTAGCTGGCTTCCCTGTAATTGCAGACCAAACCTTCACGCTCTAGGGGTGCAATGTTCACAACTCTTTCTTGCGCTACAGAAGGTGGTTGTTCCGATGAGCTAGCCTGACTAACACCAGCAATCTTTTGGCACGTCTCCATAAGGCAGTGCCTGCATGTAGGGCAAGATGAGTGTGAGCTAAGCCACTCATCAATGCACTTCACATGAAATCCATGGCTACACTTGGGCAAAATTCGAACTCGATCACCATGTACAAACTCTGATATGCATATGACACATTGTGTGTCCAGCCCTGGCAATTTACTCTTCTCTGGGGAGTAATTCTCTATAGGAAAAGTTCTCAAAGCTTTTTTCTTGATCCCTCTATTGGAAGAATTTCCATTTAAATATGAGCACCTTACTGCACACCTTATGAAAGAATTTAGTCCAAGTGAAACAAGGAGAGCACATATTAGGACTATAAGGACCATAACAACATTTATATCGAAGTGCTTATCGCCATTGGCATTAGGATTCAATGGATCTTGGATGTTACCAGAAGGTGAAGGAGATGCAATGGAAGATGGTTGGGAAAGAGGGTCGTGTAGTAACAGTTTTCTTGGGTGAAAATCCCCAAGAAATTGTTGGAAGAGTAGAGGGGATGTAGAAAACGTGGTAGACATTTGTGTTATGATTATGAAGAGTTTGGATTTTACTTCTAGTAGTGGGATTATATATATAGAAGGAAAAGAATAAACCTTTTGAGTTTGCTTTTTAATGAACGATCTTGGATTGCTTGGATTCACCTCGTGTATTGGAAGTTTAAGAATATCTGAGATTTTATGACCCCACATCATGGTTTATCTTCTATTTTATGTGGATCTTCCACTTAATCAGTACTTTTTACTTTTATTTTTGAATTTAAAACTTTTTCTTTCAAAATTACCTGAAAACTTTTCAGAGTAGAGGGGCGAGAATGTTAATTGAGCTGCTACACTTTTTAATACTTTAATTTTTATCTAAAATTATATATATCGTTTTAGTTTTTTTTTTTAATTTTTTCTTAAACATCCTTTTTCATGGGAAAAAAAAAAGGAGCTGAAATTATATTGTTTCAATGCTCTTAAAAGCATGAAATAATGAAGTTGTTTTGGGATAGATTTGGTTTACCTCCTAAGAGTGTGTTTGGCAGTGTGGTTGCGGGTACTTTTCAAATAACTTTTCGTGCCAAAATACATGTCAATGATGTTTTTTATTTTTTTAAAATTATTTTTGATATCAACACATCAAAACGATCCAAAACATACAAATCATATTCAATTTTAATAAAAAAATTCAAAATTTTTAGGAACGCAGCCGCAGCCGCAGCCGCGTTCCCAAACATAGTCTAAGTCGCCAACCCACAACACGGGTTCTTGGGTCGGGTTGATAACCATGCTTCAATCGGATTTCAATTCGAAACGTGTCCATCCCACTTTCCGCTGCAAAGTGCGCGGTTGCCTTTCTCGATTGGATCATATCAGCAAATCGTACCTGTTGGGACCTACAGTCCAAGAAATGGTCATGGAATTTCTCCATCGGAGAGATAGTATTTATCGGCTAAGATTCGAGAGGGAGGGAGGGCCATTTATTAATACCTTTTGAACGTGCAGCCCCTTTTTCCTACCAGTAACTGATACTCTTTTTGACCTTGTCCGAGCTTTAATCATGGTACAGTAGGTACCTAAAGTCTAAAGATATTTTGTAAGAAAATATCTAGAATCTGAGCTAATGTGTAAAATCATAACACAAACTAAATGGTATATCGTTTTTACTGTTCTAAAATGATTGTTCAGCATTTAACATATTATTGTGCATTAGAGTAGTGATTTTTTAAAAAAAATTCAATTTGATTCCCATTTTTTTAAAAAAAGCATGATTGTACCTTTATTAGCCCAAATTAGCACCTAATTACATGTTTCTTTTAAAAATAATTGAATTGAAAGATAAAGGATTAAAATGAAAAACACAGGTAGATCTATTTTTCAATTTTATTTGAAAAGGACATTTAAGTTCCCATCTTTTTTATCTATTAGGTGATCAATCCTTTTAATTCTAGAAAAATTAATTTCAATATTAAAGTTTATTTTCATCATTTTTCAATTCTTATTAGGTGAGAGGAGGGGATAGAGAGGAGATCACCGAATTCTAACCAAGAGAGAGAAATATGTTATTTCTACGATTCTGACCATCAAAATATTATATTTTTGTTCCAAATAGTTTCATATAACGAAGGAAGTTTGAATTAAGTGTTTTTCTACCTTACAAGTGCAAAAGAAAAAAAAAATGAGCCCCAGAAAAAATTGGCTTTCGGGTTGATTTTGGGTTTTGAAGTGGTTTCTTACACTTTTTGAGGTTAAGAGTTGGTTTAACAAGATTATTAGGATGTTCTCTTGGTGTTTTTGGTTGAAAATAGGTTCATTAAAGAAACAATCAATCACCCTAATTTTCCGGCAGTCACAATGGCTGAAATCTGAAATTCCAAACAACTCGTTGTCTTTTTTAAAAGACAATGCGCCGTCTATTTTTTGTCAAATTGAATTGGGGTGGACAACATGTCATCCACCCCATTGTCTTACAAAAAAGAAATTAAAGCCCGTGTGTCGGCTCTTTATTCATGGTCGGCGCTTGGCCTAACCTTCTTTGTGTGTGTAGTTAGTTTGTTTTTTTTATTTAAAGCTTTTTATATATTTATAAATAATTTTTAAGTTCGTATTTTACTTATTTAGGATTTTTTTTTTGCTTATTTATCACTTTTTAAATAGCAATTATTTTTTAATTATATTGGATATGTTTAATTTTTGAAAAGATTAGAATTATTCATTTGTTATTTTTTATATTTTATATATATTAAATTTATTTTTAGAAATAAAAAATATTTATTTTTTATAATATTTTTAATATGTACAACCTTGCATAATATGTTTTTTTCTTTTTGATTTATTCAATAAATCTTATATGTGTATCAATTTATACATCAAATTGATTTTAATAAACAAATTCATTAAACACAACTAGGTAAATGACTCATATTGTAATATTAAATATCTTGATCTACTTTTATCTCTTAGTTTTTCCAATTTTGTTTTTGTTTAAGAAACAAATTATGAAGCCAAAATGGGTTAGTTGGGGAATCTTTTTTCTCTAATTTTTTTTTATTGAACTTGACCTTTTTTATCTATCTTTTTTCCATATTGTAAAAAAAATAGTTTTAAAGATAAGTCATTTATTAAATTATATAAAGTCCATGGACATATTCACATGTTTGGCTGGTTGACCTGGTTCGTAGATCTGACAAGTTTAAAAAACAATTTAATTATTTTTTCAACATCTTAATATTGAGTTTGTATTTGATTTTGCGATCATTTATTTTTTTATCATATAGTTAAATAAAAATTAGTTTTTGAAAAAAATAAATTATAATCCCACTGAAGTCCATAACCTGGTTTACAGGTTTGACGTGCTAGCCCGGGTCACCTAGTTCATAAGTTTGTCGAGTTCACCCACTGGCCAAATATTTTTTTTTTGTCCTATAATTGTTTTTATTTTTTTTTTTAGATTTTATCCTTCAATATTGGATTGCTTGAGAAAAAAACTGCATGATTTATTTTTGTTTATTTTATATAGGGTTATTATTGTTTCAAATAAGTTTTTACTTTTAGATTAGTGCTTAATTTTATGACCATATATATATTTATCATATAATTAAAAAAAAAGTTATTAAATTGAATGTAGTCCATGACACGGGTCATTGGGAGATTGAGATTGGTCCAATCTGTCATCTCAATAATTTTTTAGAACAAAATTATTATCTTAAAGTTTTTTTAAAAGTCAAGTCATGTTTTTATTGGTTATCAAGATTTCATTTAGACTCATGAAATCAATCAATTTAATTCGGGTTTACTTCCATGCAATTTAATTAAAAATTCAAATTAAATAAATAAATTGTAAGATTTTAAAATTCATCTATTAAGTTAGATTTAATAATACAGTCAAAAAAAAAAATCGCACTTCTGATACTTTTTTTGCTTTTTAAAAAATTAATCCAAGTCGCCATGAAGCACAAGCTAATAGACTAGGAGGAGACAAAGGATGTGTGCTGGAAACAGGTAGTAATGGACTCAAAATGACATTACTTCCCGCTTTCTGTATTCTGTATCCTCTTTTTGTCAAGTGTAGACGTTTTCTTGAACCAACAGTAACTAGCCTACCACTTGTCAAACACGAAGAAAGAAGATAAAATCAATTTATGACCTACACAAACTCGAAAGGAGAGCAGCTTAATCTCGGTATATGAAAATTAATCTCCAGAATACCTTGGCCTTTAAGACAGTTAAGACTAATTAGCAGTGCAACTCATGTCCTTGTTTCTTGCTCTCATTACATTTTCTTATGACATTACTCTTTGTGAATCATGCCTGAGTCAATATTCCAAAGAGAAATTTGCTTCCACTAGATGCTAGCTCTTAGAATTCTAATTAATCGATCAATCAGTCCATGTAATATCCATTAATACCTTTTTGCCATGAATTTCCCTGTCTACCAACTTTCACACACTCTAATCTAAAATAATATTTTAGACTAAAACCATCACGAGGTGCATGGCCTTCCCTGATCCTCCCGCAATTAGGAAGAGAATGGTCCTGTTAGTTTTGCATCAAGTGGGCAAGCAAGTAGTCAGATTTGCAATATCTGAGTTTAATATATTAGCTTCCCCTTGTGGCTATGAATAAAAGTAACATTGTATGCAAGATCTTTGTAGAATCTTTTTATCAAGTATATAAAACCTTCAAAGTGGGATAGCTGGGAAAGTGATTAAATTAAACGTAAAGGTCAAGAAAAGCTTGGCAAGAATCTAGCTATTCATGATCGTATCGCTGTCTGTCTAGCATGTTCATAATGTGGATAAGCTTCAGAAATTAAGTTATCCATAGAGAAAAGTGGTGTTACTTGTGCTTCTTTTGTACTTTCTTTTCTGGATCCAATGGCTTTCTGTATTTGTTGTGATAAGAAGTAGGATATAAGCTAAGCTTTTGTCTGTACGTACTAGGCTAGAAGCACCACTAGTTTGCACATCCACCTTGGTCTTGGCTGGATTTCACTAGGGTTTTATTTGATTTGTGAGCCCAATATCTTTCACAAATGTTACACACTAGCAATTGATATAATTATCTAATCTCAACTATCTTAGCATATATCTAAAGAGATGCATACAAATATTGAAGTGGGTGTTTGTGTGGAATTCATGTAGCTATTTGATGGATGTATTAAACCGGACTTAACCCTAGCAAGATTGCAAGAACGGGATAACACAGCTACTAGAGGTACCCTCCTGATGAACCGATTTAATTCAAACTTACACTAGTCAGGGACCAGAAAACTCGGTTGTTTCAAGTAAATAACAGAAAAGAAAAAAATTAATTTTTATTTTGCTTTCTTAGTTTTTAGCGAATCACATGATCTAGCCGGGTTAATTGGATCTAGATTAAATTGATTGGTTTGAATAGATTAATAATATGAACATGAAAAATTTTATGGTGATTAGTGAATAACTAATTAATAGCATCTTATTAGTTAGTTATCCATTGAGGTTATTTTAAAGAAAAAAATAGATATATTTAGGAAAAGAAAAATCTTAAATGAAGATATTTTTATTATTTTTTGTGTGTAATGAGTTTTTTTTTTATATATCTTTATGTTTGTTTCTTTCTTGAAACTGATAGACTCAAAGAGTAATAGAATGACACTAATTTTAGATGCTAATCCAATGAGAACATCAACATGGAAGCCAGTCATTGCAAAATTCTAAAGCAAACTTTCAATATGAAAGGGTAAGATGCTTAGCATGGTAGGAAGGATATGCATAATACAGAGTACTTACTTCATTACCTCTTTATTTTATGTCTATTTTCTTAATGTCTAAGGGTGTTTACAACATTTTAACGGAAATCCAACGCGATTTCTTTGGGCTGGCGTTGTGTAACAAAGGAAGATCTCTAAGGTTTAATGGAATGTTGTGATTAGAGAAAAAGAAGAGGAGGATTAGGTATTGACTCTTTAATGAGTAAGAATAAGGCACCTCTTTTCAAGTGGTCATGGAGGCTTTGTAGTCCAGCTCAAGATCACAAATGGAAAGAGATTGTTTGTAATAAGTATTCGACAGTCTTTGATAATAGTTTACCTATTCTAAGTGCAATATTATCAAGCATTTGGAATAGTCTCTGTTATAAAACCAGGAGAGGAAATTACTACATCCATGCAAAATTGTATCAGCTTTGTAATTGCGAATGGGAAGAATGTTTCATTTTAGAATGACAAATGGCTAGGAAATACAACCACCAAGCTGTCTTTTCTGAGACTATTCATGCTTATATGCATGACAGCAACAACAATATCAGATATGAGAGTTTGGATAGATGGAGAATGGACATGGGATTTCAAGTGGAGAGGCCTTTGCATGTTTATGAATCTGAACAGGTTGAAGCTCTACATCAATTACTCTCGTCGGCTAATCTACTTCAAGATAGAAATGAATTAAAGATATGGAATTTATGTCCATATGGTAACTTTACAGTCAAGAGTTGTTCTTCTTTGATTGACAGAATTGAATTCAATGGTGTCTGTTCTTTCCAGACAAAGGCCTAGCTAGATATTTATAGTTCCATCAAAAAATACAAAATTTTATAATTTGGTTGGCGGTTCAAGGCAGAATATGTACCAGAACTTTCTCAAGTCAAAAGGGTCTGATATCAATGGAGCTTTTGGCATGTCCTTTATGTACAATTGATATGTAAACAACAAGGCATCTACTGATTCATTGCCCATTTGCAGGGAGACTATGGACTGAGTTTATGACATGGTGAGATAACTTACTATTTGAATGGCCTCACATGGTTTTTGGAAAATTTCTGAAGAAGACAAGACAGCTAGATCTTATCTTTTGGCATTGCTTGGAGTATTTATTTGGCTAGCTAGAAATGAATTAGTTTTTAGTGAGATTCAACCTAATATGAAAAAAAGCTTTTAAATAACTTTGTTTCATCTTTTTTCTTGGTCACAGGCTAGTAAAAAATATTTAACTTGTACAGGTTATGATATAAAGATAAGTTCAGCTTGTATTAGTGCATGGTCTAATAATATTAAGTCTAAGTAATTAAGGAAATAGGGATCTTTGTATTTTGTTTTTCTTTGTATAATTGTTCCTTATATATTAAGTCTTACTTTCAGTTGTTTAGTCATTTACTAAATGTGGCTAACAATTACTTTTCAATAAAAATATCTATCATTTTATATATATATATATATATATATATATATATATATTGATTTCCATTTGTATTGTTTAGGCTAATGTATTGTTTTCCATTTGTTTAGTTGACTTGGGACTTGTATCCATCACTATTTCATGCATGAATTATTACTATTATTGAAAATAATCACATTCCTTCTAATAAATTTTACAAATTCAATGGTTATATATATATATAAATCACATTCCTTCTAATAAATTTGTGATTATTTTCAATAATTATATATATATAAGGCTTTATTTTTATATATTAGACTTTGTTTAGTTTATCTTGTGAAAAAAAATAACATAAATTAATTATGAAAGAGATTTTTAACATTTTTAAAATTATTTAGTTTTTTTTTTTGGATAAAAACAATGTTATATATATTATTTATAAACACACTAAACAATGTGGTTTTGTTTCAATGAACAATTTAGAATATTATCCAATAAATTATGGAAGTAATTCTTAAATTACATTATATCGTTATATATGTAGTAAAACACCATACTCTTTAGTTTTTTTATTTACATCTAAATAAGAAATATTAAATGTTGGAATTTATCAAGAAATTTTATGATTCTAAGTTTGACCCAATTAATTAATAAGTCTTATCATTAAAACCCATGATAGCAAAACCAAATTTCTTCCCATAGTGAGTTACTATAACAAAAGAGACAGAGTAAAAATTATTTTTATTAATAATGTATAAGATAAAGTGATTGTTTTACTATTTGATTTTGATAGGCAAGACATAAAACAAATCTATTTTACCTTTAATATGTATTTTTTTATACTTTAGTTTATATTGAGTGTTGAAATTAATAATATTATAATAACCCTAGTTATAAAACCAAAACCGACATGACAAGTTGACCCTCCCAACTTGTGACATAAACCTTGCCTTGAGTCGAATCCCTAATCAGATTTTAAAGCTATGATAATAGTTATTTTTATTCATATGTTGACTTGGATCAACCCGTGTTGACCCTCCCGATATGTGACTTAAGCCTTGCCCTGATTGACTCCCGGAGTGTGGTTTTAAAATTATGATAATAACAATTTTTATCCTTACATTGACTTAGGCTAACCTAGGTTGACTGTTCTAATCTGTGACCCAGGCTTTGCCTCGGGTGAACTCCCAAATCAAGTTGTAGAATTATGATAATAATCATTTTTATTTTATATTGATTCTCCTGACATATGATCCGGGTCTTACCTCTAGTCGACCCTTGAGTCGGGTTTTAAAACTATGATAATAACTATTTTTGTCTTTACATTAACCCGTGTCAACTGTCAACTGTATTTGTGACTCGAGTCTTGCTTTAAGTCAACCTCTAAATCAAGTTTTAAAACTATGATAATAACCACTTTTATTTTTACGCCGACTCTAGTCAACTCGAGTCAACTCAACTCGTGATCCAAGTTTTGTCCCGAATCAACCCCCAAGTTTATTTTTAAAACTATCTTAATAACATTTTTTATCCTTACATGTCTTAGTTGAATAATTTTTTAATTAAAAGTTTTTACAATGATATTTAAGGGATAAAAAATAATAAATATTGTCTCTGAAAACATGTTATCTATATACCTTTATTTTGAAAATACATAAACTCACCTCAAAATTATCCCAAAAACAAATTTATTTTTATGTATTTATTTATGTCTCTTTAACCAAACATACTTAATTTCTACTATCTTTTATCTTTTTTTTTGTTCAAAAACAATAACCTAACACTACTCTATTCTCTCCATCTTTAGGCGAGAGGGAGAGAATCACAACCCCCACAGCACCACCCATTTTGTTGTTCTTCTCTACTAATTAACAAAAATTGATGATCCCCTGCCCTTTCTTTTTCTTGATTTTTTTTTTTCTTTTTAAACATGTTTTCGGGTTTTGCCTTTGCATTGAGCTAGTGCCAGGGACACCATTACAAACCAATAGAGTATAAAAAGGCTTTTTGTATATAAAAAAATTCCTTTATTATTATTATTATTCTGGGGGGATGGAGGTGGGTTATGCTTTTTAAGTTCTAACGTGATCAAATAAATGTAAGTCTGGGCTTGAATCTTGTTGAGCCTACTACACTTGAGCTGAACTTCTGTTCGATATCTGACAGTTTCATCAATTCTTTTTCCAAGACTCGCATTTTGTTTTTCAGGCCTAGCCCACTCAACATGATAGATTGAAAGCAACCCTTCGTCTATCTAGAAATGGGCTGGGCTTCAACTGTAAGCCTTAATATAAATTGGTCGTCGCATGCTCTTTAGGAGCATTATAAATAAGGCTTTCAGGCCCATGTAACCATTCACGCACATACAGTTTTATTAGTCATTTGAACCATGGGCTGCCTATCGGCTTCAATAAGAAATTGAAAAACTATGGACAATTAAAAGGGGAGTGGTTCAGGTCACTAAATTCGTGATATGTCGGTTCTTCTTTTAATTCTTATATATTCACTATATTATTGGTTTGTACTATGCTACTAGTTAGATGAATTTTTTTAATATAAAAATATATCTTAGCATTCTAATGTTTTTTTACAATAGAAAAAAAATAATTAAATTATGTGAGATTGATTTGATGTGACTTGGTCTTCTTAGCGAGTTTAAAAACAACTTGAATTATCGATAAAAATATAGTTTGACACAAAAAAAAAATATCATGTCATGCACGATGCCGGATGGTTGTTATGGCTCCTGGATTAAGAGGGATTTTAAAAGTGTTAGGAATTAATCATAAAAAAAAAACATGATTAATAATGTTCAGAGTCGCCATCAAATATTATAATTACTAGAAAATCTAATGGTCTGCTAGAGTCTGGTTAAGAAGATTAGTTGTGTATGAGCAAGATGCATCACCCCCAATGCACCCTACTTATGGTAAACATCATTATTGATTGATTATTTTTTTCTAAGATCAAGTTTTTATTCGTTAGTTTATTTAAGGTAAAAATCTTCAGCGTTAAAGAGGTAATTATCTTATCAAGCTAAAACCTAATCATTATAAAGCCAAAAATTATGTAAAAGACATATTCCAAAGCTTAAAAAAATGATTTTATAGTGTTCTTGAAATGTTGGTCAAATCCTAATGGGTGTTCATAAATTTGTTGCGATACCTATTAATTGATTTTTTTTCTATATTTTATAAAAATGAAATTTTTATTTTTAATATGAAATATGCGTGAAAATTTTAGTATTTGACTATATGCGCATGACTAAAATGTATTTTTGTATTTTTTTCATATAAGGAATTCTTTATTTGTTTATTTTTGTATTTTTTTTCTTAAAATTTGAAGAAACAAATGTATATTTAATACTAAATCAGTATCTTACAGCGTAGGTGGTTGGAAAACACGTGAGAGGCCTAAATTAAATTTAAAATAGTCCCTAATTTTTTTTCAAAATTTTTTAGAAATTATTTGAGGTCTGTTTAGCAAAAACAAAAAATAAACATTGCTGGAAAAATTGTAGGGCATGTTTGACAAACACACCATTAACTAAAAATTAAAAGCTTAAAAAATATCTTAAGGTTGTGTTTGGCAAACACGTCTTAAGAGCAAAATATTGCGTTTAAGTTTGCTAGGTGCTACCTTAACATAAATGAACTCAGCCCTGTCACGTGGGTTTTCAGAATATTTTAAAAATTATTTGAAGTCTGTTTGGCAAAAGCTGAAAATAAAGATTGCTGAAAAAACTGTAAGGCGTGTTTGTCTTAACTAAAAATCAGAAGTTTAAAAAATATCTTAAGGCTATGTTTGACAAACATATTTTAAGGACAAAACATTGCGTTTGAGTTTGCTAAGCGCTACCTTAGCATAAATGAACTCAGCCCTGCCATGTGGGCTGAGCTTTCTGACCCAAAGGGCCAAGCCCAAAAATAATGTCCAGAAACCGAAACAAAAATTTAAAAATCAAAAGAGGTTTTCATTTGAATCTTATTATGAATAGTGAAGAACACACTCGAAGAACCTAGAAAACATGGATTCAAGATCAAACCATATTATGTAAAATGAAAGGCAAAGAAACATGCATCATTCAAATAAAATTTGAAGGTTGGATTAGGGCAACAATTAAATAATCATCATGATTATTTGATTTTTATAAAGAACACAGAAGAAGAACCAAATATTAAATGACATGATTTGAGTGTTTTTAAAATCATCAGGACCCTAGATTAGTAATCAATAGTCTTTTATGCATGTATAAAAACCAACAAACGATAAAAATGATATAGAAATTAATGACCTAAGATAATGTTCAATTGAAGAACACCAACCTATAAACCTATAAAATGCCTTACAAAGCTAAAACCCAGAAAAATGCATTCAAACCCAGAAAAAAGACTTAAACCTATTAATGCAAATCACATACACTCATGTCTACGTGCTTAAACTTTTAGAAGCAACAATAAATATGTAAATATTAAAATGCATAGCAATCATATAACATACTATCAAAATACAAATATGATTCTAAACTGTTTTTTACCACTATAAAAGCTCAATTAGAGCACATGCACTCTCAATTGACTCCCGAAACTTCTTAATTTTTTCAATCGCACCTCTGAAAGTTTTGATTGAATTCCTCTAATTTGAGTGTCTTCTTTAAATTGGTCCATGGTTTTCAATTTGTTCAATATGACCTATATCAACCATGAAACTTTCAATTTTTTTCAAATTAACCACTGATCTTGATTAATTTTAATCCCTAAACTTACGTATATGTTGCACTCTGGTCCTTGGTTCTAAATTTCTTCAATTTGACCCTTAATTGATCTTTAAAATTTGATTTTCTTATAATTACACCCTTGATAACATCCAATTAAGATTTTGAACATTAAATATGGTCCTCCAAAATTTCAATATTCTTAATTAAGCTTCCAAACTTAATTTTTTACCAATTAAGTCCTTAGTAAAATTAATTTGACCCCTTAAAAGTTTAATCAAGTCTCTACACTTAATTAATTCTTTTAATTTTGATTTAAGTTAATTTATAAAATTAATTAAACCTTTAGTTAGACCAATAATTAAATCAAATTAGCATATTAAAAATCTAATTAAATCCTCGGACTTAATTTTTATGCAAATTCATCCAATATTAATTTAATTTATCCTTGAATTTGCATTGCCGTTTCACATTTACGTCTTTCAATGGTACAATTGAATTTCTAAAAATATCAAAGATTTTGGTCCATTTGTTTCTTATTTATGCATGTAGATCTCTCATCATACTGTTCTTGCCAACCAAATTACTTACTTCTTGCATTTGTTTTTGTTTTTGTTTTTTAATTCTCTACCTTTTCTTATTTTTGTATAAAAGAAAAGGATAATTTTGAGGGAATCCAAAATTGGGTTATGACATTTAAGATGATGTTCTGTTTTTATAAATATTAAGATGACAACATATTAGATCTATTTGGGCTAACATGTCAAACCACATACCGAGTCATGAGACCATGATGACCCCATAAAAAATATATCCAAACAAATTATGAAGTTTAATTTTCAATAAACTCAATGTTGAAAGATGAAATTGAAAAAAAAAATCAATTTAAAAAAGGACAAAAAAAAATAGTTTGAGTCAACCTAGATTAATCTGCCAAATTTATAACTCGGGTCATGAGATCATGATAACCCAATAGAAATCAAATTAAAAAAATTATGAAATTTGATTCCTAATAAATCTAGTGTAGAAAGATTAAAGTTTTTTTTTTAAAAAAAATCAATTAAAAAAATAAAAAAATAACTCGAGTCAACCAGAATTAACCTACTATATTTTTAAATATATTAGATTAATTGATAGGATAAAAAAAACTTATAATTAATATTAAAATTGGTTCAACAGTTGAATTGGAAAACAAGTTCCACTTCTTCTATGATAATTCAGAATTTCTTAATATTTATAGGATTTAATTTTTAAAAAAGATAAAATTATCGTTTACTATTAAACAACTAACAAATTGACTTTTTGCTGTATTTGTATTTATATTTTTACTTTCTCTTATTCTCTTAATGTTCTCTTTCTTTTTTCTTTTCCAATCTCCATATATAATATAATATCTCAAAAAAAATTAAAATTAAATCAACTCAAAAACTAAATTATGAAAAATTAGACTATTTAATGGTTCAAAGTAAAAAATGATATTAAGGTTTTTTAACCAAGTCAATGTAAATGAATTTACAGGGACAAAAATAAAGTTTATCACTGGAAAAAAAAAAAAAACCCAAAAGAATGCTCGAAATGATACCAAATAGAACTTGGAAAAGAAAATTTTAGTTTATAGTGAACCTGCAACTAGGATGTTGCAAATCCTCGACTTTCAACAAAAATTAAGAAACAGTTTCTTAAAAGAGATTGTGAATTAAATAACATGCAACCATTTAAGAACAAAAAAAAAAAAAAAAGATAACCATGTTTGGTGTAGCTCAACTGGTCAGATTTTAGATTTGTTTTCTAGAGGTTACCAGTTCGAGTTTCATAAATTTCAGGGTCATTGGAGACAACTTCAGGACCACTGAAGACTTACATGGTCGTTAACTTCAGGACCCGTGAGATTAGTAGAGGTATACGCTAGCTGACCCGGACACCCACGTTAATAATAAAAAAATAATAATAATAACATGATAGATATTAAACTTAATTCAAGTCATCTTAATATAAATCTAGAATTACAAATTAGACGCTTGTGTTAATTTAAATTAACATTTATATATAGATATATAGATATAGCTGGTTATTCTAGGTTTTTTAAACGGTTATATATTGTTAATTCATTTTTGATTTTTTTTGTGTAAAATCTAGCTTATATAGTGGATTTAATAGGAATGATTTAAATTTGGCACGAATAAGAAGAACCTAAAGGACGACACAAGTGAAGAGCTTCAAAATGAAGCAACCAAATGACGACATCCATGGAGACATGCCATTCCTTTGCATTGCTGTCCTAATTTGAGAGGTAAAAGACACTCTTGACCAGTCCAGAGAAGGGGAGGGGACAGAGGTCGTCGAATCCCTTCCATGGAATATAAAATGCCGTAGGAGTTAAAGCGAAACCAATCATATTCTACAAATTTGATCCTCACTTTGTCTGCATTGGCCAATGATACCCACCTTTTTGGTATAATCTAGTGAGACAAGAATACGAGCACCCATGAAAAAAGTTTTTATTGTGTTTTTTACTCTCTTTTTTTTTAAAAAAAACCTCAAATATGACTCCAACTCAACTATATAATTAATTCCAACTTTATTTTCAAATAAATCTTATTCATTAAGTTTAAAAAACTCTCCTTTTACTCCATTTTAAGGCCCGTTTGTTATCGTGGTAGCGATTGTTTTTCAAAATATTTTTTGTTTGAAAATACATGGAAGTAATATCTATTTTATTTTTTAAAATTTATTTTTAATATCAACACATCAAAACAATCTAAAAATAAAAAATAATAATTTGAAAAAAAACAAATCAAATTTTGCAAAATCGCATTGCTACCGTAAGAACAAATGAGGCCTTAGTCATAGACTAGATAGGTGGCCCGTGCTATGTCATGGGTCGGCTCAATTATTTCATGAAATAAAAAAAGGATGTCTAGCCGATGACAAACCGAGTCAACATGGGTTAAATCGAATAACATGTAACCCAAAATATGAGATCGAAATAACATTGCAAATGGCAAAACTAAAAAAACTACAAAGTTCAAGGCCCAATAACCTAATGTCGAGGGATAAAATTGAGAAAAAAAATCAATTTAAAAAAAAATTACTCTAAAAAAAAATCGAGTCAATACAAGTAAACTTGATCAACCTATAACTTGCGACATGAGATTGTGATAAAAAATTAGATATTTTTTTAAAAAAAAACAAGCAAAAAAGACCAAAGCTGAATTAAAAAAAAAAACAAGAAAAAAGTGCAAGTTAACTGAGTTAACTTAAGTAACCCAAACTTAGGATGATCCTACTAAAAAAAAAAAGAAAAACCACAAAGTTCAAGGGTAAAAAATTTAATATCAAATGATAAAATTAAATAAAAATCAATTTCATAAAAAAAATACTATGAAAAAAAAACCATAAATTAACAAAAGTTAACTTGACTAACCCATTATTCAGGATATAAGATCGAGATAAACTCATAAAAAGAAAAGCGAAACAAATAATGAAGCTCAAGGCCCAATAACCCATTGCCAAATGATGAAATTGAAAAAAAAATTAATAAAAGATATAGAAAAGGACCCCACTTAAAAACAGGATAATATTCTAAACTAGTGACTTGGATCATGAGAACAAGATTACCTAATCAAAAGAAAGATATGAAAAAATCACGAAGTAAAATTTTTAATCATAAAATAATGAGGACCAAATCTAGTATAAAAATCAAATGAAAGAAAATAATTAGTCATTAAATTGAAAAACAAAAGAAATTAAGAAAATAAAAAAATAACAATCAAAAGAACGAGGATCAAAATTGAATAAAAAAGGATAAAAGAAATAAAATGATGAGGGATGAAATTGAAAAGGGTAAAACATCAAAAAAGAGCAATCAAAATAATGAAGACCAAATTGGATAAAAAAAAACTAAATGAAATAAAATAAAATACTTAGGGGCGAAATTAAAAACAATTTAAACTTAAAAAAAAATTAAAAGAAAAACAAATAGAAATAAAAAAGAATGAGGGTGAAAGTTGATAGAAATAAAAATTGGAGGACATAATTAATTTTTGGAATGATAGACACAAATTTCTAGGCTAGGAGAGAAAAAATAGAGAGGAAAAGAAAAAAAGTCACCAATGCTCAATTATACCTCCATTATGAACACACGACTCACCATCATGAAAAGGACAAAGCGTCACTCTAAATATAATCACGGATGACAAATTTTGGTAATTGGACGGCCTTGCATGCACCGCTTGAATGACGCGAGAGCCGTCATGTGTCACACGTTAACAACTTTTTAAAATAATATTAAAATTTTGACAATTACAAAACAACACCTATCTCGACCAAAAAATAACAAAAATACCATAAGGAAAACACAAAAATGCCCTTAGAACAATGCTTCTATTTTTTTTTAATTTAAGGGTAATTACATAACTTAACTGTTCATAAAAAATAAAAAGATGAAAATGCCTTCCTATGCAAGTTCAATTATTCTTTGCTTTCAAAGGTATCAATGTGATTTTACTATACAATTAATATTTAAAAGATAAAAATGCCCCTGGTCCAAAGATAATTTTTTGCTTTTAAGTGCAACAAAGTAATTTCATTGTGAAAAAAAGTGTATAGACTAATTTATCCACAATTAATCTTATAATGCCTAATGAATCTCTTGAAAAAGACGATTTCAGTCCAATTATAAGTTTTTTTTTTGTTTTTTTGAGAAGGTCAAAATTATCAACATATTGCTTGAATCTATAATGAAAACAAATATAATACACATTGTTTAACTGACCCTATTAGTTTTTTTTTTTTTAATCTCATTCGAATTGTATAGTTTTTTTTGATAATAAATGACATTGTTTATATGTATATATATTAAAAAACTGCAACGAAACTTCTGTTTGGAGACAAAAAAAAATCTTGTTAATTTTTTTATAATTAATAAAAAATAAAAAAATTGTTTTGAGACAAACATGATATGAAAAAATTGTCTGGGAGCAAAATTAAGAAACCTTCTTTCCTTTGAGATTTGCAGTCTTCTTTCCTTTTGTTTTTGATAAACCTATGAAAGAAGATAGTTATGCACACACGTAGGAGGCCAAAGTTGAACAAGCTTACCTCACGAAGAAACCTCATGTAAGGATCCATGCCCACCACCATATATATATATATATATATATATATATACACTCCAAAACATCTCCAATACAAGTTGGATATAAAAATTCATTTTTTTTTCTTTTCTCAATTTCCCATTATTTGATACTCAAGTATGATCCATCTTATTCATATTCATGAGCTTCCTCAAGGATCTCTTAGCTATTATTATTTGTGATTTGAAAAGTTTCAAGTTCAAATCTTGAAAAGTAAATGGAGTGAGTCATTGGGATTAAGGATGGACAACCAATTGCATTGAATGATTCAAGATTAATCTCTTGAAGCTAGGACTAACACTAAACAATCTTCATTATCAAACAACATTAACAATAATCTAAGCAAATCACATGGATATTGAAGAATTTTTTCTGTGACATGATGAGAGAGTGATTAGTTTGAGTGTTTTTTTATTTTATTTTTGAAATAGCATATACCAAAAATTATATTTGATAAACTAGCATATATATATATATATATATTCAGAAAAATAGCACAATTATATAATTGTGTTGTTGAAAACAGCAAAACCTAATAAATTATGTTTTTTTTTTCAAATATCGCAACTCAAATCTTTTTAAATATAAAAGTTGCATTGTTCATAATAACATAATTTATCGATTGCGTTCCATTCGCCAATACATTTAATGTAAAAAAAAAAACCTTAAGAGGCCCCACAAACTCAGGAATCAAAGATCCTTGATGAAGGAGTAGCCTTAGAATTTTCCAAACTTATAAAAGCAAGATAAGCTAATCCAAAGGCTGATAATCCAAACTTTCCCTTCCTCTGCAACACAGAAGAAACAAACTGCACCACCTTTACTTCTCTCTCTTTCTAGCCTATGGACGCATTTATCCCTCTCTCTCTAACGCGTAAGTCAGCTCTACCTCCACGCCCTCACTATAAATATCTTTTTGTGGATATATATTTATATGCCATCGTTTTAGGGTTCTTTAAAAATTATATAAAAAAAAACAGATAAAGTCTCAATTTTTGAATGAAAAACACAAACTTTATCAACACCCAGATGACAAAATAAAGAGAAAAACAAGTCCCTTTAAAGTTTTACTTTTGACAACCTCAAAAGAGCAATCTGAAGTTCTGAACGGTAAGTCCATTTCTTGTCTTCTCTTTTAGTTTGATGGTTGTGAATTTAAAGAAAATTTGAATAGACTGTCTTTATTTGTTGGCAGTTGTTAATGATTAAGTTAGTGGTTTTATTAGTTTGATTGCTTAATTCAGTTTATGTTGGCCTGTTGGTCTCTGGGTTCTTGTTCTTGTGGAGTTTGATGTATTTTTGCTGTGTGTTGTTTTGTTTTGCAGTGAAATTCTGTCAAGTGGGGTTTTAAGGCCTGTGTGGTTTCGTTTCGTTTCGTTTCTTCTTAAAAGGGTTTGTGCCTTTTAGTTATTTTTTGAGTTTGAGAGTATGGCATCATCACATAGTACACCCACTGAGGCTGCAAAAATGGAACAAATTATCACTGAGTTTTTTCCTAAAAGTCTTCAAATTATACTTGAGTCTAGGTCTCCTTTCATGTCATCACGTAATTTTAGTGGTGAACAAATGGTATCCTCGTCTCCGTCCTCGTCTTTATCATCCTCCTCGAGTGTGATGCCGAGAGATAAATGGTTCAATTTAGCCCTTAGGGAATGCCCTGCTGCGCTTGATCTTTGGCGCCAAAGCTACTTAGAACCGATGATTGTTGATGTGATTTTGGTGCAGAGGCCACCAGGTCGGTGGGATCCTGTGAATTATTCCCCCAAAAGGGAGATTGTTAGGAATTTTTTGTCGAAGGATCAGAGTCCATTTTATTGGAATTCTGATCAGGAAGAATTGGGGTGTGAGGGTAAGAATGAAAAGATTTTAGAGAGGTGGGTGGTGCAGTATGAGGGTCGGAAGTCAAGGGATACTGGTTCTGGGAGTAGGAGACTTAGCAATACCTTGCAAATATGTTATAAGAAATCGATACTACTTCTGAGGTCCTTGTATGCAACTGTTAGACTTTTACCTGCTTACAAGATTTTCCGTGATCTCAATTCATCTGGGCAAATTCCTTCATATACACTTACACATAGGATGTCTTCCTTTGTTGAGCCCTTCACACGCAAAGAAGATTCTGAAATGCAGCGATTTGTATTCACCCCTGTGGATACTTCCTGTGGCAGGCTTTGCCTTTCAGTGCTGTATCGCTCATCATTATCAGATGTCAGCTCTGAGTCATCAACTCCTATGTCCTCCTCCCAATTTATCCCTGATTATGTTGGTAGCCCATTGGCAGAACCACTGAAGAGATTCCCCTCTCTTCCTGTGTCACATGGTTCTCCATCATCTTTGCCCTTCGCAAGACGGCATAGTTGGAGTTATGACCTTAATAAAGCCTCGCCACCTTCATTTTGTTTCTCACCATCACCTACTCATTTAGAAAAACATGGATCAATTTCTAATCCAAGTTCCTGCCGATTCCAACCTATGAGCTTGCCTCCTCATCCACCTGAAGTGCCTTCAGCTCATAAGAAGAATACGAGCTTTGATGAATATTATCCTTCTCCAAACTATACACCATCTCCATCCCCATCACCACCAATCTATATTCCTGGGAGTCATCTTTCCAAGGCTCTTTTACGATCTGAAAGTGCACCTGTTAGTATACCTGCTGTCAAGCGTGCTAGTTCTCCCCTGTTGTCCAACAAGCAAAACTTGCCCCCATCACCACCACTCAAAGCTACCAGATCTGGTAATCCGAAGACTGATAGAAGTTCAGGTTTGGTTCACGCTGGTGCTACAGTTGAGAAGGTATTATATATGCTCATCACAATGAGCTTTTGTTTAAAAGGTGTTTGCTCAATAGGATTCTTTGTGTACTGCAGTTTTTCTCTCTCGGGAAAGATGACATTAGAAAATATTCCAGCGTGAAAACATCGTCCAACAGCTCTCCACAGATTTCATTGTCCAGAACTTCCAGTAGGTCATATCAGGATGATTTTGATGACTCTGAGTTTCCTTGCGCTTACTTTGATGTGGAGTATGATGATGATATGGATCCAGGTCGAAGGTAATGTTTGAAATATGATTTATTACTCCTGGTGCTTTTAATTTTGGTTGGTGCTGGTATTACATCAAGTTTTCGACTTCCTTTGTTCTGGTGAATAAACTATCTTGCTGATGTTTGAGGTGATATATTCATTAGATCCTTAAGAATATTTACATTCAAATAACAGAGTAAAAGAGCTTTTGCACAAAGAGTTGAACTATCCCACTTTTCTCAGCCAAGCCTCTATGAATAGCAAATGATGGTTCTTGCAGAGGATCTACAGTACTTTTGATAGTATAGGCATTGAATATCAGGGATCAATGCTGTGGATAATTTGTAGTCTAAGATCTAAATCAAGCAATGCTTATACTTTTCTTTAGTATCATAGCTTCAGTGCTCATCAGCCTATGTGCTTTCATTTAACTTCTGCCATGATGGATTTTCAGTTTCTTAAAGAGTGTAATACTGCAGGATTACCAGTCAAAGTTTATGGGACTATTTGTTTTTGGAAGAAACTCAGCATTTAACTAGTTCTCATTCAGGTTTTCATCTTTATTAAGACTATTCATTAGCATTTCTATTTACCTACTAAATAATTAGGCAGTCTTCTTATTCCTTTGGGTTTACCCTATCATTTAGTTTACCTTTCTACCATGATTTGATTTTCCTATTTTGTGTTTTGCTTTCACCCTCATAAATAGCACTTTAGTTAGACAATAATGACAGAAAAGTATAGGCCAATCAATGAAGAGTTTTCTAAGAAATGGCTCTCTCGGGCTTTTCTACTTCAAGTAAATATTAGGATTTGGCACCTGCACAAACCAGAAAAATGCTTAAACTCAAAGGAGTTCTCTGGTAAGACCTACTTCTAGTAAATATTTGCTGAGGTTTCTGAAATGTCCCTCACCTCTGCTGAGATGCGTTGACGAAAAAAAGGTGTTTTGGTAAAGGTGAATTATTATTCAATACCTAAAGAATATTTATGATCTAGGTCTAATTCTAGAATAACTGGCTGAATGTTTCTTCCCTTCACACGTTACTGGTATATAAACATGCTATTGAATGAGGTTACAACTTTTACTTCAGAGTCCTTGCATGTGTCAAATAATCTGTCCAGAGAGATCATGGTGGTTGATAAGTCTAAAAAAATTGGTGTAAATCCCTTTGGAAGAGTGTTGTTTTATTTAGATTTTTCAGTAAGAAACAGTATGTTGAAACCTTTATATGCAACGTGTAAAACCTACCATTGATCCAATGCGTGTTCGTTTTGGCTGGTTTAAACCAACCCATCAACCTATTGTCTGAGCCCAATTAAGTAGCTAATCAATTATGTGCAACTGTTATGGGAAGTGTTTACATACCAAACAGACAACAAAATTGCAATCAGGTTGGTTTCATCATTGTTAACTTACTGTAGACAGAATGTGTTTTTCTTCCTCAAATTTTGCATCTTTAAAAAGTCTGCTCCTAGTCAATTGATAGGAAATGTACAAGAACTGCAAGTTAGAAGTGAATTCTGGTATTTGGTCCAAGTCTTTTGGTTATTCAACCTAATGTGCTTTGTGCATCTTGCAGGCCCGAGTCCTTTGATAAAAAAGGTCAACAATCTGACCCGCTTGAGCCTGGAGGTCTCTTTCCAGTTAAAAAATCCCAAGATGCAGCTGTTGGTGCTCTTGTACGCATGCTGAAGAAAGCCCCACCTTTATGCCAGGATTTCTCTGGTTCAGTTGATTTGCCACCAGACTCCAGGTCCAAAACATGGAGCAGCAACCTCCAAGAATGCAATCCAATCTCTGGTGCACCCTTAGGTCCGCAGGCTGCTGCTTCAGGTGTTGCGTCTTCTGGACCTGTTGCATCAAGGACAACAGCTGATGCATTTGAAGAACTCCAGGGCTACAGAGAGATGAAGAAAGACTTGTTGCTTAGCCAAGCTGGCAGGTCCAACACTTCAGCTAATTGTGCTCCAATGTCAAAACCTACAAGCAGCAGTGCAACTGGACATTGAACTCATTTTTATAATTGCACATCTGTACAGAATCCTGGTTTAAGAGGTGATTTCATGGTTTATAGGTTAATGCTTTCTTAGCGCCCATCTTGTGCATAAACGAGGCGATATGAGTTGATGATGATAACTGAAGTTCATGTAATAACAGAAGCTGTCTTTTACCTCTTTTTTTTTTTTTGCACGCTTTTAATTCTGTATATAAATGCAATGTCAGCACTTGGGATGCTGTTCTTATACATGTGTAAAAATATTGAGCGTGCTTGGCTTCTATGCCATGCTGCAGTGATGTATTTTTCTATTTTTTTGCGCTTTATATTCGTTAAACTTGTATTTTTCGAGGATGTTATATTCGTTGTGCTAAACTTGTTGTGTGGCAACTTATAACCGACTTCCAGGTCCAAATGTGTCGAGTTGTTTCCTGCAGCTGAATGAGCTTCTGCTGTTTGGTGCAAGGCTTTCCAGACATATTGCCCCATTCTCTTTCAAGGTCATTGATTCTTTATCCTCTATTGTTTTGCCAAGCTTTTGATATCTCAGGTTAGATTTGGCTAGTGTCCCGGAATAGAAGACGAAAAAAAAAATGTTTGATATTTGGTTGAAGAGACAGATAACTTGGTTCTGAAACAGTTTTAAAGCTCTTTTAAAATAGGAGGAACAGAGAGATGTGCTCCGTCTCTTCTTTCTTAAAACATTAAGCATAAACCTCCTGAAGATTCATCCAATGAAAGGATTCAGCAAGTATGTTTCCGCAGAGGAGATGAGCATGCACCTCCTGAAGATTCATCCATCAAAGTTAGACGATCTTCTTGTTACAAATCTGGAGACAACTCTTCTGCAGATCCACGATGGCAGTATCGGTTCATGTTTGGTGGACCTGGAGGCACCCCATATACTTGCAAGTGGCTGAGCAAGATGAATCAGCCTCATTTTAATGTTATTCTTGAAAATATTTTTCAAACTTAATCTTTTTCTTCATTATCAGTTTTGACTTTCCAATCGAAAACCAAGAAACGTATATTTATTTGTTTTTATAAATTAAAAATAAATAAATAGAGAACATGTTCATGTAGTTATTTTCTATTACAATCACAGTGACTGCATTGAATACTACTTCAAATATAAGGACTGAATTGTAAAAATCATAACTTCCAATTCTAAGGAATTAATCTTATAATTGAATCAAAAGGGAAATGCAAAGATTGCTATTTGACACAAAAGTAATTAACCTTTCATTTCTTGAGCATAAGCAAGTCAACATTATTCCTCAATTTAATTTAAAAATTTTAATAAAAAAGCCATACATATATATTTCTAAGAATTTATTTGAAAATTATCATAAATTCTTGGGTGAATAATGTTGGGCTAAGTGTGAATGGAAGGAAGCCATTCTCTGTAAACTTCAAACAAAGTGGCCCAAGCACAAACACTGGGCTAAATGTGAATATAGGCTTCAAAACCCTTACACGCCACGTCTCATATAAATTCGTCTTCCCATATTTCAACTCTCTAGATAAGGGCTTCAAGATATTTTGGGTCCTATCTTTAATATTGAGTAAACAAATTTATGTTGACGTGGTGCGTAGGTATGGGATTTAGATAAATAAATCCAAACTTGCACAGAAGCTTCGATCCGAAATCTTATAAAAACATGTTAAACTTAGACTAAAAACAAATATTGTTTAATTTGTTTTAATTATTTTTCTAGTTAATCATGAGTTTTAGTTGCCTTTCCTACTTAATTTTGAATTATTTTGATAATGTAATTTTTTTT